>WNEY01000287.1_pt1 | contig 29528 bp, 33 predicted proteins | sample 5400531 | NCBI WGS metagenome assembly WNEY01 (sample SAMN13153338, study PRJNA577476) | soil metagenome | isolation source: 200 cm saprolite under Douglas fir tree site 1 | place: USA:California | collected 2015-04-18
GGAGAGGTCACTCGAGTGCTCGGCGACGTACTGGGCGATGGCCTGCATCAGGTGCGTCTTGCCAAGCCCCGTGCCGCCGTAGATGAAGAGCGGGTTGTAGGCCTGGGCAGGCGCTTCCGCTACGGCCAGCGCGGCCGCGTGTGCGAAACGGTTCGACGAGCCGATCACGAACAGGTCGAAGGTGTATTTCGGGTTCATCCCGCTGTCGGCGCCGCCCGCACTTGCCCGTTTCGGCACTTCGGTCGGGGCCGGCGTGTCCGCGGGAATCCGCTCGAGGACCGACAATGCGACACGCCGCTCTTGTCCGGTGACGTCGCGAACGGCCGCCCCGATCAGACCGAGGAAATGACCCTCGATCCACTCGCGCGTGAAGTCGTTTGGAACCCCGAGAACGAAGGCATCGTCCGAGAGCTCCGCCCCTTCGGCTTCGGCGAACCACGTCCGGTACGTGGTCTCGTTGAGGGCCCCCTTGAGCCGACCGGCAACCTCGTTCCACAGGGTTTCCGCAGTCAGCTCAATTGGGCGATCCACGCCGCCGTACCACTCCTCTCCGCCTCGGGGGAGGCGCGAGCATACCAGCGTCCCTTTGCGCCTACAACGGGTGGAAACTGGGGATGAAATGTAGCGGATTTGCAGGCATTTCTTCGACTCCACATCACTCTCCACACCTGTGGAGGAAGTGTCACCGATCGTCACATTTGGAGGTACTTCGTCACCGCTCGCCTGTGGACAACTCTGTGCATCAGGGCTCATCTATACTGGCCCGGCCACGGCTCCTTTTTGGGGCAATTTCCTCCCTCTTCGACCTCGTGAAACGGACCTACCAGCCCAACGTGCGCCGGCGGAAGCGCAGGCACGGCTTCCGTGCCCGCATGGCGACGCGCGCAGGTCGCGCGATCCTCAAGCGCCGCCGCGCGAGGGGCCGGAAACGTCTCTCCGCGTAACGTCGTGCAGCGCCGGCATCGCCTGTCTCGCTCGCGAGACTTCGACGCTGTCTATCGGCAGGGCCGCTCGACCTCGACGCGGTTCCTCGTTCTGTACTGGTTCGAGCGGGAGGATGATCCCGGGGAGCCAAGGCTCGGGCTGGCGGTTCCGAAGGCGGCGGGGAACGCCGTCGCGCGCAACCGGATCAAGCGACAGCTGCGCGAGGCGTGGCGCGAACGGCTCGAGCGGATCCCGGTGGGCCGCGATTACGTCCTGATCGCCAAGCCGGGCCTGCCCGAGGCGGTCGAGGCGAACGGCTTCGGCTGGCTCGGAGAGCGTGTGGACGAGGTGCTACAGAAGGCGGCGGCATGAGGTACGTCGGAGTGGCCGCCGTGTGGGTCTATCGGCTGACGCTCGGCCCGTTCCTGGGCGGCCAGTGCAAGTACCACCCGTCGTGCTCGCAATATGCGATTGACGCCTACAAGGAGTTCGGCTTCTTCAAGGGGACCGTGCTCGCCGGCTGGCGGTTGCTTCGCTGCAATCCGTGGAGTCGCGGCGGCGTCGACTACGCCCGCGACCAGCAGGTGTTCACGTGATCGTCGCCAGCATCCTCACTCCGCTCGAGCATCTCCTCCGCCACATCCTCAACGGCCTGCACTCGGTCGGCCTCCCCTGGGCCTGGTCGATCGTCGGCCTGACGGTGATCGTGCGGATGCTGCTCGTCCCGCTGACGGTCAGGCAGATCCACTCGATGCAGAACATGCAGGCCCATGCGCCGCAAATGAAGGAGATTCAGAGGAAGTACAAGGGCGACCGCACGAAGCTCAACGAAGAGCTGATGAAGTTCTACAAGGAGAACAACATCAATCCGGCGGCTTCGTGCCTGCCGCTGTTGGCGCAGATCCCGGTCTTCATCGGCCTCTTCTACACGCTACGGAGCTTCGCCAAGCACCCGCCCCCGGGCGACCTTTCGTGGCTGCACTTCCTGCCGAACATCGCGCAACACGCCGACAAGCACTGGTCGGGCTTCGTCTTGCTCGCGGTCTACGTGGTGAGCCAAGTCGCGTCGACGTACTTCATGTCCGGGACGATGCAGAAGTCACAGCGCGTGCTGATGATGGTCCTCCCCTTCGCGTTCATTCCGTTCATCCTGCGTTTCCCCGCTGGTCTCGTCCTCTACTGGATGACGACCAACCTTTGGACGGTCGGCCAGGGACTGATCACCCGGCGACTGATCCCCAAGGTCGCTCCGCCGAGTGGGCCGAAGCGGTCTTCGCGGACCCCGCCGAAGGAGGGTCGGGAAGACGGGACCCAGCCGGCCGCGGAGTCACCGCCGAAGCCGAGCGGCCCGCCACGCCGCGTGAAGCGGAAGAAGAAGGCTCGACGCTGATGGAGTTGCAGGTCGAGGCGACCGGCGAGACGGTCGGCGAGGCCAAATGGTCGGCCCTGCGCGAGCTCGAGAAGCGGCAGCCGGGACTCGACAAGGCAGCGGTGCGGTTTCAGGTCGTGTCGGAGGGCGAACGCGGGCTGCTGGGTGTCGGCTACGCTCCGGCTCGCGTGATCGCAACCGTGTCGGCGGTGGCTCAGGCCGTCGAGTCCCATCCGGACGAGAGCGACTTGGTCGCAGAAGTACGCGACCTGGTTGAGCGGATCGTCGACGGAATCGGAGTCGTCGGCCGGATCGAGATCGAGGAGGACGAGGAGACGGTCACTGTCTCCTGCGCCGGCCCCGACCTCGGCATGCTGATCGGGCGCCACGGTCAGACGATCGACGCCGTCCAATATCTGGCGAACGCGGTCATGTTCCGCCGTCATCCGGAGGATCGAAAGGAAGTCGTGGTGGATGCGGCGGGGTACCGCGCTCGCCGGCGCGCGTCACTCGAGGCGCTTGCGATTCGGTCGGCGGAACGCGCGCTCTCCGATCGTGAGCCGGTCGAGCTCGAGCCGATGAGCGCGGTCGAGCGCAAGGTCGTACACATTCGGCTGAAGGAGTTCGACGGGGTCGAGACGACGAGCGAGGGCACGGAGCCCAACCGCTACGTCGTGATTCATCCGGCGTGAGTGGTTCTAGCTGGGGGAACCTCCCGGAGCCCCCTCCACCGGCCCGCTTTGCGGACGAGCGGCTGCGCCGCTGGCTCGCGGCCGTTCTCGCGACGCCCGGGCTGACGGCAATTCGCGAGCTCGACGAGGCGCGTCGCGTGTTGCTCGACGATTCGTTGCGTGGTCTCGATGTTGTGCGTCAGTTCGAGGGTCCGATCGTCGACGTGGGTTCCGGTGGCGGCGTGCCGGGAATTCCGCTGGCGATATCGCTGCCCGACCGCGAAGTGACATTGCTCGAGGCGAACGGCCACAAGTGCGACTTCCTGCGCCGGTGGGCTCCGCCGAATGCAACCGTCGTGCAGGGCCGCGCAGAGGAGCAGGAGACCGACCGGTTCGGCGTAGCTGTGGCGAAAGCCCTTGCATCTCCGCCTGTTGCGGCCGAGTGGTGTCTGCCGCTTGTGCGACCCGGCGGCGCCGCCGTGCTCTGGGTCGGCCCCACCGCCGACTCGGCCCGCGTCGCGAGCGTCGCAGACCAGCTCGGTGGACGGCTCGCGGACGGTCCCGCCGGTTTCTTTGTCGTACGCAAAGTGGAATCGACACCTTCGGGATTCCCGCGCCGCTCCGGTGTCGCGCGAAAGCGACCGCTCGCCTAGGCGTCACCCTTGCGTCACGGTGTCCGACACCCGGACGTGTCCGAACGCGGCGCCACGCAAACCCGCAGCTCTCCACGTGTTGTGCAGGTCCCGGCACCGGTTCGTGACACCCCGGTCCGCGTGTCTGACACCGGCACGCGGTGCCGCGGGATGTCCGGTTCCGCCGGTAGCTTGGCAGTCGTGGCCAAGGTCTACGCGCTCGCGAATCAGAAGGGCGGCGTCGGCAAGACGACGACCGCGATCAACCTCGCGGCCTGCCTGGCCGAGGCGGGCGAGCGGGCTCTCGTCGTCGATCTCGATCCGCAGGCGAACGCGACCTCCGGGCTCGGGGAGCGCGCCAACGGGGCGTCGACCTACGATCTTCTCGACGGCGCGCCGCTCTGCGAGCTCGCGAAGCCAACCCGGTTTCCGAATCTTCACCTCGTTCCGGCCAAGCCGGAGCTCGCCGGCGCGGCGGTCGAGCTGACGCAGCACAGCGACGGCGACACGTACCTTCGCCAGGCGCTTGACTCCGGCGCCGAGCAGTACTCCTTCGTCTTCCTCGACTGTCCGCCCTCGTTCGGACCGCTGACGGTGAACGCGCTCGCGGCTGCAGACCGCGTGCTGATTCCGGTCCAGGCCGAGTACTACGCCCTCGAAGGTCTGTCGCAGCTGGTCCGCTCGATCAACCTCGTGAAGGCGCGGCTGAACCCGCGGCTTGCGGTCGGCGGCGTGCTGCTGACGATGGTGGATGGGAGAACGAGGTTGTCGGCAGATGTGGAGGCCGAGGTGCGACGCCACTTCGGCGACCTCGTGTTCACAACAACGGTGCCGCGCTCGGTTCGTCTCGCCGAGGCCCCGAGTCATGGCCTGCCCGCGATCGCGTACGACCGCCGCTCGCGCGGCGCGGACGCCTACTGGAAGGTGGCGATGGAGCTTGTCGAGCGTGCCTGAAAGACGAGGCCTCGGTCGAGGCCTCGAGGTCCTGCTTGGTGGAGCGGCGCCGACCGAGCTGGCCGAGCTGCCGGTCGATGCGATCCACCCGAACCCGCGCCAGCCTCGACGGCGCTTCGACTCCGAAGCGGGTGCGGGACTCGCCGACTCGGTGCGCGCCCAGGGCGTCGTGCAGCCGGTCCTCGTTCGGCCGCGCGCTGCCGGGGGCTATGAGCTGATCGCGGGCGAACGCCGTTGGCGCGCCGCGCGCGACGCCAAGATGAAGACGCTTCCGGCTGTCGTTCGCGACGCCGACGACCGCGATTCGTTGTTGCTCGGCCTCGTCGAGAACGTCGCGCGTGAGGATCTTTCGCCGATCGAAGAGGCGCGTGCGTTCGCGATCGTCTTGGACGAGTTCGGCCTGTCTTTGGGAGAGCTCGCGGAGCGTGTCGGGAAGTCGAAGCCTGCCGTGTCGAACCGGGTTCGGTTGCTCGAGTTGCCGGAGGACGTGCTCAAGATGGTCGAACGCGGCCAGCTCACGGAGGGGCACGCCCGGGCCGTCCTGGCAGTGCCCGACCACGAGGGGCGCCGGGCGCTGGCGCGGAAGATCGTCCAGAAGGGCATGTCAGTGCGGGCCGCAGAGCGGGCAGCACGCTGGGCGGGCGCTAAGACGAAGCAGCGCCGACAGCAGGCGAAGCTCGATCCGGCGCTCGTCGCGAGAGCCAAGGCCGCCGCCGACCGGATCACCGGTTTCTCCAGTCGAATCGTCTCGAATCGTCTCGAAATCTCTTTTGCCGACGAGGTCGAGCTCGAGGAGCTTGTCGAGGCGCTGGAACGCGTCGCTAAGTAGTGCCCCCGTATCCTGTTCCGCCCGAGAGGCGTTGAACGGGTGACATGCTCGGACTGTGGCTGAACGACATGGAGTCTCTCGAGGCGATCTCACAGGACGACGAGGCAAAGCGGATCTTCCTCCGCATGGCCGCGCTGTCCCGTGACGGGCAGATGGGGAGCTTCCTCACCGAGCTGGCTCGCGACAAGGACCTGGACGACGAAACGAAAGGCACGCTTCGCGAGCTGGCCGAGGACGACACCTTCCTGCTTGCGGTCGAGGATTACCTCGAGCGCACGAATCTCCTTCACTAGCGGCTAGACTGGCCGCCCTCGGGCGATTAGCTCAGTTGGTTAGAGCGCCGCTCTGATAAGGCGGAGGTCCGTGGTTCGAATCCACGATCGCCCACTGCGGACGAGAGCCTGACGCTGCCGGCGATTTGCCTGCCCTGCTCGTCCGCCCTATGCTCGCGCGATGGCGACGCTAGGCGAGGTCATGACGAAGGACGTCCTCTCGGTTGCACCGGAGGACACGATCGGTGAGGCGGCCGAGAAGATGACCGTGGCGGGGGTGGGTGCCGTCGTCGTCTCGGACTTCGGCCGGATGATCGGCATCTTCACCGAGCGGGACCTCATGCGGGCCGTCGCGGGGCGCGTGCACTCGAGCGAGGCGCGGGTCCGGGAATGGATGACGCCCGATCCGGTCACGATGACCGAGGACGCTTCCGTCGAAGAGGCGGGCGAGACCATGATCGAACGTGGCTTCCGGCACATCCCCGTGGTCGCCGGCGAACGCGCGGTGGGGATCGTCAGCATCCGCGACGTCGCCGAGTGGCGCTTGAAGGAACGCTGACTCAAGGGATCGCGCGGGGACATCCAAGTGCCGATGCCGCAAGCGGCGCCCGTCCTTGCTGCGGCATATGGAGATTGGAGACCTCGTCACCTACAAGGGTCGTGCCTACGTGCTTCGTGGGCTCGAGCCGATGAGCGTGCCCGATCGTCACGCCGACCTCGAGGATCCCGAGAGCGGCGAGCGTATCTTCGTGCCGTTCGAGGAGCTTTCGGAGTCGCCGGGGGCGGGGGTTTGACGCGCGACCCTGAGCTACCATCAGAGCGACCGATGCAGGAGATGCAGATCTATGGCGTGAGCTTCGACTTGGTCGGCAAGCAGCCGATCGTGCTCCTGAAGACTGCTGAGGGAAACAAGTTCCTGCCGATCTGGATCGGCCATCCGGAGGCGGCCGCGATTCTCATGAAGCTGCAGAGCGCGTCCACGCCGCGGCCGATGACGCATGACCTCGTCACCGACATGCTGGACCAGCTCGGCGCCCAGGTCACGCGCATCACGGTGACGGAATTGCGCGAGAACACCTTCTATGCGCAGATCACCGTCCAGCTCGACGGGTCGGAGATCGAGGTCGACTCTCGCCCGTCGGATGCGATCGCGCTTGCGATTCGCGCCGACGCGCCGATCTACGCGGCCGACGACGTGATCGAGGAGTCGGCGATCGAGTTCGAGGGCGAGGAGGTCACCGAGGAGGAGATCGAGTCGAAGGTCTCGGAGTTCAAGCAGTTCCTCGACGAAGTCACGCCTGACGAGTTCGCCGTCGAGCCTGAAGACGAGTAGGACCGAGCGAAAGCTGATGCTTTCGCTCGGGGTTTAGGATACGCCCGCTTCGCGGGGAACGTGCGCGGGCTTAGCCCGCGCACTCCTAGAAGGGCCCGGTTGGCGGCTGTTCCCTTTCGCGCGGGCGGTGGGGCTAAAGCCTCCCCGTCCGCGTCAGTCCGCCGGCGGCTAACGAAGGGTTAGCCGCCGACCTCTCCGGTTGTGGTGGTCAGGCGGTTACTGACATGCTTTCGCGGCGCCATGTTGAACCTGCTCGAAACGGCGTGGGATGCTCTTGCGGCAGCGCTCGGAGTGACCAGTACTAAGCCCGACGAAGGTCCGTGCCGCGAGCGCTTCCGGCGGACAGCGTTGATTGTCGTCGGCACGATCGTCCTTGCCGGTGTCCTGGTGACCGTCGCGGTCCTCAGCGCAAACTCCTAGGTCCTCAGACCTGTCTCCGATCCGCCAACCTTCCTTAGGTCTCCTCGCCTCGCCGGACCTCGCGCTTCGTCAGGTCGAGAATCTCTTCGAACAGCTCCTGGAGCCCCTCCTTCGAGAGGGGACCCCGGTTCGCCCGCTGGAGGTATTGCAGCATCCACTCCTCTCGCTCCGGATCGACGAAGCCGATCCCTCGCGACTCCTTGTAGCGCTTCAACCGCGCGACGAGTTGTAGGCGCGCGTTGATCGCGTCCACCATCGTGCGATCGGTGTCCGAGATCTGCTGTCGAAGCTGTCGGATGAGTGGGTCGTCGTCGCTCACGGTCGTCCTGGCCACTTCAGCTTGACGGGTTTGTCGCTGCGCGGAAGTGTGATCAGACGAAACGGATACGTGACCCGGGCCTGGACCGGATCGCCGAGTGAGGGTGTTCGCTCGTGCACGACCACGACCACGTGGTCGCCCTTGTCCTGGACGCGCACGATGTGGAGATCGTAGCCCGTGCTCGAGCGTGGACCGGCCGCGACGAGATAGACCTCCCGGCGCGAGAAGTCGATGCCCGGCAGGTGAATGTCACGCCCCGGGTTCATCTGCTCGAGATCCTCGAGCAGGCTCGCGCGCGTCCGGTAGAGCTCGACGAAGATGCGCGTGAACTCGAGCGGCCCGGTTTCTTTGGTGAGGTCGGTGTACGGGATGGGGCGGGCCGTGCTCCCGCAGCCGGCGAGCACGAGGACGAGTACGAAGCTAGTACACGTAGACCGCCGCGCCGTACGGGTTCGTCCGGTAGAGGTGCGCCGCGACCCACATCGGGACGCGAACGCAGCCGTGACTCGCCGGATACGGCGGGACGGACGGGTTGCCGTGGATCGCATAGCCACCGGTGAAGTACATCGGGTCGTAGAGGGTCCCGAGCGGGCTAGGGTCGAATCCGACCACCTTGCGGTAGATCGCGAAGCGCCCGCTCGGGGTGTATGCACCGGGAATGCCGGCGGTCGAGATGGGGACGATCAGGACGACGTTCGCCCCACGCACGACGTACAGGACTTGCCGGCCCTTGTTCACCTCCAGGTGGTCGGCGGGTTGCGTGTAGCGTGGGATCGGGGAGCGGGCGTTTACTAGGGCGCGCCAGAAGCGCGCGTCGACGACGCCCGTGCGCGGGAGACCGCTCACCTTTTGGAACGCATAGACGGCGTCGAGCATGCGGCCGTCGAAGGTCGTGCCATAAGGGGCGGCGTAGTGCAACCCGCGCAGGCGGTCGCCGAGCTGAGCGATTGCGGAGTCACGGGACCCGAGGACCAGCCGCGGCAGTACTACGGCGGCGTGCAGGATCCGGACCGTGCCGGCGTAGCCCCCGTGCGGGACGACCTCGACCCGGATCCGATAGGTCGTGAGACGCCGCGTGTCGAGCTTCACGTGCACTCGGTCTGCGAAGGTGCGGTCGACGAGCACGTTCTCACCGCGGCTGATCCTGACGACGAGCTCACCTGCGCTCGCGGGCAGGATTCGCGCGCTGAAGAAGTACGGGCTCCCGCGCGCCCCGCTCCCGGCGAGCGCCGTCACGAGCTTCGGCACGACGCGCAGCGCGAGTGGCGGTGATGATGCGCGCTCGCTCGTCGTGAGGTAGCCACCCGGGAGCCTGATCCGGGCCGCCACCGCATAGCTCCCGTTGGCGCGGGTTCTCGTCCCGGCAATCTTGCCGTTCGGTCCAACGAGAGCGATGTAGAGACCGCGCTCGGCCGGGATCACGGCGCCCCGGAACACGACGCGGCGGCCGTACCTCGCCGGGTTCGCTCCGGCGAAGGTGAGGCCGTACGCGGTGACCGAGACCGCCTGGGTGCTCGTTTCCCCGTCGGCGAAGCGCGCCGTCGACGTCACCGTCCAGCGGCCGGCGGCATAGGTGTGCTCGGCCGTCCGCCCGTCGGCCGAGCTGCCGTCGCCGAAGTCCCAGTGGTACGACGTAGCGTTGCCGGTCGCGGAGAAGGTCACGTGCAGCGGCGCCTCGCCCACGGTGGGCGTTGCCTGGACAGAGACCAGAGGCGGGGCTCCCGCAGCGGCCGGGGCGAGTGTCAGAAGGACGAGAGTGCAGGCCAAACCGCAGCGCACACGTGGAGAATATTCTCCGGCTGGGGTTTGCCTAAAACGGCAACGGTCAGCGCGACCGCGTTGAAGAGCCCGTGAACGATCATTCCCGGGTAGACGCTGTCCACCCGGCTGCGGAGGTACGCGAGGCCGATGCCGAACGCCGCGAGGAACGGGAAGGCCTGCACGAGTCCGTGCGCGAGGCCGAAGGCGACGCCGACCAGCACGATCGCCGTCCAGCGTCTGTAGCGGACGAGGAGCGAGTAGCCGAGACCGCGGAACGTCAGCTCCTCGACGATCGGAGCGACGACGGCGATCACTACGCCGTTGGCGACGTAGGCCGCCGCATGATTCGGCTGCCACGTATCCGGAGTGACGCCCTGTTCGCGCCCCGGCTCGAGGACCGGCCCGAGCAAGCGGGTCAGGGCGAGCATCCCGATTCCGACTCCGACCCCGATCCGAAATGCCCGGCCCCACGACGTCGGCCGTCGCAGGGCCAGCAGCCGGCGGCGGTCACCGAGACCGGCGATCCCGTAGACGATCGCCGCGAAGATCGCGAACTGGATCAGGTTGCCCTCGACGGTCGACCACTTGTAGAGGAGATCCTTCGGCGGCTTGCCTGTCGTAAAGCGGAGGGTGTAGCTCAGCGTCGCGAAGGCGACGACGAACCCGCTCCAGAGTGCGAGCGGGGACTTCACTCGAGACCGGCGACCGCATCTGGCACCGGGGCGGGTGCGAAGTGCATTCCGGCTGCGTGAGCTGCCTGCTCGTCCACGCCGCCGTCGCCGATGTGGAGCGCACGCGACGCGTCGACGCCGATCTCCCCGAGCGCCTGGAGGAGTCCGTCCGGAGCCGGCTTGCGCGCAGCGTGGACGATCGACGCGAAGGACTGCGCAAGCCCGACCTCCTCGAGCCGCTCGCGAAGGCTGAAGTCCCAGTTGGCCACCACCGCCAGCTCGAGCCCGAGCGCGCGCAACCTCGTGAGGGACTCGACGACGCCCGGCAACACCTCGAACCGAAGGGTGCCGACGTAGGCCGGTGCGAATTCCTCGGCGTCGAGATCCGCACCGACGGCCTCGAGGAAGATGCTCGCGCAGTCGCGGCGAAGTCGTGCGAGGCTCGCCTCGTCGTAGCCCTCGCCGGCGCGGGGCGCATAGTACGCGGCCTCGCTGCGGAAACCGGCCAGCACGGCCTCGGATGTGCGCTCGACGCCGCGCTCGCGCAGGACGCCGACGAGTCCGGGGACCGGATCCGCGAGCTTCACGAGCGTGCCGTGTGCGTCGAGCGTGACCGCGTCGATGTCCGCTGCTCTCACGCGACCCACTGCCACAGCGCCCATTGCACGACCGCAACACCGAGCAACAGCGCGCTGCACGCGACGACTGCGGTGTGAGCGCGCTTCCGGCCGGCCGTGAGTGCGGCCAGCGCAAGGAAGAGCGGGAAGATCACGAGACCGAAGCGCGGGATCGAAAGCAGCGGCCAGCGCGAGCTCGGATAGCTGAGCGGTATCGCAAGGCTCACGGTTGCGAAGAGTCCATACGCCGCCCCGAAGCGCCGCCACGCGACGACCGTCAGCGCGAGAAAGAGCACGAGGAACGCGAGCGCCTGCACGTTCTCTGCGGCGGCGTGCATGGGGCTCGTGCCCGGGACATGCGTGCCGTGGCCGACGACGAACTGCTCGAGTCCGCGCCACCCGGCGACGAGGCCGTCCCAGATACCGCCGAGCGGCCCCGCCGGAGAGAAGTGGCGGTGCCAGCGGTCCTGCGCGTGCGCGAAAGCCCACGGGTCCCCGACCTGCTGCCAGAGCACGAGTGGATAGGCGGCCGCGACGGGGACGGCGAGCGCGACGCCGCCGAGCGCGCGCAACCGCTCGCGGTGCCGCCAGGCGAGCAGGGCCAGCGACGGCAGCAATGCGAGCCCCGCTGCGCGCGTCAGGATCGCGAGCCCTGCGACGACTCCTGCGGCGGCAAATCGATTCCGCTCTGCAAGTGCGAATGCGCCGAGCACGAGCAGCAGGAAGAGCGACTCGCTGTACACCGCCTGGAGAAACAGCGCCATCGGGAAGACGGCGAGGTAGAGGACGGTCGAGCGTGCGCCCTCAGCGCCGAGCCGTTCCTGCGCCGCCCGCTTCAGGAGCACGAACGATCCGAACGCCGCGAGCAGAGACACGACGACTCCCGCCAGCACGTAATGCCCGAAGAAGAGTCTCCCAATCCCGGCGAGCAACGCCGGATAGAGCGGATGGAATGCCGCGGACGCCTTGTCGTACCCGTCCTGTGCGATGCGGAGGAAGAAATCGCTGTCCCACCGAGCCCAGATGTCCGTGGCGTAGCCAAGGTCGTGCAAGCGCGCCGTGTCCCAGCGGCCGGCGTTGGGGTGCCGATTCGGCTCGAAGAAGAAGAGCGCGAAGATCGCTGCGATCCAAATCGCGGCGCGGCTCCAGAGGTAGATGTCGAGCGCAGGGCTTCTGGCATGCCTCTGGCCCACGCGCACGGCCGGATGATCATAGTGGGGGGATGGCGCGTACCTTCACGCCTGAAGAGGCGAACGTTACGCTCGTCGAGCTCCGCCCGATCGTCGAGCGGATCGTCGAGCACCGCCGCAACCTGACCGCGGCCCAGATCCACCAGGTCGAGCTCGTCACACGGATCGCCGGAAACGGCGGCGACATGCAGCCGAGCGACTTACGGGAGGCCGCGGCCACGATCGAGCGCGAGGCCGCCGCGATCGCGGAGTGCGCCGAGCGGATCGACGAGGCGGGCGCGCAGATCAAGTCGCTCGAGGAGGGTCTCCTCGACTTTCCCGCCCGCCGTGGCGATGAGGACGTCCTGCTCTGCTGGAAGCTCGGCGAGGACGAGATCCGCTACTGGCACGGGCTCGAGGAAGGGTTCGCGGGCCGGAAGCCATTGCCGCTGTGAAGGTCGGCTCGTTAGAGGTTTGGACGCTCGTCGACGCGGTCGGGAGCTTCGCGACGATGTCGGAGGTGTTCCCGGTGCTGCCCTCCGACGAGGAGTGGTGGCTTCCCATCAACGTGGTGCTCGTCCGCGGGGCTGAAAACACGGTGCTCGTGGACACCGGTCTCGGGCCACACCCGCGCTCGTTCATGCCGGACGCGGAGGTACACGAAGACGACTGGGCGTTCTTCATGACGGAGGAGGCGCTGGTGGACCGGCCGCACCTGCGTGAGAACGTGCTGCCGCTCGACATCGCAGGCCGCGTTGACCTTGTCGCCGGCGAGACGGAGGTCGCGCGCGGAGTGCGCATCATCCCGACTCCCGGCCACACACCGGGCCATCTGAGCGTCCGCCTCGAGTCACAGGGCCGGTCGTTCTTCGTGCTCGGTGACGTCGTCGTTCACGAGGTCCAGGTCGGCGAGCCCGACATCGCCTACGTTAGTGACCACGACTCTGAGCGCGCGGCCGCGACCCGCAGGCACATTCTCGGGGAGCTCGCGGACGAGGGCACGGATGTGATCGTCAGCCACTTTGACGGAACGGGGCGGTTCGCTCGGGCCGGCGAGGGCTTCCGCTGGACGACGATGGGCAAGGAGGACGGGGCTCCCGTCGAATAGAGGCGCATGCCGCTCTGGCAGCGTCTTGTCATCGTCGGCGTCGTTATGCTCGTCACCATCGTGGTGGCGCGGCTGATCGACCGCCGGATCGCACGCCGCGATCTCCCGCCCGAGGCCATCACGCGCTACCGAATCGTGCGTCGCAGCGTGACCACTGCGATCGTCGTCGTCGGCCTCCTCTCCGGCCTGCTCGTGATCCCGCAGGTGCGCGCGGTCGCCGGTGGCCTGCTCGCCTCGTCCGCGGTGCTCGGGATCGTCGTCGGCTTCGCGTCGCAGCGCACGCTCGGCAACTTCGTCGCGGGGCTTCTGATCGCGTTCACGCAGCCCCTTCGGCTCGGCGACGAGGTCGTGGTCGAGAACACCGCGGGCGTTGTCGAGGAGATCGGCCTGATCTACACGTTCGTCCGCACCGACAACGGTGACCGGCTCGTGATCCCGAACGAGAAGCTGGCCTCGGATACGATCCGGAACTCCACGATTCGCAGTCGAGAAAAGGTCGCCGAGATCAGTCTTCAGGTTCCACTAGGTAGAGACCTCGGGGCCGTCGTGGACCGGTTGCGGGCGGTTGCCGCCGACGCTGAGGTGTTCGTCAGCGATCTCGCCGACACTGCGACGGTCGTGGTCCGTGCGCGGGCGGCGGACGAGGCGGCTGCCGAGCGGCTGGAGCGCGAGCTCCGCCTGCGCGCCTACGAGGCGCTGCGGGCGGAGGGCGTCTTCGCATGACGCCCCCGCCCCGTGGTCGGCGGTCCCAGTCGGACGCGCTGCTGCTCGAGCGGCTTCGGAAGCGTCGCCGGCAGCGGGTCAAGAACCGGCGCAAGCGGTTCGGCCGCCTGGTCGGCGGGGCGGGGATCGGATTCCTGCTCTTCCTCGTCATCTCGAGCTTCACCGGCGCCGCCATCTGGATGTCGAGCTGCAATCTGAACTCGCTCGAGCCCGTCGAGGTCGGGCAGAACTCGTTCATCTACGCAGCCGACGGTTCGCTGCTCGGATCCATTCCTGCGGAGAAGAACCGTGAGCCGGTTCCGCTCGAGCAGATCAGCGACTGGCTTCCGAAGGCGACCATCGCGATCGAGGACCGGCGCTTCTACAGCCACGGCGCACTCGACTGGTTCGGGATCGTGCGCGCGCTCTACGCGGACATCAAGGCGGGGAAGGTCGTGCAGGGCGGCTCGACGATCACGCAGCAGCTCGTCCGCAACCTCTACATCAAGAAGAAGTCGCAGACGCTCGGACGCAAGGCGACCGAGGCCTGTCTCGCGATCAAGCTGGCCCGCGAGAGATCGAAGACGTGGATCCTCAACGCGTACGTCAACCAGGTCTACTACGGGAACCATGCCTACGGCATCGAGGCGGCGGCCCAGACGTACTACTCGAAGCCCGCGCGCCGGCTGACGCTGACCGAGTCGGCGATGCTCGCGGGGCTGCCGCAGGCGCCGTCCACATTCGATCCCTTCCATCGTCCCGCCCAGGCGATCGCACGTCGCGACGAGGTCTTGCAGGCGATGCTCGCGAACGGCGGCATCACGTCGAGCCAGTACGCGGACGCGACCGCCGAACGTCACCTCCACCTCAGGGCAGGCCGGCTCTACACGCGCATCCGCGAGCCGTACTTCTTCAGCTACGTGCGGGACGAGCTGCAGAAGCAGTACGGCTCGAACACGGTGCGGTCCGGAGGGCTCAGGGTGTACACGACGATCGACCCGCGTCTGCAGCGCTTCGCGCTGGATGCGATCAAGCGCACGCTGCCGTATTCCACTGATCCTGCTGCGGCGATCGTGTCCATCAACCCGAGCAACGGTGCGATCCGGGCGATGACGGAGGTGAGCCCGGGAAATCCCAAGAACCAGGTGAACTTCGCGTCGTCCGCGCGGCGTCAGCCGGGCTCGACCTTCAAGATGATCGTGCTGACGACAGCGATTTCCGAAGGGATCAATCCCTCGACGACCTATCTTTCCGCTCCGTTCAAGTACGACCCCACCAACACGGGCTCGTGCGACACCAATCCGCCGACTGCGTGGTGTCCGGAGACGTACGACCACTCCTACATCGGCCCCACGTCGATCGAACGTGGAACGTTGCGCTCGGACAACACGGTCTTCGCCCGGCTGTCTCTCGACGTAGGGCCGGAGAACATCGCGGCGATGGCGTATCGCCTCGGCGTTCGCACCGACTTGCACACGAGTGACGGCGCATACGTCCCCTCGATGGGTCTCGGCTCCCGTGTCGTGACGCCGATGGACATGGCCTCGGCGTACTCGACGCTGGCGGCCGGCGGGATCTACTCGAAGCCGATGGCGATCCGGAAGGTGGTACTGCCCGGTGGGAAGGTCGACACCGAGGCGGGTTGGGGAGTGCCGCAGCGCAAACGCGCGATCCCGGACTGGGTCGCCGCCGAGGTCGTGCGGATTCTCGGCGAGAACATGACTTCGGGAACCGGCGTGGGCGCGTACTTCGGCAGGACCTCGGCCGGGAAGACAGGAACGACCGACAACTACGCCGACGCCTGGTTCTGCGGCTTCACGCCCGGTCTCGAGGCGACCGTCTGGATCGGCTATCCGCAGGCGGAGCTCCCGATGCGGTCCGTGCACGGCATCTCCGTCTCCGGCCCAACCTTCCCGGCGACGATCTGGAAGCTCTTCATGGAGCGCGCGGCCGACTACGCGCCCTTCCCGAAGGAGTTCCCGACCGCGAAGTCCTCGCCGGTCTGGCAGTCGCACACGCTGCAGTACGCGATGACAGGCGGCTACTACTCGCCGAGCTCGAGCGCCGCGCAGCCGACGACGACGACCCCGGGCAACGCCGACGGATTCGTTCAGATCCCTGACTCCGGCAATCAGCCGTAAGCTCGCGCTGCGGCCGGCAGCCGCGGCGATCCCGATCTACATCGCGGCCTGCGCCGTTCCCGACGGGGGGCTCTTCCGGGCGGCGCGTTACCGCGACGTGCACGTCTACCAGGGATTCGCGGACGCCGTCTTCGACGGCCGCGTTCCGTACCGCGATTTCTTCATGGAGTACCCGCCGGGCGCCCTCGCCGTGTTCCTGCCTCCGGCTGCGGCGGGCTCCGGACACTACAACGCGGCGTTCAAGTGGCTGATGGCGCTGTGCGGAGCAGCGATGATCGTGCTCGTCGCGCTGCTGCTCGCGCGGCTCGGCGCGTCGGCGGTGCGGCTCTGGACGGCGGTGCTCCTCCTCGCGCTGTCGCCGATCGCCCTCGGGCCGATCTCCCTCAACACCTACGACGCGTGGCCCGCGCTGCTCACCGTTGCCGCGCTTGCGTCCCTTCTGGCCGGCCTGCCCGTGCCGGCGTTCGCGCTCCTGGGAATCGCGTTCGCTGCGAAGGTGTATCCGGTCGCGCTTCTTCCGCCGGCGCTGGTCTTCGTCTGGCGCAGGGCCGGGAGGGCGCGTGCGCTGCGTGCGCTTGGCGCTTTCGTGGCAGTTGCGGGCCTGGTCGTTGTTCCATTCCTCGTGCTGGCACCGCATGGTCTCGCGGAGAGCTTTCGCGCGCAGGCGGCACGGGGGCTGCAGGTCGAGAGCCTCGGCGGGTCGCTCCTGGCGGTCGTCGACCGCCTCGGTCTTTACGGCGCCACCGTCGTGCATCGCACCGGACACGCGATCTCGTACGAGTTGACCGGCTCGCTTCCGAAGGGGATTGCCGCTGTGAGCTCCGTAGCGCAGGTGCTCGCCGTGCTGGTCGTCGTGGGGCTCTACGTACGCGGCCGCGACGAGCCCCGCCGGCTTGCCCTTTCGTTCGCGGCAGCGGTCGGCGGCTTCCTCGCGTTCACGCGGTTCTTCTCGCCGCAGTACCTCGTCTGGTTGATCCCGTTCGTAGCGCTTCTTGGACCGGCCGCCTGGGTCCTGACGGCGACCGGGCTCGTCCTCGCCCAGGTGTGGTTCTTCCATTACCGCGATGTCTTCGCGCTGGGCGGCTACGTGTGGCTCGTCCTCGTGCGCGACCTGCTGGTCGTGGCACTCTTCGTCGCAGCCGTGCTTGCCCTACGCGGGCGTGCGCCTGAAGACGAGGATCCCGTCCTCCTCGAAGACCAGGCGCCACTCCGGGTTCCGTCGTAGCGCGGCCAGCTGGATTGCCGTGGGGAGCGGCGCGTAGCGGTCCCCGTAGCCGGGTTGTGTCTCGTCGGCCGCGATCCACGCGGCGTCCTGCAGGAACGGGAAGCTGAGCACGCGCCTCCGCGCGGAGAGATGGGCGCCGAGCGTGTTCGTCGCGCTGACGACGGCGCCCGCCGGGATCAGCTCGAGCGCGCGGTCGGCGATGCGGTCGTGGTCGGTCACGCGGGCCGCTGTGGCCTGGAACCGCTGGCCGCCGGGCAGGTGGCGCCAACCGGGGATCGGCCCGAGCCGGTAGTTCCCGACGAGCGCCGCGAACACGACGATCGCTGCGATCGGCACCGGCCAGCGTGAGAGCCACTTTGCGCCGAAGACCGCTGCGATGAGGAGCGTCGGAATCAGTCCGGCGGTGTAGTGGAAGTGGATCGACGTCTGCGTCGTCGTGGACGAGAGCAGGTTGATTGCGAGCTCCGGCAGCGCGGCGATCAGGACGAGCGGCGCGAGCAGGCAGAGCGCGGCGAGCGGAGCGACGAGCTGAAGCAGGTAATCGAGGTCGCGAGTGCTGAACGCAGCCTCGAGGATGCGCAAAGGGTGCGTGAACGTCGTCTTGAGGATCCCACCCGCCGATCCGCCGACCTCGCCGTAGCGCCCGTAGAAGTCCGACTCCGCGCCCGCGTTGTAATGCGGGATCACAACGGCGATCGCGATTGCAGCCCAGACTCCGCCGGCCGCGGCGATTGCCGCGCCCGCGAGCCGCCGGTGTCGCGCGAGCGCGTACCAGAGCCCGAAGCCGGCCACGACGAGCGCGATCTCCTCCTTGCACGCCGCCGCGGCGATTGCGAACAGCGCGAAGGGAAGGAGGCGGTCCTCGTCCAGGTACCAGAAAGCGAACAGCAGCAGTGGCGTCGCAAGCGCGACGGGATGAAACTCGTTCAGCGTCAGCCAGCCCGTCGCGGGGTAGAGCAGATAGGCGAGGGCGAAGCCGAGTCCCGCGCGCTGGGAGCCGAGGTGCCTTCGTGCTAGCCGGAAGACGGGGACGGCGCCGAGCGCGATCGCCGCCGCCTGCACGGTGAGCAGCATGTTCGGGCTGGGCCAGATCCACCACAGCGGCGCGAACAGGACGAGGATCGGGTCGACGTGCGCGGCGAGCCGCGAGATCTGGTCGCCGTGCAGGTCGGTCATGCGGAGCGGATGGCCGTGCGCGGTGGACCACACGGCCTGCACCATGTTCCCGAGGTCGAAGCGCCCGGTGAAGAAGGCGGAGTGGCGCAGCACCGAGAGCGCGGCAAAGCCGGCGGCGTAGGCGACGATGCCCGCAGCGACCAGGACCTGTGGGCTCGGCAGGAGCAGCGCGCGTCTCACAGCAGCCCTTCGATGATGCCGCGCCAGCGCTCGCCGAGCACCGCCTCGCTCGCCTGGCGTTCGTAGGCCGCGTGGCCGCCGGTCGCAATGCGTTGCGCGAGGTCGCGGTCGACGGCAAGTCGCCGGACGGCTTCCGCGAGCGCGGCCGGATCGCCCGGCGGCACGAGCAATGCGCCCTCGCCGTCGACGAGCAGCTCGCGGGCCGCCGGCGTGTCGGCTGTGACGAGCGGCACGCCGCATGCCAGCGCCTGGAACGCCTTGTTCGGGATCACGCGCTGCGCCTTTCCCGTCGCACCGAAGATCCCGAGCGCGCAGCCGGTGCGGTGGAGCTCTCCCGGGAGCCGCTCGTACTCGACCCATGGAACATGCTCGACGTTCGGCGGCTTGGCGGCGAACAACGAGGCGAGCTGGCCGCTGCCGACGATCCGGAACGGGATCTCGGGCGCCAGCCGCGCGGCCGCCAGGATTGTCTCGACCCCTTGCAGTGGAATCAGCTTTCCGACGAAGAGCGCCGCGAAGCGGTCGGGCGGCTGCCAGCCCGGCTGGAAGAGACGCTCCTCGGCGCCGACGAAGCAGACGGCGACCTCGTCCAGTGCGGCGAGCTCTGCGAAGAAGCGCGCGTGCGCCTCGGTGTCGGCGACGAGCAAGTCGGCGCTGCGGAATGCGCGGCGGTCGATCGCCTCGAGTGCGCGGGCCGCCGACGATCCGGGCCGGAATCGCCGGCGGTCGGCGACGAGCGTGTCTGCGAGGGAGACGAGTGGGTTGAACAGGATCGGCCGGCCACGCGCGGCACGGTGCGCCGGCCACAGGTCGAGGTGTCCCGGATAGCCGACGATGAGCACGTCGAATCCCCGGGGCCGCCGTGCCAGCAACCGGGCTTCTGCAGCAGCAAGGCACAGCGCGCGTCCGGGTCCGGCCGTCCATCCTTCGCGCAGGTCGTCCCACACCGAGACGTGCTCTTCGTGGACCTCGACGCCAGCGCCGCGCAGGCACGAGATCACCTGAGCGTTGCGCGGATACGCGCGCTCGTACGTCCCGAAGTAGCAGACCTTCAAGGCGAAGGCGAGGGTGTGTGCAAAGGGCCGTGTGCCAAGAAGCTGGTTGAGACGGCCGCGCGAGCAGAGCCCGCACGGCCTCTATGCGGCGCCGCCAAGTCGGCTCTCGGTCGCCGGGAACCGTGCTTCACGCGGATACGGACCCTCAACGGGCATTGGACGGCCGCACGGGCAGAGCCCGCACGGCCTCTATGCGGCGCCGCCAAGTCGGCGCCTCAGGAGAGGACTTCGTCGACGAGCAGCTCGGCGCGCTCGCGCTCCTGCGCGCGTTCCTCGTGATGGCTCGTGATCATCTCGCTGATCAGGCCGAGTGAGAAGAACTGCAGTCCGATCACCACGAGCAGGACCCCGAGCATCAGCAGCGGCCGGTGTCCGATTGCCTGGCCGAGCACCTTGAGCACGGTGAGGTACACGAGGATCGCCGTCCCGATCAGGCCGAGCACGAAGCCGAGCCCGCCGAACAGGTGCAGCGGCCGGTGGCGGTAGCGCCCGATGAACGACACGGTCAGGAGATCGAGGAAGCCGCGGAAGTAGCGCTCGATGCCGTAACGCGACCGGCCATGCTCGCGCGGCCGGTGGTTGACCGGGAGCTCGGCGATCCGGAAGCCGCGGTAGTGGGCGAGCACCGGAATGAACCGGTGTAGCTCCCCGTAGAGGCGCAGGCCGTGGACCACTTCCGCCCGGTACGCCTTGAGCCCGCAGTTCATGTCGTGGAGACGCACGCCCGAGAAGAGGCTCGTCACGCGGTTGAAGATCCTGGAGAGGACGCGGCGGGAGAGCGGGTCGCGTCGCCGCGTCTTCCAGCCGGTGACGAGATCGAAGCCTTCGTCCAGTTTCGCCAGCAGGCGCGGGATCTCGGCCGGGTCGTCCTGCAGGTCGCCGTCGATGGTGACGACAGTCTCGCCCCGTGCCTGGTCGAAGCCGGCGACGAGCGCCGCCGCCTTCCCGAAGTTGCGGCGCAGACGCACCACACGGACGTTCTGCTCTGCGCTGTGGAGACGCGTGAGCGCACCGAAGGTCCCGTCGGACGAGCCGTCGTCGACGAAGATCGCCTCCCACGGTGTGTCGAGCGGCTCGAGGGCGGAGCGGAGCTCGTCGTAGAGCAGCGCGACACTTCGCTCCTCGTTGTGCACGGGCACGACGACGGAGATCACGACGGTGAGCCTACCCCTCAAGGATTCGGAGCGGTCGTTGTAGCGCTCTCCGATGACCTTGCCGCGCACGGGGATACGGTATTCCCGTGACCGAGGATTTGCTGACGCGCGAGGAAGCGCTTGCCCGCGTGCTCGAGCGCGCAGGGACGCTCGGCAGTGAGGTGGTCGCGCTCACCGACGCCGCCGGCCGCTTCGTCGCAGACAACGCACGCGCAACCGTCGACCTGCCGCCGTTCGCGAGCTCGGCGATGGACGGCTATGCGCTGCGGGCGGCGGACACGCCTGGGCGGTTGCCCGTTGTGGCACGGATTGCAGCCGGAGTTCCGGCACCGCGTGCACTGAAATCCGGCGAGGCGATGGCGATCGCGACCGGCGGCGTCGTGCCGGATGGAGCAGACTCCGTCATCCCCATCGAGTACGTTGTCGTACATGACAACGAAGTGGAGATTCCCGATGCTGTCGCCCACGGCGACAACGTTCGTCCGCGCGGCGGCGACGTTGCGGCGGGGGACGTCGTGGTGTCTCGCGGTTCGCGCATGGGTGCAGCGCAGATCGGAGCGCTGGCGGCGACGGGACTCGATCAGGTCACGTGCTCGCGGCGTCCCCGTGTCGCGGTTCTCGCAACGGGGACGGAACTTCGTCGGCCGGGTGAGCCCCTCGGTCCGGGAGAGATCTACGAAGCGAACGGCGTGCTGCTGGCGACCGCGCTCGCCTCCGCAGGTGCGGACATAGATGTGCTTCCGGCCGTCTCCGACGACGAGTCCGCGTACCGGGTCGCGCTCGAGCTCGCCCTCGAGGCCGATGTCGTCGTCACTTCGGGTGGCGTCTCCGTCGGGCCTCACGACCTCGTGCGCCGCATCCTCTTCGAGCTCGGTGTCGAGGAGGTGTTTTGGGGCGTGGCCGTGAAGCCGGGGAAACCGCTCGCGTTCGGCGTCCACGGGTCGACGCTCGTGTTCGGACTGCCGGGCAATCCCGTCTCGACACTCGTCGGCGCTGAGCTGTTCGTCCGCCCTGCGCTGCTGGCGCTCCAGGGCGCGGCTACCCCTGGACCCGTTTTCCGGGAGGGACGACTCGCGGCCGCCGTGCGTCGCAACACACACCGCGACGGGCTCCTCCGTGCACGCACTCGTGCGTCCGAGAACGGCGTGCTGCTGGAGCCGGTCACCGGTCAGGAGTCACACATGATCGTGCGCGCGGCCGCCGCCGATGCGCTTGTGCTCGCTCCGCGCGGGGAGGGCGAGCTGGCAGAGGGCGAGCTCGTCCGCTACTTGCCGCTTGCCTGAGCCGCGATCGCCGTCGGCTCGTACGGCATGCCGCCGCGCGGCTCGACCCGTATCAGCCGCGCGTACGCGATGTAACGGTGCGAGGCGAAGAACCGCGGGTGGCACGCCTGCAGCTCGAGCACCTCGTGTCCCGGCGACTGCAGGACCGAGAGGTCGGTCGAGACGACGATGCGGTGGTGCGTGACCGAGTAGATGAACGTCCCGTATGGAACGACGATCGTGACGCGGTCGCCTTTGCGCAGCGAGTCGATGTGCGAAAACGGGGCGAGAAACGTCGTACGGTGTCCGGCCACGTAGACGAGCTTGTTCTCACCGGGCATGAACGTGCGCAGGTCGCGTCCCGGGCCCTTCGTCAGGGTGTCGTGGTCGGTGCCGTTGACGAAGATCATGTTGAGACCCATGCGCGGCACGCGCAGACGGCCGATCGCCTGGCCTCGCTTCGAGCTCTCCCGGTATCGCTTCGCCTCCCGAGCAATGCTCTTCCGCTCCGCCGCTAGCGACGCGCTCGAGATCGAGGCCTGGAAAGAGCGGGCCCGCTTGTCGTACTGCGAAGTGAGTTCATGCTGCTTCCACTTGGTGTAGAGCGCCGTGAACGGGTCCTGCCACTGCCAAACCACCAGCGTCCAGACGAGCGTCAACGCTCCCGTGACGGCGAGGACCGTGCCGAAGATTCGCACCCGTCGACGCACTAGCCCTCCAACGCCTCGAGCGCGCCTTCGGATGCGCGGCGACGGCGGGTGCGCACGGCCAGGACGTTGCGGAGAACTCGTCTGACGGGCCCTCGCGGTGGAAACTCCGCCACGTCCGGGTACGGCGCGTAGCGGTGGGTCGCAAGCGCGGCCAGCTGGCCGGTCCCCGCCAGCCACACGACGAGGAAGGGCATGACGACGAACGGGACGTACCCGACTGCCCGAAGCTCCGCGAGGTACCACAGCGCGTCCCAACCGAGGCCGAAGCGGTCTGCGAAGGAACCCACGAGCAGCGCCGGCCCGGCGAAGCCCAAAGCAAGGACGCCCAGGCGCACCCCGAGCGGCGCCCCGCGCACCTGGGGCAGCCAGAGCCAGACGTGCAGCGACGGAAGCAGAAAGATGAGTGCGAACGGATTCGTCGCGACGATCAGGAGGGCCAGAGCGCCCAGACACAGGAGCGTGGTTGTGTGGCCCGCTACTTCCTCTTCCGCGGTGACGGTCCGGCGAGGAAGCAATCGTTCCCGCGTCACGAGCCACCCGATCAGCGCGAGAGCGGCCAGCGCGAGCAGCGCTTTGGCAGGCCAGTTGTGAGCGGCGCCGCTAGTCGGGGACAGCGGGCGGGGCGCGCCGTCCGGCCAGGCCCCGAGGAGCCCGAACAGCTCGAACAGTCCGACGACCCACGCCCAAAAGCCCAGCCTGCTCCGATAGCCGCGAAGTGCGGGAGCGAGGGGGATCCGTCTTCGGCGGCAGTGCGCGAACAGATCAACCGCGGTTGCCAAGAAAGGCAACAGACACGCCATCAGCACGAGCTTGACGGCCCAGCCGCGGATGAGGCGAGAGCCCAGGTAGAGGTAGCTGGACGTTCCCTGAGCGAACTCGAGCCCTTCGTCCAGCGTGCCGAGCAAGTCCTGCGTCGCGCGGCCGACCTGGCCGAGGCGATCTGCCCGCAGCCGCTCCTTCGTGTCGTCGACCGGATTCGTGGCGCTGCCGTCCGCTGTCGTGAGCGTCACCGCCGCAACTCCGTGTGCGAGGAAGGGCGCCTGCTCGTAGACCGAGAACGGAAAGCCCAGGTCGACGAGCTGTCGTAGCGCCCCCGCTCGCGACGGTGCGCGGCCGGTCTGGGCAGCGACGCGGGCCGCAACGGTCTCGAGAAAGGTTCCGGACGGCGTGCGCGGCGTGTCGCCTGTGATCTCCAGGCGGACGCGACCGCCCCCTCCGACCGAGTCGAGATTGATGACCGCGGCGACGTCGTGCCGGAGCGGCGAGTGGGCGGCGAACCACGCGGCACCCAGGCCGCCGAACGCCCCGCCGTCGGTCGAGAGGAAGAGGATCGTGTGGTTCGGGCGGAGGCGGCCGGAGGGAAAGCCCGGTGGGGCTCCGTACGCTCGCGCGAGCTGGATCAGCATCGCCGTGCCAGAGGCGTTGGCGTTCGCGCCCTGGCCGCGGCCGTCATTGTCCCGATGCGCCATCAAGACGATCGTGCGTGGCGAGCGGCCGACTGCTTCGGCGACGAGGTTTTGGAGCTGGACCCGCCCGCGTCCCGGGATGACCGCGCTGAAGCGCTCAGTGTGGACAGGCAAGCCGTAGGGCTGCAGCTGCTCACGGAACCACTCGGCAGGTGCGAGCGCACCCGGATAGCGGTTCGGGTGCGCGGTGACGAGATCTTCGGCGAGGTGCTTCGTGGCTTCCCCGTCGAACTCCGGTAGGAAGGAGCGAGCCAACGGTGTGGGTCGTGCGACGCTGAAAGCGGCCAGGAGCAGCGGCAGCCCGACCAGCAGCCACGTCCCTCGGTAGAGCCGGCCGTTGACCGGCCGCTCGAGCGAGCCGGGACGCGCCCGACGCCGCTCGGTGCGGGGCGTAACGGTGGCCATCCACGGCTATAGTAGGTCGCGTATCACCTGGACTTCATGAGGCGCCGCCTGCGACGTCTCAGGCCCGGCAGGCAGCCGACGGCCGAGCCGATATGCCCGACTCCTCGACCATCCTCCTCGTCGACGACGAGGACTCCGTTCAGAAGCTCCTCGCGTACCCGCTCGAGCGCGAGGGATTTCGCGTGCTCCAGGCCCGTGACGGCGAGGAGGCGCTCGAGCGTTTCGCCTCCGAGCACGTCGACCTCGTCGTGCTCGACGTGATGCTGCCGAAGCTCGACGGGCTCGAGGTCTGCAAGCGACTGCGAGCCGAGAGCGAGGTGCCGATCATCATGCTGACGGCTCGCGACGACGAGCTCGACAAGGTGCTCGGGCTCGAGCTCGGCGCGGACGACTACATCACGAAGCCCTTCTCGATTCGCGAGTTCCGCAGCCGTGTCCGGGCGCTCCTGCGGCGGGCGTCCGCCCCCCGCCAGACCCCCTCTGGCGTAGACGTGATCTCGGCGGACGGGCTCCGGATCGATCTGGCGCGACGCTCCGTCGAGGTTCGCGATGTGAGCGTCCAGCTCACGTACGTCGAATTCGAGCTGCTGCGCACGCTCGCCTCGCACCCCGGCCGCGTGTACAGCCGCCGGATGTTGCTGGAGGCGCTCTGGGGCGGCGCCGACTACCGGGAGCCGCGGACGATCGACGTCCACGTCCGCCATCTGCGCGAGAAGCTCGAGCGTGATCCCGCGGAGCCAGAGTTCATCCTGACCGTCCGCGGTGTCGGCTACCGCTTCCGCGATCGATGAATCCCTTCCGGAGTGTCGGCGCCAGGCTGGGGCTTGGGCTCGCGGTCGTCGTTGCGGCAGCCCTCGTGCTCGTCGACCTGATCGTGGTGCCCTCGCTCGAGCACAACCTCGTCAACGCAAAGCTCAGCCAGCTGCGGGAGGCGGCGCCCAGCGTCGGCTTACAGCTCCTGACCAGCTCGAACTTCACCCTGGACGACACCATCCAGGAGTCCGCTGCGAGCGCGAATGCCCGCGTCATCTACTTCACGGTTCTCACCTCCAATCCGCCGAAGTTGACCGTGTACGCCGACTCGAGCCCGGTCACGTCCGCCGACGTGGAGGACGACCGGCTGGCGCTCCGTGCCTTCTTGCAAGCCAAGCTCGTGAGCGGGACGGTCACCTCCGGGAGTGACCGGTACGCCGAGGCGGCGTATCCACTGGCGGGCGGAAGCGTGGTGCTCTTGCGTGCCTCACTCCACGACTCGCTGCGCAGCATCCACCTGGTCCGCAGCCGGCTGGTTGTCGCCGGTCTGATCGCGCTGGCCCTCTCGCTCCTCGTCGGATACGTCGCAGCCACGATCTTTGCCCGGCGGATCCGCCGGCTCGAGCGGGCGGCGGACCGGATCGCGAGCGGCGACTTCAGCGAGCCCGTAACCGATGCCGGACGAGACGAGCTCGGCCAGCTCGCGGCGGCGTTCGAGCGCATGCGGCAGCGCTTGGCTCAGCTCGAGCACGCGCGCAGGGAGTTCATCGCCAACGCTTCCCACGAGTTGCGGACGCCGCTCTTCTCGCTCGGCGGCTTCCTCGAGCTGATGGCGGACGAGGAGCTCGATCCGAAGACGCAGGCGGAGTTCATGGCGACCATGCGCGAGCAGGTCGAGCGGCTGACGAAGCTCGCGACGGATCTGCTCGACCTCTCCCGCCTCGATGCCGGCCGCCTCAGCGTAGAGCGTGATCCCATCGACATGGCGATGCTCGCCGAGACGCTCGTCCACGAATTCCGCGCGGTCGCCCGTTCGAGCGGCCACGATCTTGGCGTCGACGGCGGCGGCCCAGAGGCGACGGCGCTCGGAGACGAGGAACGTGCGCTGCAGATCGGTCGGATACTCGTCGAGAACGCAATCGTTCACACCCCGCCGGGCACGCCGATTCGGCTGGGAACCGCGCGCCGGAACGGCTCGGTTCTCTTGACCGTGGAGGATGAAGGGCCCGGCATCCCGGCGGAGCATGCAGGCCAGGTCTTCGACCGCTTCTACCGGATCGAGGGTTCAGTCGCGTCCGGCAGCGGTCTCGGCCTGGCGATCGCGCGGGAGCTGGCGGAGCTGATGGGCGGGTCGATCGAGCTCCACGCGATCTTCAGCCGGACGATTTTCGCCCTCGTTCTCCCCACAGCCATGTCCGAAGCGGATATTTCATGGGAAAACGAGCGCCTGAAGGAGCCGTCGCTACAGTGAGGCGGATGCGGGCCGGGTCTCTAGTCGCCGTGGCCGTCGCCGCCGCCGTTCTCGGCGGCGGCGCTGCCTTGGGAATCGGCAAGGGAGTCGGCTGGCTCGATCAGGGCACGAAGACTGTCGTCGTCAGGGCTCAGACCTCGCAGCCGGCAGCCCTCCCCGCCTCGGCGACCTCGAAGGTGCCGGCGCTGCCGGGCACTGGGTTCGAACCCCAGAGGATCTTCGCCGAGCGATCGCCCGGGGTTGTCACGATCTTCGCCTACTTCGGCGACCCAGCTTCCGAGGCCACCCAGGTCTCCCAGGGGTCAGGGTTCGTCACCTCGGCGAGCGGATACATCCTCACGAACTCCCATGTGATCACGACTGCCGGTGAATCCGCCCAGGTTCGAGCGGCGGACCGCCTCTTCGTCGAGTTCGCGGACGGCGACCGGGCCGAGGCCAAGATCATCGGCTGGGATCTGTACGACGACGTCGGCCTGATCCGGATCGATCCGAGGGCGCACCGCCTCAGGGCCGTACCGCTCGGGCAGTCGGCCTCCGTGGCCGTTGGCCAGCCGGTGGCGGCGATCGGCAGTCCGCTCGGAAACGAGAACTCGCTCTCGGTCGGTGTCGTCTCTGCGATCCACCGTTCGATCGACGCGATCACTGTGCAGCGCTACAAGGTCGTCGACGCGATCCAGACCGACGCACCGATCACCCACGGCAACTCCGGCGGGCCGCTCTTCGACGCGCGCGGCCGCGTGATCGGCATCAATGCGCAAATTCGGAGCGCGACGGGCTCGGGGAACGACAGCGGCGTAGGCTTTTCGATTCCGATCGACGCGGCGAAGCACTCCGTTGCGCAGCTCCTCGCCAGGGGCCGTGTTTCCTATGCCTACGTCGGCATCACGACCGAGGACATGACCCCGTCACTTGCGCGTGCGCTCGGGTACACGGTCGACCGCGGGGCCCTGATCGTGGGTGTCAACAACGACAGTCCGGCCCGGAGCGCCGGGCTGCGCGGGGGAACACGGGAGGTCAACGTCCTGGGGATCCGGGGCCTTGCGACCGGTGGCGACGTCATCGTGGCGATCGACGCTCGGCCCGTGCGGGGCGCGGACGACGTCGTCCGCATCGTTTCCTTCTCCCTCCAGCCGAAGGACGTCGCCCTCTTCACGGTTGTCCGCAACGGTCAGCGTAAGAGGGTGGCCGTCACGCTCGCCGAGCGCAAGCTTCCCTCGGGTTAGGCCCCCGGCGGGAGGGGCATAAGCAGCAGGACGGCGCCGCAGAGCTCGCGGCAGCTTTCGCTAGTTTAACTTCGCTTTTCTTGGGTAAAGCTTCTTCGATGGCGCAGGAGATGACACCGAGCAGCAACGGCGACGGCCTCACGGTTCGCCTCACGATTCCGGCGCGTGCCGAATACATCACCCTCTGCCGCCTGGCGCTCACGGGCATCGGGAGGTTGCGCGCGTTGCCGGACGAGCTCCTCGCCGACCTGAGGCTCGCGCTCACCGAGGCGGCTTCCAATTCCGTTCGTCATGCCTACGGCGGCCGGAACGTCGGGGTGGTGGAGATCTCCTACGAGCTCTTCCCCGACAGGCTCGTGATCGAGGTGATCGACGACGGCGAGGGTTTCGACCCGGCGGAGTTCGAGGGTCCGGCGGACGAGCTATCCGAGGGGGGCCTCGGGATCGCGCTCATTCGCGCGATAGCGGACGAAGTCGAAATCGGCGCTCAGCCCGACGGCAAAGGATCCCGCCTCCGCTTCGAGAAAGCGTGGCGTTAGCCCGTACGGGCTGTATTCTCCGCAACTTCCGCCGAACGGCCCGCCCAGACCATGCTCCAACTCGTCAACGCCGGACATAAGTCCCTCGCGGACTATGCGACGATCGCGACGCGCGGGCTGATGGACGAGATCCGGCGCCTGGCCGAGCCGCTCGCCGGCAAGCGGGTCGTGCATCTTTCCGCGACGGCATTCGGGGGTGGGGTGGCCGAGATCAACTACACGCTCATTCCGCTGATGCAGGATGCCGGCCTCGACGTCGAGTGGCGGATCATCCGCGGCGCCGAAGAGTTCTACAACGTCACGAAGGCAATCCACAACGCGCTGCAGGGGAACCCGCAGGGCCTCACCTCCGAGCAGCGCGAGATCTTCGCGCGCTACCAGGAGCTGAATGCCGCGGAGTTCGAGGACGACTACGACTTCGTCATCGCCCACGATCCTCAGCCGGTCGGGATGGTCGACCACTTCCCGGATTCGCGCGCATTCTGGATCTGGCGCGGACACATCGACTTCTCGACGCCGAATCAGGGGGTGCTCGATTCCCTCCTGCCGTCGATCCGCCGCTACGACGCGGCCATCTTCCACATGCGCGAGTACGTGCCGAAGGCCGAGGGGCTGCCCCCCTGCTACATCTGGCCGCCCGCGATCGACCCGCTTGCGCCGAAGAACATGGCGCTGTCTGCCGAGGACGCTGCGTACATCGTCGATCAGTTCGGCATCGACGTCGAGCGTCCGCTGCTGTCGCAGGTCTCGCGGTTCGACCCGTGGAAGGACCCGCTCGGCGTGATCGACGCATACCGGGTCGTCAAGAGACGCTTCCCGGACGTGCAGCTCGCGCTCGTCGGCTCGATGGCCCACGACGACCCGGAGGGGTGGGACTTCTACAACCAGACTGTCGCGTACGCGGCGGGAGATCCGGACATCTACATCCTGTCCAACCTGAACAACGTAGGCTCGGTCGAGGTCAACGCTTTCCAGGTGCACTCGGAGGCGGTGATCCAGAAGTCGATCCGCGAGGGC
>WNEY01000288.1_pt1 | contig 29524 bp, 30 predicted proteins | sample 5400531 | NCBI WGS metagenome assembly WNEY01 (sample SAMN13153338, study PRJNA577476) | soil metagenome | isolation source: 200 cm saprolite under Douglas fir tree site 1 | place: USA:California | collected 2015-04-18
GCTCGGTTTGACCGCCCTGTCGCTCCCCGCCGTCCTTATCGGCGGTTGGGGCATCTACCTGATGGCGACGCACGCGCAGGACGAGGATCGAGCACGAGGCGCCGTCGGCCTCGGTGCGCTCCTGTTTGCCATTCTTCTCCTCGCGCCAGCCGCTTGGCTAGCAGCACGGCTGAAGCAGCGCTAGCCGGAGCGAGTTGAGGTTTGGGTTCTCACCCGGGAATGACGAGCTTCTCGCCCGGGACGATCGTCGCCCCGGCTAGGCCGTTCCGCTGCTCCAGCTTCCAGATCCCCTCGCGAGGGTCGCCGCTGTAGGTCTTGGTGACGATCGACCACAGCGTGTCGTGCGGCTTGACGAAGTAGATCCGCTCGGGCCCGGCGCCGCTCGAGGCGCGGGCCACGACGCCCCAGAGGATCAGCCCCGCAACCGCGATGATCAGGAGTCGACCGAACATCTGTTCGTAAGACTAGACCGAACGCGCGTTCGTGTCAAGTTGACTGACTTTCTGCTATTCTGAATTTCAGGAATGGCTCGCACGAAGCTTTCCAAGCGCGGCGTGATCACGCTTCCGGTCGAGATCCGCGCTGCGGCGCGGCTCGAAGAGGGCGATCCGATCGAGGTCGAGATCGTGGACGAGGGCATCCTGCTCCGCCCGCAGAAGGTGATCGACGCCTCGCAGGCGTGGTTCTGGACGCCGGAGTGGCAGGCCGGCGAGCGCGAGGCGGACGAGGACATCGCGGCCGGGCGCGGCGAGTTCTTCGAGAGCGGCGAGGCGTTTCTCGAGTCGCTCCGCCGCGACATGAAGCCGTAGTCATTGCCGACGTTCGAGCGGCTGCCGCGCTTCAACCGCGACTTCGCCGCCCTATCCAAGCAGGAGCAAGCGGCTTTCCTCACGGCAGTCGGGAAGCTCGTTGCCGATCTCAGCGCCTCCGGCTCTCTCCGAGCGGGCCTGCGAGTCAAGGGCGTGCAGGGCGCACCGGGAATCTTCGAGCTGACGTGGGCGGACGACGGCCGCGCCACGTTCTCCTTCGGGAAGTCGGTTCGAGGCGACGACCCCCACGTCGTGTGGCGGCGCGTGGGCACACACGACGTGCTGCGCAATCCCTAGAGCTCCACCAGTTCTGGCCGGATCTCTCCCGCCTCGACCTCGAGCACGACCATCGCGTGCACCGGCGCCTTCCGTTTCTCGGTCGGCGAGCCGGGGTTGAGGATCCAGACGCCTTCGTCCTGCATCACTTCGGGGACATGCGTATGGCCGTAGATCACGGCGTCGCAGTCCGGGAACTTCTCTCGCAGCCGCGCCGCGCGCCCTGCCGCAGGGCCCGGGATGTGCACCATCCCGATCCGCGCTCCGGCGACCTCGACGACGTGCTGTTTCGGTAGCGACTCCTTCAACGCCGGCTCGTCCATGTTCCCGTAGACCGCCTTGACCGGCGGCCCGAGCGCGCGCAGCTCTGCGAGGAACGCGGCGGATACGAAGTCGCCGCCGTGGAGGATCAGGTCCGCCCCGCGCAGCAGCTCGACGCAGCGCGCGGGCAGAGCGCGCGCGCCGCGCGGCAGGTGCGTGTCCGAAATGACCATCACTCGCGTCATGCGATACCTGGCACGTACCCGGTACGTACCGGGTACAGCGTCACGAGGCGCCGCGAAGGGCAGTTAGTGGCTCAGAGCCACAAACTAGAACAGGTCCGGCAGGAACCTGCCGTCGCGGTACACGAGCTCGCCGTCGGCGTACACCTCGCTGCCGTTGCGGAGGTCGCACACCATGTCCCAGTGCAGCCCGGACCGGTTCTTGCCGCCGGTCTCCGGGTACGCGGTGCCGAGCGCGAGGTGGCACGTGCCGCCGATTTTCTCGTCGAAGAGTGTGTTCTTCGTGTACTGCGTGATCCCGTCGTTCAGCCCGAACGCGAACTCGCCGACACGGCGCGCGCCGTCGTCCATCGCGATCATCTGCTCGAGGAAGTCCTGGCCCTGCGCCGCGGTCGCCTCCACGACCTCGCCGCGCTCGAAGCGAAGGCGCACGTCGACGACTTCGCGCCCCTGGAACACTGCCGGATACGTGAAGCGGATCGCCCCCTCGACACTGTCCTCCACCGGTCCCGTAAAGGTCTCGCCGTCGGGGAAGTTCTCGCCGCCGCTCGCGGGAATCCACGTGCGGCCGGCGACGCCGACACGCAGGTCGGTGTCTTCGGCAACGACTCGCAGCTCGGACTTCGTTCCGAGGAAGCGTGCGACCGCCTCGACGTGCGTCGCGAACTCGCGCCAGCTCGCGATCGGATCGGGATCGTCGAGCAGGCCGGCGCGGTACACGAACCGCTCGTACTGCTCGAGGGACATCTCCGCGTCCTGTGCCGCCGCATTCGTCGGGTACTGCGTCAGCACCCAGCGCAGCTCGCCGGCCGCCGCCCGCTCGAGGTAGCGGTTGCCGAGCTGCTCGTGCGCCCGGCCGTACAGCGCCTGCCGCGACGGGTCGACCGTCGTCAGCCCCTTCGTGTTCGAGCTCGAGAGGAGGACGATCCTCACGTCCGCTTGCTCGAAGTCCTCCGCCCGGACCGGGTTGACCCATTCCAGCTGCTCGTCGTTGCCGTTGCGGAGCAGCGCTTCGATCATCGCCTCGAGCGACAGCCGAAGCTGCGGCTGCCCGCCCGCGCGAATAACGCGGCGGAAGACCTCGCGCACGAGCGGCCCGGCGGTGACAGGCGACTCGATCAACACGACGTCTCCCTCGCGCACATGCGTCGAATAGCCGACGAGGACGTCCGCGAGCTTGGCGTGGTACGTGTCAGGCATGTTCCGCCTCCGCGGGCTCGGCATCGCGGATGAACGTGCCGTTGCGCCAGATCAGCTCGCCGTCGGCGTACACCTCGCCGCCCGCGCGCAGGTCGCAGACCAGGTCCCAGTGGAGCCCCGACTCGTTCCGCCCACCGAGATGCTTGAACGACGAGCCGAGCGCGACGTGCACGGTGCCGCCGATCTTCTCGTCGAAGAGGATGTCGCCGGTGAAACGGTCGATCTCGTAGTTGAGCCCGAACGCGGCCTCGCCGAGGATCCGCGCGCCCGCGTCCATGTCGAGGAGCGATGAGAGATAGTCCCCGCCCCGTCCCGCCTCCGCCGCGACGACGCGGCCGCCCTCGAAGCGCAGCCGCACGTCCTCCACCTCGCGCCCGTTGAAGATCGCCGGGAACGTGAAGCGGATCTCGCCTTCCGTCCCGTCCTCGACCGGGCTCGTGAAGACCTCGCCGTCGGGCATGTTCAGCCTGCCGTCGGCCGGCTGCCACGTGCGTCCTTCGACCTTCAGGCGGAGGTCGGTGTCCGGCCCGGCGATGCGCAGTTCCTTCACCCGGTCGAGCTCGCGCGCCCGGCCCGTCAACTCGGCCGAGCGCGAGCGCCAGTGAGCCACCGGATCCTCGCCGTCGCGCACGTGACAGGCCGCGAACACGAAGTCCTCGTACTCGGCGAGCGACATCCCAGCGTCCTGTGCGTGCGCGCTCGTCGGCATCTGCGTGCCGACCCAGCGCGCGTCGCCGCGGTCGATCCGGTCCCAGAGGAAGTTCGACAGCTTGCGCCGTGTCGCGAGCAGGAGCCGATGCCGGTCGGGATCGAGCTGCGTGAACGAGCGCGTGTTCGCGCGGCCCCAGATGGTGACGACGGCGTCGACCGCCTCGAGCTCGCGCCACTGGCTGTCAGAGATGAACGAGAGCTGCCCGTCGGTCCCCTCCTCGAGCAGAATCTCGTCGAGACCTTCGAGAGACAGGTACGCGTACGGGTTCACGCCCCGGTCGATCGCGACGCGGTGCAGCGCGAGCACCAGCGGCGCCGCGACGTCGAGCCCCTCGATGCGCAGCATCTTCCCCGGCTCGATCGCGAGCGAGTAGTCGATCAGCAGCTCAGCGAGCCGCTCGATGCGCGGGTCAATCATGCCGTGTTTGTATCAGAGCGCTACTTGACGAACGTCTGCGTCAAGGTCGTCGTGCGCTCAGGGTTCACGTCGGCGGTGAACGTCACCTTGTAGGTGTACTTGACGCCCTTGGTGAGGTTGCTCCGCAGGTCGACATTGACCTTGTAGTACGCCTTCCCTTTGCCCGAAGTGGACTTCAGCACCTGCTTCGTCCGCGTGTCCGCCACGCTCGCGGCGTACGAGTAGTCCTCCGTGGCGGTGATCGAGAAGCTCGCGGACGAGAGCGGCTTCCAGGTCGCCGCGGCGTTGAGCACACCTTCCGTGTGCTTCCAGAGCACCTGCTCCTGCCGGCAGATCCGGAGCGTGTCGGAGATCGCCTTCTTCACCCCGTCGTAGGACGGCTTGTGCTCGTGGTCGACCCACTCGACACCGCTCTGCCACGTGCCGAGGTCCGACTCGTCGATGATGTGGAAGATCAGGACTTCCCTGACGAGACTGTCGCAGAAGAAGTAGCGGAGCATCTTCGAGTAATCGTCCGACTGCACTTCGGCGTCGATGGGCGTGATGTTCTCGGTCCCGTGGTAGAGGTTCTTCTTCGAGTCGATGATCTTCGTCTGCCAGCCGATCTCGTCGATCTTGAACTTCAGCGTCGGCGGCGCCGTCGTCGGCGCGACGCCGAAGAGGTGCGGCAGTGGCTTCGGCGGGCTCGCCGTGTCGGTGATCAGGCCGCCGGGCTCGTCCGGGTAGATCGGCTGGTTCGTAGCATGGAAGCCGTCCCACACCGCCTGCTTGAGTCGATCGAGGTTCGGCACGCCCGCGTTCGGCCAGTTCTTGTAGCCCTTCTCGGGCGGGTCGGTGTCCTGGGTCGCGGGGTACGGGTGGTACGCGAACAGGTCCATGATCGGCGTCGTGCGGCCGCTCGCTGCGTACGAGGCCGCGACGTCGTGGACGAAGCGCACCGGCGAATGCGATTGGTTGCTGGTGGCCGTCGGCCTGTCGTTGCCGTTCGCACCGAGTGCCATCCCGATCACCGTGATGTTCGGGCTGACGGACTTGAGCGCGTCGTAGCACTTCGCGAGCGTGTGCTCGTAGTCGATCGCAGCGATGTCCATGTTCCCGGACCACTGCGGCTGCCAGAAGCGCTGCCGGTTCGGCTCGTTGGCGACGATGTACTGCGTCACGCGCGGGTAGTAGCGCTGCGCGACGAGCTTCATGTAGTCGCAGAAGGCCGCCTGGTTCGCATCGCTCGAGCCGAGGTCGGTCGGGTGCAGCGGCGCAATCGAGAACAGGATCTCGACGTTGTGCGCCTGCGCGACCGGCAGCGACGCGTCGATGAACGCCTGGTCGTAGACCTCCGCGGGCTTCGTGCGATCCCACGGGACGTTCCAGCGGTTCTCCTGCACGCCGAGGTCGTTCATGTCGTCGAACAGCTTGTAGTCCTTGTACTTCGGCGCGTCGTCGGTGAAGCCGACGAGTGTCGGCACCGTCGTCCCGCTCGGCGCCGCCGACACCGGGACCAGGGCGAGAACGAGCGCCAAAAGAATGAGACCCCACCGCACGAGCGTCACTCTCCCGGGTCCGAGGGTCCCGCCGGAAGGGCCGAGCGGCCCATTTCGACGCGACATCGGACCTACCTCCGGGTGAACGCCTTGCTGGTAAAGGTTGCCGTGCGCGCCGGGTTCACGGCCGATCGCAGCGTGACCGAGTAGACGTACTGGCCGGGCTTCAGCTTCTTCTTGAAGGCCACCGGCACCTTGTAGTATGCGTCGCCGCTACCACTCGCCGTCCCCACGGCGACGCCCCAGTCCTTCAGTGCGCCCTTTCCGGGGCGGACGACCGCGGCCGTGTAGGTGAAGTCCTCCGCCGCATTGACGGTGAAGGCGCCCGCAGTGCTTCCGCGCCACGTCACGCCCGCACCGTCGACGCCGGTCAGGTGCCGCCAGCCCACGGCGGCGCCTCGGCAGCCGCCGACGATCGCGCTGCGGATCGAGAACGCTGCCGGTTTGAACGTCCCATTCGCGCGGAGGAAACCCGTCTGCATCCGGCCGCGGTCGGCCTCGTCGATCCAGTGGAAGAACATCAGCGTCGAGACGTGCGGATCGCACTGGTAGCGCTGGACGACGTCGTTGTAATACGTCGCCTGTGTCGCTTCGTCGACCGTGTTCTCGTTCTCGGCGCCGAAGTAGCCGGGATAGTTCTCCGTGTTCGTCTGCCAGCCGGCCTCGTCGAGCACCCAGCGCACCACCGCCGGCGCGGCCACGCCGTCCTCGGCGAACGTCGGTTGCCCGGTCCCGTTGAAGGCGTCCCAGAACGCCTGCTCGAGCCGGTCGAGATTCGGGACGCCGGCGGCCGGCCATTGCATCCCCTTGCTCGGCGGGTCGTCCGCCGACGCCGGGTTCGGGTAGGGGTGGAAGCCGACGTCGTCCATGATCGGCACCGCCCTGCCGCTGGCGCGATAAGCGATGCCCAAATCGTGGATGAACATCACCGGCGACGTCGACGCGTTCGAAATTGCGTTCGGCTTGTCGTTGCCGCGCGGCGAGAGCGCGAGGCCGATCACGTCTATCGCCGGGTTGAATCCCTTCAGCGCGTCGTAGGCTGCCGCGAGCATCGACTCGTACGTCGCGGCCGCGACGTGCGCGCCCGAGGAGTCGAACTGCGGCCGCCAGAAGCGCGGCTGGTTCGGCTCGTTGCCGACGATGAAGTCGTGCACGGACGGGAACGCCTTCGCAAGCTGCACGCAGAACGCGGCGAAACGTGCGTTGCCGTGCGTCGACGTGACGCCGTCCGGGCGCGCCGGCGAGACGATCAGGACGATCTGAACGCCGTCCGCGTTCGCGGCCTTGATCGCCCGGTTCAGCGCGGCGTACTCGGTGATCGTCGTGGGTTGCGCATCATCCCACCAGACACTCAGGCGGACGACACTCATCCCGACACCGCTCAGCTGTGACAGGAACGCTGCGCCGCCGTCGTCCTCGCCCTTGGCGGTGTCGTCGGCGACGCCGACCTTGAGGCCGGCGCCCGCACCCCCGCAGAGCGAGAGCGCGGCGACCGCCGCAGTGAGGACCGCAGTGAAGCGAAGCCGAGAGCCCATGACCCGTGTTCGAATCGGCGAAACCGGGCTCAGACTTGAGCGAGAACTGCGTCGACCAGGGTCGTCGCGCCGAAGCGAACCGGATCCCCGGCCGGGAGGCCCGTCTCCTCCTGGGCCGCCTCGATCGCCCGCCGCGCCTCGTCCTCGCCGAGGTCGCGGGTGTTGAGCGCGATGCACGCGACCTTCGAGGGCCGTGCGATCAGCGCGGTCCGCTCGTGGAGGTCGACCAGCTCCGACAGGGGCGGCATCGGAAAGCGCTGATCCTCGTTCACGTACGCCTGGCCGGCCTGGTGGCAGAGGACGAGCAGATGCGGCGCCGAGCCGTGGTAGAGGCCCAGCGTGACCCCCGAGTACTGCGGATGCAGGAGCGACCCCTGGCCTTCGACCCACAGCAGCTCACCCCCGCGCCGGTGCCCCTCGACGACGAGCCGCTCCGTCGCACCGGCGATGAAGTCCGAGACGACCGCGTCGACCGCGATCCCCCAGCCGGCGATCGCCATCCCGGTCTGCCCGGTCGGGACGAACTCGGACTTGACGCCGCGGCGCCGCGCCTCCCGGTCGAGCTCGATCGAGACCGTCATCTTTCCAATCGCGCAGTCGGAGCCGACCGTGAGCACGATCGTCGCCGGCACCTCGAGGTTCTCGCCGGTCGGCACGTTGAGGTCGGCGGGCGGTCGGCGCAGGTCGCGGAGCTCAACGCGGTGTCTTCGCGCGAGCTCGACGAGCTCGGGATCGTTGGTCAGGAACTCGTGCAGGCCGTTTTCCACGTCGAGGCCCTTGGAGATGCAGGAGTGGATCAACTCCTTCCACGCCGGCGGGAACCGGCCGCCCGCCGTCGCAACGCCGACGAGCGCCGTGTTCGGGTTGAAGCAGAGCGAGTCGTTGACGCTGCCGACGATCGGAAAGCCGTCCTGCGTCTCCCCCGGGCGCTCGGAGTCGAGCAGCGCGACGACCTTCTCCGGCGCGTAGCGCATGACCCCGCGCGCCGTCTTGCCGAAGTGCGGGTCGCCGCTTCGACCCTCAGCGAGGACTAGGTACCGCGTCTCGCGTCCCTGACCGCCGTCGGCTCCCGGCCGGCGGAGCCGACCTCCGCCGACGGCTCGCCCCGCTGGCGGGACGATGCTCTCCGGGTCCGTGTTACTCACACTGTCCCCTCCGGCCTCGCACCCCCAGCGGGGCGTCAGGAACGCGAGACGTTGATCCGAGACGCTTCATGCACGCCGAGTCCGGACGCGTCAGAAGGAAGCTGGACGCCGTCCGTCAACTGGACGCCGGGCCACGGATCCTCGGCGAGCAACAGGTTGCCGTCGAGATCGACGTGGTCGCAGAGGCTCGCCATCGCCACGCCGGCGGCGATGCCGAGGCCCGACTCGATCATGCAGCCGAGCATCACGCCGAGTCCGAGCGCGCGCGCCGCGTATGCCATGCGCACTCCCTCGCGGATCCCGCCCGACTTCGCGAGCTTGATGTTGATCCCATGTGCGCGTTCCAGACATGGCCACACGTCGGCCAGGTTGTGGCAATCCTCGTCAACAAATATCGGAACGGGCGAGTGCGCCTTCAGCTTGGGTCCGTCGTCGGAGCCGGCGGGCAGGGGCTGCTCGCAGTATTGGATGTCCATCTGCGGCAGATACTCCAGTGCCTCGTCGAGTGTCCAGTACTCGTTGACGTCCACCTGCAGCGGCAGGTCGGTGACGCCGCGAACGGCGCGGAACCGGTCGAGGTCCAGCCCGTCGCGCCCGCCGAGCTTCAGCTTCAGCCGGCGGAATCTGTTCTGCGCGGCGACCTTCTCCGCGCGCCGCGCCATGTCGTCGGGATCGCCGAGCCAGATCGTCCACGACGTCGGCGGCCCGGTGCGGCGCAGGCCGAGCAGGCGATAGACCGGCAATCCGGTGAGCTTGCCCTGCAGGTCGTGCAGCGCCGCGTCGATCGCGGCACGCGCGGCGAACTGCTCCGGCGGCAGCCGATCGAAGATCTCGTCGAGCTCGAAAGGGTCGTCGCCGAGTGCGTCCGCCTGCGCCTCGACGTAGGCGAGCGCCGACTCGGCAGTCTCGTCGTAACGCTCGATCGGCGCAGCCTCGCCGAAGCCGCTGTGGCCGTCGTGCGAGAGCTCGATCTGGACGACGTCAGCCTCGTCCTCAGACCCGCGCGAGATCGTGAACGTCTCGGCGAGCCGCAAGGTCGCGATGCGGGCGCTCAAATCCATCGCGGATAGACTAGGCCTTCACGCGCCTGTAGCTCAGGGGATAGAGCGTGCGCCGTCCGGACTACCGACGCAAATCGCGCTTCGCGCTCAATTTGCGTCGGGTCTTACGGTCGCTCGCGGACGCCGGCAAAGCCGGCATCCGCGGACCGGCAGGAACGCCGAGTACACTGACCACTCCCCGCGCCCGTAGCTCAGGGGATAGAGCGCGCGCCTCCGGAGCGCGAGGTCGCAGGTTCAATTCCTGCCGGGCGCATGACCGTTCTCCGAGAAATGGCTCTCGGCGGAGGCCGATTCATTCGGCCGCAGCCACGTCAAGCTCGATCACCGACGAAAGTTGAGCGCGAAGCGCGACTTTTGCCGGAAAGAGGTCGCAGGTTCAATTCCTGCCGGGCGCATCTCCGAACCTTGCACTCGCGGCACAGGAGCCGCTCGGGTGCGCCGCCGCGGCGTCTCCGTGAGCAGGATCCGTCCCAGGTGCTCCTCTTCCCCGAAGAGCAGGCACGCCAGCGCGAGCAAGACGACGGTGAGCCCGGCGAGCACCATGAGGTCGAACCGCACGGTGTAGTCCGCACCCAGGTTCACCGGATACAGCCCGTGCAGCAGCGGGTGGCGCATGAGATCGATGCCGTACGTGAGCGGGTCGGCGCGGACCAACGGCTGCAGGAACCCGGGCAGGCTCGACGCCGGGTACAGCGCACTCGAGAGGAAGAACATCGGGAACATGAGGAAGTTCATCACGCCCGCGAAGTTCTCGATCGAGCGCAGCCGCGAAGCGAGCAGCATGCCGAGGCTCGACAGCGCCAGCGCGGCGATCACAAGGGCCCCCAGGAACTCGAGCAGCGAGGTCAGGGGAGGACGCAGTCCGAGAATCCAGATCAGCGGGAGGAGCAGCACCGCTTGGAAGACGCCGAGCAGCGCCGAGCTGAGCGTCTTCGCCAGGACGGCGACTCCGCGCGGCAGCGGGGCGACGAGGAGCATGCGGATCGCGCCGAACTCGCGGTCGTGGACGGTGGCGAGCGCGGAGAGCATCGTGCTGAACAGCAGCACCATCCCGTAGATGCCCGGGAGCAGGAACTGCTTGTACGAGACGGTGCCCTCGGTCGGCACGACCTTCTCGAAGCCCGACCCGATCACGATCAGCCAGAGCAACGGTCGCGCGAACGTGCTGAGCAGTCGGCCGCGCTGGCGCACGAAGCGCAGGAACTCGCGCACGACCACGGCGACGACGGCGCCCGTCATGCCGCCGGCAGCTCCTGTTCGCGCCCGGTCACGGCGACGAAGACGTCCTCGAGCGTCGGCCGGCTCACGCGGACCTCGACGCCGTCCTGCGTCAGCGGCAGCAGCGCAGGCAGGACGGAGGCGGCATCGTCGACGATCAGCGACAGGCCGTGCGCGGCCGTGTGGGGCTCGATCCCCGTCAGCTCCCGCACTCGGCGCGCCAGACCGTCGGTGCGATCGGAAGTGAGCTCGATGCTCTCGCCCCCGAGCGCGCGCTTGAGAGTCGCCGGCTCTCCGAGCGCGACCACGCGTCCGTGGTCGACGATCGCGACGCGATCGCACGGATCGGCCTCTTCCATGTAGTGCGTGGTCAGGAAGAGCGTCGTATCCGACTCGCTGCAGAGCCGGCGCAGGAACTCCCAGATTCGACGCCGCTGTGTGGGGTCGAGCCCGAGCGTCGGCTCGTCGAGAAACAGGACCAGCGGGCGGTGGAGGATGCCGCGCGCGAGGTCGAGCGCGCGGCGCATGCCACCGGAGAACGAGCGCACGCGCTCACGCCGCCGCTCCTCGAGACCGAAGAGGCGCAGCGCCTCGTCGATGCGGAGCGCGCTCTCTTTGCGCGACAGTCCGTACAGCCGCGTGCAGAAGCGCAGGTTCTCCTCTGCGGTCAGGTCGAGGTCGAGCGTCGTCTCCTGGAAGACGACCCCGATCTGCCGGCGCACGCCGAGCGGATCGATCTGGACGTCACGGCCCGCGACCTGCGCGCTTCCGCGCGTCGGCTGCAGCAGCGTCGTGAGCATCCGGATCGTCGTCGTCTTCCCGGCGCCGTTCGGCCCGAGGAAGCCGAAGAACTCCCCCGGCCGCACGTCGAGGTCGATCGCGTCGACTGCGCGGACAGCGCCGTAGTCGCGTCCGAGACCGAGGGCGGCGATCGCGGGCGCTGCGGCCATGCGCTAGTTCCGGGCGGCGAGCTGTCGAGTCGTCCGGTAGACGAGCGGCGCCGCAGGGTCGCTCGACTGCGCCGCCTCGCGGGCCTCGACGACGAGCGAATGGTGCGGCGAGATGTGGCAGACGGGATCGGCGTTGACCGCGTCGCCCGTGAGTTGCAGCGCCTGGCAGCGGCAGCCGCCGAAATCGACCTCCTGCCGATCGAACGGGCAGCTGCGGCACGGCTCGGGCATCCAGTCGGTGCCGCGAAAGCGCTGAAAGGCATCCGACTCGAACCAGATCTCGGCGAGCGGCCGCTCGCGGACGTTGTCGAACTCCAGGCCGGGGATCGTCGTCGCCGCCTGACACGGAAGCACGTCGCCGTTCGGTGTGATCACCATCGCCTCGCGACCCCAGCCGCCCATGCACGGCTTCGGGAACTCCTCGTAGTAGTCGGGCAGCACCCAGAGGATCTCCATTCGCGGCCCGAGCCGCTCCCGCGCGCGAGCAACCGCGCGCTCGCCCTCCTCGATTTGCTCCCTCGTCGGCATCAGGGCGGCGCGGTTGATCACAGCCCAGCCCTGGTACTGCGTGTTCGCCAGCTCGAGCCTGCGCGCGCCGAGGTCTTCGGCAAGCGCGATGATCGCCTCGATCCGGTCGAGGTTCTTGCGGTGGAGGACGACGTTGATCGTCAGCGGGAAGCCGAGCTCCCGCGCGAGGTGGGCCGCGTCGATCTTCCGCGCGAACGACGTCGTGCCGGCGATGCGGTCCGATTCGAGCGGATCGCTGTCCTGGATGCTGACCTGCACGTGGTCGAGCCCGGCCTCGCGGAGCGCGCGGGCGCGCTTCGGAGTGAACGGCGTGCCCGCCGTGACGAGCGTGCTGTAGAGCCCGCTCTCGGCCGACACTCGCGCCAGCTCCTCGACGTCCTTGCGCACGAGCGGCTCGCCGCCGGTGAACGCGAGCTGCAGGACGCCGAGTGCCGAGGACTCGCGGAACACGCGCGACCACTCGTCGGTCGTCAGCTCGTCGCGGTAACGGTCCTCACCGATCTCGAGCGGGTTCGAGCAGTACGGGCAGTGCAGCGGGCAGCGATACGACAGCTCCGCGATCAGCAGGAGCGGATTAGGTGTCGGCATCGACAACCAACCCCCGTCCGGCGATCGCGCCCACGAGGCTTTCGACGTCCGAGCGGACATCGGCCCCGTCGTAGCGGGAGCTGAGCTCGTGTGCGATGTCGTCGATCGTCCGCTCTCCGTCGCAGAGCTCGAGCACGTTGGCAGCGGTCTCGTTCAGGGTGAGCGCGCCCTCGGGATAGAGGAGGACGTGCCGCTCGCGCACGTCGTCCCACCGCAGCCGCACTCCCGGTGCGAGCTGTGGCCTGCTGAGGATCGTCTCGGTCACGCGTCGCTCGCCCCCGGCCGCGTGTCGCCGCGTTCGATCGCTTCGAGCTGCGCCCAGAGCAGGTCGCACTTGAACGCGAGCGCGGCGACCGCCCGCTCCTGCGACTCGCGCGTGCGGCAGCGCTCGACGACAACATCGAGCGCGTACTGCGCGTCGCGCGGCGCCTGCTCCAGCCTGGTGCGGAAGTACTCGAGGCCGGCCGGGTCGATCCAGGGGTAGTGCCGCTCGAGCGCCTCGAGCCGAACGCGGATCGCGCTCGGTCCGAAAAGCTCGGTGAGCGACGCGGCGACGGCCTCGACCCACGGCCGTGCCCGGCAGAAGTTCACATACGCGTCGACCGCATAGCGCACCCCGGGCAGCACGCGCCGCTCGCTCTCCAGCTCGTCCCGGCCGACGCCCAGCGCCTCGCCGAGGCGCAGCCAGGACTCGATCCCGCCGCTGCCGGCTTCGATGCCGTCGTGATCGAGGATCCGCTGGATCCAGACCCGGCGCACCTCGGGGTCGGGACAATTCGAGAGCACCGCCGCGTCCTTGAGCGGGATGCTGCGCTGGTAGTAGTAGCGGTTGGCGACCCAGCGCTGGAGCTCCTCCCGCGAGAGCTCGCCGTTGTTCATGCGCACGTGGAAGGGGTGGAGGTCGTGGTAGCGCGACCCCTGCGCGCGCAGCGCCTCGACGAACTCGTCGGCGCTCCATGGAGCCGGTTCCGATGCAGCCGTTCGGAGCACGGTCGTCACAGCTCGATCTCCATTCCGTCGTAGCCCACCTCGACTCCGCTCGCCTCCACTGTCGCACGTTCTGGCGAGTCGTCAAGGAGAATCGGGTTGGTGTTGTTCACGTGGACGAGGATCGTCCGCGGCCGTAGCGCTGACAGCTTGTTGAGGGTGCCGTCGGTTCCTGCAAGCGGGGCGTGTCCCATCGCCCGGGCGTCGCGCGTCGCGATGCCGAGCTCGACGAGCTCGTCGTTCTGCCAGAACGTTCCGTCGACGAGCACGCAGTCGCTTGCTTCGAAGCGTTCACTGATCGCGCCGTCGATCGCGGCGAGCGCGGGCGCGTAGGTCAGCACGTGCCCGCCGTCCTGATCCCGTATCGTCATCCCGACCGAGGTCGGCGTGCTCGCGGACTCGCCCATGTACAGCGGTGGATCGCCGCCCGTCGGGAACGCTTCGACCTCGAGGGACGATCCGTCGAGTGCGATCGACTCGCCCGGCTCGAGTCTCGACCAGACGGCGCCGCAGTACTGCTCGAGGATGCGGAGCACGGGGTAGTGCTCCGTCAGCGCACGGCGAACCTCCTCGCTCGAGTAGACGTGGATCGGCGAGCTCGACTCACGGAGCAGGAGCAGACCGGCGGTGTGATCGATCTCCGCGTCCGTCAACAGGACTCCGGCAACGGGCGTCGAGCGCAGCCCGTTCGAGCGGTCGGCCGGCAGCTCGGCGAGCTGCTGGCGCAGGTCGGGCGAGGCGTTGACCAGATACCACGGACCGCGTGCGCCGCGCACGGCGATCGAGGACTGCGTGCGCGGAAGCGCGGCGCCGCTTCGCTCGCGCGCCGCAAGGCACACTCGACAGTTGCAGTTCCACTGCGGGAAGCCGCCGCCGGCGGCTGAGCCGAGGACCCGAACGCGCACGTTCAGACGGAAAGCGCGGAACGCCGGACGAAACCTGTCCGGACGCTCCGCGCGAAAAACCGTTCTACCGGTGGTACCGGTAGCAGGTGACCTCTGACGAGAGCTCGAGTGTCTCGAACTCCGGCGTAACCCAGGTCATGGGATGCCTCCCAACTAGTTGGCCAGGGTCAATATACGCCCAACCCCGGATGGAACGCAAGAAAGCGCAGGGTTACGATGTTTGTTGATTGCGCAACGTGCTGATCGAGGTGACCTCGGAGGCTCCGGAGGCGCAGGCCGCCGAGCTGCTGGCGGTGCCGTTCACAGGCGCGGCCTCGGCGCTTGTCCGCCGAGTCGACGAGCTTGTCGAAGCGCGCCTGTCGCGCCTGATCGAGTCCGGCGAGGCCAAGGCGGACCCGGGCACGATCGCTCTCGTCCATCCCGGCCCCGCCGACCGGGTCGCGGCGGCCCGACTTGCGCTCGTCGGCGTCGGCGCCGCAGAGGAGGACGACGTGCGCACCGCGGGCGCGAGCGTCGCGCGGACGGCTCGAAGCCTCGGCGGCACCCTCGTGTGGGCCTTCGACCCGGAGCTCGGTCTCGACCCTGAAGAGCAGACGAGGGCGGTGGTGGAAGGCGTGGTGATCGGCGGGCACGATCCCGCCCGCTGGAAGACGACCGGGACTCCACCCGGGCTGGAGCGGCTGCTGATCGCCGGCAGCGCAGGCGCGCTGCAACCCGCTGCATCGCGCGCCGAGCTCGTGGCCCGCTGGACGAACCGCGCGCGCGAGCTCGTCGACGGGCCGCCGAACGAGGTCACACCCGAGGGGCTCGCCCGTGCGGCCTCGACGCTTCTCGAGGCACTGCCCGTCGAGGTCGAGATCCTCGACGCCGCGGAGATCGAGAGCCTCGGCCTCGGCGCTCTCACCGTCGTCGGCCGCGGCAGCGTCAACGCGCCGCGGCTGATCGTCCTGCGCTACCGAGGCGGCCGACGCGAGGCCGAGGCGCTCGGATTCGTCGGCAAGGCGATCACGTTCGACTCCGGGGGCTTCTTCCTCAAGCCGCAGAGCGACATCGTGCGCCAGAAGGCCGACATGGGCGGCGGCGCCGCCGTGATCGCCGCAGTCGGTGCGATCGCGGAGCTCGCGCTTCCGCTCGAAGTGCTCGCCGTCGTTCCGTCGGCCGAGAACATGATCGGCGGCGGCGCGTACCGCCCCGGCGACATCGTGACGACCGCGGCCGGGCTCACCGTCGAGGTGACCAACCCGGACGCCGAGGGACGGCTCGTCATGGCCGACGCGCTGTGGTACGCGAAGAGAGAGGGCGCGACACACCTGGTCGACGTCGCCACGCTGACCGGCGCGATGCGCGCGGGGATGGGTGACTTGTACGCCGGCGTCTTCGCCAACGACGACGCCTGGCGGTCGCGCGTCGTCGCGGCCGGTGAGGCCAGCGGCGACTACGCGTGGCCCTGGCCTCTGCACCGGCGCTACCGCCGGTTGCTCGATTCGCCGCTCGCCGACCTTCGCAACACGGCCGGCCGCACGTTCGGCTACCCGATCATCGCGGCGGCGTTCCTCGAGCGCTTCGTCGGCGACACGCCGTGGGCGCACATCGACATCCATTCGACGGCGTATCTGGACGAGGAGCGCGACTACTTCGGCCGCGGCGCGACCGGTGCGGGCGTCCGGCTCCTCACGGAGCTGGCGACGCGCGTCGCTACCGATGGAGCGTGACGCGTGCGAGGTCGCGCGGTGCGTCCGGCGGGAGCACGCCCGGCCAGTCGCGTAGGTCGATCGAGCCGCCCGGACTCCCCGCCGCGTGGGAGAAGAGGTCGAGCTTTCCTTCCCAGAGCGAGACGGTGCGGCCGGCGAGCGAGCTCGGCAGCGTGATCCGGAAGCGACCTCGCGCGTCGGGCCACGTCGCGTTGACGGGGCGCACGGGCGTGTCGCCCTGTGCAACGCCGACGACGATCCCTTCGTAGATCGCCCCGGGATACGAGTGCGGCAGCGGCAGGACCATGGGATAGCCGCGCGGCGGCAGGCGCAGATTCATCCGCGCGCTGCGGAGCCGCTGGAACTCGACGAGCTCCAGCGACAGGAACTGGTAGACGAGATCTCCCTTCGCGATGCGGACCGTGAACGGGACCGGATTGCGGCCTGCTTCGTCCGAGGCCGTAAAGAGCGAGCTGTAACGGCCGTGCGCGTCGGTCGGCGACGACACCGTCCAGTAATCGCGGTCGAGCGTGCGCGTGCTCACGCGCGCGCCGGCGACAGGCTTGCCGTTTGCGTCGGTCACGGTGCCGGTCAGCTCGTAGGAATACAAGGAGACGACCGGCGATGGGGAGCCGTCCGCGTACGAGATCCGGCCGCTGACGACCGGACGGCCGTTGCGGTCATGCGAGACGCGGAGATCGTGCACCGGGTAGGCAACGGTGATCGCCGACCGTTCCGCAGCGAGCGCTGATCGCTCGTCCTTCGTCAGGGGCCTGCTTCCGACGCGGGCCGCACTCGTGTCGACCACCGAGACGACGTGCCGCGCGAGGCGAGTGTCGTCGACGAGATAGACGAAATGACCCCCGGCGTCGGTCGGCGCCCGGAGGTCAAAGGCATCAGCGCGCACGCGCGCGCCCGAAACCGGCGCGCCGTTCAGCATGATCGTGCCGCGCGCGGCAGCGACGTTGCCGCTGTCGGCTTTCCAGGTGGTCAGCGCGAACGGCGGCGGCGCGGAGATCGCCGCGCCGGGCTTCGCTCCCGCGGCGCCGCCGACTTCGACCAGCACGGCGGCGACGGCCGCACAGAGCAGGAGTCGCGTCCGTCTAGCCACGGCGTCCCGCGACGTTGACGGCGTAGGTTTGGCCTGCGAGGACGAGCTCGGGGGAGGAGCTCGAGGGAACGACGTCGAACCGGAGCCACTCGCCCGCTGCTGACAGACCGGGCGCCGTCGACGCGATCGCGTAGCTCCCCTCGCGAGACGGCGTGAAGTGGAAGTACTCGACGCCCGAGCCCGGAACGGCACGCGCCGTCGACGCGCCGCCGAACACGGGCGCGCCGACCTGCGGGACTCCACCCGACAGGCCGACGACCGCCACTCCGTCGGAACGCGTGGTCGCGTGGTTGGCGAACGCGACGTTCACCCGCCAGCCCTGGGGAATGCGGACGATCATCGAGCCGCGCGAGGTCCCGTCGAGTGTCGGTGCACCACCGGGCTTGTTCAACGAGGCGACGACCTGGAGCTCGAGCGTGTGCGGCTCGGCGGCGAGCGACAGGAACTGAGGCGGCTCCGCGAGAAAGCCGGGTCCCGGGCCGGGCGGCCGAAGCGGCGGCGCCGGGAGCTGCGTCGCATTGCCCTTCAGAGCGAACACCTCGAGCTGCGACGCGGTGCCGCCGAACGAGGAGGTCGGTGTGCCGCCCACGGTGACGGCGACGTATTCCTTTCCGTGGTCCTCGTAGATCGACGGCGCGGCCGCGATCTGGTAGCCGGTCTGGAAGCTCCAGAGGACGTTCCCGGTCTTCGTGTCGAACGCGCGCAACACGCCGTCGCCGCCGCCCGCGAAGCCGATCCCCGACGCCGCCGTGGTGACGCCGCCGCGGCCCGGCTCGGGAGTGACGAACTTCCACACGATCGCTCCCTTGGACGCGTCGACTGCGCTGACGCTCCCGTAGTCGTGCCAGCCGCGCAGGCTCCCGCCGAAGGACCCGTTGACGAGGCCGTTGTCGACGTCGCCGCGCACCTTGTAACGGTTCGCCGCCGTTGCATTCTGCTTCTCCATCAGCACGGCCGCCGTCTCCGCCTGGTTGTTGATCACATAGCCCGTGCCCGGGTCGAACGACGAAGGCGAGTAGTTCAGTCCGCCGAGCGATGACGGGTAGACGACGACCGCCCGGCCGGGCTGCAGCGGCTGATGCTCGACGCGGTTCAGGAGCTTGACGCGCGCGAAGATCGGCGCCCCGGTCTGCGCGTCGTACATGAACCAGACGCCTTCCTTCGTACCGACCGAGACGACGCGCCTGCGGCGCCCTCCGATCTTCACGTCGTACAGGAGGACGGGCTGCGTCGTGCTGTAGCCCCACTGGTCGCCTGCAATTTGCTGCTGCCACCACTTTTGCCGGCCGCTCCAGAGGTCGAGCGCGACGATCGAGTCGGTGCGCGGGTTGGGCCCCGGGCGCGCCTGCGGATTGAAGATTGGCGAAGGGTTCGACGTCGTGACGTAGACGGTGTTCGTCTGGGGATCGATCGTCGCCGGGTTCCAGCTCGTGCCGCCGCCTGTGTAGCGCCCTCCTCGCCGCCAGTCCTGACCCTCCGGCGGGATCGTCCAGTACGGGTTCGACCACGCCGGAGTCAGGTCCGGCTTGTAAGCCATCACGAAGCCGCGGACGCCGTAGTCAGACCCGGACGCACCGATGAGCAGGATGTTCCTGAAACAGATGGGGGCCTCCGTCTCCGAGTAGCCGAACTCGACCTTCGCGTCCGGCACGGCGTCGACGATCGGCACCTCCTTGGCGACCTTCCCCGTGCGGGCGTCGAGCGAGACGATGCGCATGTCCAGCGTGAGGAGGAACACCTTGCCGTCGCAGTAGGCAACGCCCCGGTTCGCGGTCACGCCGAAGTTCTGGAAGATGCCCGTGTCGCTCGGCCGGTAATGCCAGAGCACCTTGCCGCTGCCGCCGTCGACGGCGAAGACGTGATCGTTCGAGGTCGTGACGTAGATGACGCCGTTGATCACGAGCGGGAAGCTCTGCTGTCCCTTCGGGATCGACGGATCGATCCGCCGGAAGTCCACGGTGAAGACGCGGCCGAGCTCGTTGAGGTTCGTCTTGGTGATCTGCGTCAGCGACGAGTGCCGCAGCTGGTCGTACGTGCCGCCGTACGTGCCCCAGTCGCCCGGGCCGAACGGATTCGCCGCGACAGCCTTCGCGCCGCCGGACTCGAGCGTCGTCGCGAGCGTCGGCGGGACTGTCGGCGCCGCCGCGTTCGTGCCGCCCGTCTTCCGCGACAGGACGCCGCTCGCCAGGAGGCCGACGAAGACGCCGCCGACCGCAAGGATAAGCCAAATCGCGAGGCGCCTCTTGTTGCGGGAAGCCAAAGGGTGCGGTGATCTTAGAACGACGAACCTGCCTCACCGCGAGCGCACGTTCCTCCGATCAAGGGATGGCCGTCTCCCCCATTTGGGTCGACAGTGAGGTAGCAGCAATTCCTGCGGACATTGCGGAGGTTCATCGTGATCCACTGGAGAATCAAGCTCACCGGCATGCTCGTCGTCGTGGCGGCCCTCGCGGCCGTCGGCGGCGGGTTCGGCTGGGACATGAGCCGTTTCCTCGGTCTGTGAGGCACTCGGTTCGCTCGGAAGCGAGCGGAGCGGGCACTGAGGAGCCGGGTCGGCTCGCATCACGCGAGACGGCCCGGCTCCTTCCTCTTGTAGCGCCCGTGACGCTCGCAGGACTCGGCCTGTTCGGCGCCGCCCTGTGGCGGTTCGCCGTCGAGGGTCCCTCCACCCGCACGCTCGCGGGCGTGCTCGCGCTGCTCGTCGCAGCTGCCCTATGCGAGGCGTTCCCGGTTCCGATCGAGGGGATGTCCGGAAGTGTCTCGCTCGCCGCCACGTTCGTCGTCGGCGCGGCGATCATCTACGGCTGGGTGCCGGCGGTCGTCGTCGGCTTCCTGGCGCGTGCGATCGTCGAGTCGTCGATGCGACGTCCGGCGCTTCGCCTCGCGTACAACAGCGCCGTCTATGCGCTCGCCGGCGGCGCGGCGGGCGGAGCAGTGGCGCCGCTGGCAGGACGGGCGAACGTCGGCATGCTCGTACTCACGGTGCTGCTCGGCTCGACCACGTTCTACGCGGTCAACATCCCGTGCGTGACGGCTGTGATCGCGCGCTGGCGCAGAGAACCGCTCATGGGAGTGCTGCGCCACACGACGTACTGGACGTCGATCCCGTTCGCGATCATGTCCTCGCTGACGTTGCTGCTCGTCGCGGTCTGGCCGCGCTCGCCGTTCCTCGCCGCAGGTCTGCTCGGTCCCCTCGTCGCGGCGGGACTGTACCAGCGCTCGGTCAACCGCGCGCTCAAGGCGATGCAGCTCGCACTCACCGATCCGCTGACGGCGCTCGGGAACCACCGCCATTTCCAGGAGCGACTGCAGAGCGAGCTCGACCGCGCCGACGCCGAGGGCACGCCGGTAGCGCTCTGTATCTTCGACCTCGACAATTTCAAGGAGATCAACGACCGCTTTGGTCACCCCGCCGGCGATGCGCTCCTCGCGGAGATCGGGACGCACCTGCGCCACTCGGGCGAGGCGTTCCGACTCGGCGGCGACGAGTTCGCGCTCCTGCTCGTGGGCGCAAGCACGTGGGAGGCGCGGTCGGCCGCCGAGGCGGTTGTCGAGCGTCTGGCGGCCGCCAACTACGAGCACGGGCAGACGGTCAGCTTCTCCGGGGGCGTTGCGACGTATCCGCAACGCGGCGTCGAACGGAGCGAGTTCGTCCGCGTCGCCGACGTCGCGCTGTATTGGGCCAAGGCCGAAGGGAAGAACCGGGCGCGCGTCTACCGCCCAGGCATGGGTGAGCCGCGCCAGCAAAGCCGCAGGCCGGACCGTGTCTCGCGTCTGCGCGCCGCGGCAACGCTTGCGCACGCCGTCGACGCACGCGACGCGTACACGGGCAGCCACTCGCAGCGAGTGGCCGACCTCGCGGCCAGGCTCGCGCAGCGCCTCGGCTTCGACGAGGAGCAGGTCGACCTCGTTCGCCTCGCCGGCAGCCTGCACGACGTCGGCAAGCTCGGCATCCCGCAGGAGGTTCTGCGAAAACGCGCGACGCTGAACGAGTCCGAGCGCCGGCTGCTCGAGCGGCACCCGGAGATCGGCTTCCAGATGCTCGAGCCGCTCGATGTCGAACCGGTCGCGACGTGGGTGCTCCGCCATCATGAGCGCTGGGACGGCCGCGGCTATCCGGGACAATTGGCGGGCGACCGTACTCCGCTCGCCGCACGAATCCTGTTCGTCGCCGATGCATACGACGCGATGACGACGGATTTGCTCTACCGACCGCGACTGACGAGCGCCGAGGCCCTCGAGGAGCTCCAGCGCAACGCGGGGACGCAGTTCGACCCCGCCGTCGTCACCGCGTTGCTGGCCGAGCTCGACGAGCCGCCGGCGCAGCACGTACAGGCCGTTCGCATGACCGCCTGAACGAGAGGCTTGATGTGAACCACCGCACCTGTGGCTGGCGGCCCAGACACGGCGCATCTGAGCCCGATCGACCACAGCCCGTACTGCTAGTACGAACTGCGGCCGCTCGAACCCAGCTGCTTGGTCTGGACCGTCCCCACAGGCACGCCAATTCCACATCAAGCCTCTAGCCTGCCGCGCGTGCGCGCGTATTTCCGTAGCCTCGTCCCGGACCTCCCGCGGCCGGTCTGGGTATTGCAGGTCGGCGGGCTCACGAACTCCTTCGGGAACGGAATCGTGCTCCCGTTCCTGATCATCTATCTGCACAACGTCCGGGGGATCTCGCTCGGGTTGGCGGGCCTGGCGGCGGCGGTGAACTCGCTCGCCGCGTTCTGCTCGGGCTTCGCCGCCGGAGCGATCGCCGACCGGCTCGGGCCGCGGCGGGTGCTGATCGCGGCGCTCCTCGTCATGACGATCGCGATCAGCCTCTTCCCGTTGATCCGCACGGTATGGGACGCCTACGCGCTCAACGTCCTGCTCGGGAGCGGGAGCGGCGCGTTCTGGCCGAGCCAGTCGAGCATGCTCACAGGGCTCACGCCGCCGGCAGCACGGCACTCGGCATTCGCGCTGCAGCGCTTGACGATGAACCTCGGCGTTGCGCTCGGCGGCCTCACGGGCGGTCTGATCGCGCACGTCGCACATCCGAGCAGCTTCACGATCCTCTTCCTGCTCGACGCCTGCACGTTTGCCGGCTACGCCCTCGTTACGGCGAGGCTGCCGTCACCGCGGCACCCAACCGAACACACGGGCGGACGCTACGGGGACGTCGTGCGCGACCGTCCGTTCATGCGCTACATCGCGTTGAACGCGCTCTTCATCACCGCCGGCATGGCGGTGATCGTCGAGCTCATGCCGCCGTACGCGAAGAACTTCGCGGACGTGAGCGAGCGTCAGATCGGCGTGCTCTGGATGATCAACTCGCTCGTGATCGTGGTCGCCCAGCTGCCGATCGCGAAGCTCGCGGAAGGGCATCGGCGGATGCAGGCGCTCGCGCTGATGGGCGGGCTCTGGGCCGCGGCAATGCTGCTCATCGGCGGCGCTGGAACGTGGCTCTCGGGAACCGACGCCGCCGCGCTGATGGCCCTTGCCGTGGTCACGTTCGGGATCGGCGAGTGCCTGCACGGCATCGTGCACGGCCCGCTGACCGCCGACCTCGCACCGCCGGCGCTCGTCGGCCGCTACATGGCGTTCGGCAGCCAGTCGTGGCAGGTCGGCTGGATCATCGGGCCCGCCGTCGGCGGCTTCGTCCTCCAGCACGCGCCGAACGCGCTCTGGCCTGCGGCCGCGGCGTTGAACATCGCCGGTGCGGCGGCCGCTCTCGCGCTCGAGCGACACCTGCCGCGCGCGGTCGTCCGCGCTCCGGCCGGGGCCGAGCCGATTCCGGCGGAGGTTGGCATATGAGGAGGCGCGGGTAAGATGACGAACATGGTGGTCGTTGCGATCGAGGATCCGCTCAGTACCGGTGCCCATGCTGCCCCGGATCAAGCGTCCGAGCACGCGCCGAGCTGCGCGCGACGTCGTCGGTGCGCCCGCCGAGCGGCCCCAGCTCGCTGAGCTCGAGGCCGACGGCCTCACCTGGGTCCACCTCGACAGGCCGACGCAGGACGAGGCCGAGCAGCTCGCCGAGCGGTTCGGCTGGCACGCGCTCGACGTCGAAGACGTCCTCTCGAAGCGCCAGCGCCCGAAGATCGACGACTACGCGGACGAGGGCTACCTCTTCGCCGTGCTCCACTTCCCCGTCTACGACAAGGCCGTCGGCCGCCTGAATTCCGGCGAGCTCGACGTCTTCATCGGCCCGGACTACCTCGTCACGCTGCCGACGGTCGAGCTGCTGCCCGTCACGCGGCTGTTTCGCCGCTGCGTCGAAGACGAGCGGCTGCGGGACCAGCTCTTCTCCCGCGGCTCGGGGCGGCTGCTGTACGAGGTGCTCGACGACCTGTTCGACTACTGCTTCCCGATCCTCGACAAGATCGGCTTCAAGCTCGACTCGATCACCGACGACCTCTTCGAGGGACAGGCCGAGGAGATCGTCCGCGACATCTCCAACGTCAAACAGGAGATCATCAGCTATCGCAAGATCATCAAGCCGGAGCGCTCGACGCTGCGGCTGCTCGAGCGGCATGTCGAGCGGTTCCTGCCGGAAGAGCTCGAGCTCTACTTCGACGACATCGTCGACGCGGCTGAGCGCATCTGGGACCTGCTCGACAACTACAAGGAAGTGGTCGAGGCTCTCGAGGACACGAACGAGTCCGTCATCTCGCACCGGCAGAATCAGGTGCTGCGGATCCTCACCGTCTTCAGCGTCGTCCTGCTGCCGCTGACGCTGATCACAGGCATCTTCGGGATGAACGTGCGCTTCCCCGGCTTCGACACCGTGCAAGCGTTCTGGCTGATCGTCGTCGGAATGGTCGCGATGCTGGGCGTGCTGCTCGGCTTCTTCAAGTACAAGCGCTGGCTCTAGCGCCGCTGTGCCGAAGCCGTTGTGGGCGCCGTGGCGCCTCGAGTACATCCAGCGCGCCGACGAATCGCCGGAGTGCATCTTCTGCAGCGCCGACGACGACCTGCTCGTCGCGCGCGGCGAGCGCGCGCTCGTCGTTCTGAACAAGTTTCCGTATTCCTCAGGCCACCTGATGGTGGCGCCGACACGGCACATCGGCGACTTCGGTGAGCTGACGGACGAGGAAGCGGCGGAGATCCACCGCCTCGCCGCGCAGGGGATCGGCGCGCTCGCACAGGAGTACGCGCCCCAGGGCTACAACCTCGGCTGGAACCTCGGCCGAATCGCCGGCGCGGGCATCGTTGACCACGTCCACATGCACGTCGTGCCGCGTTGGGCCGGCGACACGAACTTCATGCCGGTGCTCGCGGACGTGAAGGTGCTGCCGGAGCACCTGCACGAGACGCGCAGGCGCCTCGCTGCCGTCTGGCCGAGTTAACCCTTCAGCTCGCGCACGAGCGCCTCGACGCGCCGGCCGATCTCGTCGCGGATCTTGCGCACCTCGTCAATCCCTTTCCCAGCTGGGTCTGGGAGGTCCCAGTCGACGTAGCGTGTGCCGGGAATGTACGGGCACGCGTCGCCGCAGCCCATCGTCACGACGACATCGGCCCATTCGGCGTCGGCCTGCTCGAGCCGATGCGGGATCCGGTCCGCGAGCCCCGGCATCAGCTCCGCGACCTCGGGATGCACGCGCCCCGCCGGCGCGGTGCCGGCGGAACGAGCCTCGAAGCGCCCATCGGCTGCGCGACTGAAGAGCGCCTCCGCGATCTGCGACCGCCCGGCGTTCTGCAGACAGACGAAGAGCACTCGCTTCACGCGATGCGCGCCTTGATGATCGCGCCGTGCATGCCGTCTGCGACCTCGTGCGTGAACTCGACCGCCGCGTCCTCGAAACCGGCCGCCTTCAACCCGGCGATGTATTCGCCCCTGGAGAGCGCGCCCGCAATGCAGCCGACGTAGCTACCCCGCTCCGCGCGTTGTTCGGCCGTGAGGTTGTCCTCCGCGACGACGTCGCTGATCCCGATCCGGCCGCCCGACTTGAGCACGCGCGCGATCTCTGTCAACACCGAGGGCTTGTCGACCGAGAGGTTGATCACGCAATTCGAGATCACGACGTCGACCGAACCTGCAGGCAGAGGAATCTCTTCGATCACGCCCTTGAGAAAGTGGACGTTCGAAACGCCGGCCTCGACGGCGTTCTTCCGCGCCAGAGCCAGCATCTCGTCCGTCATGTCGAGACCGTAGGCGACACCGGTCGGTCCGACGCGCTTCGCGGACAGGATCACGTCGATGCCGCCGCCCGAACCGAGGTCGAGCACGACCTCGCCCTCGTGCAACTCCGCGACCGCGGTCGGGTTGCCGCAACCGAGCGACGCGAGAGCCGCGGCATCCGGAAGCTCGCCCCGCTGCTCGAGGCTGTAGAGCGCTTCACCGAAGTCCGCGCTCTCGCTCCCGTCGCAGCAGGCGCCGCTCGCGCAGCCGCAGCCCCCGCCCTCGGTCACCGCGCGCGCGGCCTCTGCATACCGCCGCCGCACCTCCTCGCGAAGCGTGTCTGCAGTTTCTGTGCTCATCGAATGACCTCCGGAATCTGGATGAGGCTCCCGAGACGCGCCATCGCGTCGGCGTGGAGCGAGAAGTAGGCCCATTTGCCACGCTGCTCACGCTCGACCAGGCCGACCTCGGTCAGCTTCTTCAAGTGGTGGCTGACGGTCGGCTGCGAGAGGCGAAGCGCCGGCTCGAACTCGCATGCGCACACCGGCTCGGCGCTCGTGGCGAGCAAGTTGACGATCTTTATGCGTGCGGGATCGGCGAGAGCCCTGAACAGCCCGGCCGCCGCCTCCGCCTCCTCGTCCGCAAGCTTCGGCGCATCGAGCGGCCGGCAGCAGGCGATCAACTCCGGCGACTTCGTCACTGAGTTGAACCTCGCATCGACATCCCTCAATATATCGACGCACGTCGATACGAGTCAAGAGCGAGAGGAGAAGAGCGGACGACGGGGATCGAACCCGCGACCCTCAGCTTGGGAAGCTGATGCTCTACCAACTGAGCTACGTCCGCGCGAAGCTTTGATTTTAGCCCCGGCCGCGCAATACTCGATGCGTGGACCGGGGATGCGGCGCCCTTCTTGCCGGGTGCGGGGTTGTCCTGGCGTTGGCGGCGCCTGCCGCGGCGCGCGTCGCCAGGCTGCCGAGACCTCCCGTCGGGCCGCGCGTCGGGACGGCGCCGTGGCGGATCGGCGACGAGAACCGGCGGAACGGTGATTCGGGCTGGCTCGCGCCAGAGGACGTGAACCATGCCCTCGAGGCGTATGCATCCGAGCCGAGCGTCGCACCCGGCGGCACGCTCCACCTCCGCGTATCGACCGCGCCCGCGGCGCCGTACCTGATCAGGGTCTACCGGCTCGGGTGGTACGGCGGGTCCGGCGCGCGTCTCGTTGCCTGCATGCCCTCCGACTGTGTCGCCACCGAGCAGGGCCGGCCGCAACCGCTTCCCAGCCCGGATCCGTCCACGGGGCTCGTGCGCGCGAACTGGCCGGTCACGGACTCGATCCGCATCGAACGCAACTGGACGAGCGGCTACTACGCCGCGCGGCTGATCTCCCCCGACGGCGGTCAAGTGAACGCGGTCTTGTTCGTCGTGACGGATCCGCCGACGGAGCGGTCGCAGATTCTCGTCGAGGTGCCCGTGAACACGTGGGAGGCCTATAACTCGTGGGGCGGCAAGAGCCTCTACAACTTCAACAGCGACGGCCAGGTCCCCGCGAATCGCGTCTCGTTCGACCGGCCGTGGGCGCCGGGTTCGCAGTCGCAGTTCTTCGCCTGGGGAATCCAGCTCGTCCGCTTCCTCGAGCGTGAGGGCTACGACGTCTCGTATACGACCGACGTCGACGTCGACCGCGACCCGGCGGAGTTGCAACGGCACGCGCTCGTGATCGTCAACGGCCACGGTGAGTACTGGACGGGCCGCATGCGCGACGCGTTCGACGCCGCGCGCAACGCCGGCGTCAACCTCGCCTTCATCGGAGCCAACATCGGTTACTGGCAGGTGCGCTACGAGGACGACCGCCGCACGGTCGTCGGCTACAAGGAGCTGCCCGACCCGGTCATGGATCCCGCGCTGCGGACAACGCTGTTCAGGCTGCTCGCACCCTCGAAGGTCGAGTGCGCGCTGCTCGGCGTGCAGCACCAGGGCTCCCTCCGCCGGTCGGGGATGCCGCCGGTCGATTACACGGTGAACCCGGCGGCGCTCTCCGACCCGTGGTTCGCCGGCACGGGGTTCACGGCGACGAGCGTGCTGCCCGACCTCGTCGGGCCCGAATGGGACCAGGTCGTCTCGCCGCACCTCGCGCCTGCGTGCAAGTTTTCGAATCTGACGGTCTTCTTCCACCACGAGGGAACGCCGGGCAACGCCGACGCCGTGCGGTACGTCGCCCGGTCCGGCGCGCGCGTGTTCAGCGCCGGCTCGCTGCAGTTTGCGTGGGGGCTCGACACGTTCCTGACGGAGGAGCGCGGACATACCGCGCCTGCGGATCCGCGGCTGCAGCAGTTCATGCGCAACGCACTCGCAGATCTGACGAGCCCGCCGCTTCCCGACCCGTTCGGACCGCCCTAGGCGAAACGGGGCTCGAAGAGCGTCTTGTCGGCTCGCGGCCGGAGCCGCACCCTCGGTGGATGCGGCGGCTCGAGCTCGCACTTGTCGTCCTCGTCGCGGTCCTCGCCGCGGCCGTGGTGCTCGTCCGTCACGGGGCAGGTCCGCCCCCCTCGCCCTACTGCCGCGGCGGGCCGCCGCTCGCCGGCGTCTACCACCCGGCGCGGCTGCACGTCCTGCGGCGCTGCGCGGTCGCGACCGGCGTCGTGACCAAGGTGAAGTTCGAGGAGTTCGACGGCGACGTGCACATCGACCTCCGCGCCGACGACCGGCGCCTGCTCTCCCCGGGGAACGAGAAGGTCGGGGGCGCGCTCGTCGTCGAGATCGTCCCGCAGGACCGCGGCACCGTGCCGATCCCGGAACCGGGCGCCCGCGTGACGGTCGTCGGCCCCTGGGTCGACGACACAGCGCACGGCTGGCGGGAGATCCACCCGGCGTGGTGGATCAGCGCCGGCCGCCTGCTCCCCGCCTCGTCGCGGGAGCTGGGGCGCGTCGAGTCGCTGCTGCGCGATACTTCCTCCGACTAAGAGCTCGGTTCATAATGGCCTTCGTCGTCGGGGTGCGATGGGCGACCGCGAGGCAAGGACGCAGGACGCGCTCGTATGCAGGCATACGGGCGCGGCCGAGGACACCGCATCGCGCCGCCCAGCGCGGCCCGACGGCACAAGCGTCATTGTGAATCGAGCTCTAAGGAGGACGGATGAGCGATTTGGAAGCCACGGCCAGAGCGCTCGTCGCCGCGGGCAAGGGCATCCTCGCTGCGGACGAGAGCGACAGCACGATCAAGAAGCGGTTCGACTCGATCGGCGTGGAGTCGACCGAGGAGAACCGGCGCGCCTACCGCGACCTGCTGTTCACCACGGAGGGCGGCGAGGAGTTCATCAGCGGCGTCATCCTCTACGACGAGACGATCCGCCAGTCGGCTCTCGATGGGACGCCGTTTCCGAAGCTGCTCGCCTCGAAGGGGATCATTCCCGGAATCAAGGTCGACACGGGCGCGAAGCCGCTCGCGCTCGCCGACGGCGAGACGATCACCGAGGGGCTCGATGGGCTGCGCGCGCGGCTCGAGGAGTATCGCGGGCTCGGCGCCCGCTTCGCGAAGTGGCGCGCGACGTACTCGATCGCGGCCGACAAGCCGAGCGAGTACTGCGTCTGGACGAACGCGCATGCGTTGGCGCGCTACGCAGCACTCTGCCAGGAGGCGGGCCTCGTCCCGATCGTCGAGCCCGAGGTGCTGATGGACGGCGACCATACGATCGAGCAAGCCTCGAAGGCGACGGGTCGTGCGCTGCAGGCCGTGTACGTCGAGCTGCACGACCAGCGAGTCGACTACCGCGGCACGCTGCTGAAGGCGAACATGGTCCTCTCCGGCTACGGCGCACCGAAGCGCGCGTCGGTCGAGGAGGTCGCGGAGGCGTCGCTGGAGGTCTACTACCGTCACGTGCCCGCCGCGGTGCCCGGCATCGTCTTCCTCTCCGGCGGCCAGTCGGACGAGGACGCGACCGCGCACCTGAACGCGATGAACAAGCGCGGGCCACACCCGTGGGAGCTGTCGTTCTCGTATGGGAGGGCGTTGCAAGCACCTGCCCTGAAGGCATGGCACGGCAAGCCGGAGAACGTGAAAGCTGCGCAGCAGGCCTACTACAGGCGCGCGAAGTTCAACGGCGCCGCACGCACCGGCTCATACGCACCGGAGATGGAGAAGGAGGCGGTTCCGGCGTAATCGAGGGCGCCGGGCATCGTTCGTTTATCCGCGCCGCCAAGCCCCTCGACCGCTCCAACGTAATCGGCTGATCGGTTTTACAAATCG
>WNEY01001284.1_pt1 | contig 29506 bp, 24 predicted proteins | sample 5400531 | NCBI WGS metagenome assembly WNEY01 (sample SAMN13153338, study PRJNA577476) | soil metagenome | isolation source: 200 cm saprolite under Douglas fir tree site 1 | place: USA:California | collected 2015-04-18
GCCTCGGCACGTCTGGACATCGGTGATGTGCCGCGGGTTGGCGAGATCGGTGGCGTCGAAGATGCGGATGCCGCGCAACCGGTCATGGCTGACGGTGTCGGAGACGCCTTGAGTACCGCAGTCGGTTCGCCCGTTGAGCGCTTCGCCCGACACGAACAGGAAATTGCGATAGACCGACACGTCGCTCTGCGATCCGGGACAGACGAAGGCTTTGTACAGCCGCGGTATCTTGGGGTTCGAGATGTCCCAGACCTGGATGCCGTTGAAATTACCCTGAATGACGTAGTTGCCGCGGACCGAGAGATCGGAGTTGATGAAGCGGAAATCGCCCGCCGAATCGCGATTGATGAAGTCGGGCGAGGGCGGCGTTGTCGAGACCAGTCGCATATTCCAGTTCGCCTGGCCGGCAGTAAACCATCCGGCGCGGAGCCCGATGCGCGGATCCTGGCGTTGCGTGGCCGTCGAGGTTTGCGCCGCGGCGCTTCCGCATATGACAAAAGAAAGAGCGAGTACCAGTCTCGATTTCACTGAGAGCTCCGTTTGAGGTCGTTCAGCATCAGGGTCATACGGTTTATTTCGGTGGTCTGATCGACGTTCACATCGGAGGCGAACCGGAAGATCGGCCCGTCCTGCGCCGCCCCGGGTACCGCCAGCAGCTGCTGCACCATCGTGATCGCGCCCTGATGGTGCTGGATCATGAACGTCAGGAACAACCGATCGAACGCAGGACCGCGCGCCGAGTCGAGCTGCGCCATCTGCTCGGGCGTCAGCATCCCGGGCATCAGCATGGGATGATCCATCCCCTGCATGATGTGGCCACGCGGATCGGCCGGCGGCACGTACTCGCCGTGCTCGCGCAGCCAGCGCTGGGCGAATGCGATCTCATCGTTCTGGGCGACCACGATGCGCTCACAGAGCACGCGCATCGATGGGCTCGCTCCGTGTGAAGGCGCCCAGCCCGCCATCTGAATGGCCTGGGCATGATGCCCGATCATCCCGGCCACGAAATGCACGTCTGCGGGCGTGTAGTTCTTCTTCTGCTGGGCGGCCGCCCTGGACGCCCCCGCCGCCGTGGCCAATGCCAGGACAAACGCGATTCGTTTGTTCATGCGCCCTAAAGCTATCCCGAATCACGGGTCTGACGAGCACCCACCCCCGGGTTGAGAAATGAAACACGAAGCGGTCTACTTTTAGGGCATGCCAAGACCGGTCTCCCCGCCCGTCGAGCCGATGCTCGCCAAAATCGCCGATGAGCTGCCGACGGGTGGCGACTTCCTGTTCGAGCCCAAGTGGGACGGCTTTCGTGCGATCGTCTTCCGCGGCGCCGACGATGTGTACATCCAGAGCCGCGACCTGCGGCCACTCGACCGCTACTTCCCCGAGCTGCACGCCATGTTTCTCAAGCAACTGCCGAGCGGTGTTGTCGTGGATGGCGAGATCGTGATGCCGACGGCGCATGGGCTCGACTTCGGGGGATTGCAGATGCGGCTGCATCCCGCGGCGTCGCGCGTCGAAAAGCTCGCCAAGGCCACTCCTGCTGCCTTTGTGGCATTTGATTTATTGGCGGTTGGTCACAAGAGCTTGCTGGACCTGCCCCAACAGGAACGTCGTGTCCGGCTCGAGCAGCTCTTCAAGAAGATTCGTCGCCCGCTCTACCTCACGCCGATGACGCGCGATCGTGAGCTGGCGGTCGACTGGCTGCAGCGTTTCGAGGGCGCCGGCCTGGACGGCGTGATCGCCAAATCCGCGACGGCGTCATATCAGCCGGGGAAGCGCGCGATGTTCAAGATCAAACACGTGCGGACAGCCGATTGTGTGGTGGCGGGATTCCGCTGGCACAAGAGCGGCAAGGATGCGGTGGGATCGCTGCTCCTGGGTCTCTACGACGACGACGGCAGGCTGCAACACGTCGGCGTGACGTCCGCGTTCACGATGGCGATGCGCAAGCAGCTGGTGAAGGAGCTCGCCCCGCTGCGCAAGAACGCGCTGCAGCATCATCCCTGGCGCGAATGGGCGGACGCGCAGGGCGAGTCGGGCCGGATGCCCGGCGGACAGAGCCGCTGGAGCGCCGGCAAGGATCTCTCGTGGGAGCCGTTACGCGTCGAGCGGGTCTGCGAGGTGAAGTACGATCATATGGAAGGGGACCGCTTCCGCCACCCACCTGTATTTCAGCACTGGCGGTCCGACAAGAAGCCAAAGGACTGCCGCTACGATCAGCTCGAGGTCACACCCGCTTACGAGTTGGAGAAGGTGTTCGGGGCCGGGGCCTAAGCTTCTCAGGAACGTGCTGCAGGTTGATCCGAATCCGGTACCAGGCCGACGATCGTCCGCGCATTTGATCCACCAGCACATCGGCAGGCTCGAGCAGCTTGGCGACGCGAGGATGGCGCTTTTTCCATTTCGACAGCCCGGCCAGTGCTTCCTTCTTATCCTTGCCCCGACTGACCTCGATCAGCGGGTATTTCTCCGCCCGCGCCCGTGATTTGGAGGGTTGCACCCGCGGCGGCTCACCCGGCTGCTTGCGGTAGTGGGGCGGCCACGGCGCATCGCCCTGCCCTTCCTTTTCTTGGCGCGCCGATAGCTCCAGCAGACCCTCGAGCGATCCAGCGCTCTCATCCATGCCGGCATGGCGGTCGCCGATCCTGGCGAAGCGTTGCGGCATCGTCCCCAGCGTGAAGTCCTCCGGGTCGGCGTCGTCTACCTCGTCCCACGACAGCGGCGCGGACACACGGGCGTCCGGGACGGGTCGCACCGAGTAGGCCGACGCCACGGTCCGGTCTTTGGCGTTCTGGTTGTAATCGACGAACACGCCCTGACGCTCCTCCTTCCACCACTTGCTGGTCGCGAGCCCCTGGCCGCGGCGTTCTACTTCACGCGCCAGCGCGAGCGCGGCCCGCCGCACCTCGTCGAAACCCCAGCGCCGCTCGATGCGCACGAAGAGATGCATCCCCCGCGACCCGGAGGTCTTCGGCCACCCGACCAGTCCGAAATCCGCGAGGACCGCACGTGCGCTCTTTGCGACCTCGCGTACCTGCGGCCATTTGATGCCGGGCACGGGGTCGAGATCGACGCGCAGCTCATCCGGGTGATCGAGGTCCTCGGCGCGCACCGGATGCGGGTGCAGCTCGAGACATGCCAGATTCGCGAGCCACACCAGGGAGGCGGGATCGCGCGGGACCACTTCGTCCGCGGTGCGCCCAGACGGGAAGCGCAACGTGACCACTTCGATCCAGGGCGGCCGCGACTCCGGCGCACGCTTTTGATAGAAGGACGGCGCACCGATCCCATTGGGAAAGCGGACCAACATGTTCGGCCGCCCTCCCGCTCCGCGCAGCGCGCCCTCCGCGACCGCGAGGTAGTAGTTCGCGAGGTCGAGCTTGGTGTACTTCGGTTTGGGAAACAGCACCTTGGCGGGATTCGAGATCGTGACCTCGTGCCCGCCAATGTTGCGCGTGGTGGATTCAGTTGAGGGGCTAATGCTGTCTCTCGATCGTCTGGACCGTCGAAAAGCTCCACAACTCCTGTCTCGACGCAATACTCCGCCCCAACGATCAACACACCGTCCCCCTCCCTTCATCTACAACCGGGGATTCCCTCCTTTGTCGCCGGTGGGAGCGACGTGGAGCCCACGTAGATCGTGCAGATGGTTGGAGTGTTCGCGTGGCCTATCCTGGCGGTCCAGCCGTCCTCGGTTAGCTGCAGGCTCAGCAGCGTATCCCCCTCGCTAGGGCGGAACTCGAGTCCGTCGACCCTGGAGGTGTACCGTGCCGAGTCGGCATAGAACGCCTCCTCGGCGACAACGAGCATTCGCAGGTCCGACTTCATGGCGGCGACGGGCGCTGGGTCGGCGTCCACCCCGAAGCGCCGCACATCGACGAATGACAGCGAAGAGAAGACGCGCCCCAGCGGCACCGGGAACTGCCGACGCACCTCTGCCGGCGGGTTCACGATCTCGATCAGTGCAATGACTACGCCCTCCGCCGGCTCATTTGGAATCTCGCTCTTGTCGCGTGCCGGGATTACCTGTGCGCCTTGCCATCTCAGGTACTGTGAGTAGGAACGCATCCGTGCATCGCCCCTGCGCTGGTCTTCCATGGGGATGAGTCGAAAGCCTGGCCACCGCTTGTGATAGAATGCTTGCACGCTATCGGCCGGCGTCATGACCACGTACACGCGCGCCCGCAGGAACGGATAGTCGCTGAGCGACTCCTGGTCCATCATCATCTGGGCCAGGCCGCGCGACTGTGCGGGAAGCCGCACGGCCCCGCGCGGCATCGGGATCGCCTGCCAGTCGGCGAGCAGTACGGACATGGGGTGGTTCCCAGCGTCGACATTCCGCAGCACCGCCGCGGCTTCCTGCTCCTGCTGGGTCAGGATCAGGTAGACCGCGAGCGCTTCACGATACGCCAGCCGTTCCGGCGCCAGCGCCACCGAGCGCCGCCCGTAGCGGACCGCGGAGTCCGCATACGCCTTAGCGAGCGCGTCCGCGGGCGGCGGCGGCGCGGTGACACCGTACAACATGCCCATCCAGTTGTGACTGAGGGCATACAACCGCGCTTTCCAGTAGTGCGCCTCGGCGTTGTTAGGCTCGAGCGCCAACACGCGGTTCAGGGCCGCGTGATGCACCGTATACTCGGCCGCGAGCGACGCAAACGTGGGGAGCGTGTCCCCGCGCTGGACGACGAGCGGCTGCGCGATGTGCCGAAGCCGGCCCAGCCGGACCGACAGGATCAGCGCCCGGACGTCGTTGGGGTCTCGGCTCAAGTAAGCGGATAACTGCGTCACGGCCTTGGCCACATCCCCCATGATCTCGCCCTGAGCGCGATCAACTGGTCGGCGCGCCTCGAGTGCCTCCGCGCGGTCCACGACCGCAGCCACCCGGTCGACAAGTGAGCCAGTGCCTCCGAGGGGTGTCGTATCCGGGAGCTCGACGGGTCGCTCCGCGACCGGCACCGCGCTCACCTGCCAGACGTAGCGACCAGTCCGGTCGATGTACTCGCATTCGCCGTCGCGCCGCACGCACGCGAGCCCGCCCGAGAAGGGCTGGACCTCTCGCCACTGCGGAGCGATCACGATCTTTCCGGTGTGATCGATGTAGCCGCTCCGTTTACTGCTGTCTCGCACCGCGGCCAGCCCCTCCGAAAAGCCCCAAGCGACTACAAACTGCGGCGCAATCACGATCGTCCCGGTCGTGTCGATGTACCCATAGCGGGGGCCCACGCGGACCGCCGCCAAGCCCTCGTCGAACTTGCCGGCTTCGTCGAAGCGAGGGGGAATCACGACCCGACCTGTGCGGTCGATGTAGCCCCACTTGGCGCCGAGGGACACCGCAGCGCGACCCTCCGAGAATCGCAGCGACCACTTCTCCGACGTCCGAGGGTCGCGCCGAAATTGCGGCGCGATCACCATCGCCCCCGTCGTGTCGATGTAGCCCCATGTGTCGCGCACCAGCACCGGGGCCAGCCCTTGCGAGAAATCCAAGGTCTCGCGGAACTCGTTGGGAAACTCCAACCGGATGACCAACTTGCCAGTGTGGTCGATGTAGCCGAAGGTTCGGCCTGTCATGACTTGCGCGCGCCCATCGACGAAGTCGGAGGCAACGTCAAACCGCGGCTCGACCACGAACCGGCCGGACGGGTCAATGAAGCCGCGTTTGCCGCCGAGTTCGACGACGGCGACCCCCTCCGAGAATCGCGACGTCATGTCGAACCGCGCCTCAATGACCACCGCACCGGTGGTATCGATGTACCCCCACTGGTCTGCGATCAAGACCTCGGCGAGACCCGCCGAGAACTCGCCGACGAACTTGAAGCGTGGCGCGATGATCATCTTGCCCGTTGCGTCGATATAGCCATAGCGGTCGGCGACGACGACCGGGAACAGACGAGGGTGCTCCCGAGGCGCTTGGCCCGAGGAAGCGGACGTCCACGCCAAGAGCGCGAGGATCACGCAGGGTCGGAACACGGAACCTGAACACTCAATGTGCGTCGAAGCGCCGCACGTTGATGAACGACAGCGAGCAAAACACCTTCCCCACCGGTACCGGAAACTTCTCACGTACCTCCGCTGGCGGGTTCGTGATCTCGATCAGCGCGACGTTCACGCCCTCGGTCGGCTCCTCCGGAATCTCTTTCTTGTTCCGCACCGGGTCGAACCCTTCACCCCGCCATTTGAGATGCTGCACGAAACTGTGCACCCGCGTAGTGCCGCTCCGTTCGTCTTCCGCCGGGATGAGCCGAAAGTCCGGCCAGCGCTTCCGATAGAAGGCTTGCAGGCTGTCGGCCGGCATCATGACCACGTACATGCGGACCCGCAAAAACGGATAGTCGGGGATTGTCCCTTCCTCCATCCACATCCGGGCCATGCCGCGTGCCTCGGCGCTGAGCGCTACCGCACCGGCCGGTACCGGAATCGCTTGCCAGTCGGCCAGCAGCGTCGCCATGGGGTGGTGCCCACCGGCGACCTCTCGCAACACCGCCGCCGCTTCGCGCTCCTGCTCACTGAGGATCAGGTAGATCGCCAGCGCCTCGCGGTACGGGACCCGGTCGGGCGCCAGCTCAACCGCTCGCCGCCCGAAACGGATTGCCGAATCCGCGTACGCACCGGCGAGCGTGCGCTCCGCCGCCGGCGGCGGGGTGAGACCGTACAGCATGCCCATCCAGTCATGACTCAGGCCAAAGAGCCGCGCCTTCCAGTAGTGCACCTCGGCGTTGTTGGGCTCCAATGCCAGCGCTCGATTCAATGCCGCGTGGTGTACCGCGTACTCGGCGGCGAGCGACGCAAAGGTCGGCAGAGAGTCTCCACCCTTCGTGACAATGGGCTCTGTGACCTGTCGGAACCGGCCCAGCCGGACCGACAGGATCAGGGCCCGTACATCGTTGGGCTGGCTCTCCAGGTACGTGGCCAACTGTGTCGTGGCCTTGGCGACATCCTGCATGATCACCTCGACCGCACGATCGACGGGCCGGCCCGCCTCGGCCGACTCGGCGCGATCCACGGCGGCAGCGACGCGGTCCACGAGCGATCCCGTACCGCCAAGGGGCGTCGTGTCCGCGGCGGGTGGCGCGGGTGGTGGGCGTGGCCGCTGGGCAACTGCGGTGCGGAGCGACTCCGCCCACACGATGTTCCCCGTGCGGTCGATATAGCGGGACCCATCCTGTTCCACGACCCGCGCTAACCCACCTGCAAACGGCGAGGCGAAGATACGCTGCCGAGGCTCGATGACGATTCGGCCCGAGCGGTCGATATAACCCCACATGCCCGGACTGACCTGCACTGCGGCCAAACCCTCGGAGAACGGCATTGCGAGGTAGAACTGCGGCACGATCGCGATCGCACCGGTCGTGTCGATGAATCCCCACTTGTGGTCGACCACAACCAACGTCAGTTGCTCGGCAAAATCCACGGCAGTAGGGGACAGGGGTTGGATCACGACGCGCCCGGTCCGATCGATGTAGCCCCATTTGTCGCCGATCTGCACCGCCGCACGCCCGTCGGCGAACTTTGGGTGGAAGCCGGTATTCCATTTCGCTGCGATGACCAACGCCCCGGTTGTGTCGATGAAGCCGGTTTTGTTTCCCACCTCAACCGCTGCGGAGCCCTGCGCGAAATCGTAGGCCATCCGGAACCGCGGTTGGATCACGAACCTGCCGGTGCGGTCGATGTAGCCGTGTTTGTCGGGGTAACAGAACTGCCTCGGGTCGTAGCCGGGGTCGCGTCGGCAGGCGGTCGCCACCAGACCCAGGCCCTCCGAAAAATGGCCGGAAGCGAAAAACTGCGGCTGGACGACCCACGCCCCGGTGCGGTCGATGTACCCCCACTTGCCCTCCACACTCACCGCCGCCAAGCCTTGAGAGAAGTCCGACGCCCAAGTGAAGCGCGGCGCAATCACGAACGTGCCCGTGGCGTCGATGTAGCCCCATTTCCCCTCGACGAGAGCCGGCGCCAGGCCTTCCGTGAAGTCGCCTGCCTCCTCGAAACGGGGAGTGATGATCGTGCGGCCGGTAGCGTCGATGTAGCCGACCTGCTGGTTGACTCGGATCTGAAATAGCCGAGGGGCCGCACGGGTTGTATCCGCTTGGCCCGCCAGGAACGATGGTCCAACGAGGACCAGCAGAACCAACAATGCGCCACGGAGTCGGCTGACGACTGGGACAACGAGGATCGATAGCAAGAACGGCAGCGCGACGATAAGAAGGAGAAGCCGCCATCCAGCTTCTTCGGGTGGGCCCAGAGTCAGCACGAAGTAACCGATGACCAGAACGGTAAGAGCCGTGAGGCCACTGGAGGCCACTCGGTGGGAGTTGATCATCACCCCGAAGGTGCGGCGCAAAAGAAAGACGGCAACGCCGTGTGAGAGCGCAGCGACCACGCCGAGAGCGGTGGACGCCACGCCCATGGAGACGATGACGAAGCCGCCTAGACATCCGCCCCACTCCGGTCCGCCGCACCTACCGAGAGCAGCGATAACCGCAACGCCGACGACAGTCCCGCCCAGGATGAACGCAAGCCAGAACCTCAGGGCTGCTCCTCTTGCGAGCTTGAGCCCCGTGCCGGCGTCGGATGAAACGGTCGCGAGTGGATCGTTCACAAACCAACTCTATGTGGTTGCGGCTCCAGCAGTGTGGCCAGGCTGCGGTCGTGGATGCGGGCAAGCAGCAGCTGTGCGGAGATCGCGCCCAGAAGCGCGGAGAACATGTCCCACTGCGTGTCCCAGATGTCGCCTTGTGTACCAAGGAAGGCGTCCGCGGCATGGCCACCGGCGACCGCAGACCACCACTCGAAGAACTCGTAGCACGCGCTGAACGCGAGGCACATCGCCGTTACAATGACGAACAGCCAGCGGCCGGGCCGCAACGGCGACGTGCGCAGCAAGATCTCGCGGATCAGGATCGCAGGGACGAAGCCCTGGACAAAGTGTCCGATGCGGTCGTAGTCGTTCCGAGTCAAGCCGAGTAGGTCTTGCAGCCAGAATCCTAGCGGCACGCGGGCGTAGGTGTAGTGGCCGCCGACGATGAGGACGAGCGCATGGAGGGCGAGCAGCGTGTAGGTGAGTCGGGTCAGCGGAAAGCGGCGATACGTGGCGACCAGGATCGGAGCCCCGATGAGAATGGGAAAGATCTCCAGCCACCACGTAGTGCGATCGTACGGCGCGATGCCCGACACGATCAGCGCGGCGCCAACCATAACTACGAGAGCGCGAAGGTAGCGGCGCGTCATTGCACGGGATGACGCACTACCGGAGGTCCCGCCCCCGGGACGGGCTTGCTGAAGTCGATCACCTGATTCCCCGATGTCGACACGACGTGGGCATCGGCACCACCCTGGAAACCTGTCCCCGACAACCGAAACCGATCCCGATCGGTCGACAGGAGCTCGAGCCAGAGCCGACATCCAGCGATCTCCGCCTCTACAGGGACTGGGAACACCGTGGCGTACGCGCGCACGCTGTCGTCGTTGGAAATGAGTGCCGTCTTAGCGGGCTCCGACGGGACGAACGACTCCACCGGCATCATCAATGGAAAGGGCATGATGCACCGCCCACCAGTGGGCGGCCGGTTTGCACGGGCGAGGGCCGACGAATCGGCGCACGCGGCGCGGCCGGTGCTGTCGCCGGTCACACCGCCGACAACCGGCACCGGCCGCTCCCCGAACGGAAACAGCCAGAGCGTGAACAGGCGATTCGTGGGGAGGCCCGTTGCGACCAGTTCGTACTCAACCAGTTTCCGCCCTCCCATCGCGAAGCGCGACTTTTCCCGCAACGCGACCTGAACGCCAGCCGTCGAGCAGGCCAGGTCCCAGCTGCAGGGCGCGAGCCCTCCACCGCGCGGAGCGATTTGCAGCGAGTCTTGGGCACTGGCTGCCGCCGCAATCTGCGGAGCGGCCCCGAAGGTGAGACAGTAGACAGCGAAAAGCCAGCACCGAAGCGGCGAGCGTCGAGTCGACATGGTTACATCCTTCCCTTACTGCGCGCGAGCACTGAAGTTGACCCCACCGTGTCCGTCGGCCCTGTACTGGATCTCGAACGCCACGGATTTCCCGCAGAAATTGACGGTCCATTTTTCCGTCCACTCACCGCGGACCATCCGTCCATCCCGTACCTGAACATTTCGGGGCTGCTTGACGACCTCGGTGTTAATCACGCGCGCGTGGGGACAGGTCATGTCTGTCGCGAGCGCGGCACCAACGGTCAGGAGGTAGTTCTGGGTGTCGCGCTGCAACGCTGCGTCAGCTTGTGTGGCGCCGGGAAGTTTGAGGGCCGGGATTGGACTCGGTCTGGTGGTGGCGACGACCACCCGAGCCGGAAGGCCGCTGTCGCTCCCGGTTGCGTTCCCGAGCTGGCCGTTTTGGTTCGCGCCCCAGCAATAGAGCGCGCCAGTCGACAGTAGCCCGCACGTGTACTGGCCGCCTGCGGCGAGCGCTGCGAAGGTCAGGTCAGTGGCCACCGCTCGGGTGGCGCGCCGCTCGGTCGCCGTGCCGTCGCCCAATTGTCCCCTGTTGTTCGCGCCCCAGCAATAGGCGCGGCCCGCAGGTGTAAGCGCGCAGGTGTGTCCTGCGCCAGCACTCACCGCGACGGCAACGAGGCTGTCGGAAATGCGCACGGGCGTCTTGCTGCACGGCCAAGTCCTGCCCTGATCCTTACAGCGCGGCAGCGTTTCCGCTCCCAGCTGGTCATCCGCGTTCAATCCCCAGCAAAGGACGGTCTGCGCTTGCGTCACGCCGCACGTGTGGGCTCTCCCCGCGGTCAACATCTTGAAACGATTTCCCCCGAGTACCGGACCCGGCATGCTGCCGCGCGCGGTGTCGTCGCCACGGCCGAGTTGGCCGCCCGAATTCCAACCCCAGCAGTACGCCTCCCCCGCCGCCGTAAGGCCACAAGTGTGGGCCCCTCCCGCCCACAGTGCGACGAGTCGAATCCCACCGGCAACAGCGGTCGGCGTCGGGCTATTGGGTTGAGTGTCGCCGTTCCCGAGCTGACCGACGTCATTCCGTCCCCAGCAATACGCCGCGCCGGTCGACGTGAGGGCGCAGGTATGCTCAAACCCGGCCGCGATGGCGGTGAATACAAAGCCCCCCGACACCGGCAATGCCTTGGAGCTGCATGGACTATTGTCCATCTTGGAGCAACGCTCGGTGGTCGCGACACCGAGTTGACCGTGGTCGTTCTCCCCCCAGCAGTACGCGGCTCCGCCAGTTGCGAGTCCGCAAGTGTGCGTCAGGCTCGCCGCGAGCGCGGTGAACGTGAGGCCGCCGGTCACGGGCACGGGGGTGGTGCTTACGACTGTATCCCCGATACCAAGGGCTCCCGCGGGGTTCCAGCCCCAGCAGTATGCTCGGCCGTCTCTCGTGAGCCCGCAGGTATGAGCCCAGCCGGCTACGAGCGATGTGAACTGGAGCGAGTCTTGAGCGCGCGCTAGGGCCGGCAGGAGCCCAGCCTCCAAGACGAGCAACACAATCACGGTGGGTTTCATCGGAGCCTCAAGGCTGCGGAGGTAACGCCGTGAGTCGCTTCTGAAGCAGGGGCAACCAGGGAGACTTCTTGTATCGGTCCGCGACGATGGACAATGCCTCCGCTTCGCGAGCGGGGTCGCGATCCGATTCGTAGGTGTAGGTGAATCCGCGCCGGCCGATCGCGCTGTTTCCTGTCACCGTCAGACGCCCCACATATGTGATCTGGACTAGCTCCGCACCGTTGAGGGAGATGGAGCCACCCAGGCCAAGACTCAGCGACGCCTTGTGCCTCATAGGGACGTAGACAATGACAAGCCCAGCCGTGTCAGGGGAGGAATCGAGGTGGCGCGCATAGGTCTCACTTCGTCCCGAACCGCAGGCCGACCCTGATCGGGACGGAGACGAGATCGACGCCGCTGGTCACGTCGGTGACTTTGCTTTCTAGGAAGACGCGCGTGCTCCCCTCGCCCACTCGGAATGCCACACCAGCGCCGCCCCCAAACCCGACCTTCGTATCAGATGAAGGCGTAAACCCCGGGGCCGAGAACCTCACGTTGTACAGCCCGACGCCCGCGAGCACGTATGGGCGAATCCGATCGGCCGTCCTCCCGAATGCGTAGACGACGTCGACCATTCCCCCGGCGAACGTGGTCTTATGATCTGCGATGCAACAGGAGCCCGGTCGTTCGCTCGTCCTGCTGTAACTGCCCTCGGCGCGGATCGCCATCGAGCCGGAAGCGAGCCAATACGTGACGTCCGCCCCAGCGATCCATCCCGCGTTGTCGAGCGAGTGGTAGTCACCGACCGGCACCAAGAGGCCGGCACCCACGCCATAGCGCACGCCCTGCGACGCGGCCGTAGTCGCACCGAGCAGCATAGCCGCTACGACGGTCAGCCGGATCCGCTTCATATGTACCCTTTCACGGGGAGGTGACGATGAGCCCCACGGTGTAATCGGCGAACCAGCCTTTGCGAACCTCACCCACCGCGACGAAGCGTGTCCCCGACCAGACGACGTCGGCGTACATCCCCCGAGGGGCGGGCTGCAGCGTCCAGGTGATCCCATCCGGCGAGACGATGATGCCCGCGGCGCCGACGACAACGAATTGGGAGTCACCCCAGGTGACGGCATTTAAGAAACCCCCAGTCGGTTGTTTGCGTGGGCTCCACGTCACCGCGTCCGGGGAGGTGAAGATCATTGTCAACTCCAGCGCAACGAACTGGTGTCCGGACCACGCGATATTGCGTAAACTCGCGCCCCGCGCGCCGCGCTCGGTCCATGTGATCCCGTCCCGAGAGGTAACGACGCCAGACTTCCACCCCACGGCAACGAACTCCGAGTCCGCCCAGGTTACGGCGCTCAACTCGCCGCCTCCTGGAGGTCTCTGCGCGCTCCACGTCACGCCGTCGGAGGACGTGAAGATCGCGTCCCCCACGGCTACGAACCGGTGTCCGGACCACACGACATCCCGTAGAACCTTGGCCTCGGTCGACGCACGCCGCTCGGTCCACATCGCGCCGTCGGGTGAAGTAGCGATCAGCGCCCTATCCCACCGCAGCGGGACTGCCTGTCCGACGACGCGGCCGACCGCCACGAACTGCGATCCACCCCACACGACGCTCTCGAACTGCCACTGGTAGGGCATGGAACCCGCCGTAACCGGCTCGCCGTACCCTAGTTCCCGGGCGACTCGCGTCCACTTCTGTCCGTCCGGCGAGGTCAGCACACTGCAGCATCCGACCGCTAGGAACTGCCTGCCGGACCAGGCGACGGCGGTGAGATTGATCTCGGAAGAATTGCGTTTCGTCCACACCCCCGGCTCGCCAGCGGCAGGACGGCACCTCACTTGGCCAATGATGAGCGGGAGTGCTACGAGCAGAGGCCAACGGACCGCGATCGTGTTAGTCCTCCTGGATTTGCTAGTTAATCGCCCAGACGGCGCCTTCGAGGTTTGCATCCACGAACTCGAGCTGAAAAACCCCCTGCGCCCTGGCCCGGTGGATCTGGAAGCCCGCGGGCGGCGACGGAGTCAGGCCGTTGCACACCGCAAACGGTGTCCCGGAATGCGTCGCGAAGTCCTGGTTCCCCGTCACTGTCCAATCGCGGACGCCGTCGACGGCGAACCCATACCCCATGTACGCGCCCCGCAGGATATTGTCGGTGACCGTGGCGCCGAAGAACGTGTAATCGGTGGGGTCATTCGGATCCACGCAGAAAAAGACCCGATAGCCCATCGGCATGGCGACGCGAATGGTGGCGCCGGCGGCGTCGATGACATTCGCGTGCACCCGGACGCCGGTGTAGTCCCCCGCGTATACGATGTAGTCCACCAGGTTGATTCCGGTGAACATGGGCTGAGTCTCGGCACGCACGACATTGCCCTCCACGAGCGAGCCCGGCGCGCCAAAGATGATGATTCCCACGGACCCGATGTCGGTGATCGTGTTGTTCCGCACGACGCTGTTGGTGCACGCCACCGCGATGCCGCTTCCGTAAGACGACCGGAATTCGCTGTTCTCGACGAGTTGGTTCGTGCACCGCGAAATGCCACCGTCCAAGGACTCGAACAGCTGGAGAACGGCCCAGGTGCGCGATTCGAGCGCTCTGATGTTGCGGATGACCTCGCCCGAGCCGGCGCCCCCCGCCAAAATGAGCGCTTGACCATTCGCTTGCCCGAGGCTGGGCTGATTCCCATCGACGATCACGTTACTCAGCGCGGTGTTCGAGTGATTCAGCATGTAAACCGCCGTCGCGGCGTACGGGGAGGCGAGCCGGAGCCGGGCGCGACGATCGTCCGCGGGGAAGCCTTCGGTGTGGACCTGCTGGCCGTCCGCGGTGAACACCACGGGGGAGGTCAGGTCGAAGACGGCTCCCGCGCAGAGCACGGCGACATCGCCTGGCTGACGAAGCCGCAGATTGATATCCTCTTGGGTACCCGACGGGATGCAACGCGAGCGGTCGGGCTCAGGGATCGTTTGGAACGTGGTGTTTGTCCAGGCGGGATCGGCGTCATACGCCGGGTTGTTGGTGATTCGAGTCTGTCCCGAGCCGTCCGACTCCATCACATAGATCTCGAAATTGAAGTTGCCTTCACGATCGGCCGCGAACGCGATCAACTCGCCGTCGGGTGACCACGCCGGTCCATAATCGGAGCCCGGATTGCGCGTCAGGCGCGTCTGCTTGGATCCGTCGCTGTTCATCACATAGATTTCTGGATTGCCGTCGCGGTCCGAGTCGAACGCAATCTTCTTGCCCAGAGGCGACCAACGCGGGTCTGCGTCGTTCGCCGGATTGCGACTGAGATTGACCGGTGACGAGCCATCGGCATTCATGACGTAGATCTCGTAGTTGCCGTCGCGATTCGTTTGGAAGGTGATCTTGTTGCCGTCGGGCGACCAGCCGGGATACACATCGTTAGCGTCGTTATAGGTCAGGCGGACCTGGTTGGAGCCATCCGCGTTCATCACGTAGATCTCCATGTTACCATCGCGATCGCTTGCGAACGCGATCTTGCGATCGTCCGGAGACCAGACCGACATGTGATCTGTGTAAAAGTTGTTAGTAAGGTTGGTCTGCGCCGAGCCATTCGCATTCATCACGTAGATTTCACAACTGTTGTCCCAGGGGCGACAGGTCGTGAACGTGATTCTCTTGCCGTCATGTGACCAATCGGGGCGTGCAGTATACGACGGCTGATTGGTCACCTGCGTCAGTTTGCTGCCGTTCGCCTTCATGACGAACACTTGGAAAAGACCCGCGTCTCGACTACTGGCAAACGCGATGAGCTGGCCGGCGATGGTCGTACCAGTTCCCGACACGCTGGCCTGAGGCATCGGTCCCGTTGGTGCGGGAGCGTCGCACGCCGCAACGATCGCAATGACTACCGCCGCAGCAGCAAATCGTTTCGGTCCGACCGCCATAAAAGGCTCCTTTGAAAAAAAGAACCGGCCAAGCGAGTAGCTCGCTCAGCCGGTTTCGCGATTTGCTCCCCTCGAGGCATAGGCGACCCAAACGAGGACGCCTCGGGGATCAGCGCATCTGAGGGGTTGCAATATGCACCAGGTCCAGCCGCTCGCAAGTTCGCGGCTGAGACGCTTACGCTAAAAGCGTATCCGCGCTCCTACCCTCAGACCGCCATTCCCGGCGCCAAGTGAGAGCGTGACTCGCTGCGGATCGACGCGCTGCCACCTGGGAAACAGGCTGCCCACTCCCGCGCCAAGCAGCGCGCCGACGCCGGCGCCCGCGACGCTAAAGACAACCACGGCGCCCCAGTCATTGCATCCGGTGCCCTCGCCCACCACGGTGCACACGAGGGCCCCCAACGCGAATGACGCGCCCCCAACGACGATGCCACCGATGATCGCGCCGCGCGCGGTTCCGCGGCGTCGCAACCACAGTGAGTCGATTGAGGAGATCGGAACGCCTTGCGGTGATTGCGCAAACCGCAGCACCAGCGGACTCGAGTCGACGCTGACCAGGCGTGCTTCGAACCGCTGTCCGTCCGCCAGCCGAACACGAACGGTTTGCCCCGCATGCAGCCTGACGCCCGCCTGACCCTCAGCGTCCGTGAACGGAACCCAGAGTACGCAACACGCGAGCACCACACCGGCATGAGTCGGCATATGGTCCTTTCGCGACGGTACACCAAGAGTACAGCCAAAGCATACTCAACCTTCAGTGTCGTGTCCGAAACAGAGGCGGTAGCCGTTGCAGTCCTCGATGTCGAAGTCGCGGCAACCGTAGGGTTGGTCACAAATGTCTCGGGCAATCTTTACGCCCTTGGTCTTGAATTCCGCATTCAGCACGTCGGCATTGTCGACCCAGATGTACGCGTCCCACGCGCCGCCCTCCGGATCGACGAGGTGATTGGGTCGCTTGAGGCCCGGCTGCTCCAGCTGGGCCAGCATGATGATGACACCGTTGCGCCGAACCATGCAGAAGGACGGGGGCTCATTCCAGAAGCGCTCGTAACCAAAGCCCAGCTTGTCCCGGTAATAGTTGGCGGTGGCGACGACGTCATCGACGATGAAGTACGGCGCGATGCTCCACCGTGGCTGCGTCATGGAGTCACCGCGAAGCTATAGCGGCCCGAGCCGACTTCCACGACCACATCCTTGCCGCGTTGGCGGGCGGTGCGCACTCCCTCGCGTCCGTCGAGGGGCACACCCCCTTCTCGCACCTGGTCGAGACGGGCGTCCCACAAGGTGATTTCCGCGGACGTGTTCGGCGGAACGGTGACGTCGAGCTCGAGTCGCTGCTGATTGAGCCTCCACGCGGACGACAGCGTCCCGTAAACAGTTTCCAGCGACGCGCGCGCACTCGTCAGGCCGGCACCAGGTCGTGGGGCGATTCGCGACCGCCGGTATCCCGGCGCCGCCGGATCCACATCGATGCCGCCGATGTTCTGGTACATCCAGTCGCCGACCGCGCCGAACGCATAGTGGTTGAACGAGTTCATCCCGGGATCTTCGAAGGAGCTGTCGGGTCGGATGCCATCCCATCGCTCCCACATCGTCGTCGCTCCCCTGGTGATTGGGTACAGCCACGACGGGTAGGTGCGCTGGGTGAGCAATGCGAATGCGAGCCCAACGTGGCCGGTGGCGCCGAGGACGTGCAGGATATGCGGAGTACCGAGAAAGCCGGTCGTCAGATGGTGCTCGCGCGCTTCCACGTCCCGTGCGAGGCGGCCGGCGGCAGCCGCGATCAGGGAATCCGGCAGGAGATCGAACGCGATCGCCAGCGCGTAGGCCGTCTGTGTATTCTCGCCCACTCGACCCGTCCTCGAGACGAACTCCCGATTGAACGCCTCACGCATCGCCCGGAAGCGCGCACGATACTCGGCCGCCTCGTCGCCGCGCCCGAGCACCGTTGCCGTGCGCGCCACCAGATCCGTGGAATGGGCCAGGAACGCGGTCGCGATCAGGTCCGTGCCCGTGGTCGCGCCAGGATACGAGGGATCGTCGCTGTGGAGCGCGAGCCAATCACCGAACTGCCATCCGGGTCGCCAGATCAGATCCGGACCCGCTCGGCGGACCAGCCAGCGGTGCCCGCGAAGCGGACCGAGTCGCCGCCGAGGGGATTGGGAATCACCCACGGGACGCTGCCGCTCGGGTCTTGATCGGCCGCGACATCCGCCAGCCACTTCGCGAAGAAACCGTTGACATCCATGTTGAACGCGGCAGTCCGCGAAAACACCTGGGCATCTCCCGTCCAGCCGAGGCGCTCGTCGCGTTGCGGGCAGTCGGTCGGCACGTCGAGAAAGTTGCTGCGCTGACCCCAGACGATATTGCGCTGCAGCTGGTTGAGCAGCGAGTCCGAGGTGACGAGGGTCCCTGTCTGGGCGAGGTCGGACGACACCGCGATGCCCGTGATCGTCGTCGAGTCCGCGGGCGCCGGAAGTCCCGCCACGGCCACATACCGAAAGCCATGGAACGTGAAATGCGGCTCGTACACCTCTCGACCGTTTCCACTAAGTGTGTACCGATCCGTCTGACTCGCTCCGCGCAGGTTCGCAGTGTAGAGATCGCCTTTCCGGTCGAGCACCTCACCGAACCGGAGTGTCACCATCGAACCAGCTGGGCCTTGGGCACTGAGACGCACCCAGCCGGCGAAGTTCTGACCGAGGTCGAATAGCGTTTCGCCCGACGGTGCTCGACGGATATCCACCGGACGCAGCTCGCGCACTCGACGCACCGGTGGCGACATGGATGCCACGAGCGCTGCCGCAGGAGGATCGAGCAGCGCGACCACTGACCACTCGCGATCGTCGTACGCCGCGCTCGCCCATCCGCTGAGCTCCCCCCCCCGACGCGCGTCGTACGTTTCGCCGCCATAAATGTCGGACGCGAGGACAGGACCCACCGTGGTCTTCCACTCGGCATCCGAGATGACGCGCTCGGTGCGTCCGCTCTCATAGCGGATCTCGAGCTGGGCGCGCAGGGCAAGCCGCCGGCCATAAAGATTGCGCTGGCCGAAGAACCCGAGGTTCCCCCGGTACCACCCATCGCCGAGCATTGCGCCGACGACGTTTGCGCCTGGTCGCAGGAGCGGCGTGACGTCATAGGTCTGGTACTGCAGCCGACGGCGGTACGAAGTCCAGCCGGGCGTGAAGAGCTGGTCCCCGACCCGCTGTCCGTTGAGATAGAGCTCGTAGAGACCCAGGCTGGTGACGTAGAGACGCGCGGAGCGCACGCGGTCGCCTACACGAAACGCTCGCCGCAGCAGCGGGGACGGAGACGGGAGACTGTCCGACGAGCTCGGCGGTGGGCCGATCCAGCGGGCGGACCAGTCGGCGGGCTGCAGCAGTCCCGTTTCCCAAAACGCGATGGAACTCCACGGCGACGCGCGGCCGCTCGTGTCCCAGATGCGCACGCGCCAATAGTATCGCGTGCGAGACACCGCGGGCGGACCGGCGTAGTCCACGAATACCGAGGCGTCGGAGATCACCTTCCCGGAATCCCACAGCAGGTTCGCGCCGCGAGTCAGGCTCGCTTCGCTGGTCCCGACTTGCAGTTGATAGGCAGCCTGCATCGTGTTGCGCCGGGTGCTCGCGATCCGCCAGCTCAGCCTTGGCTGCACCACGCCCATGCCGATCGGATTGGTGAGGTACTCAACGCGCAGTCCGCCGACCGTGAGCTGAGCGAGCAGCTGCGCCGATGCGAGTATTGTCAGTGGCACACGGTCATTCCTTCTGCTGCTCTCCTCGATACGCCAGTCGACCTGTGGCAATCACCACGAGCAGCGCAGCTCCAAAACCGCACATAGCCGCGTAAAACAGCAACAGTGGCAGCCCCTGAGCGGCCGGCGGCGTCCGCCAGATTTCAGACCGTCGTACCTCGCTATAGAGGGCAACCGCTGGAATGAGGATGAACACCACATTGAGAACAGAATAGAACACTCGGAGACGGGTTGGCATCGAATCCTCCTTAGTCCGCTAGCGCCACACGCTCACGATGATCGGAATCACCAGCACCTTCACGAGCCAGTCGCCGGCATGGATCGCGGCCACCTTCCATGGAACGTTGTCCCACAGCACCGATCCAGTGAGAAGAATCACCGGAAATCCGATCCACAATGAGAGACCAAAGTGGACAGCGCTCAGCCAGTTGGTAATGCCGAGGAGACCCACGAAGCGCGTGATCACGAAGGCCAGGAGGAAGCACCGCACGAACTCCACCAGCAACTTTCCCCCCGGCATCTTGGCGCCGGCCATCGCCGCCACCGGATCGAGGCCACGCAGCCGCATCCAGGGTTTGTAAAACAGCAAGGGACTGTACCACAGCCAGCCCAGCACGAAGATGACGACCGCCGCCACGAGGACATGCAGGTAGTTCACGTGTACCATCGCTTGGCTCTCCCATCGCAAAGTGGTTGTTTGGCAGTCATTTGGTCTGCACCGCATGCCCGCCGAACTCGTGGCGCAGCGCGGCGATCACCTTCGCGCCGAAGGACTCCTCCTGGCGGGAGCGTAACCGTGCTAGCAGCGACAACGTGATGACTGGCGCCGAGACGTCCAGGCGTATCGCTTCTTCCACTGTCCAGCGCCCCTCCCCCGAGTCCTCCACGTGGCCCCGGATGGCGGCCAGCTGGTCGTCACGGGAGAACGCCCGCTCGGCCAGCTCGTTCAGCCAGGAGCGCACCACGCTGCCGTGGTTCCACAGCTTCGCGATCTGGCCCAGCTGGAGCGTGAAATCCTTCGAGGCATGCAGGATCTCATAGCCCTCGGCGTACGCCTGCAGCAGTCCGTACTCGATCCCGTTGTGCACCATCTTGACGTAGTGGCCAGCCCCGGGCGGGCCCACGCGCGCGTAACCCTCAGGCGGCGCGAGCGTCCGAAAGATCGGCTCGCAGTGCTGGAACGCGGCCGGCGACGCGCCAATCATCAGGCAGTAACCGAGCGTGAGGCCCCAGATCCCGCCGCTCGTCCCGACGTCCACGAACTCGATCCCCTGTTTCTTGAGCGCCTCCGCTCGACGCAACGAGTCGCGGAAGTGCGAGTTGCCGCCGTCGATGACGATGTCTCCTCGGGAGAGATGCGGGACGAGCTGCTCGATGGCGGTCTCGACTGCTCCAGCCGGCACCATGATCCAAAGGACTCGCCGCGGGGTGAGCTGCCGAACCACGTCGGCGGGGTCCTTGGCGCCCTGGGCGCCCTTGCCGACATGTGGTTTGACCGCGCCCGCGCTCGAGTCGTACACAATCAGCTCGTGCCCACCCTGAAGCAGCCGCTGCACCATGTTGCCGCCCATGCGGCCCAACCCGATCATCGCCAGTTGCATCGTCGCCGCTCCATAGAGAGTGAGTCCCCAGGCCCACGTGAGTTCCTCAAGAACGCATCTCGACCTGCTCGGTCGCAAGCGTCCACCGCTCGAGGGCCGCATCGAGGTCCAGCTTCAACGTTTCGAGCTCGGCGCCGAGCCCCCGGGCTTGGGCGGCGCCACTGGGTCGGGTGTAGAGCGCTGGGTCCTCGAGTGCTGCGACGACCCGCGCGACCTGGGACTCCAGCTCCGTCACGCGGGCCTCGGCGACCTCCACCTCGTGCTGCGCGCGGCGCAGTTCCTTGCGTGGATCCTTCTTGTTGGGAGGCGCGACGCGTTGATGCTCGTGAACCTGCCGCAACGCTTGTTCCTCCGCGGCGCTGACCGCCGCGGCATGGGTGCGCTCCGTGCTGACTTCCTCCCACTCCGCGAAGCCCCCCGCGAACTCGGTCATGCGCCGTTCGTGCAGGATCCACATCCGGGTCGTCAGGGCGCGCAGCAGCGCCCGGTCGTGACTCACCAGAATGACCGTGCCGTCGTACGCTTGGACTGCGTCTTCGAGGGCCTCGATGGATTCCACGTCCAGGTGATTGGTCGGCTCGTCGAGTACGAGCAGGTTGGCTCCCGAGAGCATCAGGATGGCAAGCGCGACGCGCGCTCGCTCGCCGCCCGACAATGAGTCAGCACGCCGCTGGACTTCCTGCCCTGAGAACCCGAATCGTCCCAGGTGCCCCTGGATGCGGCCGCGTTCCCATTTCGGGCGCAGCGCGGCGATCACGTCGTACAGCGTGCGATCGAGCGGCACCTGGGAGAGATCCTGCCGGTAGTACCCGGCCGTGATCGACGTGCCCAGCCGCAGCTCGCCCGCTTCAATCGGATGCTCGCCCACCAGCGCCCGCAGCAACGTGGACTTCCCCGACCCGTTACGCCCGATGATGCCCAGCACGCCGGTCCGCTCCAGCGTTCCGCTGAACCGCTCGACCAAGGTGCGGGTACCGATCCCCATGCTCACGTTCTTCGCGCTGACGACCTGATCCCCGCCGCGCTCCGGGACTTCGAACCGCACTGCCATGGTCTCTTCCGCACCGATAACGGGACTCAGCCGCGGCAGCCGGTCGAGCCGTTTGCGGCGGCCTTTGGCCTGGCGGCTGTTCTGCCCCGCGATGTTGCGCGCGATGTAATCCTTCTCGTGCGCGATCGTGCGCTGCTGCTGGTCGTACGCCCGCTGCTGCGCCAACCGGCGCTCGGCGCGCTGGGTCACGAAGGCGGCGTAGCCCCCCGTGTACGGCGTCGCCGTCTTTCCCTCGAGATGAAGCACGCGATCCACGGTGGCGGCGAGGAAAGTGCGGTCGTGGCTGACGAGTAGCACCGTGCGTCCGCTCGCGGCGAGGTATTCCTCGAGCCAGCGCGTGGTTTCGAGATCCAGGTGATTGGTCGGCTCGTCGAGCAGCAGCACATCGGCGGTCGTCATCAGCTGGCGCGCCAGGCCGAGGCGGCCGAGCTCGCCACCGCTCAAGGCGGACAGCGGAGTCACGCGGGCCTGCGCGGGATCGAATTCGAGGCCATGCAGCACCGCATCGATGCGTGCCGTGACCGCATAGCCACCCTCCCGCTCGAAGCGCTCCAAGTCTTCGCCGTATTGGGCGAGCGCGCGCGGCGACGCGTCGTGCGCCAGATCGGCGGCCTGATTCACCAGCGACTGCTCCAACGCCAGCAACTCGGCCAGCTCGCCGGCAGCGGCCTCCCACACCGTCGTCGCGGCGCCGTAGTCGCGGTGCTGATCGAGCAGCGACACTCGCAGTCCGGGCGCGCGCGCGATACTGCCGCGCGAGGGGTCGAGCTCACCCGTTAGGAGCCGAAAGAGGGTAGTCTTTCCGGAGCCGTTGCGGCCCACGATACCCCACCGTTCGCCCGGGGCGACGGTGAAGGTGACGTTCGAGAACAGGGTGGTGTCGCCGAAATCGACGCCGACGCCGCCAAAGATAATCTGAGTCATGCAGCCAGCAGAATAGCCCCGAATCCGTCAGTGGTATAGGATTGGGGCCACTTCATGGGCGCTGTCCATACCGGCCTTTACGTGATCATGGGCGTCTGCGGCTCCGGAAAGAGTCTGATCGGCGCGCAGCTCGCTCGCGAGCTCGAGATCGAGTTCGTCGAAGGTGATGACCTGCATCCCCCGGAGAACGTGAAGCGCATGGCGGCCGGGACGCCGCTGACGGACGCCGACCGCCGCGGCTGGCTGCTCGCGATAGCGGCCCGACTGCAAGAAGCGAAGCGCGCAGGAACTGGTCTGGTCGTCTCGTGCTCGGCGCTCAAGCGGAGCTATCGTGACCTGTTGCGCTCCGTGGGGGCAACGGACGTGAATTTCGTGTATCTCGCGGGGAGCCGAGCGCTCCTGGCCGAGCGGATGGCTCAACGCCGCGGGCATTTCATGCCGCCATCGCTGCTCGAGAGCCAGCTCGCGATTCTGGAGGAGCCGTCGCCGGACGAGCGCGTTTGGGTGTGTGACATCCGCGAAACCCCGAACACGATTGTCGGCGATCTGGTGGCGCGCTCGGCATGAGCGCGAGCACTCAGCTGCTCCTGTTAGCGTTCGGCGCGGTGGTGGCGCTGATCGTCCTGATCGCCCGCTTCAAGCTGCATCCCTTCATCGCGTTGGTCACCGTTTCGCTCACGCTCGGCATCGCAACGGGAATGCCGTTCGGCGGCGTGGTAAAGGCATTCCAGGACGGGGTCGGCACGGTCCTGGGATTCATCGCGATCGTCGTCGCTCTCGGAACCATGCTGGGGAAGATGATGGCGGAGTCCGGCGGCGCGACGCGCATTGCGACCACGCTCATGGCACTGTTCGGCGAGAAACGCGTGCACTGGGCGATCATGTTCGTCGCGTTCATCGTGGGCATTCCGGTCTTCTTTCAGGTTGGATTCGTCCTGCTGATTCCGCTGGTGTTCACGATTGCCCGTCGCTCGGGGCTTTCACTCGTGAAGATCGGCATTCCGCTGGTGGCGGGGCTGTCGGTGGTGCATGGCATGATGCCGCCCCATCCGGCGGCGATGCTCGCGGTCGTCGCTTACAAGGCCGACATCGGCCGCACGATCGCCTATGCTATCCTGGTCGGGCTGCCGACGGCGGCGCTGGCCGGCCCGATCTTCGCCTCCTGGATTGCGCCGCGCATCGCGCTCCCCGCGGAGAACCCGATAGCTACGCAGCTCGCTGGTGAAGTTTCGCGTGAGATGCCAGGCTTCGGCATCTCGCTCCTCACCGTTCTCCTCCCCGTGATCCTGATGTTGTGCGCGAGCGCAGCCGATGTCGCGCTCGATCCCGCGAGCACGCTCCGCTCGGCCGTCGATTTCGTCGGCGGCCCGATTGTCGCGCTGCTCCTGGCGCTGCTCTTCTCCTTCTGGTCGCTGGGATACCGGCAGCACTTCACGCGGGATCAGCTCCTCAAGTTCGCGGGCGACTGCCTCGCGCCGACCGCTACCATTCTCCTGGTGATTGGCGCTGGCGGCGGATTCAACAAGGTGCTCCTCGAGAGCGGCGTGGGGAAAGCGATTGCCAACGTCGCCTTGGGATCGCACGCCTCACCGCTCCTGCTCGCGTGGACCGTGGCGGCGCTGATCCGGGTGGCCACCGGCTCGGCGACCGTCGCGATGACGACGAGCGCTGGCATCGTCGCCCCTATCGCGGCGGCGACACCGGGAACGCACGCCGAACTGTTGGTCCTCGCGACGGGCGCGGGCTCGCTGGTGCTGTCACACGTCAACGATTCGGGGTTTTGGCTCATCAAGGAGTTCTTCAACATGACCGTCCAACAGACGCTGAAGACATGGACCGTCGCCGAGACGATCATCGGCGTGGCGGGGTTGGGTTTCACGCTGTTGCTCAGCCTCGTCGTAGGTTGTGCACCGCGTGATCAAGGGACGCGGCAGTTGAACGCTCAGGGGTGGGTCGATGTGACCGCGACGCTCGATCCGTCGAGGACTCCGGTGTACGAGGGCGACGCACCGATGAAGTTCGATTTTCTCAAGGATATGCGAAAAGGGGACAAGCTAACGCTGTCGGTCTACTCGATGGGCGCGCACAGCGGGACGCACATCGACGCCCCGATGCACTTCGTCGCCGATGGCGCACCGATCGACCAGGTGGCGCTGGACCCGTTGATCGGTGCGGCACGGGTGATCGATATCCCCGACAGCGTACGGGCAATCGACGCGGCCGAGCTGAACCGGCACGATTGGCGCAGCGCGAAGCGGGTGCTATTCCGGACCCGGAGCACGCTGCGCGGCTGGATGGACTCCGCGTTCCATCGGGACTTCGCCTACATCGCTCCAGACGCGGCGCAGCTCCTCGCGGACGCAGGCGTCGTGCTGGTCGGCGTGGACTACATCTCGGCGGAGCAGTTCGGCGCTCCGGCGCCAAGGACGCACCAGATTCTGCTCGGGCGCGGGATACCCATCGTGGAGGGGCTGGATCTCCGCTCGGTTCAAGCCGGAGACTACGACGTGATCGTGCTACCGATCAAAGTCCGCGGGCACGAAGGGGCGCCGGCGCGGGCGATCTTGAGGAAGGTGAGTTAGGGAGCCGTGACCCGCGCCGTATGACCCTTTCGGCCCGTCGTGGTGAACGCGGCGACGCTCACCGTCCCGCGCAACGGGATCGGACCGCGGACCACCGCGCTGCGAACGGTGGGCTCGCTTCCGTCCGTCGTGTAGTGCAGCGTGAAGCCGGGCAGCTCCAAGCTGGTGTAAACCATCCCGCCCTCCACTTTCAGTCCGGGCGTGGGAATTCGGTAGTTGAGGCCCGGAACCTCCCGATCGAGTCGCGGCAGCTCGCGCTGGCCGAGCACGTTGACAAAACGGGACCACGCTGCGCGATAGAGCGACGCGGAGTTTTCGGGATCGCGCTCCCTCGCCCAGTCCGGGTCGGGTGCCCACGCCCGCTCGGCAAGCGCGAACAACCGCGGAACCAGCATGTAGTCGACCAGTCCCTCGGCGCCCAGTGTCTCTGACCACAGGTTGCCCTGAATCCCCACGATGTGCGCGCGACCGTAGTCGGTGAGCCGGTCCTTGCCGGCGAACACGGCGGGGTCCAGAGGATTGCCGCGGCGGTCGAGGCGGGTGTTGCGGTAGTAGTCGAGAGGAATGAAGTCGAACGGCTTGCGCAGATCGATGTAGCCTCCCCAGTCGAGCCCCGTCTCGTCCGGATTCTGATTCCACGCGAGATCGAAGTAGAAATTGGTCACGGGACTCAGCACGACATCGTAGCCGCCATTCGCGAGACGATAGGCAAGGTCCTCGGCGCCCCAGCCCGGGACGTTGTTCCAGACGTAGGCGCGCCAGCCGCGGGCGGCGAAGTCGGGATTCGGGATGGTCGTCCGGTGCCCGTCGCGCTGGGTTTTACGTACGGCGATCTCCTCCCAGCCCGAGGGCAGGAGGCCCTGCGCCTTCAGGATCTGCTCCACGCGCCCGTAGAAGACGAACCACAGATCGTCAATGCTCGTGATGCCGTGCGCCTGCATGTACACCTGCACAGCCGGCGACCCGACCCAGACACCGGCCGGCACTTCGTCACCACCCATGTGGATATGGCGCGGCGGTGCACCAGCCTCGCGGTGCATCGCAGCGAGATCGCCCACCACGCGCTCGATGAACCGGTACGTGGACTCGAGTGCCGGGTTGATCACGTTGTCGGGATAGCCTTGGACCGATGTGTAGACCGAACGGTCTTCCGGGTCGTTGAGCCGGTACTGCTCGTTGGCCTTCATGGCTTTGATCGCGGCACGCGCGTGACCCGGCATCTCGATCTCGGGAATCAGCTCGATGTGCCGCGCCGCCGCGTAGCGCACGATCTCGACGTAGTCGGCATGGGAATAGAACCCGCTGCCCCATGGCCGATCGACCAGTGGGCCCGATCCAAACGCGGGCTGAAGATGCCGGTCCGAGTCGGGCGGGTGGCCGCGTCGCGCGCCGACTGCCGTCAGCTCGGGGAGGCCGGCGATCTCGATCCGCCAGCCTTCATCATCCGTGAGGTGGATGTGCAAGACATTGAGCTTATAGCGCGCGAGGAGATCGAGCGTGCGCAGCACGACGGGCTTCGCGTGGAAGTTGCGGGCGACGTCGAGCATGAACCCGCGGTAGCCGAAGCGCGGCGCATCCACGACCCGAATCGCCGGCAGGACAAGGCCTGCACGGGGCGTGGGCGCTGGCAGCAAGCTGCGCAGAGACTGGAGGCCATAGAAGACACCGGCGGGCGACACGCCCACAATCCGAACGCCCTGGACGGGATCCACGACGAGCGAATATGCCTCGGGTGAGGTCTGACCTTCGACGGGACCGACCTCGAGTCGCAAAGATGGGCCGCTTCCCTTCCCGGTGGCGCCGAAGTAGGGGCGCAGGTACTCGGCCGCGAACGCCGCTTCGTTCTTGAGGGCCTCCGACGCTTCGACCGGTGGCAGCGCCGTGAGACGCAGCACTCCTGCTCCCGGTGTCACCTCCACCGGAGTCGGGAACACGGGTGGCAGCGCCCCGGCGGGGATGACGCGGACCATGGAGTCGAGCGCGAACTGGTTCTCGGGCGTCGCCACGCGGCGCTCGAAGGGGACGGCCACGTAATTGCTCAAAGGGACGCCGACGTCCTTCGCACTATCGTAGACGATGTAAGGCCCTTTCGGGACGAAACTCCGATTGAGCAGGAGGTCGGTGAGGTACGGGATCCGAATGCTCGCGCCCGGGGCCAGTCCGGCGAAGCCCCCCCCCGCTGCCGGGACCAGGCGGTGCAGGTCGCCCGTCAGATCTTCGCTGGTGAAGCCTCCCCCTACGCTTGCGAGCTGCGCCGAGTGGAGCGCGTTATAGTAGATCGCCCACCCGCTGGGTGGCAGCGGCTTCGGGCCGCGGTTGGTGAGCGTGAAGGCTGCTCGCGAGGCGGCGAAATCGTTTGTGATACTGTCCCCCACAAGCTCCCACCGGAGTTGCAGAGCGGTCTGGGCGCCGGCCCTCGCCGTCACGATCAGCAGCAGTGCGGTCAAAGCAGGAAGGAGTCGGTTTCGCATGCGGGAGATTAGACCTCTGCGGGTCGCTATGTCCAGTGCGGCAATGGCCACGCTCATCTATTTCTGTTCAGGCGCGAGTACCGGAAAGCCGGCGTTCCGGGTGATCGCGTTCTTCACCGCCAAAGAGGATCCGGCACACATCAGCTTTGTCCATGAAGCCGAGCGCTGGTTTCCGGCTGTGGCGGCGAAATACCATTTCAGCTTCGACACCACTTCCGATTGGCACAATCTGAATGCCGACTTTCTCGCCGCCTATCAGGTCGTGGTCTTTCTCGATACGCGTCCTGAAGACCCCGCACAACGAGCGGCGTTTCAGGCGTACATGGAGCATGGCGGAGGCTGGATGGGGTTTCACTTTGCCGGATTTGCGTTGACCCCCTCAGCGTACCCGGCAAACTGGGACTGGTACCACAACACATTTCTCGGCTCAGGATCGTACGTCAGCAACACCTGGAGGCCTACGCCGGCCATACTCCGTGTCGAAGACCGCAACCATCCGGCGACCTCTCATCTGCCCGAGACCTTCAGGTCTTCGCCCAATGAGTGGTACCGCTGGGAACACGATCTGCGGCAGAATCGTGACATCGACATCCTGCTATCGATCGACTCGACCAGCTTTCCACTGGGCAGCGGGCCAAAACCGCACGAGATCTGGCACAGCGGCTACTATCCGGTGGTTTGGACAAACAAGAACTACAAGATGATCTACCTCAACATGGGTCATAACGACATTGACTATGAGCACAAGTACGATGCGACGAACAAGACGTTGTCACACACGCTGAATAACGTCATTCAGGATCAGCTGATCATCGATGGCTTATTGTGGTTGGGGGACAGCCTCCGGCCCTCAATCGTTCGGGTGACACACGAATGAGTCCCGCGCCCGATACACCATCTCTTTCGGGTCATGACTTGGGCAACAGTGGAGCGACCGGTTGCGCGACCGCAGGGCATTCGCCATTTGCCCGCGGCCGCACCTCGAGGATCTGCTGCACGTTGAAGTAGCGCCGTCCACCGTAGATGCTTCCTTCGTGACCCTTTATTCCGCGTAACCGCACAAATACCGGCTGGTTCGAGGTGGCGATGTGCTGGTACCTGGCGACCAGGGCTGTGTCCTGTACGCTGACGACGGTCTTGGCGTCATCGCACGGAAAGAACCACCCTGAGTCGGCACCAGTCAGGTAGAGTCCACGAACCTCGGTGGGGCGATGACAGGCGGCGAGAACGGCGGATAAGAACACGAGTCTTTGGAAGCGCATAGTCGTATCCGGGCTGTCGAATGGATGACGGTTAAACTGCGGCCCACTGCATGGATCACAGCTGGAATGCTACCCCGGAGATACCGCGCGCGCTCCAAGCTCATTTGCGCGGCGGCTTCCATTGCCACAGCTCGCCCGCGCTCGCCCTCGGCAACCGATGGGCCGTTTGGCGCGCGACCATGATAAGCTGACCACGGTGATGACCCTCATGCGCCACGAAGTACGTGAGCACATGGCCGACGTCGAGGGATAGGTTGCGCCACACATACCCTCGCGACGGCGGGACTTGCCCTCCCGACGCAAGGCCCAGCTTGAGCAGCGCTTCGATCCCGTTGCTGCCGCGATTCAGCGCAGCAACGAGTTGCCGGCGTGTGACGCGACGGTGATCGACGCGAGTGGGAGCGGTAATGCCGTGTTCCCGCCCGAGCGTCTTGATCCACCTGCACCGCGCGTTGTGGAGGTGGGCTGCGATCGCGCGGACCGTGC
>WNEY01000289.1_pt1 | contig 29504 bp, 20 predicted proteins | sample 5400531 | NCBI WGS metagenome assembly WNEY01 (sample SAMN13153338, study PRJNA577476) | soil metagenome | isolation source: 200 cm saprolite under Douglas fir tree site 1 | place: USA:California | collected 2015-04-18
GCAGCAGGCGGGTGCCCTGCCGCCGGATCAGCCGGGCCGCCAGCGCCCAGCTCACGACCAGGTTGAGGCCGGGAAGCTCGGCGGAGCTGTGGAACTTCAGGCCCTCGTCGCCGGTGCCGAGCAGCGCGATGAGCTCCCGCGCGTCGGCGGGCCTGATGTTTTTCGCGGGCGTGAGCGCCCGTCCTTTCTGGCCGAGCCACTCGACCAGGGCGCGGAACTGGCCGACCACTTTGCTGCGCTCCGCGGCGACCGCGAGCTCCTCCCGGGCCGGGAGGCGCACTGGGAGCTGGGCCATCGGCCGTTCCTGTCCCAGGCCGGGCAGCATGAGCCGCCGCTCCAGAAGGTCCTCAAGCCTGGCCGCGTCGATTGCCGGCAGTTCATCCTCGGGCACCTGCAGGAAGCTAGCGAGGCCGTCGGGAAGGCGGATGCCCGCGTCGCCATATCCGGCGGACAGCACCGCCGTCTTCGCGAGCCCGTAGCGTTCCTGGTCGGCTATCGCGGCACTGAACTCTTTCGCCGCGGTGTCGATAGCGGCCTCGTTCTCCACATTGGCGGCACCGCGAGGGTCGCGCAGCCCGGTCGCATCCAGGTAGCGCAGCACGGACCGCAGTGTCTCGGGCGCGGCTAGCAGATCCTCCTGGGGCGCCGTGACCTTCCCCGGAATCCATTCGAGCAGTGCCCGGCGTACCTGGGACGGGGTCCAGTATCCCAGGCGTCCGTCCGAGCTGAAGTGCCGTGAGTCTAGCAGGGCACCGGCCAGCGGCAGTGACAGCGGGCGGTCGTTGGCCGCGGCCCAGGATCCGCACCGCCGCAGCAGCAGTTCGCGGGCGGCCAGGTAGCCGTCGGTGTCTTCAATCTCGTACTTCGTGCGCACAGCTGCAAGATACCGGCCCGCAGGTGAACTCGCGCACTGGATGCCGCATCGAGTCGGCCCACGTCACCACCGCGCCGGGGACTATATTCACGATATTCGAGGGCACGTCGGAGATTCAGCGCATGATCATCGGACGCGCTCTTACCGGGCTGCAGGTCCGCTAGTAGTCCGGTAGCTGCCAGCACCCGCCGCGCGCAAGGAGCCCGGACATGAAGACCCCGATCTGCGACCTGCTGGGCATCGATTTGCCGTTGGTGGCTTTCTCCCACTGCAGAGATGTGGTTGCGGCGGTCACCAATGCAGGCGGCTTCGGGGTGCTCGGCGCGTCCATGCATACTCCAGAGCAGCTGGAACATGAGCTCGCCTGGATCGATGACCACACCGGCGGGCGGCCGTACGGCGCGGACATCCTGGTGCCGGAGAAGTTCGCCGGCAAGGGCCAGCGGCTCGACGCGGCGGCGCTGAACGCCATGGTCGGCCGACCGCAGCGCGACTTCGTCGCCGCGTTGCTCGAATCCCATGGAATCGACGCGACCTCTGGGCAGCCGAGCGAGCTGCCGAGCACGACGATCAGCGACGAGATAGGGGAGCAGCTGCTGGAGGTCGCCTTCAAGCACCCGATCAAGCTGATCGCCAGCGCGCTCGGTACTCCGCCCCCCTACATGATCGACGCGGCGAGAGTGGCCGGAGTGCCGATCGCCGCGCTCGTCGGCGCCCGCGAGCATGCGATCAGGCAGGTCAACGCGGGCGTGGACATCCTGGTGGCGTGCGGTACCGAGGCGGGCGGGCACTGCGGCGAGGTGACCACGATGGTGCTCGTGCCCGAGGTCATCGAGGCGATCAAGCCGATCAGGAAGGTTCCCGTGCTCGCGGCCGGCGGAATCGTCACCGGACGGCAGATGGCCGCGTCGATCGCGCTCGGCGCGGACGGCGTGTGGACCGGATCGGTCTGGCTGACCACGGAGGAGGCCGAGACCGCGCCGTATACCAAGCAGAAGATGATCGCAGCGACATCACGCGACACGGTCAGGTCGCGCAGCCGCACCGGCAAGCCGTCCCGGCAGCTTAAGTCGGACTGGACGTCCGCCTGGGACGGCGCCGACAGCCCGGACGTGCTGCCAATGCCGCTGCAGTCGTTGCTAAGCGAGCCGGCCATGCGGCGGATCGATTCGCTGGCCGAGCAGGGCAACCCCGGCGCGCAGGAACTGGCGACCTACTGGGTCGGCCAGGGCGTGGGGCTGATGAACAAGGCGACTACGGTGCGCGACGTGATCTATGAGATGGCGCAGGACTTCGCTGAGGCGGCCGAGCATCTGGCCAGCGTGGTGGAGGACTGACCGCCCCGGCTTACTAAACTGACAAGCATGGCCATACAGGGTGAATACGAAGCGAGCCCGCACAAGTGGGTTCGTGATCAAGTAGAGCAATTCGAGGGGTCGGACGGCGCCGAGGGGAACACGCTGCGGGACACCGGCCTGCCGGTGATCGTGGTGACCAACCTGGGCGCGAAGTCCGGCAAGGTGCGCAAGACGCCGCTGATGCGGATCGAGCACGACGGCAAGTACGCCGCGGTCGCCTCTTACGGCGGATCGCCCAAGCATCCAGTGTGGTACTACAACCTGGTCGCCAACCCGCGGGTCGAATTGCAGGACGGGGCGAAGCGTATCGAAATGATCGCCCGCGAAGTCTCGGGGACCGAGCGGGACGCGTGGTGGGAGCGGTCCGTCGCCGCGTTCCCGAACTACGCGGAGTACCAGACCAAGACGACCCGCCAGATCCCGGTCTTCGTGCTCGAACCCGCCGACTAAACAACTTCGCGGACGCGGTTGATTGCAAGGTAATCTTGTAATCAACCGGGTCGACTTCGGATTGGGCCGACTCGGTTGACTAGCCGAGGAGGTCAGATGCCCGCGGATTCGCCTCTTGATTCGTACTCACAGATCGTCAGCGGTGTCGCGGCCGAGCTAACGCCCAAGGTCGCCAGCCTGCGGGTGACGCAGGGCGGGAGCCGGCGCCCAGGGGAGAGCCTGGGTTCGGCCGTGACGTACACCAACGACGGGTTCCTGCTCACCAATGCGCACGTGGTCGGCTCCGCTACCGGCGGCACGGCGCTGTTCTCTGACGGGACCAGCTCGCCGTTCAGCGTGGTCGGCACCGATCAGCTCTCCGACCTCGCAGTGGTACGGGCCGGAGCCGGGGCGCCGCCGCCCGCCGAACTCGGCGAAGCCGAAGATCTCGTGGTCGGCCAGCTCGTGGTAGCCGTTGGCAGCCCACTCGGCCTGGCCGGGTCGGTCACCGCCGGCGTGGTCAGCGCGCTGGGCCGGTCACTGCCGACCAGGAGCGGCGCGGCGGTCCGGCTGATCGAGGACGTGATCCAGACCGACGCGTCGCTCAACCCGGGCAACTCTGGCGGTGCCCTCGCCGACGCCCGGGCTCGGGTGGTCGGCATCAACACCGCTGTAGCCGGCGTCGGACTCGGGCTCGCCGTCCCGATCAACGCCACGACCAGGAAGATCATCGCGGCGCTCATGCAACACGGCCGGGTCAGGCGCGCCTACCTCGGCGTCGTGAGTTCCCCGATCCCGCTGCCTGCGTCGCTCCACAAGCGGGTCGGCCGCCGCGATGGGCTGAGGGTCGCCGAGCTAGTCGCGGATGGGCCGGCGGCGAGGGCCGGGCTGCGGGTCGGCGACGTCTTGGTCAGTGCCGGAGGCAGGCCAGTCACCAGCGCCCAGGACCTGCAGCGCCTGATGTTCGCCGAGGCAATCGGCAAGCCACTGGAGATCACGGTCCTGCGCAACGGCGCGCTGGTAGATGTGATCGCCGAGCCCGCCGAACTCGCGGCGGCCTGACCGGGGACGCGCGCTGGGTCAGAAACACGCAGACGCCGTTGCAGTAAGAGTTATGCGAGTCGGTCGTCTGCCCTGGCAACTGTCTTCCTGGCTAAGAGCCCGCGACGGCCCATGTCAAGCAGTTCGAGCGTTGGTGAACCTGAAGATCACGCTCAGTTGGCCAGTCGATGCCCCCGCATATTCGTGAACCGCCAAGCCAGTGCCTGAGCCATTGAATCGATTTGTCGCGATAGTGGTGCCGTTGCGCAAGTCTTCCTGGACTCCACGGTGGTCACTCGCGCATCGGCTTCTCGGTCACTCCCCGAACTCACGCGCCAACGATCATAGCCGGTCGATGTAAGCTAATATCTCCGTATGCGCTGGGGTAAGAGACAAGAGCCAGCGCGGCCCGGAAGGCGTTAAGGCAGGCGAAGCCATGGTGCATCACGTTTATTTCAGGGAACTGCGATAACGCGCTATGGCTGACGTCGACAACACATTGCCGAGCAGAATTTTCCTTTCTTATCGGCGCGAAGACGCCGGTTATGCTGCCGGATGGCTATTCGATCGGCTTGTCGATCACTTCGGAGTAAACGAAGTTTTCAAGGATATAGAATCTATCGCGCCAGGCGAGGACTTCGCTGACAAGATTAGTATGGGAGTCCGATCTTGCACCGTTCTTCTGGCAGTCATAGGTAGCCGATGGTTGGCAGTCGTCAACTCAAACGGAACCAGACGTATTGATGACTCCGGTGATTTTGTACGACTGGAGATCGAAACGGCTTTTGAGTGCGGCATACCCGTGATCCCAGTCCTGGTAGATGGCGCGCAAATGCCGGCTGCCATTGAACTGCCCATAACGTTGAGGCGGCTGGCGCGCCGGAATGCAGTTGAGCTTAGAGCCGGCACGTTCGGTTCGGATTTTGCGCGGCTCAGCAGAGCGCTCGACGCTATCCTTGAGCACGTGAATGCCGATAAGCGCGCGTATACCACTTCCGTAAGGGCTCGCAAGGCGCGACACCGGACGAAAGGCCACTCCCAGCCGCACGTTACGGAATATGACCGACTTGTGCGCGACATAAACGACCGGCTGACGTTGAATATTCACCCGGCAATTCCATTGCCTCCCAATGCCCCAAGCGATCTGTCCGACGAGCTACCATTATACGTTGGTCGCGATATCGACGCGGACGTCCGGGACTGGATCCACCGCCGCCGGAGCAGCGGCGGATTCATGCTCATCGTCGGGCCCGCGGCCGCGGGCAAGACCCGGCTGCTTAGCGAAGCACTCATGGCGGTACTTCCGGACTGGCAACTCCTGCGTCCCAGCGCTTCCCAAGTCAACGGCTACGTGCGGGTGAAGGCTGACCTGTCTCGATCCGTCTTGTGGCTCAACGAGCTCCAAGCTTTCTTCGTAGGTGACCCACTCCTTGCCGCGACAGTCGAAGCGCTGCTGACCGGTGATCATGGTCCCGTGATGCTGGCGGCCACGATCCGCGATGACGAATACGACCGGCTCTTGGGCATCACCACGGCAGAAGCCAGAGAAATGAGCATGAATACCACTGTAATTTTGCGAGTTCCAGCTCCGTGGTCGGGACGACCTTCCGGGACCGAACGAGCTGTGCGGTTCGATCTTTCCGCCCATCTAAGCGCCACCGAACTGACGAGGGCAGCGGCGACCGCTGCACGAGATCCGCGGCTCCGTATCGCCATTAAAGGTGCTAAAGATGGAAACGTTATCCCAACACTGGCATGCGCGCCAGAGCTAATCCGGCGTTGGCGCGGACACGGAGATCGTGATCGGCCCGGGCAAGCCGTGGTAACGGGTGCCATCGTCGCACGCCGCTGCGGTTATCCTGAACCGATCCCGCAAGCTACCATCGCGGCGATCGCTCTATCATTTCTGTCAGCTCACGAGGCAGCGCCCGACAGTCCCGACTGGGTCACCGCCGCGCTGGAGTGGGCACAAAGGCCAGCTGTCGGCTCCGGGCAGATCACTGCAATCCGAGCTGTGCGCACCAGACCTGGTGCAATAGATGGATACCGCGTATCTGACATTCTCTTGCAAGCATCGCAGGACGAGGCTGACCCGGATATCGAAGACATGCTTGCGCAGGAAGAGACCTGGCGGGTCGTACTGAACGATGCGCCGAACACCGCCGCTGCCGAGATCGCTCTGTCCGCCTACTGGTCGGGCATGCAATCTGTCGCCCGCGACGTGTGGCACATGGCGGCGGCGGACGGCGACGGGGTAGCAGCGCGCCATTTGGGGCTTCTGTACTGGGACCAACACGACGAAGGTCAGGCTGAAATCTGGCTTCGACGGGCCGCAGAGTTGCAGGCGCCGGGAGCCAATGTCACCCTGGCCGTATGGCTGTGGCACCACGACCGAACAACCGAGGCTGAACAAGTGGCGACGCGAGCTGCTCGTTTCGGTGACGCAGACGCGATGGCTGCGCTCGGGCGCTACACGCGCGACCAAACGCAGTGGACAAGAAAAGCGGCTGAACTAGGCAGCGTCGTGGCCATGGCCAACCTCGCTTACCAACTTACTCGCGACGGCGATTATTCAGATGCCGAGCAGTGGGCGCTGAAAGCGGCTCACGCCGGAGTGCCCGGAGCCATGGACACTCTGGGACTCATTTACGAGCATCAAGCCGATGACGCCGCGGCCATTCAGTGGTATCAAAAAGGAGCGGAGCGCGCGTACTCAGACGCGCTTGCGAATCCCAGCAAACTAAACCCGTACCGTGGAGAAGCCGCCGACGACGGGATCGCCAATTCAATGCTTCATTTCGCCGAGTTCCTGGGCAAGAACGGGAACAAACCCGAGGCCGATACATGGTACATACGCGGAGCCGAAATCGGCGACAGCAGAGCTGCTGCAGCGCTCGCTGCCGAGCGCAATAGGGCTGGTGATCCTGTCGCAGCAATTTATTGGCGCGAACGAGCTGCCGCCATGGCTCGGACGAACCTCGAGCGCAACAGGACATCCCTGCGAGCCGCATACGGTCCATCGGCAATAGCGCGACACGTGGCTACAATGATCGCCTACGCCGATGAACTTGCGGCTAGCGGCCGGCTTCTTGAAGCCAGGCAATGGTATGGTCGAACAGAGGGCCTCAGTATCGTATCGAAATCGGTTTGACGGACTAGTAATTGCCCCAAAAGTAGACATCTGCCCAAGACCGCCCGAGACGTACTCAACATCTCGGCTTCGACGCAGACCCGGGTAGCCGACAGTCTCGATTCGGCGCCTAGTCGCCCGACCCCGCCCTCCATCCGCCAACGGACCCGGTGGCGATGACCCGATTGCTCCGGCGAGTGCGTAAGAATGACCTATGAGCAAGCAGCCGAGTTCGCCGCCGCCGGGCGATAAAGCCACGCCGACGGCACCACCGCCCCCGCCCGGCTGGCGGCACTGGCTCTGGCCGATCGCGCTGGCCGCGATGCTGGCCCTGTACTTCTTCCTGCCTGGAGTCGTCAACACCACCACGGTGACCTTGAACTACTCGCAGTTCCAGACCGACGCGAGTAACCACAAGATCAAGACCGTGCAGATCGCCAACTCCTCCAACGGGTCGAACACCACGATCACCGGCACCCTCAAGAACGGCAAGAACTACGAGACCGTCGGCCCGTCCGACACCTCGGCGCTGGCCAGTCAGCTCAAGGCGGACGGCGCGACCGTGTCGTACTCGATGCCGAGTTCCTCGCTCGGCGGCACCCTGCTATACCTGCTGGTGATCCTCGCCCCGCTGATCTTCGTAATCTGGCTGTTCCGCCGGATGTCGCGCGGCGGGGTCGGCCAGCTCCAGGGCGTGCTGGGCGCCGGCCGCAGCAAGGCCAAGGTCTTCGACGCCGAGCGGCCGAGCACCAAGTTCTCCGACGTGGCCGGCTACGAAGGCGTCAAGGAGGAGATCAGCGAGGTCGTCAACTTCCTGCGCAACGCCAGTCGGTACGCCGCGGCCGGGGCGATGGCGCCGCGCGGCTTGCTGATGGTCGGCCCGCCCGGCACCGGCAAGACGCTGCTGGCCAGGGCGGTGGCCGGCGAGGCGTCGGTGCCGTTCTTCTCGGTCACCGGGTCGAGCTTCGTCGAGATGTTCGTCGGCGTCGGCGCGGCCCGGGTGCGCGACCTGTTCGCCGAGGCCCGCAAGCGCGCGCCCGCGATCATCTTCATCGACGAGATCGATGCGATCGGCCAGCGCCGGGCCGGCTCAGGGGCAGTGGTCGCCAATGACGAGCGCGAGCAGACGCTAAACCAGCTGCTGTCCGAGATGGACGGCTTCGACATGACCCAGGGCATCGTGGTGCTCGCCGCCACCAACCGGCCAGAGGTACTCGACCCGGCGCTGCTGCGACCGGGCCGGTTCGACCGGCAGGTCACCATCCCGCTGCCGACGCTGGAGGAGCGGGCGGCGATCCTGGCCGTCCACTGCCGGGACAAGCAGCTCGCTCCCGACGTAGACCTCACCGTGGTCGCCCGGGGCACCCCGGGCTTCTCCGGCGCGGACCTGGCCAACCTGGCCAACGAGGCGGCGATCTTCGCGGTCCGGCGGAACCGGGAGATCATCAGCCCGGCCGACTTTGACGATGCCAGGGACCGGATCCTGATCGGCCGGCGCGAGGGGTCGAACGTCCTGCTGCCGGAGGAGAAACACGCGGTCGCGGTGCACGAGAGCGGGCACGCGATCGTGCTCGCCCTGTCCGATCACGCCGACCCGGTCGCCAAGGTCACGATCCTTCCGGCCGGGCAGGCGCTCGGTGTCACCCAGCAGCTGCCGCTGATCGAGCGGCACCTGTACGGCGAGGACTACCTCAAGGAGACGCTGGCCGGGCGGCTCGGCGGCCGCGCCGCCGAGCTTGTCGTGCTCGGTCAGGGCTCGACCGGGGCGGCGAACGACCTGTCCACCGCCACCGACCTGGCCACCAAGATGGTGCGCGAGTTCGGACTGTCGGACAAGCTCGGGCCGGTCGGCTATCCGGAGGGCGGCTCGGTCTTCCTCGGCGGCGGTGGCGGCGGCCTGTCCAGCCGCCCGTTCGCCGAGTCGACCCAGGCGATGATCGACACCGAGGTCTCTCAGCTGCTCAGGAACGCCGAGCGCACCGCGATCGAGCTGATCAAGACGCACCGGTCCGAGCTGCAGGATCTGGTCGAGCTGCTGTTGCTGCACGAAACCGTGGACGGCTCCGAGGTGTACCGGATCGTCGGCCGGCCGGTGCCGGGCGGCCACCGGCCGGACATGGCGATCGGTCCGGTCGCCGGCGGCCAGTCGATCGCCTCCGACGCCTCGCCAGCGCAGGGGTAAGGGGTACACCATGCAGTTGCTCGTGCTGTCCGCCAGCGCCGTCGGCTCGGTCCTTGGCTATCCCGAGTGCGCCGACGCCATGCGCGCCGCCCTGATCGCACGGTCGAACGGCGAGGTGTACCAGCCGTTGCGGACCGTGCTCAAGCCCGACCGGGCCGAGGGCCTCATGGTGCTGATGCCGTCATTCCACGCCGGCCAGGAAGCCGGTTACGGCCTGAAAGCGATCACCGTCACGCCCGGTAACCCGGCCCGCGGCCTAGACAGCCACCAGGGCATCATGCTGCTGTCCAGCTCAGCCACCGGCGAGCCGCTAGCCGTCCTCAACGCATCGGCGCTGACCGAGATCAGGACGGCCGCGGTCTCGGCCGTCGCCACTGAGGTGCTCGCCGCCCAGGACGCCGACGTGCTCGCGATCATCGGCACCGGCGTTCAGGCCAGGGCCCACCTGCGCGCAATCGCCAGCACCAGGCCGCTGGCCGAGATCAGGGTGGTGGGCCGCACGCTGGAGAAGGCGGCGAAGTTCGCGGCCGAGCTCGGCCCAGAGATAGCTGGCAGTACCGAGGTGATCGGCTGCGCCAGCGTCCGGCAGGCGGTCGAGGGCGCCAGCATCATCGTGACCGCGACCAACTCGGCCGAGCCGGTGCTCCGCCGGAACTGGCTGACTCCAGGCGTGCACGTCAACGCGGTCGGCGCGTGCCTGCCGCACACCAGGGAACTCGACACCGCGACGGTGGCCGACGCCGCGCTGTTCGGTGACAGCCGGGACTCGGTCCTCGCCGAGGCGGGCGACTACGTGCTCGCCGCCGCCGAGGGCGTCATCGGCCCCGATCACATCCAGGCCGAACTGGGCGACCTACTGGCCGGCGACGGCGACAGCGACAGCGCCAAGGGCCGGACCGCCGAGCGCGAGATCACGATCTTCGAGTCGCTCGGCCTCGCGATCGAGGACCTGGCCGCCGCCGCCCTCGCCTACCAGACGGCGCGCGAACGTGGCCTCGGCACCTGGATCGACTTCGGCTAGCCATGGCTGCCCGCGCACGCCGAAGCGCCTGCTACGCTTCGGCCATGACTTCAGCGAACCGGACCGGCAACTGGTGGCGCCGCCGTTAGGCGGGCCTGGTTCGCGCACGACGCATACCTCTCCAAGCGACCGCCCGGAAGCCGGCGGTCGCTTTGTTGTCCGCCGCCACTTCGGGCCTGATCAGGCGGGACAGAAGAATGACCGTGAGCGTGGACTACAGCGCGGACTTCGGCGCCGTGCCGCAACCTGGAACAACGCGGTTCGTAACGACGGGCGGCATCGAGGTGACCAAGACGGTCACCCCGTTCGAGCCCGACCAGCTCGCCGAGATCACCAAGCAGGTCGACGACCGGCGGGGCGGGGTGTTCAGCTCGGGCATGGAGTACCCGGGCCGCTACAGCCGCTGGCACACCGCCTACGTGGACCCGTGCGTCGAGTTCGCCGGTCGCGGCCGCCACCTCACCGCGACCGCGCTGAACGACCGCGGCACCGTGGTCCTGCCCGCGATCGCTGCCGCGCTGGCCAAGGCCGGCCAGCTAACCGATGTCGCCGAGACCAGCGTGACGGTGACGATCGGCGAGCCCACCGAACACCTGCCGGAAGAGCAGCGCAGCCGCCGCCCGACCGTGTTCAGCGCGATCAGGGAGATCATCGCCCTGTTCGCCGGCCCCGATGACCGGCTCGCCCTGTTCGGCGCGTTCGGCTACGACCTGGCCTTCCAGTTCGAGCCGATCCGGCTGCGGGCCGACCGGCAAGCCCAGCGGGATCTGGTTCTGCACCTGCCCGACCAGCTCTACGTGATCGACAGAAAGCGCGAGACCGCGCTCCGCTACGACTACGAGTTCACCGTCGCCGGCCGATCGACGACCGGCCGGCCCCGCCTGACCCCGCCGACAACATCAGCCAGCCAGCCGAACCCGACCTGCCCGCCCGATCCGGAGCCGGGCGAGTACGCCAAGGTAGTCGAGCTAGCCCGGGAACGCTTCGCGGCCGGCGACCTCTTCGAGGTCGTCCCCGGTCACGAGTTCTGGGCCCCGTGCGGCTCCCCGGCGTCCTTCTACGAGCGGCTGCGCCGGCACAACCCGGCCCCTTACGAGTTCTTCATTAACCTCGGGGAGGGGGAGTACCTGGTCGGGGCCTCGCCCGAGATGTACGTCCGGGTAACCGGCGACCGGGTCGAGACGTGCCCGATCTCAGGCACGGTCGCACGCGGCGACAACCCGCTCGACGACGCGGAGAACATCAGGGCGCTGCTGGTCTCGACCAAGGACGAGTCCGAGCTGACAATGTGCACCGACGTGGACCGCAACGACAAGTCCAGGATCTGCGTGCCCGGCAGCGTCAAGGTGATCGGCCGGCGCCAGATCGAGATGTACAGCCGGCTGATCCACACCGTCGACCACGTCGAGGGCCGGCTCCAGCCTGGCTTCGACGCGCTCGATGCGTTCCTGACCCACATGTGGGCGGTGACCGTGACCGGCGCACCGAAGACCTGGGCGATGCAGTTCATCGAGGATCACGAGCTCACCCCGCGGCGCTGGTACGGGGGAGCGGTCGGCGCGATCGGCTTCGACGGCAATATGAACACCGGCCTGACCCTGCGGACCGCGCACATCAAAGACGGTCTGGCCTGCGTGCGGACCGGGGCGACGCTGCTGTTCGACTCGGACCCGGCCGCTGAGGAGGCCGAGACCCGGCTGAAGGCCCGCGCCCTGCTCGAAGTGCTACGGCAGGCTAATGCGGCGCAGGCTAATGCCGACAAGGCACATGCCCTGGAAGCAGAAAGCATCGCGCCCGCCTCCTCGCCCGTCTCCAGGCCGGTCCCGGTGCAGGCAAGCCCGCCCGGCGAAGGCGTCCGCGTACTCCTCGTGGACCACCAGGACTCCTTCGTGCACACGCTCGCGGCCTACTTCGCCGAGCACGGCGCCCAGGTCACGACTCTCCGGGCCGGGTTCGATCCCGCGATTCTCGACGAGTACGCCCCCGACCTGGTCGTGCTCTCACCCGGCCCGGGCCGCCCGTCCGACTTCCGCTGCGACAAGCTGCTCACCGAGCTCGACGCCAGGGGCCTGCCCGCCTTCGGCGTATGCCTGGGCCTGCAAGCCATGGTCGAGCACGCGGGCGGAACGCTCGGCCTGCTCTCTTCGCCCGCTCACGGCAAGCCCGGTGCCGTGCGGGTGCTCGGCGGCGACCTCCTGGTCGGGCTGCCCTCCGAGTTCACGGCCGGCCGGTACCACTCGCTGCACGCGACTGCCGACCAGGTCGGCGCCGGGTTCACTGTCACGGCGACGACCAGCGACCCCGGCGTCGAGGTCGTGATGGCGATCGAGAACTCCGACGCGAGGCGCTGGGGCGTCCAGTTCCATCCGGAATCGATACTGACCGCCTCCGGCGACGCCGGTCGCCAGGTCATTGCGAACGTTCTCAAGCTGTGCCGGGAAGGCAGAGACCGTTAGACGCAATGCGGGGTCGGCGCGTTCCGTCGGCCCCCCAATCGTTATCGTCCCGTTATTTTTCGCGGCGACGCCCCGTTATACCGTCAAAGACGACTCCATCGTTGCAGGCCGGACACGAAGGACAGTCAGGGCAGGTCGGTTATGTGGTCTACATCGTTATGCACAGGCCTCGTCCAGACGAGCCTGGCTAAGTTACGACGCCGCCGCAACGCTTCCATTTCTCGCCCTTCGGTTACTCCTGCCTGCACTCCCACGGCAAAGGAGCCCTACCCTATGGCACGACGCTGGTTGCTACCTGTCGCTACCCTCGGTCTGGCCTTCGGGTCGATGCTGATGCTGGCCGGTGCCGCCTCGGCATCGCCCGCCGCCCACCACCCGTCCATCCATGCCGCGATCGTGCGCGGCTATAAGCCAGGCGGCGCGATGATCAGGCCGGGCGGCGTCGCCCGCGCGATCGGTCACGGCAGCAACACCACCGTAACCTCAACCAACTGGTCCGGCTACGCCGTGACCGGCGCCAACGGCGCATTCAACAGCGTCTCGGCTAGCTGGACCCAGCCGACCGCGACCTGCCCGACCCACCGCAACCAGTACGCCAGCTTCTGGGTCGGGCTCGATGGCTTCAACAGCAACTCGGTCGAGCAGACCGGCACCGACTCCGACTGCAGTGGCCGGACCCCGAAGTACTACGGCTGGTACGAGATGTACCCGGCGTTCCCGGTCAACTTCTCTAACACCGTGCGGCCAGGCGACGCGATGAACGCCTCGGTCACCTTCTCGGGTACCTCGACCTTCACGCTCGTGCTGCAGGACGCCACGCAGAGCTGGACTCAGACCATCACGCAGAACCAGACCGGCCTGGCCCGCTCGTCGGCTGAGGTCATCACCGAGGCCCCGTCCTCGAACTCCGGCGTGCTCCCGCTCGCCAACTTCGGCACGATCAACTACTCCACCTCAAGTGCCAACGGCACCTCGCTCGGCACCCAGAACCCGATCGCGATCATCATGGTCAACAACAGCGGCACCCCCAAGGACTCGACCAGCTCGATCAACTCGGTCGGCGGGTTCAGCAACACCTGGATCAGGTCAACCTAACCGCCAGAGGTTAGTCACCTAACACGACCGTGGGGCCCCCGCCTTCGGCGGGGGCCCCACGCACGTTCGGTTAGCTAGACCCGAACCAAGCTGCGAGCGAACCCGACCAGGACGTTGCGGGACTCTCCGTAGGACATGGCCTGGTAGTAGACGCCGCGGGCGCGCCAGGTGAGGAACAGGAAGATCTTTGCTGACTTGCAGGACGGCAGTCCGCGGACGCCGCAGTCGCCGATCAGCGTGGCCCGGTGGCCGAGCACCAGGTAGTGCCCCAGCAACGTGACCTTGCGCGTGCGAGTACAGGGCGAGCCTGAGTTGTTCTGGCTAATGGTCAGGTTGGCCCGCACGGTCCGGCCGTAGGAGGCAATGACCAGCCGCTTCTTGGCCTTTTTCTTGCTGATCTCGCACCTGGCGACCGAGATCTTATTCGTGATCGGCAGGCTGAAGGCCTTAGTCGGCCGCAGCAACTGGAAGCCGGCCGCGTGCTGAGCGGCCCGCCAACTCGCGAACTGGCCAATTCCTGCTGACCGGAGCGGAGCGGCGGCGGCCAGGGTCGCAGACGATGCCGCCGTCACCACGCAAGCGGCTGCGGCAAGACCGGCCATGGTAGCCATCATTCGGTTCCTGGACATATCACGTCCTTGGTTGCCTGGGTATAAGTGCTGCGATCTTAAGAGCCACCAACCGCCGCCGTCATGACAATGTGAACTTGCATAACTACTGACAGTTACAGAATGAATAGAACTGCTTTGCGTGACCGGCCCGAGAGGTATGGGCGGCGGGTGTGGGCGTAGCGGGAGGGTCATTGTCGGGCCTCGCCGATAGGGTGCCGCCATGAAGAGCGTGCAACCCGAGGTGTTCCTGGTAAACAGACCGCAGCTCGACTACGAGGCGCTGGGCGCCTATCTGGCCGAAGTCGGCGGGGAGAACTGGCTGGAGCGGCTGGACCGCGGCCAGTTCGACGACGCGCAGAATCTGGCCGAGTTCGCCGGCAAGATCTGCTACCGGGCCTGGGAGCCGGGCCTGAACCCGAACATCGTCCGGGTGCGCAACGACCACCGGGTGTACCTGGAGAACATCCTGGCCCAGGCGCACGGCTCGGTGCTCGAGCACGTGACGTTCGGGTTCGTGCTGCACAACGTCAGCCGGGTGGTCACGCACGAGCTGGTCAGGCACCGGCCGGGCACCGCGATCTCCCAGGAGTCGCTGCGGTTCGTCCGGCTGGCCGACATCCCGTTCTGGTTCCCGCAGTGGGCCCAGGGCGACGCCGAGCTGATGAAGCGGGCGACCGCGCTGCTCGGCCAGATGGAGGAGTTCCAGCTCTGGATGGCCGATCACTTCGGGCTCGATACCGAGGGCCTGAAGTTCGAGGAGAAGAAGCACAAGACCTCGTTCATGCGCAGGTTCGCGCCCGATGGGGTCGCGACCGGGCTGCTCTGGTCGGCGAACGTCCGCACGCTGCGGCACACGATCGAGGCGAGGACCGATCCCGGTGCCGAGGAGGAGATCCGACTGCTGTTCGGCAAGATCGCTGAGCTGATGCGAGCGGAGGCACCGATCCTGTTCGGCGACTACACGGTGACCGACGGAGCCTGGATCCCACGCTGGCGCAAGGTGTAACCGCTACTTCACCTGAGCCAGCGCCACCATGAGATGGTATGCCCTTGACGGATATCACCATTCCAGTCGGTGACCTGACTTTTCCTGGCTATCTGGCCACGCCTCAAGACCACGACACCGCGTGGCCCGGCGTCGTGGTGATTCACGAGGTGTTCGGGCTCAACGATGACATCCGGCGCAAGGCCGACGAGTTCGCCACCCACGGCTATCTGGCGATCGCCCCCGATCTCTACCAGGGCAAGTCGTGGCCGGACTGTGTTCGCGGTCGCGTCGGTCAATTACGGCGACGTGCCGGCCGACGCAGAAAAAGCGCTGGCCGGCTCGTGCCCGATCGTGGGCAGCTTCGGCGCCCGCGACGCCGCCGACTCCTGGAGCCGGATCTTCGCGTTCTTCGACACCGAGCTCCGCGCCAGCGGCGGGGAAGCCGCCAACTAGCCCCGCAGGTGATCGGAGGCCGACCGCAGGATCGCGACCGGCCGGCTGGCGGCGACCAACACGTCAAGCGGATCGTGGTGGAAGCGGTCTGACGGCACCCGCGCCGACAACGTCCGCCGGGTCGCGCTGATCATCGATGCCGGTCCAGCCAGGTATACCTCGGTGTTGCGGAACGACTGGTGGGACTTGACCAGGTCGGGCAGCCGGTCGACCTGGCCGGGAAGTTCAAGCTCGTTCTCGACCACCGGGATCAAGGTCAGCGCCGGATAGGCCAGCCGCAAGGTGGCCAGGTCACGCATGTCGTACAGGTCGCTGCTCCGCCGGGCGCCGACATACAGCGTGATCTCCCGCCGCTTGCCCTGCCGCGACTCGCCGACGACCGATTCGACGATCGCCTTGATCGGCGCCAGCCCGGTGCCGCCGGCCACGCACACGAGGTCGCGCTCGGGGTCGGCCGGCACCCGCAGGTCGCCGCTGGCCGCCGCCAGCGTCAGGATGTCGCCGGTGCCGCTGTGGCTGATCAGGGCCGTGCTCACCATGCCACCGGGCACCGCCCGGACGTGGAGATCGAGCAGGCCGTTCTCGCGCGGAGCGTTCGCGATCGAATACCTCCGCCACAGCCTCGGCCATTTCGGTACTTGCACGGTGATGTACTGGCCAGGCTCGTATTTCAGCGGCCGGTCAGGCCGGATCGTCAGCACGGCGATCGTCGGCGTCCGGCGGTCGTGCTGAACGATCTCGCCGATCCACCAGGCCGGCTGATCGCGGGCGTCCAGGTCGGCCGCCGCTTTCATGGCGTCGGAGAAGTACCGCAGCACGTTGGTCCAGGCCACGCCGAGGCCATGGGCCCAGGACCGGCCGCAGACCTGTTCGACGGTGGCGAGCAGCACGTCGAAAAACGGGCCGTAGTGCTGCTCCTTGACGCCGAATTTACGGTGATCACGGCCGAGCCGATGGAGGAGCAGATCGGTCTGTTCTGGACTGTCCAAACTCGCGAGGAGTTTGCCGAGCATCTCGAAGGTCGAGGTCCTGGTGTGTTCCATGGAGAACGGAAACAAGGCCCGGAACTGCGGATGCTGCACGAAAAGGCGGGCGTACAGGTACTCCATCGCGAACTGCTGGCTCGCCATAAGGCGGCCGAAGGAGTCCTTGACCAGCTGCCGGTCCGCCAGCGAAATCGACGAGGCCGCGGGGGCCGGTCCAGTCTCGGCCAGCCGGGCTGAACTCTCGGTCTTGGCCATCCGGCCTCGGGCATCGCCATCTCGCGCACTCGCCACGCCTTGAAGTCTCGCAGCCACGCCTAGTATCTGCCATTGATTCAGGACAAGGCGGAGGTTGATTACCTAGAGCGCCGCGAGCCTGCCATTGGGTAAGCACCCATACGATGAACCAGTGACCTCACCCCGCTATCTTCGCTATCCGCACGTGCGCGGAGATCTGCTGACATTCATCGCCGACAATGATGTCTGGCTGGCACCGGTAACTGGCGGCCGGGCCTGGCGCATCTCCGCCGATCAGGCCTCCGCCGCGTTCCCGAGATTGTCACCGGATGGCAGCCTGATCGCCTGGACCAGCCTGCGGGACGGACCGGCTGAGATCTTCCTGGCCGCTACCGACGAAGGCGGCTCGGCCCGGGTCACCTACTGGTCGCACGGTTCGACGAAGCTGCGCGGCTGGGGGCCGGACGGCGAGATCCTGGCAACGTCCTCGGTCGGCCAGCCATTCCGGTTCCAGACCTGGGCTTACGCGATTCCGGTGAGTGACAGCACAGCCCAGTTCGCGCAGCAGCGCAGACTGCCCTACGGACCGGTCGGTGACCTGGCGATCGACGATAGCGCCATCGCACTGCTCAACGGCACCGACGGTGACGAACCCGCGTTCTGGAAGCGCTACCGGGGTGGCCAGTCCGGCCGGTTGTGGGTCGCCGAGCGGAGCACCGACGGCGGCCAGAGCGAATTCCACCGGATCCTGGCCGACGTCTCCGGGCAGTTCTCCGGCCCGATGCTGGCCGGCGGGCGGCTCGCGTTCATCAGCGATCACGAGGGCATCGGCAACGTCTATTCCTGCGCGCTGGACGGTTCTGACCTTCGCCGGCACACCGATCACGCCGAGTTCTACACCCGCAACGCGAGCACGGACGGCACCCGCGTCGTCTACCAGCACGCCGGTGACCTGTGGCTGCTCGATGATCTGAGCGCGGCCAGCGAGCCGGTGCGGCTTGAGATCAGCCTCGGCTCACCGGCCAGCGGCCGGGCGCCGCAACTGGTCAGCGCCGACGATCAGCTTGACGACTTCAGCGCCGATGAGACCGGCCGGGCCAGCGTGGTCGAGGTCCAGGGCACGGTGCACTGGCTGACTCACCGGGACGGCCCGGCCCGGGCGCTCTCGGTCATTCCCGGCCCGGTGGCCAGGAAGCCGCGAGCACTGGGCGACACAGGGCAGGCCATCTGGGTGGTCGACGCCGATGGTGCCGACGCGCTCGAAATCGCCGCGACCGACGGTGGCGACGAACTGCCCGGTCAGCCGCCGCGTCGGATCGCGCGCGGCGAGCTCGACTGGGTGTCCGACCTGGCCGCCGCCCCAGACGGCTCGGCCGTCGCGACGGCCGCGATGGACGGCGGCCTGCATCTAGTCACCATCGAGTCCGGCCAGGTGACCGAGCTCACCCGGTCGGATAGCGGGCGGATAACCGATCTGGCCTTCTCGCCGGACTCGCGCTGGCTCGCCTGGTCCCAGCCGGTCGGAGGCGGCTTGCGCAAGCTCCGCCTGGCCCGGCTCGCCGATCGGCAGGTGACCGATGTGACCGATGGCCGGTTCGCCGATACCGATCCGGTCTTCAGCACCGACGGCAAGTACCTCGGCTTCTTGTCCAAGCGCAGCTTTGACCCGGTGCACGACGCGCACGTGTTCGACCTGATCTTCCCGTTCGGCAGTAAGCCCTACCTGCTGACGCTGGCCGCCGACACCAACTCTCCGTTCGGGCCGTTCGCCGATGGCAGGCCCCCAGGGTCGGCCAAGGACGACGATAAGCCGGATAAGACCAAGAACGGCCACGATAAGGACGACAACGCTGACGGTGATGACAGCAAGCGGGCCTCCGAGACCGGGGAGTCCTCCGATTCCGAGGACTCCGATGAACCAGCCGAGGTCACGATCGATCTGGAGGGCCTCGGCGGCCGGATCGTAAGCCTGCCGGTGCCTGAGTCCAGGTACTCCGAGCTCCGCGCGGTCGAAGGCGGGTTCGCCTGGCTGAGACAGCCGCTGTCCGGAAATCTCGGCGAAGGCGGCGCCAGCCTCGACGACGACTTGCCGAGGGCGACGCTCGAGCATTTCGAGATCAAGCGAGCCAAGTGCACCGAACTGGTCGATGAGGCCGACGAGTTCGTGGCCAGCGGTGACGGCACCAGGCTCGTGGTGCGCGACCGCCACCAGGTATTCGTTGTCCCCGCCAACCGCAAGGCCGACTCGGACAACACCGACGACCGGGTCAACGTCGACCTGTCCAGGGCTAGGTTCCGCGCCGATCCGGCCGCGCTCTGGCGGGCGGCCTACGCCCAGGCGGGCCAGATCATGCGGCACGAGTTCTGGGTGCCAGACCTGGCCGAGGTCGAGTGGGACGAAGTACTCGACCAGTACCGGCCGCTCGTGGACCGGATAGCCACCTCGCAGGAATTCGCGGACCTGCTGAACGAGGTCGTAGCCGAACTGGGCTGCTCGCACGCCTACATCGGCGCGGCCGACGGGCTCGGCTCTGGCGGCCACTCGGTCGGGCTGCTCGGTGCCGACGTGACCCCGGGCCCGGACGGCTGGCGGATCGACCGGGTACTCCCGGCCGAGTCCTCTGACCCGCACGCCCGGTCTCCGCTGGCCGCACCTGGGGCCGGCCTGGTCGCCGGTGATCTGATCACGGTGGTCGACGGCCAGCCGGTCGACCCGGCGGTAGGGCCAGGCCCGCTGCTCACCGGCACGGCAGGCAAGCCGGTCGAGCTGACCGTTGTCCGTGCTTCAGAAGGAAAGCCGCGCCGGGCCGTGGTGGTGCCGCTCGCCGATGAGCAGCGGCTGCGCTACCAAGACTGGGTCAACGGGCGCCGGAGCCAGGTCCGCGAGCTTGGCCAGGGCCGGGTGGGATACCTGCACGTCTCCGATATGCAGAGCCGGGGCTGGTCGGACTTCCACCGCGACCTGCGCGGCCAGATGCGCTGCGAGGCACTGATCGTCGATGTCCGCGGCAACCGAGGCGGTAACACCTCCCAGCTCGTGATGGAGAAGCTCACCAGGCGGATCATCGGCTGGGACGTAGTGCGGAACGCCAAGCCGGAGAGCTATCCGGAGGAGGCTCCGCGCGGGCCGGTGATCGCGATCGCCGACGAGCAGTCCTGCTCGGACGGCGACATCATCACCGGGGCGATCAAGATCATGCAGATCGGCCCAGTGATCGGGACCCGCACCTGGGGCGGGGTGATTGGCATCGCGGGCGCGCACAAGCTGGTCGACGGTACCCGGATGACGGCGCCTAAGTTCTCGTTCTGGTTCTCCGGGCTCGGCTGGGGCGTGGAGAACTACGGCGTCGACCCCGACGTCGAGGTGCAGATCTCACCGGACGACTGGGCCGCCGGCCGCGACCCGCAGCTTGAGGCCGCGGTAACGCTAGCGCTCCAGCGGCTGGAAACCCAGCCGGCCGCGGTACCGCCAAGCACGGCCGACCGCCCGTCCCGCCGCCGACCGCCGCTGCCGCCAAGACCAGCGCCCGCGCGTAGCGGCTAGATCGGGGAGTTGTAGTTGGCTAGCCAGTTCGCCTGGAGCCAGGACATCGCGGACGCCCAGGCACCGGTGACCTCGAGCACGCCGACGCCGATCAGGAGCACGCCGCCGATCTTTGTGATGGCGGCGGCGTGCCGGCGGGCGAAGCCGAACATTGTCACGCCTCGGTTGAAGGCGAACGCCACCGCCAGCATCGGGATTCCGATCCCGAGACCGTAGACGAACGCGAGCAGACCGCCCCTGGCCGCGGTCCCGCTGGACAGGCCGAGGGTAAGCACCGCGCTCAGCGTGGGGCCGATGCAGGGCGTCCAGCCAAGCCCGAAAAGCACCCCGACCAGGGGCGCGCTGGCCACCCCGGCTCTGGGTCGCAGCTGTGGCTTGATGATTCGGCCAGAGAAGCCGAACCGGTCGAAGGCGCCGGCGAACAGCAGCCCGAGCCCGATCAGCAGTACGCCGAGTATGCGGGACAGGCCGGCCGCGTGACTTTGCAGCGCCGTCCCGATCCCGCCGATCGCGACGCCTTCGATGGCGAACAGCACCGAGAATCCGAGCACGAACAGCCCGGCCCCGGCCAGCACTCGCGATCGCGGCGGCGGCCCAGCCGACGTAACGACCGTCTTAGAGGCGGTCTTCACCGCCGGCCCGGCGCCCCCGGCTTCCGCAACCTGGTCCGACTCGGCCTCTGTGGTATCGCCTGCCCGGGCGGCGTTGACTCCCGCACCGGACATCCCGGTGATGTAAGACAGGTATCCCGGCACCAGCGGGAGCACGCAGGGAGACAGAAACGTCACCGCTCCGGCCGCGACCGCGACCGGAATCGCGAGCAGCAAGGGACCGGCCGACACCAGGCTGCCGACACTCATCCGCCGCTCCTCGAGTCCTGTCCTACGCCCTGTCGTGATCTAAATTATCCATCACCTGAGTCCCCGCGAACCGGAGGGCACGACCTCGCCAAAGGGCGCCCAGCGCCCGGAGGCGACAAGCAAACACCGTAAATAACACAGAATTGTTACATCGCCGCAGAACGAAGCATGGGATTCCTGCGTTTGACACTAGGGCACCACAGGAGGCGGCGAGTGGCACGTGAGGACGAAGTCGCTGAGTTCTCGAGCTTCGTCGCGAACAACCAGACGAAGATGGTTCGGCTGGCCGAACTGCTTACCGGAGACCGAGGCCGGGCCGAGGATCTGGCCCAGCATGGATTCGCGCAGGCCTACGCGGCGTGGCGGCGGATCCGCGGCGGCGAGCCCGACCTCTACGTGCGGCGCTGCATCGTGAACGCGCACACCGACTGGTGGCGCCGCCGGTCTTGGCGTGAGCAGCCCGTTGAGCTGATCCCAGAGGAGCGGGTGATCTCCGATGCGTCGACCGCCGTCGTCGAAAGGGAGATCGTCTTGCGTGCGCTGGCCAGGCTTACCTCTAGGGAGCGGCTGGTACTGGTGCTGAGGTTCTACCTTGACCTGTCCGAACTTGAGATCGCGGCCCAGCTGAAGATAGCGCCGGGTACGGTCAAGAGCGCCGCTTCGAGAGCCCTGGGCAAGCTTCGCTGCGACGCGGAGTTGCTGGCGGAGCGGGTTTCATGAACCCCCTTCCAGGCACCAACTGGCCCGGCTACCTGAGCTACAGCGACTCCGAGCAGGTGCAGCTCAATCTGCCGGGGATCATTACCGAAGGCACCAGGCTCCGCCGTAAGCGACGGCTGGCCAAGGTAGCCGCGGCCGCCCTGGTCTGCGGCATCGTGCCGACCACGGTGATCATCGAAACGACCGGACCGGGCGGGGCGCCCACCGTCGCCGCCAGGCAAAACCCGCAGCGGGTGAGCACCTACCGGTTCGGCATCGATATGCGGCAGTCGTCGGTGCGCACCGCGGTGAGCCTGCCGCACCGCTACCGGCGAGTGTCGTCGCTGGTTGGTGACCTGACCCGACCTGGCGTGTGGTTCTGGGGCACGACCGCGTCGCGGATCAGCCTGTTTCACCTGAGCCGGAACGACACGCTCAAGACCTGGCCCGTCCTGCCGCTGTCGAGCCGCCTGCGCACGGGGAGCGCAAGCGGCTTCACAGTCACCGCGACCGGGGTCGCGTGGCTCGGCCTGAACTCCACACTGATCAGGATCGAGACCAGGACAGGCCAGGTCCGCTCGTGGGCTATCCCGGCACCCCGATCGACCGGGAAGGGACGGCCAGCGGTCGAAGCGATCGCGGCCAACGCCGACGGGCAGATCGCAGTCGCGATGTCGCATTCGAGCGCCGTCCAGCTCTTCAGCCAGCGGTCCGACCGCTTCACCGAGGTGACGCTGCCGGCCACTACCGACCAGCCCCGATCGATAGCCTTCGCCCGCAATGGCACGCTCGGCGTCAGCTTCACCGAGTCGGGCCGGGCGGGTGTGTATCTGCTGCCCAGAACCGGGCCGCTGTTCGTCGCGGCGGTCGACGATCCGATCGGCGTCACGCCGTACGGTTCGAGTTCGCTGATCGTCGGAGTTGCCAGCCCCGATCTGGTGTCTTCGACCGGCATCGTCACCCAACTGGTCGGCCCGGGCGATCTGGCCAACCTCGACGTCGCGACCTCGGCACCCGCGCAGCTTCCGAACAACAAGCTCAGCACGGTCGTGGGCGCTGGTTACCTGTCTTACCCGGTCGGCGCCCAGTCGGTAACCGCGGCGAAGACCAGCTCGGTGCTCTACCTGGCCGCGCCGAACTCGTGCGGCACGGTCACCGTCAAGCTGCCGGGCTCGGCCGCCACCCAGCCGACCGAACCGGCCCCGAGCAGCTGCCCCTGGCCGTTTCGCCTGCTCACCAGCGATTCGACCGGTGGTGTCTGGGTAGTTCCTGCGGCCAGTAGACGCACAGTCGAACTGCTCAAGGCGTAGCGGCTGACCGACCTCCTGCTCCAAACCCTTCACTGTCAGAGGCATCTGTTACTGATATTGGGCAAGGAGAACAGGAATGAGTCACGTCAGCTGGCAGTTGGCACACTACGTGCCCGGTGCTGCCCATCTTTACCTGGGAAGCGGTGATTGCCGTGTCGGCTAACCCGGAGACGCGCACGGACTCGGCCAGAGCAGACACAATCGACACTCACACTCTCGGAGTCGATGGTGTGCCGCTGTCGGAGCTGGAGGCCGAGCGACATATCGGGACCGTCTGCTTCAAGACCGGCCCACCCGGAGTAATAGGCACTGAGCTCGAATGGCTGGTGTGCGACGATACCAATCCGTCGGCACCAGTCCCCTTTGGTCGGATTAGTGGGATTTTGGACCGGTTGAAGGACTCGGGATCTATGCCCAGCGCTGGTCTCCTGACACTGGAACCAGGAGGCCAGGTCGAGCTCAGCAGCGCTCCAGCGAAAGACCTGGCTAGCTGTATCGCAGCGGCCAGCGAGGAGATGGACGTCCTCCGGCAGGCCTTCGCGGCCGATGGGCTCACGCTCACCGGTCATGGCCTCGATCTGCATCGTCCACCGAGCCGGGTGCTCGAACTGCCGCGGTACGCGGCCATGGAGGAATTCTTTGACCGGCGCGGCCCGTGGGGCCGCCTGATGATGTGCAGCACCGCCTCAGTGCAGGTCTGCGTCGACGCCGGGCTAGACGATCACAGCACCTCCGGATACCAGTTCCGGTGGCGGCTGATGCACGCCCTCGGCCCGGTGCTTGTCGCCGCGTTCGCGAACTCGCCGCTGCGCCGAGGCAAGTCGACCGGCTGGAAGTGCACCCGTCAGCTGGTCTGGTCCAGGCTCGATCCGTACCGCACCAGGGCGCCGACCGGCGCCGAGCCGTCCTGGCCGGTGAAATCCGGTATCAGCCCGCACCAAGCCGACGCCGATCCGCGCCAGGATCTGATCGGCTATGCGATGGACGCGGAGGTGCTGTGCCTTCGAAAACCAGACGGCCAGCCGTGGACGGTGCCATCCGGGCTGACGTTCCGCAACTGGCTTCGAGGTGCCCGGCTGAACGGATCCGCGCTTCCCGGCCCGACCGCCGATGACCTTAGTTACCACCTGACCACATTGTTCCCGCCCGTGCGGGCGCGCGGTCATCTTGAGCTCAGGATGATCGATCAGCAGCCAGGCGACGGCTGGATCGTTCCGGTCGCGCTCGTAACGGCACTCGCCGACGACCCGGCGGCCGCCGATGCGGCGATGGCGGCGACCGAGCCGGTATGGTGCGCGACCCGCGTGCCGGCCCAGCGACTCGCCAAGGCCGACGGGACCGAGCCCTGGCTCAGAGCGGCCAGATGCGGCCCGGGTGATCCCGTGATCGCGAAGGCCGTGACCGACTGCTTCGCCGCCGCCGAGTCCTCGCTCGCCCGATCCGGCGCCCCGGAGACGATCAGGACAGCCGTCACCGACTTCGCCGAGCGCTATCCGTACCGTGGCCGGTGCCCAGCCGACGACATCCTCGACGCCATCGGAGCAGGGAACAACGGAGCAGCAAACTCCGGAGCAGGAAAGGGACAGTCATGACTCCACTCGCCGCCGAAGCCAACGCCGAGACCTTGCGCGACGAGATCGCATCGAGACTGATCAACGCTCGCACCAGGACCAGCGCGCTTACCGACTGCGTGGACGAAGCCGACCTGGTGCACCAGCACTCACCGCTGATGTCACCGCTGGTCTGGGATCTTGCCCATATCGCCAACCAGGAGGAACTCTGGCTGCTACGCGGGGTCGGCGGGCGGGAGCCGATACACCCCGAGATCGACCCGCTGTACGACGCGTTCGAGCATCCCAGGGCGCAGCGGCCCACGCTGCCGCTGCTGGCGCCCAAAGAGGCGCGCAGCTATGCCAGCGACGTCCGCGGCCGGGTGCTCGACCTGATCGAGCGGGTCACCTTCAGCGGCAGCGCGCTGGTGGACCGCGGCTTCGTGTTCGGCATGATTGCGCAGCACGAGCAGCAGCACGACGAAACCATGCTGGCCACCCACCAGCTCAGGAAGGGCCGGCCCGTGCTAAGCGCACCACCGCCAGGCCCGTTGCCCGCCGACGGGCTGCTCCTGCCCGCCGAGGTGCTCGTGCCCGGCGGATCGTTCACCATGGGCACATCGACCGAGCCGTGGGCGCTCGACAACGAACGTCCCGCCCACATCGTCGAACTGTCGTCCTATTACCTGGACACCACGCCGGTTACGAACGCCCGCTACATCGAGTTCATCGCCGACGGCGGCTACGACGACCCGCGTTGGTGGACACCGGCGGGCTGGGAATACCGGCAGGGCGCCAGCCTGTCCGCACCGTTGTTTTGGCAGGCAGACGGTGCCGGGCAGTGGGTGCGCCACCGGTTCGGCGTGACCGAGCCGGTGCCACCGGCCGAGCCGGTGATGCACGTCTGCTGGTACGAGGCTGACGCCTACGCGCGCTGGGCCGGCCGGCGGCTGCCGACCGAGGCCGAGTGGGAGAAGGCCGCGCGCCACGATCCCGCCTCCGGCCGGTCAAGGCGCTACCCGTGGGGAGACGAGCACCCCACGGCCGAGCGCGCCAACCTGAGCCAGCGCCACCTGCAGCCCGCCCCGGCGGGCTCGTACCCGGCCGGCGCGGCACCGTCGGGGGCCAGGCAGCTGATCGGTGACGTCTGGGAGTGGACCGCCAGCGACTTCCTCCCGTACCCGGGCTTCGTCGCCTGGCCGTACAAGGAGTATTCCGAAGTCTTCTGGGGACCGGACTACAAGGTGCTGCGGGGCGGTGCGTTCAGCGCCGACCCGGTCGCGTGCCGCGGCACCTTCAGGAACTGGGACTATCCGATCAGGCGGCAGATCTTCGCTGGATTCCGCACGGCGCGCGACGCGGACTTCGCCTGATGTGCCGCCATCTCGCTTACCTCGGTCAATCAGTCACGATCAAGTCGATTCTGCTCGACCCGCCGCACAACCTAGCCGAGCAGGCCTGGGCGCCCCGCGAGCAGAGGAGCGGGACGATGAACGTCGACGGCTTCGGTGTCGGCTGGTACGCCGACGGCGATCCCGAGCCGGCCAGATACCGCCGCTCCGGCCCGATCTGGGCCGATGACTCGCTTCCCGATCTGGCCAGGGTCACCAAAACAAAGGCCATGCTGTGCGCGGTGCGCTCAGCATCGCTCGGCACTGACGGCGGTGCGGCCGCTTCTGCGCCTTACGGCGAAGGAAAATGGCTTTTTAGCCTTAACGGCAAGCTTTTCGGCTGGTCGGACGCCCTAGGTAGCCCGCACCCAGGCCGGCTCCGACCCGACACCGGCGCGTCGCCGCAGACGACGGCGGCCGTGCTGAAGCTGGCCGAGAGCCTTCCGGCCGCCGATCTGCTCGGGCTGCAAGCGCGCTGCGACACCGCGCTGATCTGGGCGCTGGTGCGGCGGCGGCTTGAGGCCGGAGACGAGCCGGCGGCGGCGCTGGCCGGGACGGTTTCCGAGATCAAGTCGGCCGGCGGGTCGGGCCGGTTCAACTTGCTGCTCACCGACGGTGAGGTCATCGCGGCCACGGCCGCCGGCGACTCGCTGTACTACCAGCAGCGGGGTGGTGGCGTGATCGTCGCGTCCGAGCCCTCCGACGACGAAACCAGCTGGCAGGAGGTACCACAGCACAGCGTGCTCGAAGCGACCGCCACCACGGTGCTCGTCACGTCGCTAGGGGCACAGGCGACCGATGGGGAAGGACAACCGCCCATGACGACCCCGATCGAGATCGACCGGAGGCTGCCCGAGCGCTTCTTCGAGGCCGCGCTGCGCGCCGACGCGGCGGCCGGCCTGACCTCGACCCCGAAGTCGCTGCCGCCCAAGTGGTTCTACGACGAGCGCGGCAGCGAACTGTTCGACAAGATCACCATGCTGGACGAGTACTACCCGACCAGGGCCGAGCGCGAGATCCTGACCGCCAGAGCCGGTGAGATAGCGGCCGCGACGAAGGCGGCCACGCTGGTCGAGCTTGGCTCGGGCAGCGGCGACAAGACCAGGCTGCTGCTCGACGCGCTCAGCGACCTCGGCACGCTGGCCACCTACATCCCAGTCGACGTCAGCGAGTCGGCGCTGGTCACGGCGGCCAACCGGATGATCGAGCGGTACGACGGCCTGCGCGTGCACGCGGTGCTGTCTGACTTCACCGAGCATCTGGGCCTGCCGTCGGGCGACGGCACCAGGCTCATCGCCTTCCTCGGCAGCACAATCGGAAACCTGCTGCCGGACGAGCGCGCGGAGTTCCTGCGCGGCCTGCGGGCCAAGCTTCGACCCGGGGACAGTGTGCTGCTCGGCACCGACCTCGTCAAGGACCCGGCCGTGCTGGTCGCCGCCTATGACGATGCCGCGGGGGTGACCGCCGACTTCAACAAGAACATCCTCGCCGTACTGAACGCCGAGCTCGGCGGGAACTTTGACCTCGACGAGTTCGAGCACGTGGCGGTATGGGACACCGGCGCCGAGTGGATCGAGATGCGGCTGCGGTCGTGCGTGGATCAGACGGTCGAACTGTCCGGTCTTGGCCTGTCGGTGCCGTTCGTGGCCGGGGAGGAGCTGCGGACCGAGGTCTCGGCTAAGTTCCGCCGCGACGGCGTGGCCGACGAACTCGCCGCCGCTGGCCTGCGACTGCGACACTGGTGGACCGACGATCGCGGCCGGTTCGGCTTGTCCCTATCTGATCCGGTCTGATCCGACGTATCGTTCGGTCGTGGGCGATAGCAGCAAAATAGAGCTAGCGGAGCTGTACCGGGACACCAGAGAACGCTTGTGCTCTCTAGTGTCCGGTTTGGATGATGTGGCACATGGCACCGCCGTTCCGGCCTGCCCGGGCTGGGCCGTGCGGGACGTGATCGCGCATCTGACGGCGATCGTCGAGGATGCGATCGCCGGGCGGCTGGCGGGTATCCCGGACGACGAGTTCACCGCCGGGCAGATCGCCAGGATGGCCGACGTGCCGGTGGCCGAGATGCTGGACCGCTGGGTGGCCGGAGCGCCGCAGTTCGAAGATACGATCCAGGCATTCAACGTCTGGCCCGCAGTGATCGATGTCGCGACCCACGAGCAGGACATCAGGGGAGCTATCGGCCTGCCAGGGGCCAGGGACTGCGCCGCGATCAGGCGGTGCACCCCGATGCTGCTCGACTTGCTAGCTCCGCCGATCCCGGTGCGGATCGGCACCGAGGACGGCGATCAGGTCGTCGGTACAGGTGACCAGGCCGAACTGGTGCTCTCGACGACCAGATTCGAGGCCTTCCGGTGGCGGATGGGCCGCCGCAGTCACACCCAGCTGGCCGCGATGGACTGGTCCGCCGACCCGGCGCCGATTCTGGGCGAGCTCACCGTATTCGGCCCGTCGCCCACCGACATCGTCGAGTAGCCGCAGCGGGGGTTGATAGGGGGTCCCGCCCACTACGCCCCCCGCCCACCACCCTGGCCAACACTGCTCGCTGTCGGCCGCGGGGCGTACGATCGTTGACTTACATCGTCGACGATTGGAGATCGCATGGCTGGCGGCCTGACGGCGGGCGGACTCGACCGCATCGACTCGGCCGTGGCCGATTACATCGGAGACGACAAGGTGCCGGGAGCGGTTGCCCTCGTCGCACGCGGGCAGCAAGTCCACGTACTAGCCCAAGGCCACCTGTCGATCGGCGGGCCGCCGGTGGTCAGGGACTCGCTGTTCCGCATCGCCTCGACCACCAAGCCGATCGCGGCGGCGACCGCCATGGCTTTGATCGACGAGGGACTGATCGGCCTCGATGACCCGGTCGACAAGCTACTGCCAGAACTGGCCGACCGTCAGGTGCTGCGGGCGCTGGACGGCCCGATCGACGACACTGTTCCAGCCGTCCGGCCCATCACCACCAGGCACCTGCTCACCTTCACCATGGGCTTCGGCCTGGCGTTCGAGATGTTCGGCCCGGCGACCTTGCCGGTCGTCGCCGCCGCCAGCGAGCTGCCGCTCGCCACCCTGGACCCGCCGCAACCGGACGCCCAGCCGGACCCCGACACCTGGATGGCTGAGCTCGGATCGCTGCCGCTGATGGCCCAGCCAGGCGAGCGGTGGATGTACAACACCGGGGCGTCGGTGCTTGGTGTGCTGCTCGCCCGCGCGGCCGGCCAGCCGATCGGTGAGGTCATGCGCACCAGGCTGTTCGAGCCGCTCGGCCTGCGCGACACGGCGTTCT
>WNEY01000297.1_pt1 | contig 29420 bp, 27 predicted proteins | sample 5400531 | NCBI WGS metagenome assembly WNEY01 (sample SAMN13153338, study PRJNA577476) | soil metagenome | isolation source: 200 cm saprolite under Douglas fir tree site 1 | place: USA:California | collected 2015-04-18
TAGTCGGCGCCGTGCGGCATGTTGAAGTGGACGAAATTCGCCGCGGTGATCAGGCGCGCCATGCCGGCGCCGTCGTTGAAGCTGTCGCCGCCCCAGAGCGGCGGCATCATGTAGCCGAGATCGGTGGTCGGCAGGCTGCGGCGGATGCCCTCGCCGCGGCTGCCGTGACAGGCAACGCACGTGCTCGCGTAGATCGTCTCCCCACGCGCCGGATCGGCCGCCCGCGCGAGCTCGGGCATCTTGCCGACGCCGAGGCCGGGCAGCCGCTGCCCCGGCGGCACGCCGGTCGACAGGAACTTGAGGTAGGCGACCAGCGCCTGCATCTGCGGCGCGCGGAGCGGCAGCGCACGCCCGTTCATGCTGCGCGTCATGCAGGCGTTTAGGCGCTCCTCGATGCCGATCTCGGCGCCGGCGCGGGCGCTGTAGCGCGGGAATTCGGAGAACAGGCCGAACAGCGGAATGCCGAACTTCTTCGTTCCGGCTTCGAGATGGCAATTGCTGCAGGCGAGATTGTTGCCGGCGAAGCGATTGGCGCGATCGGGAACCTCGGGACCGATATGGGCGTAGGTCGCGGTGATGAGGTCGCGCCCGCGCCGCACCAGGCGGCCATTGGCGTCGCCCGGCAGGGCGCCGATCTCCGGCACCGTCCAGATCGCGGGACCCGCGCCTCTGTCCTGCGCGTGGCCTTTGACGGGACCGAATGCGCCGATCGATGCAAGAAGCGAGGCCAACGCGATTATGGCAGCGCAAGCAGGGACGCGGCTCAAGACTTGAATCGACATCGAAGCGACCTCGCGTTCGAGACCCCGAGCTTCAACCCGTAGCCGTTGAGCCTGCATTTTGTTCATGAATTGTTCTTGCCGGCCCAAGGCATCATAGGGTAATCTCTCTGCCGCGAGGGGCATATGGTCCAGCGGGTTTCGACAGTGGCGTTCGAGGGCATCGAGGCCCGCGCCGTCGATGTCCAGGTGCAGGTGGCGCCGGGATTGCCCGCCTTCAACGTCGTGGGGCTCCCCGACAAGGCGGTGTCGGAGGCGCGCGAGCGGGTGCGCTCCGCGCTCATCGCCTCGGGTCTCGCGCTGCCGGCCCGGCGCATCACCGTCAACCTCGCGCCCGCCGACGTGCCGAAGGAAGGGAGCCACTACGACCTGCCGATCGCGCTTGGCCTGATGGCCGCGATCGGCGCCATTCCCGCCGACGCGCTCGCGGGTTTCACGGTGCTGGGCGAGCTCGGCCTCGACGGCTCGATCGCCGCGGTCGCCGGCGTGCTGCCGGCGGCGATCGGCGCCAATGGGCGCGGCGACGGCCTGATCTGCCCCGCCGCCTGCGGCGCGGAAGCCGCCTGGGCGAGCCCGGAGATGGAGATCATCGCCGCGGCCTCGCTGATCCAGCTCGCCAACCATTTCCGCGGCACCCAGGTGCTGGCGCGCCCGCAGCCGAAGATCCGCGAGGCCGAGGCCGCGCTCGTCGACCTCAAGGACATCAAGGGCCAGGAGAGCGCCAAGCGCGCGCTCGAGGTCGCCGCCGGCGGCGGCCACAACCTGCTCATGGTCGGCCCGCCCGGCGCCGGCAAGTCGATGCTGGCGGCGCGGCTGCCGACGATCCTGCCGCCGCTGACCCCGGCGGAGCTGTTGGAAGTCTCGATGATCGCCTCGGTGGCGGGCGAGATCGAGGACGGGGCGCTGACCAATCGCCGGCCGTTTCGGGCGCCGCACCATTCCGCCAGCATGCCGGCGCTGGTCGGCGGCGGTTTGCGGGCGCGCCCCGGCGAGGTCTCGCTCGCGCACCACGGCGTCCTGTTCCTCGACGAGTTGCCGGAGTTCCAGCCGCAGGTGCTCGATTCGCTGCGCCAGCCGCTCGAGGCCGGCGAGGTTTCGATTGCCCGCGCCAACCATCGCGTGACCTATCCCGCGCGCTTCATGCTGGTCGCCGCCATGAACCCCTGCCGCTGCGGACGGGCGGGCGAGCCCGGCTTCGCCTGCAAGCGCGCCCCGGCTGCGCGCTGCGCCGCCGACTATCAGGCGCGCCTGTCGGGCCCGCTGATCGACCGCATCGACCTCACCATCGAGGTGCCGGCGGTGACCGCCGCCGACCTCATCCTGCCGCCGCCGGCGGAAGGAAGCCGCGAGGTCGCCGAGCGCGTCGCGCGCGCCCGCGAGCTGCAGGCCGAGCGCTACGCCGCGATCGGCCTGCCGCAGGTGCGGGTGAACGCGGCCGCGCCCGGCCCTGTGCTCGAGGACGCGGCGCGGCCGGATGCCGGCGGGCTGTCGCTCTTACGCGAGGCGGCCGACGCCATGCGGCTTTCCGCGCGCGGCTATCACCGGGTGCTGCGGGTGGCGCGCACCCTCGCCGATCTCGACGGCGCGGAGCAGGTCTCCCGCGTGCATCTCGCCGAGGCGCTGTCCTACCGCACGCTCGCCGACGAGGTCAGACGGGCGGCCTGAGCGCGCGACGCGCGAAGCGCAATCCCCGCAACATGGCCCGGCCAGCCGGGAGCGCTCGTTCGGCCGTGAAGCACGGGCCGAGGCCGCATGCACGAATTGTTAGCCTTAACGGTTCGCTAAAGGATGGCGGGTAACTCTTGGCGACCGCAACGGTTCGCCGTCTGCCCGAGGAGTCGGTATGGGGCGTCTGCAAAAAACGCTGCTGCTGCTCACGGTCGCCGCAATCCCGGCCGCCGCCCTCTGCTACCTCGCCGGCCTACCCCGACCCGACGCTCCGGTCGAAGCCGCGGCGCGCGCCGCCGCCTCCCAGCCCTGCTTCACCGCCGGCCCGGTCACGTATCGGATGGCGGCGCCGGGCATGGCGGCGCCGGACTTCCGGGTGAAGATCGGCGATGCCGATCCGGAGCTGCGCATCGCGCTCGTCGATCGTGTCGACGACGCCGATTTCGCGCTGGTCGACGACGGCGACGCCGCCGGTGCCTGCATGTCCGCCGGCCGCATCAAGACCGTGCAGCTGGTGGGCGAGGCGAGCGCGGCCGACGTCACCGTGAGCCTGTCGCGCGAGGGCACTGGCACGGAGCTCAAGCTGTTCGTGTATTCGGCGCGCTTCAGCCATGACGCCGCCGCCGCGTTGTTCGCGGCGATGCGGCTCGATCAGCGCGCCAGCAAGCTCGCCCAGTTCCGCTGACGCCCGCAAGACCGCGTCGTGCCGATCCGCTCGCATTAACCTTGCGGCAACCTTGCCGGTGCCGGCGCCGCATTCCGCCGCAATCCGCAAGGGAATGGCAAGCAATTCCCGCGCAAGCTCCCCCTGACGAGCAAGAAGCAGGAACGCCGCCGCAGAACGGCGCGCGCAGCCTGCGCCGGAGCGCAGCCCGGTCGGGCCGATCGCGATGGGCTGTCGCGGCAATGATTTGCGCATGTCCGCTTCGGAAAAGCCGGGTGCCGCTTTTCCCGGAACATGCGCGGGGAGCGGGGCGGCGCACGTGCGGGTCATTCTCGGCATGCTCACGAAGCTGCGCGCGCTCACCGGCAAGAGCGTCCTGTCGTTTCTCGTCCGCGCGCTCGCGATCCTCTCGACGTCGTATGCGGCCGCATTCGGATTCCTGGCCGCGATCACGAGCCCGGAAGCGCACTACGATCCATACGCGTTCGCGATCGGCTCGGCGGCGCTGTTCGGCGCCGCCTGCGGCGCGATCGGGCTCCTGATCTCGCGCATCCGGCTCATCCGCGCCGAGTTGCGCGATCTCGGCCGCCAAGTCGAGGACCTCGCCGACCGCAACTGGGAGCTCAAGGAAGCGGAGGAGCGAGCGCGCAGCCTGCTCGAGGCGCAGGGCGACCTGATCGTGCGCCGCGACGTCGACAACCGCATCACCTACGCCAATGACGCCTATTGCGCGCTCGGCGCGCGCAGCCGTGCGGAGCTGATCGGCAGCCCGTTCACGCCCGCGGTCCTCGAGCAGGGCGAGACGGTGCTGCAGGACGACGGCACTCGCGTGCACGACCAGAAAATCGCGACCGCCGGCGCCCCCCGCTGGATCGCCTGGCGCGAGGTCGTGGTGCGAACCGGCGCGCATACCGAGGTGCAGAGCGTGGGCCGCGACGTCACCGGCCGGGTGGAAGCCGAGCGCGCATTGTCGGATGCGCGCGACCAGGCGGAAGCCGCCAGCCGCGCCAAGTCGCGCTTCCTGGCGATGATCTCGCACGAGATCCGCACGCCGCTCAACGGCATCCTGGGCATGGCCGACCTGTTGCTCGACACCGCCCTCACCCCCGAGCAGACGACCTACGCCCGGGCGGTGAAGAACTCCGGCGACACCCTGCTGTCGCTGATCGAGGAGATCCTCGACTTCTCCAAGATCGAGGCCGGGCGGCTCGACCTCGAGCCGCGGGCGTTCGATCTGCCGACGCTGATCGAGGAGACGATCGAGCTGATCGCGCCGCGCGCACAGGGAAAGAACTTGGAGATCGCCTGCCACGTCGAGGACGGCCTGCCGCGCAGCGTCCGCGGCGACGCCGCGCGCTTGCGCCAGGTGCTGCTCAATCTCGCCGGCAACGCCATCAAGTTCACCGAGCGGGGCGGGGTCGCCATCACCGTCGAGCCCGGCCGCCGGCAAGACGAAATCCGTTTCCTGGTGCGCGATACCGGCATCGGCATCGCGCCGGAAGAGCAGCGCCGCATCTTCCTCGATTTCGAGCAGGCCGACTCCGGCTCGAGCCGCAAATACGGCGGCACCGGCCTCGGGCTCGCCATCTCCAAGCGCATCATCGAGCGCATGGGCGGCGAGCTCGCCGTCGACAGCGCGCTCGGCGCCGGATCGAGCTTCCAGATGACCGTGCCGCTGCCGGCGACGGGCGAGACCGGCGAGCCGGGCTTCGCCCCGCCGAGCCTTGCCGGCGCCGACGTGCTGATCGTCGCGCCGACGGCGATCACGGCTTCGCTCGACGCGCGGCGGCTGAGCGGCTGGGGCGCCCGCACCTGCCTGGTGGCGGACGCCGATGTCGCGGCGGCGCTGGTGCCGGAGCGGCGCTGGAGCGCGGTGCTCGTCGACCACGCGCTCGGCGCCGCCGCCTGCGAGCGGCTGGCGCGAGCCACCGCCGCCGTCGCGCGGCGCATCGTGCTGATCACGCCTTCCGAGCGGCAACGGCTCGCCGCGCTCAAGCAGGCCGGCTTCACCGGCTATCTGGTCAAGCCGGTGCGGGCGGCGTCGCTGGCCGCGCAGATGACCGCCAAGCCCGACGTTTTCGAACGCGGGACGAGCGAAATCGGCGAGCCCGATAGCGCGGATACGCGCGTCGACGGCACTGCGAGCGGACTCGCGATTCTCGTCGCCGAGGACAACGAGATCAACGCGCTGCTCGCGCGCTCGCTGCTCGAGCGCCTGGGCCACCGCCCGACCCTTGCCGCGACCGGCGATGCCGCGGTCGAAGCCTGGCTCGCGGCGCAGGCCGCGGACGAGCCGTTCGACCTCGTGCTCATGGACGTGCACATGCCGGGGAGCGACGGCATCGCGGCGACGCGCCGCATCCGCGCGCTCGAGGCCGAGCGGGGCGCGGCGCCCACCGCAATCATCGCGCTCACCGCCAACGCCTTCGACGAGGACCGCGAGGCCTGCCTGGCCGCCGGCATGGTCGGCTTCCTGACCAAGCCGCTCGACCGCGAGCGATTGGCGGCGACGCTGGCGGCGGCCGCCGCCAAGCGGTTGGCGGCGTAGCGTCGGATCAGGTCCCGCTCACAACCGCCGCAGCGCTACTTCCTCGACCAGGTGGCTTTCGCCCTTGGTGAGGATGAGGTCGGCGCGCTGGCGCGTCGGCCGGATGTTCTCGTGCAGATTGACGAGATTGATGCGCGTCCAGATCGCGGTCGCGGTCGCGATCGCCTCCTCGTCGGACAAGGTGGCGTAGCGGTGGAAGTAGGATTTCGGATCGCGGAACGCGGTGCCGCGCAAGGTGAGGAAACGGTCCACGTACCAGCTCAGCAGGACGTCCTCGGCGGCATCGAGATAGATCGAGAAATCGAAGAAGTCCGAGACGTAGGGAATGGCCTTGCCGTCCTTCGGCGGCTTGCCGGTCTGCAGCACGTTGAGGCCCTCGACGATGAGGATCTCCGGGCGATCGATCTCGACCCATTGGTTGGGGATCACGTCATAGACGAGGTGCGAGTAGACCGGTGCCCGCGCCGGCCGCCGGCCGGCCTTGATGTCGGAGAGAAAGCGCAGCAGCGCCGGCAGGTCGTAGCTCTCGGGAAATCCCTTGCGCTCCATCAGGCCTTCGCGCGCGAGGATCGCGTTGGGATAGAGGAAGCCGTCGGTGGTGACGAGGTCGACCTTCGGGACGTTCGGCCAGCGCGCCAGCAGCGCCTGCAGCACGCGCGCGGTGGTCGACTTGCCCGCCGCCACCGAGCCGGCGACGCCGATGATGTAGGGCATCTTGGCATCCTCGGTGCCGAGGAAGTTCTGCTGCGCCCGAAACAGGCGCTGGGTGGCGGCGACGTAGAGCGAAAGCAGCCGCGACAGCGGCAGATAGATCTCCTCGACTTCCGCCATGTCGAGCCGATCGTGCAGCGAGCGTACCCGGCTGACCTCGTCCGGGGTGAGCGTCATCGGCGTGTCTTCGCGCCGTTCCGCCCATTCCGCCCGCGAGAAGACGCGGTAGGGCGAGAACTCATGGTCGGTGGTCCGCTGCTCCATCGAACCGTCCTTGCTCAGCCGTCCCGGGCGCGCCCGGCACGTGTCTTCGCTTTGCGCGCGCCGAGCGGGCGCGACCCGCGGCCGTGCCGGCGCGCCGCTTTTTCCTCGATGCCGGACTGCCCGGTCCGTTCGGCCAGCGCCGCCTCCACGTCGGCGAGCGCGATGCCGCGCGCCACAAGCACGACCAGCAGATGATAGATGAGATCGCCGGCTTCCGCGATCAACCGGCCGCGATCCTCCTCGACCGCCGCCAGCACGGTCTCGATCGCCTCCTCGCCGAGCTTCCTGGCGCAATGCGCCACGCCCTGCTCGATAAGCCTGCGCGTATAGGAAGCCTGCGTGCCGGCCCGCGCCCGCTCGCGCACGCGTTTCTCGAGGTCGTGGAGGGTGAAGCGCGACATCGGATTTGCCCCGCTCCGACATATCATCTCCGGTGATTGCGGGGGAGGGGAATCGTGGCTTCACATTAATGCCATCCCCGCTAGCATCGCGGCATGGCCGCTCCGGTGCTCGATTTCTGGTTCGATTTCGCCTCGACCTATTCCTATCCGGCGGCGATGCGCATCGCGCCGCTCGCCCGGGAGGCCGGCGTTCGCGTGCGCTTTCGCCCGTTCCTGCTCGGCCCGATCTTCAAGGCCCAGGGCTGGACCACGTCGCCGTTCAACCTCTATCCGGCCAAGGGCGGCAACATGTGGCGCGACCTCGAGCGGCTGTGCGCCGATCTGCACCTGACGTTCCGGCGCCCCGATCCGTTTCCGCAGAACAGCCTGCTCGCCGCCCGCGTCGCGCTCGCCGGGCTCGATCGCGGCTGGGGCGAGGATTTCTGTCGCGCGGTCTTCCGCGCGGAGTTCGCCGACGGGCGCCGGATCGACGACGACGCCACCATCAGCGACGTGCTCGGGGGATTGCAGGTCGACCCGCGACCCGCGCTCGCCGCCGCCCGCTCGGACGAGATCAAGGCGCGGCTGCGAGAGGAAACCGACGCGGCGCAAAGGCTCGGCCTCTTCGGTGCGCCGAGCTTCACCTGCGCCGACGGGGAATTGTTCTGGGGCAATGACCGGCTCGAGCGGGCGCTGCGCTGGGCGAAGGACGGTTGCTAGCCGGGACGGCGCGCGGCTCACACGCGCGCGCGAGCACTCCCGCCGCCTTCGCCGCGCGAGGCCGCGCGCTCCATCGCCGCCTCCTCCTTGAGGTTCTCCACGTCGCGGAAGATCGAGGCGACCGCCAGCACCCTGCCGCCGCGGCGATAGCGCACCAGGCAGTCGCGCGCCTTGATGTCGCCCTCGATGCCGAGGGCGTCCCATTTCTCGGCATGGCCGATGTAATTGACGGATACGTCGTAGTGCTGGCTCCAGAAGAACGGCACGTCGGAAAATCGTTGCCGCTGTCCGAGCATGTTGCGCGCTGCGGTCTGGCCCTGGCGCTCCGCCACCACCCAGTGCTCGATCCGCAGGTTCTCGCCGGTATGGGGATCGGGCCAGCGCGCGATGTCGCCGGCGGCGAAGATTCCCGGCGCGCTGGTCTCCAGGTACTCGTTGACGGCGACGCCGCGGTCGATCTTCAGGCCGGCGCGCTCGGCGAGGGCGACGCGCGGCCGCACGCCGACGCCGACCACGACGAGGTCGGCCGGCAGGCTCGCGCCGCCTTTGAGCTTGACGTTCCCGGCGTCGATCGCCGTTGCGGTCTCCTCGAGATGGAACACGACGCCGTGCTCCTCGTGAAGCGCGCGGATGAAATCGCCGAATTCGCCGCCGAGCACGCGCTCCAACGGCCGGCGTTCCGGCGCCGCGACATGGACCTCGATTTTGCGCGCCCGCAACGCGGCGGCGACCTCGAGGCCGATGAAGCTCGCGCCCAGCACGACCGCCCGCCGCGCCGCCTTGGCCCTGCCGATGATCGCCCGCGAATCGGCAAGCGAGCGCAGGACATGGACGTGCGGCCGATCCGCGCCGGGGATATCGAGGCGCACCGGCTCGGCGCCGGTCGCGAGCAGCAGCTTGTCGAAGGGGACGCTGCTGCCGTCTGCGAGCGCGACCTGCCGCGCCTTCGGATCGATTCCCGTCACCTCGGCGCGAAGCCTCAGCTCGATCGACTGATCCCGGTAGAACTCGGGCGGCCGGAGCGGCATCCAGTCTTCCGGCGCGTTTCCGGCAAGATAGTCCTTCGAGCAATTGGGCCGGTCGTAGGGGGCGGCATCGTCGGCGGAGAGAATCGTCACGCTGCCGGCAAAACCCTCCCGCCGCAGCATCTCGGCCGCGGCAAATCCGGCGCCGCCGCCGCCGACGATGACCACGCGCTCCGGCTTGCCGCTGGCAGGCTTGCCGGAGCTCCGCCGTTCGGCCGGCGCGAGCTTCTCGCGCACGAACGCCTTGCCGTCGCGCTTTTCCACGCGCCAGCACGCCATCGGATTGAACGCCGGCGCGCCGACCGCCTCGCCGGTGCGCAGGTTGAAGCGGGCGTGGTGCCATGGGCAGCGCACGGTATCGTCGACGATCAATCCCTCGGCGAGCGGTCCGCCGTAATGCGAGCAGGTCGAGCCGATCCCAAAGAATTCATCGCCGCGGCGCGCCAGCAGCACGGCCTCGTCGCCCACATGCCCGCCGACCATGCTTCCATCGGCGACGTCGCCCAGCGGGACGCCCTGCGTCAGATCGGGGCCCTGCGGTTTGGATTGCTCGGCGGCCATGGGTTTCCCGTTCCATTCTCGAGGCGATTGCGCTCGCCGGCCTCGATCCGTGCCTATCGTCGCCCCGTCGCGTCCGACGCCCGCGGCACACACGGGGCAGACGACAAGGGAACCATTTTCGAGCGCACCCGTTCCAGCCGCCCGCTGCGACCTTTCAGAGAATTTTGGTCCGTTCGCTACGGATCGAGCCGCATCGGCAGCCCGGCCTTGGCCATGTGGTCCTTGGCCGCGCCGATCGAGTGCTCGCCGAAATGGAAGATCGAGGCCGCCAGCACCGCGGTGGCGTGGCCGTCGCGGATGCCCTCGACCAGGTGTTCGAGGGTGCCGACCCCGCCCGAGGCGATCACCGGCACCGTCACCGCGTCGGCAACGGCGCGGGTGAGGGGAATGTCGAAGCCCTGCCGGGTGCCGTCGCGGTCCATCGAGGTCAAGAGGATCTCGCCGGCGCCCAGCGTCACCACCTCGCGCGCGTAATCGACCGCGTCGAGCCCGGTTGGATTGCGCCCGCCGTGGGTGAAGATTTCCCAGCGGTCCGGCGCCGGCGGCCTCGACACCTTCTTGGCGTCGATCGCGACCACGATGCACTGGTCGCCGAATTTCTCGGCCGCCTCCTTGACGAAGGCGCGGCGGGCGACCGCGGCGGTGTTGATCGATACCTTGTCGGCGCCGGAGGAAAGCAGCCTGCGGATATCCTCGACCGTGCGCACGCCGCCGCCGACGGTGAGCGGCATGAAGCACGCTTCGGCGGTCCGCCGCACCACGTCGAAGATGATGTCGCGCTGCTCGTGGCTCGCGGTGATGTCGAGGAAGGCGAGCTCGTCGGCGCCGGCCGCGTCGTAGGCGATCGCCGCCGCGACCGGGTCGCCGGCATCGCGCAGGTCGAGGAACTTCACGCCCTTGACGATGCGGCCGTCCTTGACGTCGAGGCAGGGAATGACGCGGACCTTGAACATAGGATCACGGAGGTGACGAATGACGACGATTCAAACCTGCGCTGTCGCCTGATCGTATAGGATAAGATCGCGTCCGGTTCCATCGCGCGGACGTCGACCGCGCCGCGCTCAGGTGCCAAATGGCGATCCTTGCTTTTGCAATCGTGCTGGCGCTCGTGCTCGGATTCGCGGCGCACCGCGCGAGCATCTGCACGGTCCGCGCCGTCGCCGAGGTCATGAGCTCGCGCAGCGGCTACATGCTCGCCAGCATCGGCAAGTCCGTGCTGTGGGTGTGGGCGGTGACGATCCCGCTATTCTGGCTCATGCCCGCGGCCGGGACCGGACTGAGCGGGTGGTCGCTGACCGGAGCCGCCGTGCTCGGCGGATTCATGTTCGGACTGGGGGCGGCGATCAACCGCGGCTGCGCCTTTTCCACCATGGCACGATTCGTGGACGGCGACGGCAAGATGCTGGCGACGATCATCGGATTTTCGCTCGGCGTCTTGTGCTTCGTCACGCTGGCAGGATGGCAATGGCTGGCGCGCCCCACCCCCGCGCCCGCCCTGGTCGGGCCGCTGCTCGTCTGGGCGATGGCGCCGGCATTGGCGTTCCTGGCCTGGGCCCTCTACGAGAGCGTGCGATTGTGGCGAACGCGGCCATCGGGCATGCGCGTCACTGACCTCATCCTTGCCCCGCGCTATCGCTTGTCCACTGCCGCTCTGCTGGTCGGATTGTCGGGCGCGCTGCTGTTTCTCATCTACGGTCCGTTCGGCTCTACGGCCACCTTCGAACTTTTCATCGAGGGCGCTTTCGGGATCCGGAGCTGGCCCACGGCCGTGCGCTCGGTGCTGCTCGTCGCCGTGCTGAGCGGAATGTTCCTATCGACCGTGCAACGCGGCAGCTTTCGGTTCGACTGGTGGCCGCGGCCCGCATGGCTCGTAAACCTGGGCGGCGGCCTGCTGATGGGGCTCGGCACCGCGCTGGCGCCCGGCGGCAACGACGCGCTCGTCCTCTACGGCATCCCGAGTCTGTCCCCCGCCGCCGTCCCGACCTTCACGGCGCTGGCGCTCGGCGTCGCGGTCGGGTTGGTCATGATGCATCGGTGGTTCGGGATCGAAGCGCGCGTCGAGTGCCGGAACGACGTGTTCATTACCGATACCTGGACCCGGCCGATCCCGGTTTCGCCGCCGCAGCGAGCGGCGGCCGCGAAGTCCCGCGGATAACCGCTATCACGTCGCTTGGCGGGCCGCCCGGATCAGCGTCAGCGCCTCGGCGGCATCGAGGCGGCCGTCATAGAGCGCGCGGCCGGCGATGGCGCCGGCAAGTTTCTTCGCGCGCGGCTCGAGCAGCGCCTTCACGTCCTCGATCGAGGCAAGCCCGCCCGAGGCGATCACCGGGATGCTCACGGCGTCCGCCAGCGCGATGGTGGCGTCGAGGTTGAGGCCCTTGAGCAGGCCGTCGCGGGAAATATCGGTGTAGACGATGGCGGCGACGCCGGCGTCCTCGAAGCGTTTGGCGATCTCGAGCGCGGCGAGCTCGCAGCGCTCGGCCCAGCCGGCGACCGCCACCTTGCCGTCGCGGGCGTCGAGGCCGACGGCGACGCGGCCGGGAAATTTTCGCGCAGCGGCTTTCACCAGGTCCGGATCGCGCACCGCCGCGGTGCCGATGATGACGCGGTCGACGCCCTTGCCGAGCCAGCCTTCGATCGTCGCCATGTCGCGGATGCCGCCGCCGAGCTGGACCGGGATCGCGACGAGCTCCAGGATGCGATCGATCGCACGCGCATTCACCGGCTTGCCGGCGAAGGCCCCGTCGAGATCGACGACGTGGAGAAACTCGAATCCCTGCGCCTCGAAGGCCAAAGCCTGCGCCGCCGGGTCGCGGTGAAACACCGTCGCGCGCGCCATGTCGCCCTGCTCGAGCCGCACGCAGACGCCATCCTTGACGTCGATGGCCGGGAACAGAATCACGACAAGGCTCTCGACCGAGCTGCTCTGGTTCTTTGGATTTGGCGCATGTCCTGTATGGAAGATCGGTTCCCACTTTTCCGGAACATGCGCTACGGCATCCACTTCAGGAAATTGGCGATCAGCTTGAGGCCGAGGCGCTGGCTCTTCTCCGGATGGAACTGGGTGCCGACCATGGTGTCGCGGCCGACGACGGCGGTGAGCGGGCCGCCATAGTCGGCTTCGGCCACGACGTCCGAGCGCGCAGCCGCCTTGAGGTGGAACGAGTGCACGAAATAGGCGTGCGAGCCCTGCGGCCCGAGCGCGATGCCGTCGAGCAGCGCGTGCGGACGGCGCGCGTCGAGCGTGTTCCAGCCCATGTGGGGAATCTTCAGGCTTAAGTCTGCGGGCGCAATGCGATCGACCTCGCCCGCGATCCAGCCCAGGCCCGGCGTCACCTCGTACTCGCGCCCGCGCTCGGCCATCAGCTGCATGCCGACGCAGATGCCGAGGAACGGCCGGCCGCGCCGGCGCACGCTGTCCTCGAGCGCCTCGACCATGCCCCCGACCGCGTCGAGCCCGCGCCGGCAGTCGGCGAAGGCGCCGACGCCCGGCAGCACCACCCGGTCGGCGTGGGCGACCGCGTCGGGATCGGAGGTCACCACGATCGGCTGCGCGAGCCCCGCTTCGCGCGCCGCGCGCTCGAATGCCTTGGCCGCCGAATGCAGGTTGCCGGAGCCGTAGTCGACGATGGCGACGGTCACCGCGGCGCTCCCGGCTCCGGAAACAGGCCGACGACCTCGGAGGGCGGCGCCGGCCGGTGTAGGCTTCGGGCCGCCGGCGGAGACAGCAATGCCGGGCGCGGCTCGTGCTTGACCCAGACATCGAAGAATCGCCGCTCCGCCGTTTCCAGATCGTCGCCGATCACGATGCCGACGTTGCGGAAGCGGCGGCGGGCCAGCGTGAAGCGGCGCAAGGTCGCCGCCTCGAAGCCGACCAGCAGCGCGAGCAGGATGCCGGCGGTGACCATCACCGACGCCGACGCGCCGATGAAGCGCAGCGCGACCTGCAGCGCCGTCGCCGCGACGACGTAGCCCGCGAGCACCAGCCACAGCCGGTGCCACAGCATCCAGAGCGGCCCGAGCAGGAAGGCCCAGAACGTAAATCCGTCGCGCACGAAGACGAAGCGCGCGGGATCCGGGGCCGCTGCGCCGTCCTTCGACGGCGGCTCGTATACGGTGTAGCTCGACATGCTCGTTCGCTTTCTCCGCCGCCGGTCGGCGCCCATCATCCGCCGAGCGAGCCCTTGGTCGAGGGAACCTCGTCGGCTGCGCGCGGGTCGATCGCGACCGCCGCGCGCAGCGCCCGCGCCAATCCTTTGAAGCAGGATTCGGCAATATGATGGTCGTTGCTGCCGCAGAGCGTGGTGACGTGCAGGGTCATCCCGCCGTTCACGGCGAAGGCCTGGAACCATTCCTGCACCAGCTCGGTATCGAACGTCCCGACCTTGTCGCGGACGAACTCGGCCTTGAACGCCAGGAACGGCCGGCCGGAAATATCGATCGCCACGCGGGTGAGCGCCTCGTCCATCGGCACGTGGACGTCGGCGTAGCGGGTGATGCCCTTCATGTCGCCGAGCGCCTGCTTGACCGCCTGGCCGAGCGCGATGCCGACGTCCTCGGTGGTGTGGTGGTGATCGATGTGGAGGTCACCCTTGGCCTTGATCGCGAGATCGATGCGGGAATGGCGCGCCAGCAGATCGAGCATGTGGTCGAGGAAGCCGATCCCGGTCGCGATCGCGGACGCGCCGCGGCCGTCGAGATCGATCGCGACCTCGACGTCGGTTTCCTTGGTGGTGCGCCGGACCACGCCTTTGCGCATGGAATCGATGCCTTTCGCGCCTTTGCGCCGCGCGCCTTTTATCAGGCGGTCGCCGTCTTCGCCACTGCCGCCGCGGGCGCGAGCGACGGCGGGTTTGCGCCCCGCGCCGGCAATGCTTAAATCGTTTTCCGGCACTGGAACCGCTGATGCAGCCCTCCTCCCCCGAGCTCTGGCACGGCACCACCATCCTGAGCGTCCGCAAGGGCGGCTCGGTCGTGGTCGGCGGCGACGGCCAGGTCACGATCGGGCAGACCATCGTCAAGGCCAACGCCAAGAAGGTGCGCCGCCTCGGCAAGGGCGACGTGATCGGCGGCTTCGCCGGGGCCACCGCCGACGCCTTCACGCTGTTCGAGCGGCTCGAGGCCAAGCTCGACCAGTATCCCGGCCAGCTTACCCGCGCCGCGGTCGAGCTCGCCAAGGACTGGCGCACCGACCGCTACCTGCGCCGGCTCGAAGCCATGATGATCGTCGCCGACGCGCAGGTGTCGCTGGTGCTGACCGGCACCGGCGACGTGCTCGAGCCCGAGGCCGGCGTGATCGGGATCGGCTCCGGCGGCAATTACGCGCTCGCCGCCGCCCGCGCGCTGATCGAGGGGCCGCTCGATGCCGAGGCGATCGTGCGCCGGTCGTTGGACATCGCCGCCGAGATCTGCGTCTACACCAACCGCAACGTCACGATCGAGAAGCTGTGATGCGAAGCGGCGACGATCCCGGCGCCGCATCGCCGCATCGCGCGCCGCTATTGCGCGCCCGCGCCGACCGCGCCACATAACCTCCTCCATGACCGACTTCTCCCCCCGCGAAATCGTCTCCGAGCTCGACCGCTTCATCATCGGCCAGGGCGACGCCAAGCGCGCGGTCGCGATCGCATTGCGCAATCGCTGGCGGCGCCTGCAGCTCGACGAGAAGCTGCGCGAGGAGGTGATGCCCAAGAACATCCTGATGATCGGCCCGACCGGCGTCGGCAAGACCGAGATTTCCCGCCGTCTCGCCCGGCTGGCGGGCGCGCCCTTCATCAAGGTCGAGGCCACCAAGTTCACCGAGGTCGGCTATGTCGGCCGCGACGTCGAGCAGATCGTGCGCGATCTGCTCGAGGCCGCGATCGTGCAGACCCGCGAGCGCAAGCGCAAGGACGTGCTCGCGCGCGCCCAGCTCGCCGCCGAGGAGCGCGTGGTCGGCGCCCTGGTCGGCGAGAATGCGAGCGCCGCCACCAAGGACGCCTTCCGCAAGCGGCTGCGCGCCGGCGAGCTCAACGACAAGGAGATCGAGATCGAGGTGCAGGCCGCCGGCGGCGGGCTGCCGCTGTTCGAGATTCCCGGCATGCCCGGCGCGCAGATGGGCGCGATCTCGATCGGCGACATCTTCGGCAAGCTCGGCGGCGGCCGTACCAAGACCCGCCGCGTCACCGTCGCGGAATCCCACGACATCCTGCTCAACGAGGAGTCCGACAAGCTGCTCGACGGCGACCAGCTCGTGCAGGAATCGATCAAGGCGGTCGAGCAGAACGGCATCGTGTTCCTCGACGAGATCGACAAGATCACCGTCCGCGAGGGACGCGTGGGCGGCGACGTCTCGCGCGAGGGCGTGCAGCGCGACCTGCTGCCGCTGATCGAGGGCACCACCGTCTCGACCAAGCACGGCGCGATCAGGACCGACCACATCCTGTTCATCGCCTCGGGCGCGTTTCATCTCTCGAAACCGTCCGACCTCCTGCCGGAGCTGCAAGGGCGGCTGCCGATCCGGGTCGAGCTTCGCCCGCTCACCCGCGACGATTTCCGCCGCATCCTGACCGAGACCGAGGTGTCGCTGATCAAGCAGTACGTCGCGCTGCTGGCGACCGAGGGGGTGACGCTCGACTTCACCCCCGACGCGATCGACGCGATCGCCGACGTGGCGGTCCAGGTCAATTCCAGCGTCGAGAATATCGGCGCGCGGCGGCTGCAGACGGTGATGGAGCGCATCCTCGACGACATCTCGTTTTCCGCGCCCGACCGCTCCGGCGAGGCGGTGCAGGTCGACGCCGCCTACGTGCAAAAGCACGTCGGCGACCTCGCGAAGAACGCGGATCTGTCGCGATTTATCCTGTGATCCACGGGTGATCGGGCGCGAATCTCGCGCGCTCGGGCCGATGGTCTTGCGCCCCCCGGCGCTCAGAAATCCGAGGCCCTGCCGTCGACTTCCCAGTCGCCGTAGCGGACGGGGTCGAGCCCGCCGCGGCCGTCGAACTCCCGCGGCCGCTCGGCCGACCGGCGTTCCGCCCGCCGCGCCGCCGCCTCGGCGAGGGCGCGCTCGGCCGCCGGCGAACGCCGCTTCGTGGCCGCCGCGCCCGCTGCCTCCGCTCGATCGGGTCGGTCGCTCGGCATCAATGGATAAATGCGCCGGGACCGGCAAAGATCAAGGGCCCGTGGGGACGTGTCCGCGGTCCCTGGGGTTGATGCCCGGCCGCCAACGGCTCGCTGCGTCCCGCCGTTTGATGTCAAATGCCGGGCATGTCGCGCGCCGTCTCCTCCCTTGAAGCGCCTGGGCTCGCCGCGCGCCGGATCGCCGCCGACGTCCTCGACGGCGTGCTCCGCCGCCGGCGTCCGCTCGACGTCGAGCTCGAGCACGCCGCCGCGCGTCTCGCGGCGCTGCCGGAGCGCGACCGCGCGCTCGTCCGCGCGCTCGCCGCGTCGGTTCTGCGCCGGCTCGGCACCTTACGCCACCTGCTCGGCCTTTGCCTCGAGCGCGGCGTTCCCCGCGACGCGCCGAGGGTGGAGACGGCGCTGCTGATCGGCGCGGCGCAGATTCTCTGGCTCGACGTGCCCGACCATGCCGCCGTCGACCTCGCGGTGCGGCTGGTGCAGTCGGACCGCCGCGGCGCGCGCTACGCCGGCCTCGTCAACGCGGTGCTGCGCCGCCTCGCCCGCGAGCGCGCGCAACTCCTTGCCGGCGTCGATGCCACCGCCCTCGACACGCCGGCCTGGCTGATGGCGCGCTGGGTGAAGACCTACGGCGCCGAGACCGCGCGCGCCATTGCCGCGGCCAACGGGCGGGAGCCGGCGCTCGACCTCACCGTGAAGAGCGATCCCGGGCATTGGGCAAGGCTCATCGGCGGACGCGTGCTGCCGACCGGCTCCGTGCGCGCACTCGTGCATGGACCGGTGGCGCATTTGCCGGGCTATGGCGAGGGCGCCTGGTGGGTGCAGGACGCGGCGGCCGCGCTGCCGGCAAGACTTTTGGGCGACGTGCGCGGCCTGACCGTCGCCGATCTCTGCGCCGCCCCCGGCGGCAAGACCGCCCAGCTCGCCGCCGCCGGCGCCCGCGTCGTCGCGGTCGACCGCGCGGCCGGAAGGCTCCAGCGGCTGCGGGAGAATCTCGCCCGCCTCGACCTCGGCGCGGAAACCGTCGTCGCCGACGTCACGCAATGGCAGGCCGGACCGTTCGACGCGGTGCTGCTCGACGCCCCCTGCTCGTCGACCGGGATCATCCGCCGCCATCCCGACATTCCCTGGCTAAAGCGCGAAGCCGATATCGCTGCGCTGGCGGCGCTGCAGCGCCGGCTCCTCGCCCAGGCGGTGGCGCTGACCAAGCCGGGCGGCATCCTCGTCTATTGCACCTGCTCGCTCGAGCCGGAGGAAGGCATCGACGTCGTCGCCGAACTCCTCGCCCGCAGCGAGGAGGTGCGCCGCCGGCCCATCACCCCCGACGAAGTGCCCGCCGACTGGCTCACGCCGGACGGCGACTTGCGCACCCTACCCTGCCACCTCGACGATCCCGATTCGCGCCTCGCCGGCATCGACGGCTTCTATGCCGCCCGATTGCAGAGGATTTGACGGGGGTTATCTGAGATTTGGTCGGAGCGCCGCGGTTCCGGTATGGTCCCGCCGGCCGACGCCGGCCCCGGCTTTGACCAATTTGAAATGCCGAACTGGGATAAAACCGGACTTCGGACGGGAAAATCCGCGAGGAGGGAGCCATCGCCTCGATGTCGCGCGTTTCGGTCGCGGAACATACCAGGCTGTCCGTGTTCCTGGCGCGCGGGCTTGTTCGCAGGCTCACCGGCCGCGTCGCCACGCATCCGCTCGTCGCCTGGCCGTTCTCCTTCGGCAAGGCCGACCGCCTTCTGATCGCGCCGCAGAACCTGCGGACCGCCGATGCCACCCGCGCCAGCGAGATCTATTCCGGCCGCTTCGTGTTCGCCGGCAAGGTCGTCATCTGCGATTCGCGCTCGCCATTCGAGATCGCGCCGCCGTCGGAGGACTGGGCGGTCGCGCTGCTCGGCTTCGGCTGGCTGCGCCACCTGCGCGCCGCCGAATCCGCCATCACCAGTGCCAATGCCCGCGCGCTGGTCGACGAATGGATCTCGGTCAACCGCGCGAACGACCCGGTCGCCTGGCGGCCCGACGTGGTCGCCCGCCGCATCATCTCCTGGCTCAGCCAGGCGCCGCTGGTGCTCGACGAGCCCGACGCGCGGTTCTATCGCCGCTTCCTGCGCAGCCTCACCCGGCAGGTCCGCCACCTGCGGCACACGGCGGCGGAAGCGCGCGACGGCGTGCCGCGCTTCCAGGCCGCGATCGCGCTCGCCTTTGCCGCGCTGTGCATGGCCGGCCAGCACCGCCACATCCGCGCCGCCACCAAGCGGCTCGCCGACGAGTTGGTGCGGCAGATCCTGCCCGACGGCGGCCATATCAGCCGCAATCCCGGCGCGCTGATCGAGCTTCTGGTCGATCTCCTGCCGCTGCGCACCGCGTTCACCGCCCGCAACATCGCGCCGCCGCCGGCGCTGCTCAATGCCATCGACCGCATGATGCCGATGCTGCGCTTCTTCCGGCACGGCGACGGAAGCTTTGCGCTGTTCAACGGCATGGGCCCGACCCAGACCGACCTCATCACCACCATCCTCGCCTACGACGACGCCCGCGGCGCGCCGCTCACCAACGCGCCCCATTCCGGCTACCAGCGCATCGAGAGCGCCGCCACGCTCCTCGTGATGGACACCGGCCGCGCGCCGCCGATGGCGGTGAGCCAGGAGGCGCATGCCGGCTGCCTGTCGTTCGAGCTGTCGGCGCGGCAGAACCGGATCGTGGTCAACTGCGGGCTGCCGGTCACCAGCCGCGAGAGCTGGCGGCAGGTCGCGCGCGCGACCGCCGCCCATTCGACCGCCACGCTCAACGATACGTCGTCGTGCCGCTTCGTCGAATCCGGCCCGGTCAAGCGCATGCTGTCCGGCGTCCCGATGATCGGCGGCCCGCGCGAGATCGCGATCGCCCGCGAGGAGCAGCCCGAGGGAACGGTGCTGCGCGCGTCGCACGACGGCTATGCCGAGGTGTTCAACGTGATCCACCAGCGCGTGATCATGCTGTCGCCCGACGGGCAGCGGCTCGACGGCGAGGATCTGTTCACGCCGGCGAAAGGCGATACGGTGCCGGCCGGCCGCGACCAGTTCGCGGTGCGCTTCCACCTCCACCCCGCGGTTCGCGCCAACCGGCTGACCGACGGCCACAGCGCCATGCTGCTGATGCCGAACAAGGAGGTGTGGACCTTCAGCGCCTACGAGGACCGGGTCGACATCGAGGAGAGCGTCTATCTCGCCAGCCCCGACGGGCCGCGGCGCACCGTGCAGATCGTCGTCTACGGCCGCGCCCGCAAGGCGATGCGGGTGCAGTGGACCTTCGCCTTCTCGCATCCGCCGCCCGGCGCCGGCCTCGCCCGCCGCAACCGCGGCGAGGACCCGCAATTGCCGTTGTGATATTGCGACTCCGTCGCGCGGAATTCAGACGGCCTCGGCGACGATCAGGCTGGCCAGGCCGGCCAATGGCCTGCGCTCGAGCTTTCGCCATCCGGTCTGCCCGAGCCACTCGCCGGCCTCCTCTTCGCTGTACGCTTGCCCTTCGCCGGCGATGACCAGGAACTCGCCCGACATCAGAGCCGCGCCGGGTGGCTGCGTATGCGTGGGGTCGGTCCACAGGTCGGCGAGCAGGAGACGGGCCCCCGGCTCGACGCCGGCACGCATCTTGCGCATGAGCTCGATGTTGTGCGCCGCCGAGAAGACATGGACGGTGTTCGCCACGATCAGGGCATCGTGACCCGCGGGGAGCGGATCCTTGAAAACGTCGCCGTCCACGACATCGATGCGTTTCCCTTCGGGCTCGTTTGCCAGCTTTTGACGCGCAACGGCGCACGCCCCCGGCAGCTCGAACAGCGTGCCTTTCAGCGCATCGTGCCGTCGGAGCACGGCGACGAGGAACGAGCCGGTGCCGCCGCCGACGTCGAGCACCCGCCGATGGCGGCCGAAGTCGTAGGACGTCGCGAGCGCCGCGGCGACCGGAGCGGAGAAGGCTTCGACGCCGGCTGAAAATATCTGCTGCTCGGTCTTGTCGAATCTTCCGAACTGGGCCTGGCCTTGGCCGCTGCGCACCGCCGCCGCGAGCTTCTGCCAGGTCGGATAGCTGATCTTGTCCCAGAAACGGAGCATCGGACGCAGATCCGTGCCCGGATTGCCCGCGAGAAATGCGGCGACCGCATCGCCGTTTCGGTAGCGGTCCCCATCCCGCTCGATCAGTCCCAGGCCGACCATCGCGGCGGCGGCGATAGCAAGGGTCCGGGACGGAACGCCGGTCTTGTTCGCGAGCTCGTCCAAGCTCGCAGGCCCGCTTGCGAGCGCCTCGAACAGCCCGATCTCGCTCGCCGCAAAGAGATGCTTCGCCGCCATGAACCCCATGGCGATCTTCATGATGGGCTCAGGCGTGATGGCCGGCATGGCTCGATCCTTCGGACCTCGGAATTCACCACCGCAGATCGAGGCAGATCGAGAAAGAACGACCCGATCTTCAGCCCCGTTGCGAAATGTTAGCGCCCGTTGCCGATACGGTCTATCCCCGGCCGATGCACGCTCCGGGTCATTGTGAGAGAGCGCCGTCAGGTCCAGAACGGCGCGTCATTTCTTGTCGACCGATCCCTACTTCGGAAGCGGCGCAAGAAAACATGCGCGACCCGGCACGCCCGGCGCGGTGGAACTTGGCCTCCTCGGCAGGGCCTTCGGACCCTTTCCCCAGAACACCTCCCCCGGACCGACATAGCGGCTCTCGTTGGGAATCACGATCACTTCAGTGACCCCCGACAGGCGCAGGACAGCGTTGACGTACTTTTGCGGCAGCTCGTAGGTTTGCCCCGCACGGGCCAGATCGTGCGACGTGCGAAATTCCACGATCGCATACGGAATTTGGAAGTGCTCTGCGAGGCGCCGGCCCGCTTGAATATCCGGAACGTCCCGGGGCAGCAGCCGGCCTGTTTTCATCCGGGTATCGCCTTCGAAACCAGGAAGGGCCGCCAGTTGACCCGTTCGTTCCGAGGACAGGAATGCGGGCGGCCGCCGCAACCGCCCTTGCTCTATCAACTGTCGCCAACTCACCAAATTATTGTGCGCGACCAGTCCGGTCACCCGTCCGGGCTCGATCGTGCCGTTGGCGCGCAACCTGTCTTCAATGTCATGAGCGAGATTGATGATCGCCTGCATTTCTGCCGGAGCTCTTGGCTGGGCTGACCCCGCAGGATGATGCAGATTGTCGATTCTGATGTAGTTTGCTCCGAGCTTCCATCCGTTCTCCATTCCCTTCGCAAGACGAGCCAGAACGCCGGGATGCGTGACGTTCAGGATGCGTCGCTCGCTCTTGTCCCAGTTCCAGCTTCCAGTTGAGCCAAGCTGCACCGAGTTCGGCAAGCTCTTGCAATCTGCGCCGATGTCGCAATGGCCCCCAACAAGATAGATGCTCACGCGGGCGCCAAGCGCCCTTAGGCTTTCGATATATGCTCTGGCCTCCCTTATGGTCATCGAGCGAGGATCAATTTCAACGATTTGGCCCGTCCCAAAGTTGGAAAGGGGCAGTCTTTCTTCGATTGTCGGATATAGCCCTGCAAATTTGATTGTCTCGGCAGGCAAGAGGCGGGCGCAAAGATTATACTCGACCGGGGCCCGCGCCCGCCCGGCTGTTCGGCTCTCGTTGGGCCCGCCCGCGTAAGCGGTTGAGGAGCCGATTTGAGTGACCGCGGCTCCGGCCGCGACCCATGCGGCTAATCTTGATATGCTTTTCCTCGCAAGGGGCGCCATCATATTCACGGCACACTTCATGTCGACCTCACGCATCGGGAGCCGCATGCGAGAAAACGCGTCGGGTCGCGCGGGCGATTGTCCCGCTCAATAGGTCGATCGGCCGCCGGACAGATCGAACACGGCGCCGGTGCTGAACGAGCATTCCTCGGAGGCGAGCCAGGCCACCAGCGCGGCGATCTCCTGCGGCTCGCCGAAGCGGCCGAGCGGGATCTTCGACAGCATGTAGTCGATATGCGATTGCGTCATTTGCGCGAACAGCGGCGTGCGCACGGCGGCCGGCGTAACGCAGTTCACCCGGATCGCCGTGTCGGCCAGCTCCTTGCCGAGCGATTTGGTGAGCCCGATCACGGCGGCCTTGCTGGCGCTGTAGGCGGACGCATTGGGATTGCCGTCCTTGCCCGCGACCGAGGCGATGTTGACGATCCGGCCGTAGTTTCGCTCCCGCATGAGCGGCACGACCGCCCGGCAGCAGTGAAAGGTCCCCTCGACGTTCACCGCGAAGACTTTCTGCCAGCCCTCGACCGGATACTCCCACAGCCTCGCATTGGGCCCGGTGATGCCGGCATTGTTGACGAGGACGTCGATCGCCGGCACGAGCGCGAGCGTGCTCCGCACGGCGCTCGTCACCGACGCCGGATCGCTCACGTCCGCGACGATGGCGGAGCCGCCGAGCTTCTTCCCGGCTACTCGTGCGGCCGCGCCGTCGATGTCCCAGATCACGATCTTCGCGCCCGACGCGGCAAGACGCTCGGCGATGGCCAATCCCAGGCCCGACGCGCCGCCCGTCACTACGGCGTTGCGGCCGTCGAGATCCAGTCGATTCATGCCACGCCCCCGCCCAACCGCGACTGCGGGCTCAAGCCCTTGGCGGCACCGGAGGAAGTCGACCGGCGCCTCCGTATCGCCATTTCCGCCGCCAGCAGGAGCGCGGCGCGCGTGGCGCCCACCGATGCAATTCCCTGTCCGGCAATGTCGTAAGCGGTGCCATGCGCCGGCGTGCAGATCGGGAACGGAAACCCGCCGAGCAGCGTCACGCCGCGATCGAACCCCATCAGCTTCATCGCGATCTGGCCCTGGTCATGGTACATGGTCAGCACCGCATCGAACATCCCGCTCTTGGCGCGCAGAAAAACGGTGTCGGCCGGAAACGGTCCCTCGACCGCGATGCCGTCGCGCCGCCCCGCCTCGACCGCCGGCGCGATCACGTCGATCTCCTCGCGGCCGAAATTGCCGCCATCGCCCGCGTGCGGATTAAGACCCGCCACGGCGATCCGCGGAACCTGGAAGCCGGCGGCGCGCATGCAGGCGTCGGTCAGCGTAAGCGCCCGATGCACGCGCTCGCGCGTGAGACGCGACGGTACGTCCGCGAGCGAAATGTGCGAGGTCACCCGCGCATTCCACAGCTTGTCGAGGACGTTGAACTCGCTGGCGTCGGTCTTCAGGCCCACCACCTCGGCCGAGAACGCGATCTCGTCGTCATAACCCGGGCGGGCGAGCCGCATCGCTTTCTTGTTGAACGGCGTGAAGCACACGGCATCGGCCCGCCCGTCGCGCGCCAAGGTCAGGGCATATCGATAGTTGGCGAGCGCGAATTGTCCGCCTCGCTCGCTGGCGTGGCCGCGGGCGGCCGAAGCCGGGTCGAGGTGGCCGAGATCGACGAAGACGTCATCGCCCGGTTCCAGGCTTGCATCCGGCACGACCGTCTTCACCTCGGGTTTGCGCCCGGCAATGCGCGCCCCCTCATCGAACACCCGCCGGTCGCCCACCACGATCAAACGGGCCTTGGCACGCACGTCATCGAGCGCGACCGCTTTCGCCGTCAGCTCGGGGCTGATGCCAGCGGGATCGCCCATGGCCAAGGCGATCACCGGTCTCGCGTCATGCGCATCGGTGTCCATTTGCGCCAATCCCCCGTTGTGCCCTCGCCCTTAATCCAGCGCCGGCTTCGGTGTCCGCACCCGCATGACCTGCAGGACGAGGGGCAAGAGCAGCAAGACGAGGCCGGCCACGACCAAAGTCGCGACCAGCGTGTTGCTGAAGAAGATGCCGAGCGAGCCTCTCGACATCAGCATCGACTGACGGAACGCGTCCTCCGCCTTGTCGCCGATGACGATCGCCAGCACCAGGGGCGCCAGCGGATACGAGAGCTTCTTGAACAGGTAACCGACAATGCCGAATCCGAGCATCAGCACGACGTCGAGATAGGAATTGGATACGGAATAGGCGCCGACCGTGCAGACGATGAAGATGAGGGGCGCGATGATGAAGAATGGAATGCGCATCAACGCCGCGAAAATCGGAACTGTCACCAGCACCAGCACGACCGCGACGATGTTGCCGACGTACATCGAGGCGATCAGCCCCCAGACGAAATCCTTCTGCTCGACGAACAGCATCGGCCCGGGATTGAGCCCCCAGATCATCAACCCGCCCATCATCACCGCCGCCGTGGCCGAGCCCGGGATACCGAGCGACAGCATCGGCAGCAGAGCGCTGGTGCCCGCGGCGTGGTCGGCGGTCTCCGGCGCGATGATTCCTTCCGCCTCGCCGTGGCCGAACTTCGCGCTGCGAGGGGAGAAGCGCTTGGCGATGCCGTAGCTCATGAACGAGGCCGCGGTCGGCCCGCCGGGCGTGATGCCCATCCAGCAGCCGATCGCCGCGCTGCGCAGCAGCGCCCAGCCATGGCGCGGAAGGCCGGCCAGGGTGCGAAAGACCTCCCGCCATTCGACCTTCGACGAAAGCGCTTTGACGTGAAACTCTTCCTCGACCGCCAGCAGCAGCTCGCCGATCCCGAACAACCCCATCACGGCGACGACGAAGCTGACCCCCTTGACCAGCTCGTCGATTCCCATGGTCAGGCGCACGCTGCCCGAGACCGTGTCGATGCCGATCGCGGCGACGGCAAAGCCGATGGCAAGCGACACCACCGTCTTCATCGGCGGCGCGCCGCCCATCCCGACGAAGCTCGCGAATGCGAGGAAATAGACGGCAAAATATTCCGGCGGGCCGAAGGCGAGCGCCACCTGCGCCACCCACGACGCCAGGAAGGTGATCAGCACCACTCCGACCAGCGCGCCGAAGGCGGCGGAGCCGAACGCGGTCGCCAACGCGGTGGTCGGCCGGCCGTCGCGCGCCATCGGGTAGCCGTCGAACGTGGTGGCGACGGACGACGGCTCGCCCGGGATGTTGAACAGGATCGAGGTGACGGAGCCGCCGAACAGCGCGCCCCAGTACATGCTGGACAGGAGGATGATCGCGGAGACCGGCTGCATGCCGAAGGTGAGCGGCAAGAGCAGCGAAACTCCGTTCGGCGCGCCCAGACCGGGCAACACCCCGACCAGGATTCCGAGCAGCACGCCGATCACCATCAAAACGAGGTGGGGCGCCGTCAGCGCGATGGTGAACCCGTGCAGCAACGCGTCGAGGTTCTCCATCGCGACCCCGTCAGAATCCGAGTAGGTCGCCCAGGGCGCCGCTCGGCAGCGACACCTTGAACATGCGCTCGAACACCAGATAGAGCGCGAGCGACGTCGCCACCGCGATGATGAGCGAGCGCAGAACGGAGATTCGGTTCTGCACCGCGAGCGTTCCCAACATGTAGCCGCCCGAGGCGACGTACATGCCGATGAGCGGAATGGCGCCGATATACACGGCCGCCGGAACGAACAGCGCGGCCAAGCGCCGCAGATCCGACCGGGTGACCGCGATCTGGCGGCTCTGCAGGCCCCCGCGCACGAGATTGAACGCGCTGCCGACGAGGATGATCAGGCCGGTCAGGAACGGAAACGTGCCGGCGTCAACCCCGGCCGTCGACCACCCGATCCCGTTGTCGATGCTGGAGACGACGACGGCCGCGCCGAACGATCCGGTCAACGCCGCCGTCGCCGCTTCGAGCAGACGCCGCGATATCATTGCAGCCGCTCAGTTGACGAGCCAGCCTTGCTCGGCCGCGATCTTGCGGACCCGTTCGATATCTTCCTTCATGAACTTGTCGAACTCCGCGCCCGTCAGGAAGGTGTTGGTCTGCGACGTCCGCTCGATATAGTCCTTCCACTCCGGGGTGTCCTCGACCTTCCGCAGCAGCTCGACGTAGAAGGCCACTTGGTCCCCCGTAACCTTGCCCGGCAGCCATACCGTGCGCGGCTGCTGGAACTGCGAGATGTTCAAGCCGGACTCCACGCAGGTCGGAATATCGTTCCAGCCTTCCGTTGCCGTGATTTTTGGGCCTTTCGGCAATCGTTGCGGGCTGAACGCGCACAGCGGCCGCTGGGTCCCGCCGCGCCAATGACCGAGGCTCTCGCTCGGATTGTTGACGTGCGAGTCGATATGGCCGCCGGCGAGCTGCACGGCCGCTTCCGCGCCGCTCTTGAACGGAATGTAGGTGAACTTCACGTTGGCGGTCTTTTCGATGATGCGGGTGAGCACCTCGTCGGTATCCTTCGACTGCGCGCCGCCCATCTTGAACTCGCCGGGCTTCGCCGCCACCGCCTTCAGGTAGTCGCCCACGGTCTTGTACGGCGCGTCCTGCTTGACCCAGAGCAGGAACTCGTCCTGCGCCATCGCCGCGATCGGGGTGAGGTCGGTGTGCCTGAACGCGACCTTGGACACCATCGGCTGCTGCCAGGTATTCGACGTGCCGAAGATCACCTTGTAGGGATCGCCCGCCGAGGCCTTGCCGTAGGTGTAGCCCTCCGCGCCGCTGCCGCCGCCCTTGTTGACGACGACGACGGGCTGGTCGGTGAACTTGTACTTGGTGATGATGCCCTGAACCGTCCGGGCGAGATTGTCGGTGCCGCCGCCCGGTCCGGCGGTGGCGATGAACTCGATCGGCTTGCTCGGCTGCCAAGCGGCGCCCGCGGGCGCTGCGATCAGCGCGGCTGCCGCGCACAGCATCGTCAGCTTTATCGTCGGGCGCATGGGTCTCCTCCTGGCCTTGTTGTTCGCGGGATCGAGCGTCAAGCGACGCGCTGTCGCGGATTTGGCTTGGGCGGCGCTGCGACGACCGCGCCGTCCTGCTCGAATGCGTCGATCTCTTGATCCTCGAAACCGTGCTCGCGCAAGACTTCGCGGGTGTGCTCGCCGTAGTGCGGCGCGCCGGTGCGCACCTTGCCGGGCGTCGCGGAGAACTTGACGGGAATGCCGAGCGTCTTGACCGGCCCGAGCGTCGAATGCTCGACCTCGACCACCATCTCGCGCGCGAGGGTCTGCGGGTCGGCGAGCGCCTGCAGCATGTCGACCTTGATGACCTCGGCGCCCATGTCCGCCAGCATTCAGCGTGCAGGTCGGCCCCGCCATGGCGTGAGTGAGATCGATCACCTTCATTCCGGCCAAGGGACCCATCGGACTGCCTTCCTGTCTGCCGTCGCGCGCGCAGCGCCTATTCGCCGGTCCATTGCGGCCGGCGCTTGTTGAGAAACGCATCCAAACCTTCGCGGAAGTCCCGGCTCATGTAGCACATCAGGATGAGGTCCTCGCCCTCCTCGCGCGAGAGCCGCCGTTGCAGCCGCGACAGCGCCTGCTTGGTAGCGCGCAACGTCAGCGGCGCGTTACCTGCAATCAGGGTCGCGAGCTCCGCGGCCCGCTGCTGCAAGGCCGCCATGTCCTCGACCACTTCGCCCAGCAGCCCCACCCGCGCCGCCTCCTCCGCGCCGACGAGCCGGGCGGTGAAGATGAGGTCCTTTACCCGCGCCGGGCCGATCAGGGCGGCGAGCCGGCTGAGGCTCGACATCGAGAGGCAGTTGCCGAGCGTGCGCGCGATCGGAAATCCGATCTTCGCCGTCCTGGTGCCGATGCGCAGATCGCAGCAGGCGGCGATGCCCGCGCCGCCGCCGGTGCAGGCGCCGGCGATGGCGGCGATGGTGGGCACGCGGCATTGCTCGAGCGCGGTGAGCACCCGGTCAATGCGGGCCTCGTATTCGATCGCGTCCTCGGGCGTCTTGAACGCGCGAAACTGGTTGATGTCGGTGCCGGAGGCGAAGGCCTGGTCGCCAGCTCCCTGGAGCACCAGCACCTTGATCGAGCGGTCGTCATTCGCCTCGCCGCAGATCTGCGCGAGCCGCTCGTACATCGCGAAGGTGAAGGCGTTCCTCGCCTGCGGGCGATTGAAGGTCGCCCGACCGATGCCGTCCTTCACGTCGAAGAGGAGGTCCGTCGATGCATCCTGATTCATGTCTGCCGCCGGTCGTTGACCGCTCGATTTGAATGCAAAATGTCCGCGACCACAAGCCGAATGGCCAATTCCGAACAGGTTCGCCCGTGCCGCCGGTATCCACAGAAAGCGAAGGCGGCCGCCGGTTCACGTGCGTGGAGATGGGCAGCATCCGGTGCACAAGCTTGAGCGCCGATCCGTCGATCCGCCTCCTCCTGAGGAGGGCGCACGCGGAACAGTGCACGTGAGTTGGACGCACTCGGGTCGCGTGCGCCCGTCTCGAAGGATGAGGCGGCCACCGACCTTGGGTTATCCGATGACACCGCGAGGGCGCTGTGATACTCGCGGGGCGCCATGACCGATCGCCTCCGCAAGATCTCCCGTGCGCTCCTCTCGGTCTCCGACAAGGCCGGCCTCTTCGACTTCGCCCGCGCGCTCGCCGGCCACGGCGTCGAGCTCGTCTCGACCGGCGGCACCCGCAAGGCGCTGGCCGATGCCGGCCTCGCCGTGCGCGAGGTGTCCGAGCTCACCGGCTTTCCCGAGATGATGGACGGCCGGGTGAAGACCTTGCATCCCAAGGTGCACGGCGGCCTGCTCGCCATCCGCGACAAGGACGATCACGCCGCGGCGATGCGCGCCCACGGCATCCCGCCGATCGATCTCCTGGTGGTCAATCTCTACCCGTTCGAGGCGACGGTCGCGTGCAACGCCGACTTCGACCGCTGCATCGAGAATATCGACATCGGCGGCCCCGCCATGATCCGCGCCGCGGCAAAAAACCATGCCGACGTCGCGGTCGTGGTCGATCCCGACGACTATGCCCTCGTGCTCGCCGAGCTCGCGGAGCACGGCGGCGCGACCACGCTCGCGCCTATGCCCGCACCGGCGCCTACGACGCGGCGATCTCGAGCTGGTTCGCCGAGAGGGTCGCCGATCCGGCGCCGAAGTACCGCGCCTTCGGCGGAACGCTCGCGCAGTCGCTGCGCTACGGCGAGAACCCGCACCAGTCGGCGGCGTTCTACCGCACGCCCGACGCCCGCCCCGGCGTCGCCACCGCGCGGCAGGTGCAGGGCAAGCAGCTCTCCTACAACAACATCAACGACA
>WNEY01002185.1_pt1 | contig 29319 bp, 30 predicted proteins | sample 5400531 | NCBI WGS metagenome assembly WNEY01 (sample SAMN13153338, study PRJNA577476) | soil metagenome | isolation source: 200 cm saprolite under Douglas fir tree site 1 | place: USA:California | collected 2015-04-18
CCCGAGGTGGTCTGCGATACCGCGAGCGAGACACCGGCCGAATCGCTCGCCAGGATCATCGACGCCCTCGAGCGCCTCGGCCATCTGCCGCGGCGGGTGGTCGAGCGACTGCCGGAGGGCGACGAGCTGCACGCACTGCGTGCCGAAGCGCGAACGCTGCCGCGCCTCGACGTCGGCCAGCGCGAGCTGTCGGACCTGTTCATGCTTGCCAGCGGCGGCCTCTCGCCTCTCGACTCCTTCATGGGTGTCAAGGATTACGAGGCAGTGGTCGCGAGCGGCCGGCTGGAGGATGGGCGTCCGTTCACGATCCCCATCGTGCTACGCGTCGCGAGCGCCCCGACGGCCGATCGCGTGGCGTTGTTCGTGGGCGACCAGCCGGTCGGGATCGTCGACGTCACGGACGCGTACCGGACCGACCATGAGGCCGAGGCGCGCAGCGTGTACGGGACGAACGACGACGCCCACCCCGGCGTGCGCGTCCTCAAGGATTCCGGTCCGTGGGCGATCGCGGGCTCCGTGGTGGCGCTGGCACGGGCGGCGTCGGGATTTCCGGAGTACGACTTGACTCCCTTACAGGTCCGTGCCATCAAGAGCGATCGCGGTTGGAAGACGATGGTGGGCTTCCAGACTCGCAACCCCGTCCACCGCGCTCACGAGTACCTGCAGAAGGTGGCTCTGGAAACCGTCGACGGCCTGCTGCTGCACCCGCTGGTGGGCGAGACGAAGAGCGACGACATTCCGGCGTCGGTGCGGATGAGCTGCTATGAGGAGCTGCTCCGAGGCTACTTCCCGCCCGAGCGCGTACTGCTCGCCACCAACCCCGCGTGGATGCGCTACGCGGGACCGAAGGAAGCCGTCTTTCACGCGATCGTGCGCCGAAACTACGGCTGCACCCACTTCATCGTCGGCCGCGACCACGCGGGGGTGGGCAGCTACTACGACACCTACGCGGCGCACCGCATCTTCGACGAGTACGCCGCGGGCGAGCTGGGAATCGAGATCCTCCGCTTCGAGCACACCTTCTACTGCGAGGAGTGCGGTGGGATGGCCTCGTCGCGGACCTGCCCGCACCCGTCGACATCGCACCGGACGCTCAGCGGCACGGCCGTTCGCAGCCTGCTGGCCGAAGGCAAAGACCTGCCGCCCGAATTCACGCGCCCCGAGGTGGCGAAGGTGCTCCTGGACGCCGCCAAGAAGGAAGCAACGGCATGAGGTACTACCCGGTCTTTCTCGACCTTGTGGACCAGCCGTGCGTCGTCCTGGGCGACGGCAAGTTCGCGAAAGAAAAAGCCGCCGAACTCCGTGAAGCCGGAGCCGCTGTCCGGGTCATTCCCGCACGCGAGTACAGACCCGGCGATCTCCAAGGCGCTCGCCTCGCCGTCGATGCCAGCGAAGACCCCGACATCAACCGTCTCAGCTGGGCGGAGGCTGAGGCGGCCGGCATCCTCATCAACGTCGTCGATCGCCCGGCACAGTGCCGTTTCATAGCGCCCGCGATCGTCAGGCGCGATCCGCTGCTGATCGCCATCTCGACATCGGGCGAGAGCCCGTATCTCGCGTCGGCGCTGCGTGCTCGCATCGAGCGCTGGCTTGGCCGTGAGTGGGGGCCGTTCGTCGCGCTGGTCGGCAACGTGCGCCGTCAGCTTCGAGCGCGAGGCATGCCCATCCCCGAGCAGACGCGCGTGTATCGCCGGATCGTCAACTCGGACGTTCGCAATCTGCTTCGGCGCGGCCGTGCAGATGACGCGGCCCACCTGGCGGTGGCCATCGGGCAGGCTGGGGCGACCGGTCCTGGACGCGTTGCCCTCGTCGGCGCCGGGCCGGGCGATCCAGACCTGCTCACGTTCAAGGCGCGTGAGTTGCTCACGGATGCCGACTACGTGCTGCACGACGCCCTCATTGCGCCGGAAACGCTCGCGCTATGCGGTCCGGATGCCCGGCTCGAGGACGTGGGCAAGCGCGCGGGCCACGACAACCCGAGCCAGCAGGCCATCACCTCGCGCCTCATCGAGCTGGCGCGGAAGGGATATGCCGTCGTGAGGCTGAAGGGCGGCGATCCGTTCGTCTTCGGCCGAGGCGGCGAAGAGCTGGCCGATCTCGTCAGCGCAGGCATCGAGGTCGTGGTCGTTCCCGGGGTCACCGCGGCGCTGGCCGCGCCCGCCGCCGCCGGCATTCCCGTGACGCTGCGCGGAGTCGCCTCCTCGCTGGCGATCACGACCGCCCAGGGCGATGGTTCGCTCGACCGCTTGGGCGAGCTCGCGCTGGCCGCCGACACGCTCGTCGTTCTGATGCCGAGGTCCAACCTCGCCGAGGTGGCCGCGACTCTCGCTCGGGCCGTCGGCGGCTCGCGTGCGGCGGCCGTGATCAGCAACGCGACCCTGCCGGATCAGCAAAGCGTCACCGGCCCGCTGGAGCGCATCGCTCGCCTCGCGGACCAGGCCGCCATCGGCACGCCGGCAACGCTGGTCGTCGGTGACGTGGTCGCCGCGGCGCCGACCCTGGCGGTGCTGCCAAACTCGACTGTTGACGGTGGGTTCGGCTAGAAAGCTTCGACTGGGGACTCGCGGGTCGCGCCTGGCGCTGGTGCAGAGCGAGATCGTGGCCGCACGGCTGCGCGCCTGCGGTGCGCCGGTGGAGGTGAAGACGATCGTTTCCGACGGCGATGTACGTGCGCCCGACGCGCCGATCGGGGAGGGCATCTTCGTCACCGCGTTGGAGCGAGCGCTGGTCGCGGGTGAGATCGACCTCGCCGTCCACAGCGCGAAGGACCTTCCACTCGAGGAGGACACTCACCTGGTCATCGGCGCCTATCCCGAGCGCGCAGACGCTCGAGACGCGCTTGTGACCCGGCTTGCGGAGCGCTCCATCGACGACCTCGCGGTCGGCGCCAGGGTGGGGACGGACAGTCCTCGCCGGGCCGGCTTCCTGCGCGCGCTGCGACCCGACCTCGACGTGATCCCGCTCCACGGCAACGTCGACACGCGACTCAGACGCCTCGACGCGGGCGAAGCCGATGCGCTCGTGCTGGCAGCGGCCGGGCTCGAACGGCTCGACCTCGGCGGCCGGATCGCGACGCGCATCGACGGGGAATCGATGCCGCCCGCCCCTGCCCAGGGAGCGCTGGCCGTGCAGGCTCGCCGAGACGACCCAGAGGTGCTCGACGTGCTGGGCCGGCTCGACGATGCCGGCGTCCGCATGGCGGTGGTGGCGGAGCGCGCGCTGCTCAAGGCAATGGGCGGAGGTTGCAGGGCGCCCGTCGGCGCGATCGCGGTACAGGTCGACGGTGTCCTGACGATGCTCGCCGGAGCGGTCACGCCCGATGGCCGGTCGAGGCATCTGGTTCGTATCTCGCACGACATCGAAAACGGCGGGTCGCTCGCCGCGGCGGTGTCCGCGGCCGCGCACGAGTTGAAAAGCTTCGTGTCTCTGCACTCGCGCGCGGTCATCGACACGCGTCCGGAGCTCGACGCGGCGGAACGCGAGGCGATCGAGCGCGAGGGATTCAGCGTGCTGCATGTTCCGACGATCGCCATCGGTTCCGCCCGTGCCGGCGGCGACCTCGATCGCACTCGCTCGCGCATCGGCGACTACGACTGGGTCGTGCTCACAAGCAAGCGCGGGGTGGCAGCCCTGCTCGATGGCATGCAATCGCCCCCTTCCAAGCTGCGTTGGGCGGCCGTAGGCGCGACAACGGCGACAGCGCTGCGGGAGCGCGGAGTGCGCGTTGATTGTGTGCCGGCCTCAGCGCGAGGCGACGCGATTCCAGGTGCGATGGCGAAGCTGGGGTCCATGCGCGGGTGCCGGGTGCTGCTCGCTCGGGCCGACGCCGCGGACAAGACGCTTCCGCAGAGGCTCATGAAGATGGGAGCCCAGGTCGACGACGTGGTCGCGTATCGCACAGTCACCGGACCCGACGCGTCGCGCCGCGCCCTGCGCGATGCACTCGCTGACGGCGATGTGGAGGCGATCCTGTTCGCGTCTGGGTCGGCGGTGCGTGGCACCGTCGAGCTTGCCGGGAAGGCCGGCCCTCGGGCCCGGGCGCTGCACGCGATCACGATTGGTCCCAAAACCAGCAAGATCGCGCGCGATCTCGGGTTTGTGGTGGCCGCTGAAGCAGAGTCGCAAGACGGGCCGGGCCTCCGAGCCGCGCTAAGGCGAGCATTCGACGAGGAGGTGGAACGATGGGTCGGACTGCAGCTCCTGCAGCCCGCATAAAGACGCCAGGTCCCGAGCGCCCCCGTCGCCTGCGACGGACGGCGGCGCTGCGGTCTCTTGTGAAAGCCACGCGCTTGGCCGCGGGCCAGTTCGTGATGCCGCTGTTCATCGTCGGGGGCCGAAACCGTGCAGAGCAGATAGCGTCGCTGCCCGGCCATGCGCGCCTCAGCGTCGACCGAGCCGTCGACAAGGCACGCGAGCTGGCGCAGCTGGGAGTCGGAGGGGTGCTGCTCTTCGGCATCCCCGAGCGGAAGGATGACGAAGGGAGCGGAGCGGCAGACCCCGGCGGCCCGGTGCCGTCGGCACTGCGCGCGCTCAAGGATGCGGGACTTCCACTGGTCCTGGCTGCCGACGTCTGCCTGTGCGAGTACACGAGCCACGGGCACTGCGGCGTGATCGTGAATGGAGACGTGGACAACGACGCGACCCTTCCTCTTCTTGGCGAAGCGGCCGTCGCGTACGCGGACGCGGGCGCGGACATCGTTGGGCCCAGCGGCATGATGGACGGCCAGGTCGCCGCCCTGCGTGCCGCGCTCGACGGCGCCGGGCACGACGGCACCGCGATCATGGCCTATGCGTCGAAGGCCGCCTCTGCTTATTACGGTCCATTTCGTGAGGCCGCCGGGTCGACGCCCGCGTTCGGCGACCGGCGCAGCTACCAGATGGACTACGCGAACGCAGACGAGGCGATGCGTGAGATGGATCTCGATGTACGGGAGGGCGCCGACATCCTGATGGTCAAGCCCGCTCTCACCTCACTTGACCTGCTGGTTCGCGCCCGCGAGCGCTTCGACTTGCCGCTCGCCGCCTATCACGTGAGCGGCGAGGTGGCGATGCTGGAAGCCGCCGCCGAACGAGGCTGGCTTGATCGCAGATCCGCAGCGATGGAGGCGTTTACCGCGATCGTGCGCGCGGGTGCCGGCATCGTCATCACCTACCTCGCCGCCGATGCAGCTCGCTGGCTCCAGGAGGACGCGGCCCGGTGACCGATCAATACGTCCACGCGCTGGCGCTCGGCCTCGACGCCGAGTGGCGCCGGCTGCCGGACGCGCAAAGGCGGTCCACACTCGCCGATTTCATCTCGTCGGTCGATGAGGCTCGGGACGTCAAGACCTACGCATACACGATGGTCGGGCTGCAGGCGGGCGTCGACCTCCTGCTGTGGCGGCTCGCCCCGTCGCTCGAGTCCCTCGAAGAGTCGGCCGCGGCGGCCTTGCGCTGCGGGATGGGGACATGGATGACCGTGAAGGAGAGCTTCCTGGGCCTGATCAAGCCGTCGCAATATGTGAAGAAGCCGACCCCGCAGGAGCAGTCGCTGTTCAGCGGTGAGCGGTCGCGTTACCTGATCGTCTATCCCTTCACGAAGTCGGCGGATTGGTACTTGCTCGACAAGGAGACGAGGCAGCGCGTCATGAACGAGCACATGAAGGTCGGCCACGGGTACCCGCAGGTGCGGCAGCTGCTGGCTTACTCGTTCGGCCTGGACGACCAGGATTTCGTCGTCGCTTACGAGACCGACGACCTCCCCGCGTTTGGCGAGCTGGTGCGGGCGCTTCGTTCCACCGAGAGCCGGCGCTCGACCGTGCGCGACACGCCGATCCTGGCCGGGATCCATCGCCCTCTCGGCGAGCTGGCAGAGCTGTTCGGCGCTTGACAGCGACAAGCGCGCCTCTATTCCTGCGCGCCTGCAGGCTCGAGCCCGTTGAGCGGACACCCGTATGGCTCATGAGGCAGGCCGGGCGATCGCTGCCGGAGTATCGGGCCCTGCGCGAACGCTGGAGCCTGGAGGAGATCGTCGCCCAGCCCGACCTCTGCGCCGAGGTCACCCTGCAACCGGTCAAAAGGCTGGGAGTCGACGCGGCGGTGATGTTTGCCGACATCATGCTTCCGCTCCGCGGCATGGGCGTCGACTTCGAGCTGGTCGAATCGGTCGGGCCCGTGATCGCAAATCCCATTCGAACCGGCGAGGCTGTTCGAGCCCTGCGCACGCCGCCGGCATCCGAATCCGTGCCGCAGGTGCTTGAAGCGGTGAAGATCGTCGCGCGCGAATCGCCGGTGCCTGTCATCTGCTTCGCCGGCGGCCCGTTCACCCTGGCGAGCTACGCCGTCGAGGGCAGGCCGAGCCGCGACTTCGTGCTGACCAAGCAGTTCATGTACCGCGAGCCGGAGGCGTTTGCGCTTTTGCTCGACAAGCTCGCGACGGTGATGGCCGAGTACCTCAATGCCCAGGTGGCCGCGGGGGCACAGGCGCTGCAGGTGTTCGACAGCTGGGTCGGCGCGCTGTCACCCGCCGACTACGAGATGCGCGTGCTCCCGTTCACACGACGCATCTTCGAAGCCACCGCATCACTTCACGTTCCCAGGATTCATTTCGGAACGTCGACCGCGGGGCTGCTGGATCTGATCGCGGAGTCCGGCGCGGACGTGATCTCGCTCGACTGGCGTATCGACCTGGATGAGGGATGGCAGCGGGTCGGCCACCACCGGGGTGTGCAGGGCAACCTGGACCCGGCGGTCCTCCTCGGGCCCGCCGAGGGTGTTGTCGAGGGTGCGCGCCGCGTGCTCCGGCTCGCGGCGGGCCGGCCGGGTCACATCTTCAACCTCGGTCACGGTGTGCTCCCAGGCAGCCCGCTCGAGAATCTTCAGGCGCTCGTCGAGACCGTGCGCGAAGGTGTGGCGGCGGTTGCCTGAGTTGAAGACCGGCGTGCTCTGCATGGCCTACGGAAGCCCTGATGGGGAGGAGGGGATCGAGCCTTACTACACCCATATTCGTGGCGGCAAGACGCCTTCGCCGGAGGCGGTTGCCGAGCTGCGGGAGCGATACCGGGCCATCGGCGGTTCGCCGTTGACGGAGATCACGCGCGCGCAGGCGCGAGCCCTGGCCTCGCGGCTCGGGCTGCCGGTGTTCGCCGGTATGAAGCACGCGCCGCCTTTCATCGCCGACGTGGCGGCTAAGGCGCGCAGAGCCGGCATCGAGCGGCTCGTCGGGCTTCCGCTCGCGCCGCACTACGCCGAGATGAGCCTGGGCGCCTATCTCGCCACGCTGCGCCAGGCGTGGGACCAGAGGCTGATCGTCGTGCGTGGCTTCCACGATCACCCGGCGTTCATAGCAGCGGTCCAGGCTCTGCTCGCCGAAGCGATGGCTGATTTCGAGCCGGAAAGGGTGTTCTTCACCGCCCACAGCCTGCCGGCTCGAATCGAAGCGGCGGGCGACCCCTACCGAGAACGGCTCCTGGAGAGCTGCAGGCTCGTGGCGGCAGGATCGTCGCTGCCCGGATGGGAGTTCGCGTTCCAATCCGCGAGCCGCACGGGCGAGCCGTGGCTGGGCCCAGACCTGCTGGAATCGCTCGGGCGGTCGGGAGTGCGTCGGGCGCTGGTGTGCCCGATCGGTTTCGTCGCCGACCACCTCGAGATCCTCTATGACATCGACGTCGAATCGATGGCGTTTGCGCGCGACCATGGAATCGAGCTGCGCCGGACGCAGTCCTTCAACACGCGGCCCGATTTCATCGAAGCTCTGGCGGCGGTCGTTCGCGATGCGCTCAACTCGCCATCGCCGGCTCAGAGCGTGGGCATAATGAAGGAGTGATCGCGGCCCTACGGGTGGAGGCGGATACGCGCGCTGAGGAATGGATGCGCACCCACGCCACGGAGCAGCCGCGCGTGGTCGCATACGACGTTCATCGCTGCTGTGGGGGCGGCAAGATCTGTTCGGTGACCATTCGCGATCGTTCGCGCAGCGACGAGGGGCGTGACTTCGTCACAGCAGTCCTCGCCGACGGCACGAGGCTGCTGGTCGATCGACGCGCAGCGCGCCGCCTGCCGACAAGGTTCGGGCTCACGGTCCGCGGGCTGGGGCCGTTTCGACGGCTCGACCTCGAGCTCAGCGGCGAGCAGTGGGGCAATCTCCTGTTCGACTGAGACTTAGCGGCCGGGCTTCTTCATCGCCCACGGTCCGTATTTGATCGCGGCGACCAGCATCCAGACGAACATCGCCAGGCCCAGCACCGCGAACAGCTCGCTGATGATCAGGCCTGTTACCGGGATGGGTGAGCCGTCGGGGGAAAGAAGATGCCCCGGACACACTAATCTGGGCTTGTATGGATGAGCCCAAGTACGTCTCCAAAGTTAGGATCGTCCGCGAGCGCGGACCCGTCCGCAGGGCGTACGTGCCTATGGAACCCGAACCCATCATGTTCGGAACCCACGACGAGGTGCGCGAGCATTATGGCACCGCACCCGGGCAGTACCCCGACCACGCCACCACGCTCGACTATGTGGTCGCCGCGGCCGCCGGTTGACTCACGGGCACCCTGGGCGGCGCGCTGGAGGCGCGCGGGATCGACGCGAGCGAGGGTAAGTTGACCTCAGACGCCGAGGGCGTCGTCGTGCTCGAAGACAAGGTGCTGGTAATCAAGAGCATCCACGTCCGCTACCACCTCGCCGGCTGCCCCGAGGACAAGCGCGAGGCGGCCAAGCGGTCGCATACCTTCCATGCCAGCCGTTGCCCGGTCGCCAAGAGCATCGGCGGCTGCATCGATATCACCACCGAGCTCGAGTTCGTCTGACGGCGCCGGCCTGGATTACGCTAAGCCTCTAGGCGCTGCGGCCAGAGTTAGGGAGGAACCGGTCCATGTCCTTCATATCGCGCGGATTTCGCGGCAAGCGGCGCGACACCGCCAGCAGCTCCCGACTGCCGCCCGGGCAGTACCTCGTGAATGACTTCCCCGTGTTGTCGGCCGGCCCGACTCCCCGCATCCCGGTGGCGGAATGGAGCTTCGTCATCGAAGGCGAGATCGACAAGCCCCGGAGCTGGACGTGGGATGAGTTCCGCAAGCTGCCCACCGAGCAGGTGACCAAGGACATCCACTGCGTCACGAAATGGTCGAAGTTCGACACCCTCTGGACGGGCGTTTCAGTGGACACGCTTCTGGAGGGTGTGGACACCGCGGCCGAGTACGTCATCGAATTCTCGTACGGCGGCTACACGACCAACCTTCCGCTCGAGGACGTGACCGGAGGCAAGGCCTGGGTCGCGTTCGAGTTCGACGGCCAGCCCCTCCATCCCGAGCACGGCGGCCCTGCACGCATGCTCGTGCCACACCTTTATTTCTGGAAGAGCGCCAAATGGATCCGCGGCCTTCGATTGGTGAACGAGGATCATCCCGGCTTCTGGGAGACGAACGGCTACAACAACTACGGCGATCCATGGCGCGAACAGCGGTACTGGGGAGACTGATCTGGCAGTTCGGCACGGTCGCCGAGCTGGTCCAGGAAACCCCAAAGGTGGCTAGCCTCTTTCTCGACGTGCCCGGCTGGACCGGTCACCTGGCTGGCCAGCACGTAGACGTGCGCCTCACCGCCGACGACGGCTACCAGGCGCAGCGCAGCTACTCCATCGCCTCGCCGCCGGAGGATTCGCGGCTGGCGATCACGGTGGAGAGACTCGACGACGGCGAGGTGTCGCCATACCTCGTGGGTGAGGTGCGCAAGGGCGACAAGGTGGAGCTCCGCGGGCCGATCGGAGGCTACTTCGTATGGAGAGGGGACGACGAGCGCCCTGTCCTGCTCGTCGCCGGCGGCTCAGGTGTGGTCCCTTTGATGGCGATGATCCGTCACCGCGCGGCCAACCATTTGACGACTCCGACCAGGCTGCTTTACTCGTCGCGGTCCGGCGACGACATCATCTACAGGGAGGAGCTCGAACGACTGGCGTCCGCCGGCGATGGCCTGACGGTCGCTCACACACTGACTCGGATGCAGCCGCCTGGCTGGGGCGGCTACGCGCGGCGAATCGACAGCGCCATGATCGCGGAGGTCGCCTGGCCGAAGGCGCAGATGCCCATCGTCTACGTTTGCGGCCCAACGCCTATGGTGGAAAGCGTGGCGAGCCTCCTCGTGGACATGGGGTACGACCCGGCATCAGTCAAGACCGAACGCTTTGGAGCAACAGGAGGTTGAGCGTGACCGTGCAGCAATCCGACATGAAGCTCGACGGCAACGCGATCGGCGGCCTCTTGCGCGAGATCTTCGCCATGGAGATGACCACCGCTGAAGGCACGTGCGCCAACTGCGGCAAGGTGCACGTGGTCGGTGAGGTCGTCGTCTATCTCAATGCGCCGGGCGCGGTGGTGCGGTGCCCATCATGTGACGCCGTGCAGATGAAGATCGTGCAGGGCCGGGGCAAATACTGGATCGATATGTCCGGAGTCCGCTGCCTGGAGTTTTCCGTCTAGCGCGAAAAGTCTCACCCGATTCCAAGCCTCCTTTGAGGTTGGCGACGGAACATGCCTGCTATGAGCAAACCACGTACATTGCTGATCGCCTCCGCCATCGCGGCGGCAATGGTTCTCGTCGGTGTCGTGGCGGCGTCCGCCGCGGGCCGGGGCGTCCCCACGAATTTCCTGGCGGCCGCTTCGCCGGCGCCCAGCCCGGGGACTTTCAAGTCCAACGAGACTGCGGCGCACGAGGCCTCAGAGTCGGCCGCGCAGGAGACGGCTGAGAACAACGGCACGTTCCGCCCCGGGGGCCCCGGCGGCCCGGGTGGTCCCGGCCACTCGAATGAGACTTTGGCTCACGAGGCCGGCGAGACGGCTGCCCAGGAGGCGGCCGAAAACGCACGCGCGACGGCGACGCCCTCAGCTAGCCGGTGACAGCCGCGAGGTCAAGCGACCAACCCGGGTTGTAGTCAAGGCCGTCGCCGCCTCCCCCGGCCGAGACTATGACCCGCCCCGGCTGAAGCAAGGGAAAGAACGGCCCCTCCTGGTTGAGCTGCTCTTGCATCTGCTGTAGGAGCTGCGCCTGTGTGGCCGGGTCGGCTGTGGTGCTCGCCTGGGCGCCCAGGCTTTCAAGAGATGGGTCTGAGCCGGCCTGCCATCCGGCACGCAATCCGAGAACCCCGCCTGGCAAGAAGTCGAGGTATGAGGTGGAGCCGGCGCTGCTCTGTGTCGCCCACAAGCCCATCTGCTCGCGGCCCGCTTCGAAGTCCGCCTTCGCGGTGTCCGACGGGGTTCCGGCCAGGTCGACCTTGATGCCGGCGTCGCCGAGGTCCGCCTTGACCAAGCTCGCGAGTGCGCTCATCGGAAGGCCGCTGACGTCGAGGTCGTTCGCATAGCCCAGGCTCACGCTCGCGTCCTTGATGCCTGATGCGGCGAGCTCGCTCCTGGCACGCTCCAGGTCACGCCGCGGAGCGATCCACGGCGGCAGCGTGCCCCGCATCGAGCTCGGGATGATGCCCGGCGCCTGCACCGCGCCAGCACCCATGAGCGCAACCATCGTTTTGTAATCGAGCGCTTCGCGAACCGCGTTCTGGAAGTGCCTGTCAGCCGTGACCTGTGAGACCTGGGCGTTTGTGTTCGCAAAGAGGAAAATGATGTCCGGACCGGGGCTTGCGCTGATGTGTACGGACCTGGTGGCGCCAAGGGTCTCCGCCTGGGCCGGAACCAGGTCGAGGGCGATCTCGTTCATGGTCGAGCTGATGTAGGCGAGCTGGGTGCGCGCATCCATGTTGCGGATGACGATCCTGCGGTAGAAAGGTTTGGGCCGCCAGTAGTGAGGGTTGGCCACGAGCGCGATGTCCGAGAACGTGCTGAAAGACTTGAGGATGTACGGCCCGCTGCCGGCGGAGGTTCCGTCGAGGAAGCCATCCGGCTTGCCTCTTACAGTCGTCGAGTTGACGATGGCGAGCGCGGGGCTGGTCAGGACGAACGGCAACGCTGGGTTCGGGTCGTTCGAGGTGAGGACGATCGTGTAGGCATCTGCCGCGGACCAGCTGACGCCCGTGAGGAGCGCGGCCGGCGCGCCTTTCAGCTTGGCGAGCCGGTCGAGCGAGAACACGACGTCGGCGGATGTGAGCCGGTTGCCGGCGGAGAAATCGACGTCGCGCCGAAGCTTGAACGTGAATCTCCTCGCGTCTTCTGAAGAGGTGTACGAGGCGGCGACCAACGGCACCGGCGTGGACTCATCGCCGCCGTTGAACGTGAGCAGCGTGCTGTAGAGGGCCTTTCCGATCATTGCGCCCGTGACACTGAGCTCGCGATGTGGATCCGCTGTTTTCAGATCGAATGTCTTGTCGACGATGAGTACCGCGTTCGTGCTCGTCGGCGCTTCCGAGCTGCACCCTGTCATGCCGAGTGCGGCGATGAGTGTGAGGGTCGCCACCAGGTCTCCGGGCGATGGCCTCACCATAACCGTGCATCCGGAGTATGGCGGCATAATGCCACGGGGGTAAGTGAATGGAAGACCACGAGCTCGGCATCGTCGGATTGGCGACCATGGGCATGAACCTGGCGCGCAACCTCGCGTCACATGGTGTCCGCGTAGCGGTGTTCAACCGCACGCGCCAACGGACCGATGAGTTCATGTCTTCATACGGCGCCGAAGGCGACTTCCGGCCGGCGGCCACTCTCGAGGAGCTCGTGCACATCCTCACCCCGCCGCGCGCGATCCTCCTCATGGTCAAAGCCGGGTCCGCGGTCGATGAGAGCATCGATGCGCTCTCGATGCTGCTCGAGCCTGGCGACATGCTCATCGACGGCGGCAACTCTCTGTTTCACGACACGCGTCGCCGAGCCGCGGCCGCGGCGCGAGCGGGCGTGGGCTTCATCGGCATGGGCGTCTCGGGCGGGGAAGAGGGCGCGCTGCTCGGCCCGAGCTTGATGCCGGGCGGCTCCCGTGAGTCCTACGAGCACGTCGCCGAGATGCTGAACGCGATCGCGGCCAAGGTCGATGGCGTTCCGTGCTGCACGTACATCGGGCCTGACGGCGCCGGGCACTTCGTGAAGATGGTGCACAACGGGATCGAGTACGCCGACATCCAGCTGATCGCTGAGAGCTACGACCTGCTGCGCTCGGCGCTCGGTCTCACTCCGCCTGAGCTCGCCTCGATCTTTCGCGAATGGAATGAAGGCCGGCTGCAGTCGTACCTGATCGAGATCACGGCCAACGTCCTCGCCAAGGGCTCGAACTCGAATGGGGCTCTGGTCGACGTGATCGAGGACGAGGCTGAGCAGAAGGGCACCGGGCGCTGGACCAGCGAATCGGCCCTCGAGCTCGGCGTCCCACTGACCGGGATCACGGAGGCTGTGTTCGCGCGCGTCCTTTCGAGCCAGAAGGCGGAGCGCGTGAAGGCGGCCGGAATCCTCACCGGTCCGGCCGCGAGCCACATCCACTACGACCGCGACATGGGCCTGGTCGACGACGTGAGAGACGCTCTGTATGCGGCCAAGATCGTGGCCTACGCGCAGGGGTTCGAGCACCTCCAGGCGGGATCGCGGGAATACGAATGGGGGCTCGATCTCGGGGCGCTCGCAACCATCTGGCGAGGCGGCTGCATCATCCGCGCCGCGTTCCTCGACCGCATCAAGGATGCGTACGTGCAGCAGCCTGAGCTGCCGAACCTGATGCTCGCCCCGTTCTTCCAGGAGGCACTCGCCTCTGGTCAGAACGCGTGGCGCCGCGTGGTCAAGACCGCGGTCGAGCGAGGGGTGCCGATCCCGGCGTTCTCGTCATCGCTTGCGTATTACGACGGCTATCGGCGCGCTCGAGGACCGGCGAACCTGATCCAGGGATTGCGCGATTACTTTGGCGCCCACACCTACCACCGCATAGACCGGGAAGGCGCCTTCCACACGAGATGGGCCCAGGACGGGGCTGAGGTGAAAACCGACTAGTTCACGGAATCTCGCCCGCGAGGATCTTGCCGAGAACCTCGGGGTCGATGTTCCCGCCGGAGACGATCGCGACATAGCGTCCAGGTCCGGCCAGGCCTTTCAGGGCCGCCGCCACCGCAGCCCCGGCCGCGCCCTCGGCGACGATGGCGGCGTGCGCGACGAGGTGACGGATCGCCCCAGCCACCTCGGCGAGGTTCACGACCAATGACCCCGCGAGCAGTCGTGACGCGGGCGCCCACATCTCAGGCAACACAGTCGGGCCGCCGATGCCGTCCACGAACGAAGCAACGCGCGGAAACGGCACCGGGCCGCCCGCGGCAAATGCGGCGGCGAGGGGCGCCGCCGTCTCCACCTCGCACCCGAATACGCGCACCTCCGGACGGAGGCTTTCGCGGTCGCGATGCCGCAGCTCAACCCGCCGCCGCCGAACGGAACCAGAACGGTGTTGACGTCGGGCAGGTCCTCGAGGATCTCCAGCCCGATCGTGCCGTTGCCGGCCATCACGTCCACGTCGCTGACGGGGTGGATGAACGACGCCGGCTCCAGCGGCGCGTAGCGGTGCTCGACGAGAACGTTCCACCAATCGTCGTAAGGCAGCGCAATCGTTTCCGCACCCAGGCGCTGGATCGCTTCGAGCTTGGAGTGCGGCGCACCCTGCGGTACGACGGCGGTGCATCGAACACCGAGCCGCCGCGCGTTCCACGCGACACCCTGCGCCATGTTCCCGGCGCTGGCTGTATACACGCCCGCCTGCAGCGAGCCGTCATCGAGCATCGAGATCGCATTGGCGGCGCCGCGAACCTTGAACGATCGGATCGGCTGCAGGTTTTCGAGCTTGAGATAGAGCTCGCCGGCGCCTCCGTCGTCGAGGCGGATGAGCGGCGTCCGAGGCACGATGCCGTCCAGGCGCTTGCGGGCGTCCTGGACATCTTGGAGCGTGATCGAGTCTGGCTCGCGATCGCTCAAGGCTTCGCCCCCGGCGGTGATACCGGATCCTGTGCAAAGACAAGGAACGCGATCGCGAGCACGATCGCCACCGCCACCGGGCCGTAGTCGGCGATCCAGCCTTCGGGGAAGGCGACGCGGATGACCGCGTCGGCGACGATATAGATGGCCGCCAGCACCAGCACGATTCGAAACCTGCGGGCGGCAAGCCGGAGCTGCTGCCGTATTCCGCCCGGCCGGATGGAGAGCACTGTCAGGCTCAGCCCAACCAGCAGGATCAGCCCGAGCAGGAACGCCCTCATCGGGGCCAGTCTGTCAGAAGGGCCGTCTAGAATCTGAACCAGCGGGAGCCAACAAGGGCTGAGAGGGCGCACGGCGCCGACCGCAAGAACCTGAACTGGGTAATGCCAGCGGAGGGAGAAGAACATGGGCGACATCGCCGTCACGAGCGTCGAAGCGGACGCCTTCGGAAGAGTCGAGACGCATGGCATCGATGCGATCCCGGCCGCCGAACGACACGGCCACCCGCGCGAGCTTGGATTCCTATGGGCCGGCGCGTTCACCAACTACGCGAGCCTTTTCACCGCGAGCCTGCTCACCACCTACTACGGCCTGGGCGTTTGGGACGGGCTGGCGGCCACGATCCTCGGCACCATCGCGGCGGCGGTGATCCTCGGGCTGCTGAGCAACACCGGTCCCCGGAGCGGGCTGCCCCAGATCGTTTTCACGCGCGGCATCTTCGGCCGGCGGGGGTCCTATGTCGGGGCGGCGCTAACGCTGTTTCTCGCGGTCGGCTGGTTCGCGGTGGACTGCGTCATCGCGGCTCAGGCCGGTGCTCAGCTCTTCGGCGGTGGCAATCGCGCCATCACCTTCGCGCTCGTGATCCTCATCGCCGCCATCAGCGTGGGCGTCGCAGTGTACGGCCACGGCACGATCAAGGTCCTCGAGACCTACGGCGCGGTCATCTTCGTGGCGCTGGCCGCCATCCTGTTCGCCCTACTCGCCCCGCAGTTCCACTGGGGCCAAGGGCCGTCCGTATCCGGCGCGGACTACCCGGGCGCATTCGTGCTCGGCTTCATGACGTGCTTCGCTCTGGTCGCCTCCTGGTACCCGTTCGCGAGCGACTACTCGCGCTACCTCCCTTCGTCGAGCTCGACGCGTTCAGTCACGTTCTGGCCACTCGTTGGCGTCTCGGTGCCGATGGTTCTCCTGGGCCTCTTCGGCCTCCTGCTGCCGACAATCGACGCGAAGCTCGCCGCCGGCCAGGGTGTGCTCGCGGTCATAAGCACACACGCCCCGGTGTGGGTCGCCGTCCCGTTCTTCGTCTTCGTTGTCGTTGGCGAGATATGGGCCAACTACCTCGACGTGTACACGGCGGGACTGGTGACGCTGGCGATGGGCATCCGCCTGCAGCGCTGGCAGACGGCCCTGGGCTGTGGAATCCTGGGCACCGCGCTCGCGGCGTACGCGGTGCTGGTGAGCGACCTGCATGTCGCTTATGAGGACTTCCTCATCCTCACTTACCTCTGGGCGCCCGCGTGGGCGGCTGTCGTCCTCCTGAGCTTTTTCGTCTTCGAGGGCCGGGCGCGCCCGAAGCTGGCGTTGGTCGCTTGGCTCGCCGGCGCCGCGATGAGCCTGCTCTTCGTGAACTACGACAACCTGTTCGGCAACCTGGTCTCGTCGCCGCATTTCTTCAACGACGGTCTGATCGGCGGACTGCATGGCGCCGACGCGAGCGGCCTCGTCAGCATCGCCGTCGCAGCCGCTGTGTACTGGGGCGGGCGCCGCTTGCGGCCCTCGCTGTGAGGCTGCCTGTTGTGCTCACCATCGCAGGTTCCGATTCGGGCGGAGGGGCGGGCATCCAGGCAGACCTGAAGACATTTGCCGCCTTCGGTGTTCACGGGACGTCCGCGATCACCGCGATCACGGCGCAGAACACGCTCGCTGTGACCGAAATCCACGAAGTGCCGGTCCGCGTCATCCGCGCCCAGATCGACGCGGTGGTCGATGACATCGGTGTGCAGGCGGCCAAGACCGGCATGCTCGCCAGCGCGGAGATCATCGAAGTCGTGTCCAACGCGATCCGCGAGCACGGGATCGAGAAGCTTGTCGTCGATCCGGTGATGGTCGCGAAAGGCGGGGCGAAGCTGCTCCAAAACGACGCCATCGCATCGCTCTATCGCTACCTTCTCCCGCTTGCGCTCGTCGTCACCCCCAACCTTCCCGAGGCCGAGGTGCTGCTCGGCCGATCCCTCAGAACGCTCGAGGATCGGCGCCAGGCGGCACGCGACCTAGTTGCGCTCGGGCCGCGCGTCGCCATCGTCAAGGGCGGTCACGCGGACTCTGATGAGCAGGCCGTCGACATCTACTGGGATGGCAAGGACATGGTCGAGCTCAGGGGCCACCGCTTCGAGACGAAGAACACCCACGGTAGCGGCTGCGCGTTCTCGGCCGCGATCGCCGCCGGCCTCGCCAAAGGCCAGGGGCCGCTCGAGGCAGTGCGAGCCGCCAAAGCATTCATCGGCGGCGCCATCGAGCACTCGCTCGACATCGGACAAGGCCACGGCCCGGTCAACCCGATGTTCGACCGGATGAGCTGATCCGTGAGGGCCGTTGCGCCCTCGTGCTGCTGGGAGCATTCTGTGTCGGACTTTGGACAACGCCGGACGGATCAGCATCTTCAAACCGGCGACGTGGCCGGGGACGAAGTTCGACTGGGCCTTCGCCATCCTCGCGACGATCCTCGTCTGCGCCGGATATCTCGATGCCTGGCAGATCCGCCACCCGCCAGTGCATCTTTGGGCCCACGCCGCCTCGCAAGGTGCGTGGCTGCTCCTGACCGTGTACCTGGCCGCGGTCGGGACACGCAACTGGCTGCGCGACCACCGCTACGACACCATCATCCCCAACGGATATCAGCTGTCGGCGGTTGGTTGCGTCATCTTCGCCGTGGGCGTTCTCATCGGCGCCTGGTGGCAGGCCGCATTCGGAGCGGACGTTGATGGCGTGCCGGCGGTCTTCAGGCCACCGAACGTGATCCAGATCGCGGGCGCCGGGCTGATCGTGACCGGGCCGCTGCGCGGGGCCATCAGCCGAGGAGAGCTGATGGCAGGGCCTACGGCCCTCGTCTCCTCCACGCTGCTCCTGGCGGTGATCTCGTTCTTCACCCAGTTCAATCACCCCTATGTGAACGAATGGATCAACGACCTGCACGGGTTGCCGGCGCGGGCTGCCTTCGTCGGTGAAGAGCTGGGGGCGCTCAGCCTGATGATGCAGGCAGTGGTTGTCACCGGAGTGATCCTCCTGCTGCTGCGTCAGATACGGCTGCCGCCCGGCAGCATCACGTTGATGCTTACGGTCACCGCCTTCCTTCTCGGCACGCAGCTGGGTCACTTCCAGTTCGTGCTGGTGTCGTTCGCGGTCGGAATCCTCAGCGATCTGCTCCTCGTTTGGGCCGGTCCTCGCCCAGACCGCCTTTTCCAGCTGCGCGTATTTGCCGCCGGCACAGGTGCCCTGCTGGCTGCGTTCTACCTGATCGAAGTCGCCATACGTGAGCAAGCGACTTACTGGCCGGTAGACGTCGTCTACGGCAGCGTGGTCGTCTGCGCGCTCACGGGTTGGTTGATGAGCTACGTCATGTTCCCCGAGCGCGAGGTGGCGAGCGCCTCGGCCGTTCTGTGGCCGCCCCTCGACCAGGATTCGAGCGCAATTGCTCCCGACATCACGGTGGAGCGCCTCGAGCATGCACTGAAGGTCCTCAACAACCTGCGAGACCTCGGTGCGAGTCCGCTCGTCGGCCTCCGATGCTTGCCGGTCCACTCAGCGGATGCGCTGCGGCAGGTTATGGAGGAGGCGATCTCGTCACTGCGTGCATCCCCGTCGCAGGTCGACGCCCAGGCGGGGGAGATCCTGAACCTCTACTACGTGCGACGCATCGGCGGCCATTACGCGGTCGAGCGACGGGTCGGGCTAAGCCGCGCCGCCTACTTCAACCGCCGCTCCTATGGGGTCAGGCGCCTGGTCGACCGCTTGAAGGAGCTCGAGGAGACCGCGGCAACCGCCTGACAGACCAGTCCAGCGATTGGCCTGGACCAGTCTCGTCTCAGTCCTCCGACTCATCGCGTACTTGATCCGGACCTCAGCGGGAGAGGTCTGTTTCGACGCTCCGCCTCACCGAGCCCAACCGGGCCGGAAGGAGGAGCGACATGTTCTGGACCAACCGACGGACCGATCGCAGTCACGCGAAGAAGCGCACCGGCCTCGAGCGCCTCGACTTCGCCGACCTGCACTTCGCCACCGAGATGCCGGCTGGAAGGCGGCTCGATCTGCCTGGCCGGGGCACGATCTTCGTCCGCGAGGCGGTGGGGCCCATGGGAGCGCCCACCGTCCTGCTGGTACACGGGCTGCTCGCCACGGCCGACCTGAACTGGTCGCTCACCGTCCCCGAGCTTGCCGGCCGATTCCGCGTCATCGCTCCAGACCTGCGAGGGCATGGGGACGGCATCGCGACGCGGCGTTTCGACGGCGCGCAGTGCGCGGATGACCTGGCGGCAATCGTCGAGGTCCTGCAGCTCGGCCGCGTCATCGTGGTCGGCTACTCGCTGGGCGGGCTGGTCGCGCAGCTTTTCGCGCGGCGACACCCGGAGATGGTTCGCGGGCTGGTCCTGTGCGCCACCGCCCACAACTTCGCTTCGGCCGGCGGCGGCACCGCGATTCGCCTGCTGACCCGCGCGGCGCAGGTAGCACCTGAGCCGCTGCGAAGGGCGGCGATGATGGCGGTGCTGGCACCTCGATCGACCGACTGCAGACAGGGCCGGTGGGTCATGGACCAGATCGCCAAGCACGACACACGCGCGATCCTCCAGGCGGCGACCGAGGCGGTCGCGTTCGACTCCAGCTCCTGGCTGGGTGGCATGGCCGGGCCCACCGCGGTGGTCCTCACCACCAAAGACCAGGTCGTCTCGCCGGAGATTCAGCGCGAGCTGTGCAGGGTCCTGGCCAATCCGGTTGTGCACGAGGTCGACGGCGACCACTTCGTCTGCGTGAAGCAGCCGGAGGCGTTCAACGCGGCATTGATGGCCGCCTGCGCGGGATGCTGAGAATCAGTCGCCGCGGCGGGACGGGATGCCGGCCTTGATCAGCTCGATCTGCGAGGAGACGTTGAGCTTTTGATAGACCTTCTGCAGGTGCGTCTCGACCGTGCGCGGCGACACGGACAGGTGCTCGGCGATCTGGCGGACCTTGAGGCCTTCGATCGCCAGCTTCGCCACGCGAAGCTCTTGCGGCGTGAGATCGTCCGGGCTTGCGTGCCTGCGCTGGCGGCCGCCGGCGGCATGCAGCTCGTCCATCGCCTGCTGCGCCAGCCATGCCGCGCCGGCCTGCGTTGCGACATCCGCCGCTCGGGTGAGATACGGGCGGGCCTCGACCGACTTTCCGACCTGCCTCAGGAAGCGTCCGAAATAGATCATCGTCCTGACCTCAGACAGCGGCTGGTGGATTTGCGTGTAGACCTCGAGCGCGTCGCGATACAGCTCAGCCGCGATTTCGTTCTTGCCCGACTTCTCGGCCAGCTGTGCGCGTCCGAACAGGGCGGTGGCCCGCGGCCAGCGGCAGGGCAGCTCCGCGCTTCTGGTTTCGAGCCACATGACCACCCGAGCGCCGTCGTCGAGCCGGCCGCAGGCGACGTGGGCGGTGATGGCGTCGCGCGACCATGGCACCACGCAGGGTTCATTGAGTCCGGCCTCGTTGGCGATGCTCTCCGCGACCAAGAACAGGTCGCTCGCCTGCTGCTGCTGGCCGCGCCTGCCCGCGATGATGCCCCGCATTCGTTGAATCCAGAGCCGCTGGATCATGCTCTGCGGCAGCTTCTCGAGACGGTCGCACCATGCGGCGGCCTCGTCCATCCGGCCCATCTCGAGAACAGTGGCCGCGTTCGCGATCCATGCATATCCGGCCAAAGACGGCACCAGGTCCACCATCCTCAACGCGTGCTCGGCATGAGCAAGAGCCTCGGTCAGGTGGCCCCGTCTGATCAGGGTGTTGGTGCGGAGCGAGTCGAGAAGACCGATCGCCATCGGCGCGCCGAGCTGCTCGGCGGCGCGGTATGCGACGTCGAGCACGCGCCCAGCCTCGTCGTAGTTCTCCGCGAACTCCGATATGAACATGTAGTTGCCAAGCGGTCCCCAGCCCCAGGTCGGATCGACGGTTTCGAGCAAGGGGTTGAGCTCGGCCTCGGCGGCCGCGGCGGCGGCCGCAGGCAAGCCCTCGGCCGAGCCCGATAGGAACATCACCAAGGCCCAGGTCGACTCTGCCCGCCGCCTGACATCGGGGCCGGCGCCTTGCGCCAGTTGACGTGCCCGCGTCGCGCAATCGACGGCGCGCGCGATGCGGCCAGCAATCCAGCACGCGGTTGCCTGGTCGAGAAGCGCCTCGATGCCGGGTGTCGGGTCGTCGCCGTCGAGCCCCAGTTCGGTGGCGGCGGAGAACTGCGCCTCCGCGGCGCCGGCGTCACCGCTGACGAACAGGGCGCGGCCGAGCATGCGATGGACGTCGGCGAGGGCATCTCCCGCGGAGCCGTCGAGGATCCGGCTGTAGATGTCGACCGCTTTCGCAGGTTCGCCAGTGGACAGGAGTGTTTCGGCAAGCCCGATGAGCAGCTGGGGTGACGGGCTGTCCCCGGCCAGGGTGACGGCCGACTGTAAGCGGTGCCGCGCCGTGGCAACCGCCCCGTCCGCCATCGCCGCCCGGCCGGCACGCTGGAGCACGGCGATGGCCTCGACATCGCCGCGCAGCTGCCCGCTCACCGCGTGCTCGGCGGCTTCGCCGGGCTCCACGCCGTGGGCAACCAGCTGCCGGAATGCGGCGGCATGCCATCGCTCGCGGACCGGCGGGGCCATGTCCTCGTACAGGGCCTGCCGGAAAAGCGGGTGCGTGAACTGCGCCCAACCGGCCTGGCCAGGCCGGACCAGCCCGGTGTCGACGAGAACGCCGAGGGCCTCTGTTGCCTCGGCCTCGCTCAGCCCGGCCACACGGGCCGCGAGCACCGGCCGGAACTCGATGCCGAAAACGCTCGCGGCGTGCGCGTAACGCAGATCGGCGCCTGGCCCCGCGATCCGCGAGAGCAGGATCGTGGCCTCCGTTCCGCGTTCGTCGAGCTCTTCAAGGCTGCGGCCGTCACGAAGGTGGCGTGCGATCTCCTCCAGGAACAGAGGGTTGCCGCCGCTCGCCGCCCAGGCCCGGTCGATGGTCTCTGCCGAAAGCTCGACGCCCATCTGCTCGGTGAGCAGAGCGGTCGCCGCCGGGGGGCTGAGCGGCATCAGCTGCTCGAGCTGGGCCTGGCCTTGTTGGGCCAGATGGCGTCCCAGGTCGAGCGCCGCCCGCGGCCACGGCCGCAGCGTGGCAACGACCGCGACCGGGACCGATGCCAGCCGGTGGCTGAGGAAGGAAACGAGCGCCAGCGAGTCGGGATCCGCCCAATGAAGGTCGTCGAGCAGGATGAGCGCGGGCTTCTTCCGCAATTCCAGGTGACGCAGGGTGGCGTAGAAGTAAGCGGCCCGTGCGTCGAGGCCCGCCGGCGCGGCACTTCGCGGTACGTCGAGCGGCGTGCCGGCGCCCAATCCTCGAAGGGCTTCGCTGACGATCCCGAAATGGAGCGTCGCCTCCACGGCCTGTCCGCGGCCGATCCCGACGGCAAACCCGCCGGCCAGCTCTCGCGCGCGTTCCAGCACGCTCGTCTTGCCGAGACCGGCCTCGCCGATCACGAATAGAGCCTGCCCTTCGCCCGCGCGCGCGCGCTCCAGGACGAGGGCGATGGCCGCCATCACTCCTTCCCTTTCGAACACGGCGTCGCCGCGCGCATCTTAAATCTCCGTGCGCTCACGGATGACGGGCGACCAGGCCGTGCCTAGCATGCGATCCGGTGTGAGGGCTGATGGGACGCCGAACGGGGTAGAAGCCATGCTGGCTTCGGTCCGCAGCAAGGTGCCCGACCTCTGGGACCGAGCGGCGCTGGCGCTCGCGGCGGGACAGGATCATGTGGCCAGCCTGGCTCTCCGGCGCCGCAGGGTCCTGCTGCACGAGCTCGACAATCTCACGCAGCTGGTCGCCTCCAAAGCGCCACACAGTCGCGTGCGGTCTCGCATCAAAGCCGCCGACCGGCTGTTGGACGCAAGCCTTTCCGAAGCATCGCGCACCGATCAGCCGGCACCGCGGGAGCCGATCGCGCTCGACCTCGACCCGGCCGTTCAGTCGGATCTTCAACGACTGCGCGCCGAGGTGCGAAACGAAACACCATCATTCGCAGTTTCTGGAGATCAGGAAGGAGAGCGGTGATGGCAACAGCGACAACGACACCCGCCGTACGTCCGCCGCGACAACCTGGCGCGGCGAGCAGCCGCTTCACCTGGACCTTCGTGGGGCTCTGCATCTGGTTGATGGCCGGCGCCTATCTCGATTCCTGGCACCATCACAGCCTCAAGGGCGTGGAGACGAACTTCTTCACCCCGTATCACGCCCTCCTCTACTCGGGCATGACCGCGATCGGGATCTTTCTCGGCCTCAACGTCGTTCGCAACTACCGCCGCCACGGGACGTGGGCCGAGCTCCTTCCTGACGGCTACGGAGTCTCGCTGCTCGGCACGGTGCTATTCGGGGTCGGCGGGGTGCTGGACCTCTTGTGGCACAAAAGGTTCGGCATCGAGCTCAGCGTCGCCGCTTTGTTCAGCCCGCCGCACCTGTTCCTCATGCTCACCGGTGGGCTGATCGTCAGCGGTCCGCTGCGCGCCGCGATGCGCCGGGGCGGAAATCGGGCGACATGGCCGGCGATCATCTCGGGCGCGCTCACGCTTTCGATGCTCACGTTCTTCCTACAGTTCGATCAACCGCTCATCGACCGGTGGGCGGCCGGGTCGATGCCCGATCCGCGCGGACCTCTGTGGATGGAGGAGGAGCTAGGGATGATCGGACTCATCCTGTACGCGGCGATGGTGGCCGGGCTGCTCGTGATACTACTGCGAAGGTTCGAGCTTCCGATCGGCACGGTCACCGTGATACTCACCATCAACGCTCTCCTCTTGAGCTTTGTCGCCAACCACACCGAGCTGGTCCTGGTCGCGCTGATCGGAGGGGTCGCGGGCGACCTCTTGCTTTATCTCCTGCGCCCATCGCCCGCGCGGCCGAGCGCCTTTCACACCTTCATGTTCGCCGCGCCGGCCGCGCTGACGGTCTCGTACCTCGCCGTCCTTGCCGGGACGACAGGGGTCTGGTGGGACCCAACCATCTGGTCTGGAGCGGTGCCGGTGACGGGCATGGTCGGCTGGTTGGTGAGCTTCATCGCGCTTCCCGGCCCGGCAGCGCGGGCCAGGTTCGCGCCCGTGCAGTCCGGCTAAACATTCAGTACACGCCCGGACGACACGCGCCCGATCGCCGCCTACGGTGGTCTCCAGCAGACCATGGGATCGCAGGAGAACAAGACCATGTCGATCAGCCCTGTGAGGCGGCCGCTGCCGCACGCGGCGCCCTCGGCGCCGCCGCCGGTCTTTGCCATCGCGTCCGGCTACGAGCCGCGCAGCGTGCCGGCCCAGGCCTACACGCGCGAGCGCAGGCGGCGCGGCTGGATCGCCCCGGCGTCTTTCGCCATCGCCGCCCTGGTCACATTTGGTGTCGTCTTCATGCTCCTGCGCCGCCGCCGCTCCCTCGGCTAGGCTCCGATTTGTAGCCGCCCGACGCCCCTTCGGTAAGCGACCCGCCTGCCCCGCTGGTGCGTTTTCGATCTGACAAGCGAGCAAACCAGAGGGGGTAGCGGGTGGCTATCGTGATCCCAGGTCCGCTGGTAGCGGCAAGTCCGATCAGGATCGGCCGGGCGCGCATCGTGCGTGTGACCGACCGCGAGATCCGGGCCCACAACGGTCGCGTCGGAGAGCTGTGCGTGCAGATCGCGCGCCAGCTCGGCATGAGCGCCTCTGAGCAGAGTGTCCTCGCTCGCTCGGGCCTCCTACACGACATCGGGAAGCTGGCTCTCCCCGGCTCCATCCTCCACAAGCACGACCCGCTCGACGACTCGGAGTGGAAGCTGATGAAGACCCACCCTGAAGTCGGATTGAAGATCCTGCAATGGGCGGGCCACTTCGAGCGCGCGCTTCTGGCGGTGCTTCATCATCACGAGCGGATGGATGGCAGCGGCTATCCGCACGGTCTGGTCGGGGATGCGATCCCAATCGAAGCCCGTGTCGTCGCTGTGGCCGACATGTACGACGTCCTCACATCAGACCGGCCCTACCAGAGAGCCCGCAGCGAGCAGGAAGCGCGTCGAGTTCTTCGGGACGAGGCCGGCCCGCACCTGGACCCGGTCGTTGTCAGCGCGCTGATGATGTCGCTCGACACGCACACCCCCAGGCGGGCGCCCGCGTTCGACTAGCCTTGGTGGCGTGACGACACGGAACAGGGCCGTGCCGCTCCCGTTCGTAGAGCTCGACTATCTCTACACGCCCAGCGCCGACGTCGCCGCGGATTCGAAGTACTTCACCGATGTGCTCGGTGGAAGGCTGGTCTTCGCCATAGAAGGAATGGGCGCGCGGGTCGCGAAGATCGAGCTCACCGATGGGCCGCCCCACGTGCTGCTCACCGACCACCTCGAGGGCGACCGGCCGATTTTCATCTACAGGGTCGAAGACCTCGACCGTGCGATGCGCGAGTTGAAGAAGCGAGGCTGGAAAAAGGCCCAAAAGTTGGAGATTCCGATGGGTCCCTGCTGCTCGTTCACGACGCCCACCGGCCACCGCCTCGCCATTTACGAGCTGACGCGCCCGGAGGTCGCCAGGCATTTCGACGGCCGGTTCGACTTCTGATGTCTTGTCTCTCAGCCGGTGTTCTGAAGGCCGGCAGCCACTCCATTGACGGTGAGCAGGAACAGGCGCTCGGCGCGGGCTCGCTGCTGTGCGGAACGGCCCTTCGCACGCAACTCTCGAAGGGCTCGCAGTTGCAGGTGCGAGAGTGCGTCGACGTATGGGTTGCGCAGCTCCACGGCCCACGACAGGACCCGATGCCTCTCCAGCAGTCGCGTATGGCCTGTGACCGCCAGCACGTTCTTCTTGGTGAGGTCGTACTCGCGCATGACGCGTGCCGCGAGATCCGTGCGATCGCCCAGCGCCAGGTATCGCGCAGCGATTCGCCGGTCGGTCTTGGCCAGGCTCATCTCCGCGTTGTCGAGAAGGACGTTGAAGAGCGGCCACGAAGCGTAGGCCCGCCGCAGGTCCTCCAGGCGCGCCGCCTCGAGGCCGCTGCCGAGCCCGTACCAACCAGGCAGGTTGAGTCGCATCTGGGACCAGGCGAACACCCACGGGATCGCACGCAGCTCGTAGAGAGTTTCACCGCCGCTGCGGCGCGGTGGCCGGGATGCGATGCGCATGCGGCCCAGCTCCTCGATCGGGCTGACCTCCGCGAACCATTCCGCGAACCCGTCAGCCTCGACCAGCGCGCAATAAGCGGCGCGAGCTGCGGCGTCCACCTCGACGGCCAGCTTGCGAAAGCGGCGCGACGGCTCGGATCGGGCGGGAGAGGTCGTCGCCTCGAGCACAGCCGAGGCCACCTGCTCCAGGTGGCGCCTGGCGATGGCTGCGTTTCCGTAGCGCGCGAAGATGACCTCGCCCTGCTCGGTCACCTTGAAACGTCCGGCTACCGAACCCGGCGCCTGGGCGCGCACTGCGCGGTTGGCCGGACCTCCCCCACGACCGAGCGCTCCGCCGCGCCCGTGAAACATGGTCAGGCGCACGCCGCGGCGCTTGGCCCAAGCGGTCAGATGCGACTGCGCTTCGTAAAGCGCCAGGGTGGCGGAGAGCGGCCCAACCTCTTTGGTCGAGTCGGAGTAGCCGAGCATCACCTCTGTCTCCGCGAGGCGGCGCTTGACAGGAGCGAGCTCGAGCATCTGCTCCAACACGTCGGGCGCGCCACGCAAGTCGGCCACCGTCTCGAACAAAGGGATGACGTCGAGCACGGGCGTGGCGCCGGTCGCGTGCTCGGCCAGCTCGTACACCGCGGAGATATCGCCGACCTCGCGGGTGAAGCTGACGACGTACCGCCGGCATGCCTCGGGGCCGAATCTCGCCTGGATGGATGCGATCGCGCCCATGGTGTCGAGCAACTCACGCGTCGCCGATGACAACCCTCGGTTCGAGCGGACATCGGCCAGGGCTCGTGCGTGGACATGGCTATGTTGGCGCACCTCGAGGGAAGCGAGGTGAAAGCCGAATGTCTCCGCCTGCCAGACCAGGTGCTGCAGCTCGCCGTAAGCCTGGCGCGGCGCGCCCGCGTCCGCGAGGGAGCCCTGCACGCTGCGAAGGTCGTCGAGCAGCTCACTCGTGGACGCGTACCGCTCGCGTGCTCCTGATCGCGTGGCCCCCAGGCGATCGCCGACATGAAGAAGGAACTGGCGGTGTCGCAGGTCGGGACTGGGCGGCGTGGTGGCTGCATCCGCGGTGAGCGCGCGGCCGATACGCAGGGTCGCTGCCTCGAGTCCGAGGAGCGCGTGCTCGGCCTGGATCGCCATGGTGGCCGCGGTCACCTTCGCGGTCACTGAATCGTTGCCATCGCGATCGCCCCCGACCCAGCTGCCGAAGCGAAGGAACGCGGGCGCGAGGGGAGGGCGCATGCCGGTGTCCGACGAGCCGAGTGCGCGATCGAGCTCGCGATAGATCTCGGGCACGACACGGAAAAGGGTTTCGTCGAAGACCGCCATCGTCGAGCGAACCTCGTCCAGGGGCGTGACCTGCGACGAGCGCAGCTGCCCGGTACGCCACAGCGAATCGATCTCTTCGGTGAGCCTGCGCTTGGATTCGCTCCGCTCGCCCTCCGACGCCCTCGGATCCTCGAGCCGGCGCAGCTGCTCCCCGATCCGGCGGATGGCCGCGACCACGGCGCGGCGCCTGGCCTCGGTCGGGTGGGCCGTGAAGACCGGGTGTACCTCGAGGCATGCAAGGACCTCGCCGAGCCGCCTGCGGCCCAACCTTTTGCGCAGCGAGGCCACGGTGGCCGCCAGCGATTCGGGCATCGGTCGCGATCCGCCGTCGCGTTCGCGCAGGACTCGAGCCCGATGGTGCTCTTCAGCCAGGTTGACCAGGTGGAAGTAGACGGCAAATGCGCGAGCCACCTGCTCAGCCCGCTCGAGCGGCCAGGACGCCACGATCTTCTCGGTCCTGCGCTCGTGAACATCGGCGTCGCGCGCGCGAATGACCGACCTGCGTAGCGTCTCGACGTCCCTCAGCAGCGACGCTCCGCCGTATTCCTTTATCACCTGTCCGAGAATCTCGCCCAGCATTCGCACGTCGCGGCGGAGCGGATCCGGGATCGCCAGCCGCGCGGAGGATCGGGTGGACGTCAAGCTTTCATAGCAGCGGTTCGCGACTGGTGTGCGTACTCGAACGAGTCGAGTAAAGCCGCAAGTGATGCCTCGATGATGTTGCTCGAGCAGCCGACGGTGGTCCACCGTCTCGATCCCTTGCCGGATTCGACGAGCACCCGCGTTGTCGCCGCGGTGCCGGCGGCGCCGTCGAGGATGCGCACCTTGTAGTCGTGCAGGCTGACGCCTCGCAGGGCGGGGAACTTCGGGGCCAGCGCCTTGCGCAGCGCGGCGTCAAGTGCGTTGACAGGTCCGTTTCCGGATGCCGCCGTGTGATACTCCGCCCCGCCGACCTCGACCTTGACGGTGGCCTCGGCATGCACCGAACCGCCGTCCTTCCGTACGAGGGTCGTGAAGTCCGCGACCTTCCACGGCGCTTCATAGCCGGGCTGGAGGCGGCGCATCAGCATCTCGAATGAAGCGTCCGCAGCCTCGTACGAATAGCCGCGGTGCTCGAGCTCCTTGAGGTGCTGGACCAGCCACTGGGTCTGGGGATCGTCTCGATCGAGCTCGAGCCCGAACTCGCGCGCCTTGGCGAGGATGTTGCCGCGGCCAGAAAGCTCCGAGACCAGCACATGCGGCTCGTTGCCGACCAGCGCCGGGTCGATGTGCTGGTACGAATCGCTGTGCTTGAGCACGGCTGCAACGTGCTGGCCGCCCTTGTGGGCGAAGGCGCCGTAACCGACGAACGGCTGCTGCAGCGGCAGGGCCACGTTCGCGATCTCGGCGATCGTGCGCGAGAGGTCGCTCGAGCGCGCCAGCGATGCCTTCGGCAACGCGGGCGAGCTCGCAGTCGTTGTGGCAGTGGATCCCTATGCCTGTGGAATGGTCGAGCTCGGCGAGCGCGCTCCGCACCGCCTGCACGCCCGCCCTGATCTCGGCCGGAAGGCTCCCGCCGTTGGTGTCGCACAGGATGACCCAGCTCGCGCCGGCGCGCGCCGCCTCCAGGCAAACCTCGATCGCGTATTCGGAGTCGCGGGCGAAGCCGTCGAAGAAGTGCTCGGCGTCGAAGATCACCTCTTTCCCGCTAGCCACGCCATGCCCGACGGACTCGCGGACCATCGCCAGGTTCTCGTTGGGCGTCGTCTGCAGGACCTT
>WNEY01000410.1_pt1 | contig 29302 bp, 27 predicted proteins | sample 5400531 | NCBI WGS metagenome assembly WNEY01 (sample SAMN13153338, study PRJNA577476) | soil metagenome | isolation source: 200 cm saprolite under Douglas fir tree site 1 | place: USA:California | collected 2015-04-18
ATCACCACCGACGTGGAGAACTATCCCGGGTTCCCCACCGGGATCCTCGGCCCGGAGCTGATGGAGCTGTTCCGCGCCCAGGCGGAGCGCTTCGGGACCCAGATCATCGATGACGCCGTGACCCGCGTCCAGCTGCGCGAGCGGCCGTTCCTGGTCGAGGCCGGCAAGCGCCAGATGCACGCGGAGGCAGTCATCATCGCCACCGGGGCGTCGGCCAGGTGGCTCGACATCCCCACCGAAAAGGCGCTGAGCGGCCACGGGGTGTCCGCCTGCGCCACCTGCGACGGCTTCTTCTTCCGCAACAAGGACATCGGGGTGGTCGGCGGCGGCGACACCGCCATGGAGGAGGCGCTCTTCCTCACCAAGATGGCCTCCAAGGTGACGGTCATCCACCGCCGCGGCGATCTGCGCGCCAGCAAGGTCATGCAGCAGCGCGCGTTCGCCAACCCGAAGATCGGCTGGGAGTGGAACCAGGAGGTCGTCGAGGTGCTCGGCGACAGGAAGTCGGGCGTGACGGGCGTGAAGACCAAGAACACGCAGAGCGGCGAGCAGAAGACCCTCCCGGTGAACGGCCTCTTCGTGGCCATCGGGCACACGCCGAACACCGAGCTGTTCAAGGGCCAGCTGGAGATGGATCCCGTCGGCTACATCAAAATTCAGCCGGGAACGACCAAGACCAGCATCCCCGGGGTGTTCGCCTCGGGCGACGCCGCCGACCCGGTCTACCGCCAGGCCGTCACCGCCGCCGGCACCGGCTGCATGGCGGCCATCGACGCCGAACGCTGGCTCGCCTCCCAAGGCGTCCACTGAGCCAAACCAATTGCACCACGGAGCTACTTGGCGGCTTTCTTGCTCGCGCGCGTCGGGGCGGGGTCGGTGTCGCGGACTTCTTCGCCCTGGCGGACCCATTCGCCGCTGCGGCCGCCGGACTTCTTGACCAGGCGGAGCGAGACCAGCTCCATCCCCCGGTCGTGCCTCTTCATCATGTCGTAGACGGTCAGCGCGGCGGCGCAAGCGGCGGTCATCGCCTCCATCTCCACGCCGGTGCGCTCGATGGCGTGCACGCGCGCCTCGATCCGGACGACGCCTGCCTCCTCGTCGGCCGCGACCTCCACGTCCGCGCCCGCGATGGAGATGGTGTGGCAGAGCGGCAGGAGTTGCGGCGTGTGCTTCGCCGCCATGATGCCGGCGAGCCGGGCCGCGGCCAGCGCGTCGCCCTTCTCCAGCCGGCCTTCGTTGAGGAGCTTGAGGGCCCCGCGGCTGCACTTCAGCTCCGCGCGGGCGATGGCCACGCGGCTCGTCCGCTCCTTCCCCCCCACGTCGATCATCTTCATCGCGCGCCTTTATAGCCCGCGATCGCGGAGCTGATCGTCGTCCTCGCCGTTCAGGTGGCCGACCTCGTGGATCAGCGTGTCGCGCACCTCCCGCCGCAGCTCCTCGTCGTTGTGCGCCGCGCGGGAGAGGTTCTTCCGGTAGAGGAAGATGGCCGGCTTGTCCTGATCGCCCGACCCGTCGGCCGGCGGGCGGAACAGCCCCAGGATGCCCGGCGAGAGCGGCGGATCGGTGGCGGTCAGGTCGCCCACGTCCGGCAGGTCCACGACGGCGAAGTTCGATCGCTTCAGGCCGGCCTGGATCCCGGCAGGGAGCCGGGCGACTTCCTCCTGCACGACGTGCGCGAACGCCGAGACGCTCGGCGTCGCGGTCGGCTTGAACGCCTCGGCGTCCAGCTTCTGCGCCCGCGCGAAATGGGCGGCCGCCGCCACGTCGTCCTGCGCGCGCTCGGCGATGAGCCCCAGGTAGTGCTCGGCCCAGGCGTCCTGCTCCTCCGAGGTCAGCTTCTCCAGCTCCGCCTTCGCCTCGCCGAAGCGGCACAGCTCGAACAGCGCCACGCCCTTCTCCCGGCGCGCCTCGCGATCCTTGCCGTCCAGCTCGATCGCCTTGTTGGCCGCGGCCAGCGCCTCGCCGGGGCGGCCGAGGTCGTCGAGCGCCATCGCTTCGAGCAGGTGGAGGTCCTTGAGCAGCGCGCGGTCCTTCATCCGGTGCGCGCGCGGGAAGGCGCGGTGCGTATACGCGAGCGCCAGCTCCAGGTCGTCGCGGCCGCCCAGGCGGCGGACGTGCAGATCGGCCGCGGAGCGGAGCACCTCGGGATCGTCGGGGTCCAGGGCCAGGGCGCGCGCGTACGCCGTGCGGGCCTCGTCGACGTGCCCGAGCTCGGTGAGCGCGGCGCCGCGGAAGTGGTGGGCGGCGACGCTCTGCGGATCGATGCGCCCGGCCTCGCGGGCGCACTCCAGCGCGTCCTCGAACCGGCCCTTCTCGAAGTCGCGGGACGCCTGCTCGAGCAGGTCGGGCACCGGCGGCTCGCGCCCCTCCGGCGACGGCAAGCAGGGTGGCGCCGGAGGCTCGGGCTGGGGGCGCTGGGCCCCGCGCACGGCGTCCGAGGCGTCGATCGGCTTGGCGGTCGAGGCTGCCGGGGCGGCGACGACCGAGGCCCCTGCGGGCGGCTTGACGGCCGGCGCGGCCTCGGCCGCGAGGTGCGTCCGTTTGCAGGCAGGCGCGGCCACCGTTGCGGCGGCGAGGGCGAGCGGCAGGAAGCGGCGGAGCGTGTCGGTCATTGCTGGCCTGATCAACAACGGGTGCCGGCGCCCGGCTTCCCGCCCGGGGTCCGGCGCGCTGAGCGCACACGGTAGCACGCGCGTGCCCAGCGGACGAGTCGCCCCACGCCTGTCTGCCTGCTTTCCCGGAGGGCGGCTACTTTTCACCCTCTCCGGCGCCGGCGCAGGCCGGCGAGCGCGAGGAGCACGCCGACCTCGAGCCCCATCGCGGCACCTCCGCTGGAGCACCCGAACCCACCGTGGGGGAAGGAGGAGCCGGAGGTCGGCGGCGGACCCACCGCAAACCCGGCGTCGGGTTGCGCCGTGCCACCGTCGGGCTCCAGGTCGCCGGGGCCGGAGTCGATCGGGCCGATCGTGCCGCCGTCGATGTACGTGCCGCCGTCGGATCCGGGATCTGCTGGCGCGGGGTCGCCCAGGTGCTGCGAGAGGATCGACGTGAGGTGCGATGCGATCTCGTTGTGCGTGCCTGCCGCCGCGGTGCGGAGCGCCCCGACGTCCCCCGCCTCGAAGAACAGGTGCGGGTGGGCGGCCCCGATCACGAGCGATGCAGCCATCCATGTTGCAGCCAGCAAAGCGCCTCCAGCGGCGTCGCTTCAGCGCGGCTCCGGCCTCGTCGTGCGGGGCCCTCGGGCCCTTCGAGCGCCTGGCGCCGCACCCCGGCAACGCCACCCCATCCCAGCCAAGCGGCCCCTCCCGCGGATCGGGAGTGGCGCGCCGGTCGTGGGGAAACCCTACGAGGGGTCGCAGGCTTGGCTCAATGTACGAAATCGCACACCCGGCAGGGCGGCCGGGCGTGGCAATACGGGCACGCTGGCGAACGGCCCCGTTTCCTGCAGCGGGACGGCCAATGGGGTCGTGGTCACCACGACGATGACTAGCTACACGCTCACGACCGCGGACGGGCACAGCATGAGCTTGAGCTCGGCCGGCACGGCGAGCGCCAGCGGGCAGACTTGTTCGCTGTCGCTGTCCAGCAACCTCACGCGGTAAACGGCACCCGACAGCGGTTACTCGGCCGCGATGCCCAGGAAGGACAGCGGGCCTTCGTAGAGGGCGCGCCGGGCCAGCGCCTCGGAGAGGCCGGCCTTGCGCAGCGCCTCGGCCGCGCGGGGCAGAGCGAGCAGGTCGGTCGCGCCCTCGCCGATGTCGCTCGTCAGCACCACTCCCTCGGCGCCGTTCCGCGAGAGCAGCTGCGCGGCGTCCGCCGGCTCGAGCAGGCCCGGCTGCAACGTCAGCCCGGCGAAGTGCCCGCAGCCGCGCACCAAGAGGAACGTCTCCTCGGTGACGTGATCGACCAGGACGCGGGTGGGTTCCAGGCGCGACTCGCGCAGTACCGCGAGCAGCCTGCGGGTCACCGCCAGCTTCCCCTGCCCCGGCGTGTGCACGATCACCGGCTTGCGTAGCGCGAGCGAGAGCTCCAGCTGGCGCGCGAGCAGCTCCTCCTCGCGCTCGCCGCCCTCGTGCAGGCCCAGCTCGCCGAGCGCGACCACGCGCGGGTCGTCGAAGTAGCGCGGCAGCCGGTGCAACAGGTCGTCCACGCCATGCCACGGGATGCGCGCCGGGTGCACGGCCAGCGCCACCCAGGGGCGGATCCCGGCGGCCCGGAGCCGCTCCACCTGCACGGTGACGAGGCCGTCCCAGTGGCGCCGCAGCTCCTCCGCGCTGGAAGCGCCGGCGTCGTTCGCGCAGGTCACGGCGGCGCTGAGCCCGAACCAGGCCAGGGTAGTGAGGTCGGCGTCGCTCACTCCCTCGGCGTGGAGATGCAGGTCGACGAATGGCGGCGGCTCCGGCGCCATGCGATGACGGTAGCATGGCATGCGTCTCGCACGCGGCATTTCGAACGCGCGACAGCGGAGGCGCGGCGTGCGGCGGTTGACGCTGCCCGACGCGAGACCTACCAACAGGTGCCGGGCGGCCGCGCGGGCAGGCGGTTGGAAAGTGGACGAGAAGGAGCATCGATGGAGGCCATCGCAGCCGTAGTCCTCGCCGCCGGCAAAGGCACCCGGATGAAGAGCGACCGGGCCAAGGTGCTGCACCAGGCTTGCGGGCGCCCGCTGGCCTACTTCCCCATCCGGGCCGCGTTCGCGCTCGACTGCGCGCCGGTCGTCGTGGTGGTGGGTCACCAGGCCGAGCTGGTCGAGAATGAGCTCTCGCAGCTGTTCCCCGGCGCGCCGCTCGCGTACGCCCTGCAGAAGGGGCAGCTCGGCACCGGCCACGCCGTACTGTCCGCGCAGGCCGCATTGAAGAAGGCCGGGTTCTCCGATGGGGGAAGCGTCCTGCTCCTGTGCGGCGACACCCCGCTCGTCACGGCCGAGACGCTGCAGCGGCTGGTCCGGGCGAAGCAGGACTCGCGCGCGCCGCTCGCCTTCATCGCCACCCGCCCGGCCGACCCGAAGGGGTACGGGCGCATCGTGCGCAACGAGAAGGGCTTTCCCGAGCGCATCGTCGAGGAGAAGGACGCCTCCGCCGCGGAGAAGAAGATCGGCGAGGTGAACGCGGGGATCTACCTGGTCGATGCGCCGTTCCTGTTCAAGGCGCTGGGCCAGGCGAACCGCAACAACGCGCAAGGGGAATACTACCTGACGGACATCGTCTCGGCGGCCGCGGCTGCGGCGCGCGAGGGACGGGCGCCCTGGCCCGCCACCATCGAGGCCAGCGAGGAGGAGGTGAGCGGCGTGAACGATCGCGCCCAGCTCGCCTGGAGCGCGGCGCGCCTGCGCGAGCGGCGGCTGTCCGCGCTGATGCGCGAGGGTGTCTCCGTCGTCGATCCCGCGGTCACCTACGTCGACGAGGGAGTGGAGATCGGTCCCGACAGCGTGCTGGAGCCGCTGGTGAGCCTCCGCGGCAAGACCCGCCTGGGCCAGGGCGTCGAGGTGGGTCAGGGGTGCGTGCTGATCGACGTGGAGGTCGAGGACGGCGCGCGGATCCTCCCCTACTGCCATCTCCACGGCGCCAGGCTCGGCAAGGCGGCGATCGTGGGGCCGTTTGCACGTCTGCGGCCCGGTGCGCAGGTTTCCGAGCAGGCGCACGTCGGCAACTTCGTGGAGCTGAAGAAGACGGTGCTGGGAAAGGGCAGCAAGGCGAACCACCTCACCTACCTGGGCGACGCGGTGATCGGCGAGGGCGTCAACGTCGGCGCGGGCACCATCACGTGCAACTACGACGGCAAGAAGAAGCACGTGACCGTCATCGAGGACGGCGCGTTCATCGGGTCGGACACCCAGTTCGTCGCCCCCGTGACCGTGCACAAGGGCGCGTACGTGGGCACCGGCACCACGGTGCGCGAAGACGTTCCGGCGGGCTCCCTGGCGGTGAGCGCGGGGAAGCAGCGCAACATCGAGGGGTGGGTGGAGAAGAAGGGCAAGAAGTGAGCGGTCCGGCGGTTGGGGCGTGGGGCGTCACGAGCTAGGTTGGAGCGGAGGCGGTGGAGCATGTGCGGGATCGTGGGATACGTGGGCGACGAGGAGTGCGCGAGCCTCCTGGTGGACGGGCTGCGCAAGCTCGAGTACCGCGGCTATGACTCGGCGGGCGTGGCGGTGCTGGGCAGGGAGGGCCTCTCGGTCGTCCGGGCCAAGGGCAAGCTCGCCAACCTCGAGAAGCGGCTCGGAGAGCAGACGCCGCGCGGGATGACCGGCATCGGGCACACCCGCTGGGCCACGCACGGCAAGCCGTCCGACGAGAACGCGCACCCGCACAAGTACGGCGGCGTCGCCGTGGTGCACAACGGAATCATCGAGAACCATCTCGAGCTGAAGGAGACGCTCTCCCATGCCGGGCACAGGTTCGCCTCGGAAACCGACACGGAGATCTTCGCGCACCTGATCGCCGACGAGGAGAAGTCGGGGAAGGCGCTGCCCGACGCGGTCCGCGCGGCGCTGGCGAAGGTGAAGGGGACGTACGCGCTGGCGGTGATGAGCGAGCGCTCGCCCGAGATGCTGGTGGTGGCGAAGAACGCTTCGCCTCTGGTGCTGGGGCTGGGCGACAAGTGCAACTTCGTGGCGAGCGACGTGCCGGCCATCCTGGCGCACACCCGCGACGTGATCTTCCTCGAGGAGGGGGACTTCGCGGTGATCACCAAGAAGGGCGTCGAGCTGACCGACCGCTCGGGCAACAAGCTCGCCCGCAGCGTCCGCCGCATCGACTGGACGCCGACCATGGCCGAGAAGAACGGCCACAAGCACTTCATGCACAAGGAGATCCACGAGCAGGCGCGCGCGCTGACCGACACCATCCGCGGCCGCGCCTCCGTGGAGGAAGGCGACGTCTATCTCGACGGGTGCAAGCTCGACGCGAAGACGGTCGCCGGCCTGAACAAGGTGCACGTGGTGGCGTGCGGCACCAGCTGGCACGCCTCGCTGACGGGCAAGATGATGATCGAGACGCTGGCGCGGCTCCCGGTCGAGGTCGATCTGGCGAGCGAGTTCCGCTACCGCGAGCCGCTGGTCGACTCCCGCACGCTGTGCGTCGCGGTCTCGCAGAGCGGCGAGACGGCGGACACGCTGGGCAGCTTCCGCGAGGCCAAGTCGCGCGGGGCGCGCGGGTTGGCCATCTGCAACGTGGTCGGCTCCGCCATCGCGCGCGAAGCCGACGACGTGCTCTACACGCACGCGGGGCCGGAGATCGGCGTCGCCTCGACCAAGGCGTTCACCACGCAGCTCGCGGCATTCTTCCTCCTCGCCGTGCGGCTGGGTCGCCTGCGCGGGACGCTGGATGCGCCGGCCGCGCGCAAGCACCTCGAGGCCCTGCGCGAGCTGCCGATGCTGGTCGAGCGGACCCTCAAGCACGAGGGCGAGATCCAGCAGGCGGCGTACAGGTTCTCTGCCTCCCGCGACCTGCTCTTCCTCGGCCGGGGGCCGCAGTTCCCGGTCGCGCTGGAAGGGGCGCTGAAGCTGAAGGAGATCTCCTACATCCACGCCGAGGGGTACGCGGCGGGCGAGATGAAGCACGGGCCCATCGCGCTCATCGACGAGAACATGCCGGTGATGGTGCTGGCGCCGCGCGATTCGGAGACCAACCCGGGCGTGAACTACGAGAAGATCCTGGGCAACATCCAGGAGGTGAAAGCGCGCGGCGGGCGGGTGATCGCCATCTGCAGCGAGGGCGACACCATGGTGCCCCGGCTGGCGGAGTGCGCGATCGCCATCCCCCGGACCAACCCCCTGCTCCAGCCCATCATCTCGGTCATCCCCACCCAGCTCTTCAGCTACCACGTGGCCGACCACCGCGGGACCGACGTCGATCAGCCCCGCAACCTCGCCAAATCCGTCACCGTCGAGTAAAAGAATCTGTAAATCCAAATCAATTTCACCACGGAGGGCACGGAGCACACGGAGGTGGGTTTTTGAAAGAACCGGGATCTCCGTGTCCTCCGTGTGCTCCGTGGTGCAGTCGTTTTTGCCGGATTGCCCCCCTGGTGTGTCGCGGGCGTCGCGAAGTGGATCGGGCGTGAGGGAGTCGCGTAGGCTCTGAAGGTGGGGTTCCCGCTCAAGTTGGCGCAAAGGCGGCCCAAGGCGCCGGAAACGGCGCTGCTCGGGCTGTTGCGCGGCGTGCCGCTCCTGCCTGGCCTGGAGAGGAGCTGGCCGGAAGTCCTGGCGCTGGCCGAGGCGCACGGCGTCGGGCCGCTGCTGCACGCCGTCGCGCCGAAGCTGCCGGACGAAGCGCGGGAGGACCTGCGCAAGCTGCGGGCAGCCGCGCAGGCCGACCGGCGCTGGCAGCACGCCGCCCTGCTCCGCCTCGGCGGAGCGCTGGAGGGCGCCGGCGCGCTGGTGGTGCACGGCGCCGCCCACGCCGAGGACCTGTACACCGCCCCCGAGCTGCGGCCTCTCCGCGAGCTGGAGATGCTCATCGCGCCGTCCCGCACCTTCGCGGCGCTCGAGCGCCTCTCGCGCCGCGGCTACCGCATCGAGGAGCGGCCGGAGAAGGGCTGGTTGGTCCTGCGGCTGCGCGATCCGCGCGAAGCGCGCGTGGCGATCCACCTGCGCCGCGGCTTTCCCCCTCCGGGCGGCGCTCCCGCGGCGCCGCGCGCCGGCGCGGGCCCGGAGCCCGAGGTCGAGAGCGCGCTGCCGGCCGGGGCGCTCTGCCTGCGCGCGCAGGGGACCCGGCTGCACCCCGACGACGCGATCCTGGTGCACGCGCTGGCGCTGGCCGAGCGCGCGCTCCGCGCTCCGCTCATCGAGGTCGTCGACCTCGCCCACCTCTTCCGGCGGTGCGATCCCGCCATGGCGGTGGCCCGCGCCAGGCAGGCGCGCCTCTTGCCCCAGCTCGGCGCCGCGCTGCTCCTGCTCGAGCGGTGCGCGGCGGCGGCGCGGCGGTTCGGCGGGGCCGAGGTCGACCCCGCGCGCATTCCCCGACTCGACCTGCCCGGCGAGCTGGGGCGCGCCGTGGATGGATTCGAGCTCGCCGCCGAGCCGGCCCGGCCAGGGGCCCTCTTGCAGGTCGCCCGGGCCCTGGGATTGATTGCGGAGCAGGGGAGCGTCGAGTAGGTTCGCGCGCCTTCCACGGAGGAACTGAGGGCGCATGCGCATCGCAGTGGTGGGAACCGGCTACGTCGGCCTGGTCGCGGGCACCTGCTTCGCCGAGACCGGACATGTGGTGGTCTGCGTCGACGTCGACGAGGCGAAGGTGCAGACCCTCCGCAAGGGAGGGACGCCCATCTACGAGCCGGGCCTCGAGGAGCTGCTCGCGCGCAACCTCAAGGCCGAGCGCCTCTCCTTCACCACCGATCTTCCGGGCGCGGTGCGCGGCGCGGAGGTGGTGTTCATCGCGGTGGGGACCCCGCAAGGCGACGACGGCAACGCGGACCTGCGCACGGCCATGAAGGTGGCCCACGACGTCGCCGACACCGCCGAGCGCTACACCGTGATCGTCAACAAGAGCACCGTGCCGGTGGGCACCGCCGCCCGCATGCAGGCCGAGGTGGCGGCCCGGACGAAGGTGCCCATCGAGGTGGTGTCCAACCCGGAGTTCCTCAAGGAAGGGGCCGCGATCGACGACTTCCAGCGCCCGGACCGCATCGTCATCGGCGCTTTCAGCGAGCGCGCCCGGGCGGTCGTCGCCGAGCTGTACGCGCCGTTCGTGCGCACCGAGAGCCCCATCTATTTCATGGACCCCGCCTCGGCGGAGCTGACCAAGTACGCCGCCAACGCCATGCTGGCGATGCGCATCAGCTTCATCAACGAGGTGGCGAACCTGTGCGAGCGCGTCGGCGCGGACGTGGACGCGGTCCGCAAGGCGCTGGGCGCGGACAAGCGGATCGGCCACCCCTTCCTCTTCCCCGGCGTGGGCTACGGCGGGTCCTGCTTCCCCAAGGACGTCAAGGCGCTGGTCGCCACCGCGCGGACCCAGGGCCTCGATTTCGCGCTTCTGGCCGCGGTGGACGCCGTCAACGACCGGCAGAAGCGCCTCCTGGCGCAGAAGGCGCGCGCGCACTTCGGCCCGGCCGGCGGCGTGCGCGGCCGCAAGGTCGCGGTGTGGGGGCTCGCGTTCAAGCCGAAGACGGACGACATCCGCGCCGCGCCGGCCCTCGCGCTCATCGAGGAGCTGCTCGCCGACGGCGCGGTCGTCGCCGCCCACGATCCGGTCGCGATGGAGCCGGCGCGCAGGCAGCTGGGCGCCCGCGTCCAGTACGCCGCGAATCCGTACGCAGCCGTGGAAGGGGCGGAAGCCCTCTTCCTGGTCACCGAGTGGAACGAGTTCCGCCAGCCGGACTTCGCGCGGGTGAAGCAGCTGATGGCGAGGCCGGTGGTCTTCGACGGCCGCAACATCTGGAACCCTCAGCGCCTGGCCGAGTTGGGCTTCACCTACCACGGAGTGGGCCGCCGCTCTTGATGTGACACGATCTGCCGTACACATCACGCTCTTCGATCCGGCGCCTTCGGCGCCTCTACGAGGGGGAGCTCGCTCCCCCCTCGACCCCCCAAGAGATCACCTTGAGCTCAGGTGCGGCTCGATCTCGCGCCACAAGCGCGGCAGGTCGGCGCTCAGCTCGTGTCCATCGTCCAGCAGGACCAGGCGCGCCTCGCGCCCGCGCTCGCGCATCCGCCGGACGAACTCCGGGGCGAGATCGGGCGTGACCACCTCGTCGCGACTGCCCTGCAGCACCAGCGCAGGCGCGTCGGGGAGCGGAAACGGCTGGTGCCGGCCGGCGTCCTCCAGGAACCCGATCGAAAGGGCCTCCTTGCGGCTCCAGGCGTGGTGATCGACGAGCGCCTCGCCCCGCTCGCGCCAGCGCCGCAGCTCGTCGGCCCCGATGCGCCGCTTCCAGCGCTCGGCCAGATCGAACGCGGGGGCCAGCAACACCAGGGCGCGGGCGCGGCCCGGGCGCAGCGCGGACCAGAGCGCCGCGGTGTACCCGCCCAGGCTGGACCCGAAGAGCACCGCCGGGTCGCTCTGGAGCAGCGCGTCGATCTGCCCCAGCATGCGGGTCACGCTCAGGTCCCGGAACGCCGGCTGGTTCAGGTCGGGGATCTCCAGCCGCGCGCCGCGCGCGGCGAGGCGCTCGCGGACGAACCGGCCCTTGCTGGACTCGGGCCCGCTGGCGAACCCGTGCAGCCACAGGTAGCGCATATGGTCTCCGTTCACTGAGCAGCGGATTCCGAGGTTCCGCAAGCTTGAATCCGTGGTAGATCGCCGCGGCCATGACCTGCCGTGTTGTCAAGCTCTTGCTACTCCTCGGCTGCATGCTCACCCTGACGGCAGCCGCCGGCTGCGGGGACCCGTGCAGGGATCTGGCCAGCCAGATCTGCGTGTGTTTCCCGGACGACGGCACGAGGGCGGTGTGCAACCAGAGGGCGAAGGACGCGGCATCGATCTTCTCGGTCAGCCCGCAGGACAAGGAGTACTGCCAGCAGAAGCTGGACTCCCACGCTTGCGACTGCCGGAACCTCGCCACGCCGGAGGGAAGGGCCGGCTGCGGCTTGACCTTTCCGTGACCTGAAGTCCTCCGCATTGGAGGGGGAGAATGGCGAAGGTCTGCGTCACCGGGGCGGCGGGTTTCATCGGCGGACAGGTCGCGGAAGAGCTGCTGAGGCAGGGCCACGAAGTCGTCGGGCTCGACGATTTCTCCAGCGGAACGCGTGAGACGGCGGCGCTGCTCGCGGGCCACGCACGTTTCCAGCTGATCGAGGGGAGCATCGCGGATCCGCAGGCGGTCGCGCGGGCGCTGGCGGGCTCGAAGTGGGTCTTCCACCTGGCCGCGATCCCTTCCGTGCCGGTCTCGATGCAGGAGCCGGAGCGCACCACCGCGGTGAACGTGGGCGGGACGGTGAACGTGCTGCAGGCGGCGCTGCGCGCGCGCGTCGAGCGGGTGGTGCTCGCCTGCTCGTGCGCGGCCTACGGCGACGGGGCGGAGCAGCCGAAGCACGAAGCGCTCCTCCCCCGGCCCGCCTCGCCGTACGCGGCGCAGAAGGTCGCTTGCGAGCTGTATGCGCAGACCTATGCGCGCGCCTTCGGGTTGCCCTGCGTCGGGCTCCGCTTCTTCAACGTCTACGGGCCGCGCCAGGACCCGAAGAGCGAATACGCGGCGGCCATCCCGAGGTTCGTGACGCGCCTCTTGTCGGGAGATCGGCCCATCGTGTTCGGCGACGGGCTGCAGACCCGCGACTTCGTGCACGTCTCGGACGTGGTGCGGGCGAACCTGCTCGCGGCCACCGCAAAGGATGCGCCGGGCGAGATCGTCAACGTGGCCAGCGGCCGGAGCGCCTCGCTCCTGGAGTTGATCCGGCTGATCAAGCACGCGATCGGCCCCGCCGCGGCGCACCTGGAGCCGGAGCACCAGCCGGCGCGCGCCGGCGATCTCCGCGCCTCGTCCGCCGACCTGACCAAGGCCCGCCGGGTGCTCGGGTACGAACCCCGCGTCGGCCTCGCCGAAGGCCTCGCCGGCCTGGTCGAGTCCTGGCGCGCCACCCTGGACCGCGCCGCGTAGCGGACGGACCGTTCGAAAAGCGCAACCGCTTTTTCAGATTGGCTTCAGCGACGAGATGAGCTGCTGGAGATCGTCGGGGAGCGGGGACTCGAAACGCATGCGCTCGCCCGTGACCGGGTGGGGGACCGTCAGCTCGGAGGCGTGCAGCGCCTGGCGGTGGTGGCGCAGCGCGCGGCGCTCCTCGGGCGTGATCAGGTCGTCGAACTCGCCTCGCGGGGCCGGGGCGCCTCCGCTCTCGGCCAGCCTGAGGAAGATGCCGTCGTCGGGCCCGTACAGCTTGTCGCCGACCAGCGGCGACGCCGCCGCGTGCAGGTGCGCGCGGATCTGGTGCTGGCGCCCGGTCCGCGGCTCGCAGCGCAGGAGCGCCAGCGGCTTCCCCTGGGGATCGCGGTAGCGCGCCAGCACCCGGAAGACGGTCACGGCGGCCATTCCCTCCGGGTCCGGACGCGCCTTCACCTTGATGCGCTCGCTGCCCACCGAGAGCGGCACGTCGACCTGGAACTCGTCCGCGCGGGGCTCGCCCTCGCACAGCGCCAGGTAGGCCTTCTCCACCTCCCGCGCCGCGAAGGCCGCCTTGAGAGCGCGCGTGTGCAAGGATCCGCGGCCGCAGGCCACCAGGCCGCTCGTCTCGCGATCCAGGCGGTGCGCCGGGTCGGGTTTCTCGCCCGCCGCGTTCCGGTGGCGGGTCTCCAGCGCCCGCGTCAGCGTCGACAGGTGGTAGCGGGCGGTCGGGTGCAGCGCGAGCCCGGCGGGCTTGTCCACCACCAGCAGCGCGTCGTCCTCGTAGACGACCGGGATGGCCGGAGGCTCACCGTCGTCGCCGGGCGAGCGCTTGCGCAGCGAGAAGCGGAGCCCGGGCCAGATGCGCGTCTCCGGGAGAAGCTCCCGCTCGCCGTGCACCAGCGCGCGGCCGCGCAGCAGCCGGTCCAGGCGCGCCGGCGCCAGCGGGCGCTTCAGCTTCTCCGCGACGTACGCGGCCAGGGTCCAGCCCGCGTAGTTCGGCTCCACCTCGAAATGGACCAGCGCGCGGGCGGCATCCTCGATCATCCGACTGACAACGTAACCCGCCGCGGCTCCCGTGGCACCGTCGGGTAGCGGACAGAACTTTGCAGGCGTGGCCCGGCGTGCCCACCTGACGGGGGTCATGAAATTCCTCCACGTCGTCGGGGCACGGCCCAACTTCATGAAGGTGGCGCCGGTCCTCGCCCAGCTGCGCAAGGACCCGCGGGTGCGGCAGGTGCTGGTGCACACCGGGCAGCACTACGACCCCAGGATGTCGGACGTCTTCTTCCAGGACCTGGAGATGCCGGCGCCCGACGCGCACCTCGGGGTGGGGAGCGGGTCGCACGCGCAGCAGACGGCGAAGATCATGGTCGAGGTCGAGCCGGTGATCCTGCGCGAGGAGCCCGACGTGGCGGTGGTGGCGGGCGACGTCAACTCGACGGTGGCCGTGGCGCTGGTGGCGGCGAAGCTCGGCGTCGCGGTCGCGCACATCGAGGCCGGGCTGCGGTCCTGGGACTGGCACATGCCCGAGGAGATCAACCGCGTCCTGACCGACCGGATGTCGGAGCTCCTCTTCACTCCCTCCCGGGATGCCGACGAGAACCTCGCGAAGGAAGGCATCGACCCCGGCCGGGTGCACTTCGTCGGAAACGTGATGATCGACAGCCTGCAGGCCGCGCTGCCCCGGGCGCGCGAGAGCCGCATCCACCAGCAGCTGGGGGTGCGCAAGGGGGAGTACGCGCTGGCGACGCTGCACCGGCCGAGCAACGTGGACGAACCGGCCGCGCTGGAGAGGCTGCTCGTCGCGCTGGCCGAGGTCTCGGGGCGCATCCCGGTGGTGTTCCCCGTCCATCCGCGCACGCGCGCGCGGCTGTCGATGGACGCCTCCCTGGGAGCCAAGGCGGAGGGCGCGCGCGGGCTCAAGCTCGCCGACCCCATCGGTTATCTGGACTTCCTCGCCCTCACGGCGAATGCTCGCCTGGTGATGACTGACTCGGGGGGCATCCAGGAGGAAACCACCGCGCTGGGCGTGCCGTGCCTGACGGTGCGGCACAACACCGAGCGCCCCGTGACGGTGGAGGTGGGCAGCAACACCCTGGTGGGGACGGACCCGGCGCAGGTGGTGCCCGCGGCGCTGGCGGTGCTGGAAGGACGCGGGAAGAAGGGCCGCGTGCCGGACCTCTGGGACGGGCGGGCTGCGGAGCGGATCGCGCGCCTCCTGGTGGGGTTCTGCGAGGAGCGGGGGAGATGAGAAGGAAACCGCGCCGGCGCCTGTCGCGCCTGCGGCGCTTGCGCGCGAAGCTGTTCTAGCCGCCCGCCGAGCGCAGCCTGCACACCTGCGGGTGGGACGCGCTAGAAGGCTGCGCGTGTCCCCGTGCCGCGCGAACTTCGCGAGCGACCAGGACATCGACGATCCAGGGGTCGTCGGGTCGGCTGTGCGCGCCGGCGGAGGCGACGCGGAGGCGGTGCTCGCCCGCGACGCCTCGCCGGAAGCCAAGGCGGCGCTGCGCGCGAACACCGAGCGGGCGCGCGCGTCGGGCATCTTCGGAGCGCCGAATTGCCTGGTCGTATCGGAGCTGTTCTTCGGGCAGGACCGGATCGAGGACGCGATCGCCTGGGCTACTTCTTCACGCCCAGCGAGATGAGAGCGCCCGGCTCGGGCGCCAGCGCGTCGCGGTAGCGGCGGATGGCGTCCGTAAGCCCGGCGCGGCGGTCCGCCGGCGCGTCCGGCAGCTCCGCCTCGGCGCGCGCCAGCGCCGTTCGCAGCATCTGCGATGCCGTGGCCTCGTCGCCCGCAACGGAGGTCAGCGCTGCCGCTCGCAGCACGTCGATCGCAGCCGGTCCGCGCCCGGCTCCGTCGCTTCGCGAATCGAGGTCGACGACGCGGCGGGCCTGGGCCGCAGCGCCTTCGACCTCCCCTGTCTCCTCCAGCGCGTCGCGGCGCAAGGCCGCTGCGTCCCGCGCCGGCAACTGCCCGGCCTCTTCCGCCTCGGCGAGCGCACGCGCCGCCTCCTCCGGGCGCCCGGAGAGCTGCCGCAGCTGTGTCCACAGCGAATGGAAGCGCACCCAGTCCTGCTGCGGATCCTCGTCCTCCTCGCGCAGCGCATCGAACAGCCGCTCCTCCGCCGCCCAGCGGAGCAGGTCCTCGTCGATGCGCTGGTCCGGATCGAGCCGCGCCCGGTCGAGCGCGACTTCCAGCAGGGTGAGCACCACTTCCTCGACGCCGGCCGGCAGCGGTTCCCCGGCCGCCTTCCGCTCGCGGAAGCCGGCCACGTCCCGCGACAGCCCTTCCACGGCCCGGCCGAGCGCCTGCAGCTCGCCGCGCTGGTCGCCCGACTCGTGCAGGACCCGCGCGAGCCCCAACTCGGCCGCCGGAAGCCCGGGCACCGCGTGCAGCACGGCGCGGAACTCGTGCTCGGCGCCGTCGAGGTCGCCGAATTCTTCCAGGTAGATCTCGCCGAGCGCACCCCGCGCCAGCACTTCCGCGCCGCCGCCGGTCGCGGCCGCCCGCCGGAGGAGCCGGACCGCCTCCTGCGGATCGGTCCGGCGGAGCTCGAACGCGGCGCGTCGGATGTCCGCCAGAACCTCGGGATCGACCTGGGGGTCGATGTGCGACATCCCCTTTTCTCTATGCCGTTCCGCGGCCGTTGCCCAGGGTTGCAGATTCGGCCGCCGCGGATTACAACGCGACGTGCGCCTCGCAGCACTCATCCCCGCGCGCTACTCGGCCCAGCGGCTGCCTGGAAAACCGCTTGCCGACCTGTGCGGCGCGCCGATGATCGTGCGCGTCTGCCAGCGCGCCGCGCGCGCCGAGGGGCTCGACGAGATCGCGGTCGCGACCGACGACGCCCGCATCGCGCACGCCGTGACCTCGGCGGGCTTCCGCGCGGTGATCACGGGAGAGGCGCGCAACGGCACCGAGCGGATCGCGCAGGCCGCGCAGGTCGTCACCGCCGACGCGTATCTCAACGTCCAGGGCGACGAGCCGCTCATCGATCCGCGCGCGATCACCGCCGTCGGAAACCTTTTGCGCCAGGGCGCGGAGATGGCCACCGCCGCGCGGCCGCTCGAGCCGGACGAGGCGCACCAGCCGAGCGTGGTCAAGGTGGTGCTCGATCACCGCGGGCGCGCCCTGTACTTCTCGCGGAGCCGGATCCCCTTCCCCCGGGTCGCCGGCGAGGTCGCCGGGCTCGCGCACCTCGGCATCTACGGCTTCTCGGCGGCCTTCCTCTATCGCTTCGCCAAGCTGCCGGAGACCCCGCTCGAGCGCGCCGAAGGCCTCGAGCAGCTCCGCGCGCTCTACCACGGGCATGCGATCGAGGTGGCGGTCGGCCCCTGGATCTCGGCCGCCGTCGATACACCGGAAGATCTGGAGCGCGTCAGGGCTTTGTACTCGGACGAGCAAAGGAGGCACGGATGAGCGCACTGCGAGGCAGCCGCATGGATGCGGCGCGCGGCAAGCGCACCAAGTTCATCTTCGTGACCGGCGGGGTGGTGTCGTCCCTCGGCAAGGGCCTCTCCAGCGCCTCGCTGGGCGCGCTGCTGGAGAACCGCGGTCTCAAGATCACCCACCTGAAGCTCGACCCGTACATCAACGTCGACCCGGGCACGATGAGCCCGTTCCAGCACGGCGAGGTGTACGTCACCGACGACGGCGGCGAGACCGACCTCGACCTGGGCCACTACGAGCGCTTCAGCTCGGCGAAGATGTCGCGGCACAACAACGCCACCACCGGCCGCATCTACCAGAACGTGATCAACAAGGAGCGGCTCGGCGAGTACCTGGGCAAGACCGTGCAGGTGATTCCCCACATCACCGACGAGATCAAGCGCTTCATCCTGAACGCCGCCGACGGCAACGACATCGTCATCGTCGAGGTGGGCGGCACGGTCGGCGACATCGAGAGCCTGCCGTTCCTCGAGGCCATCCGGCAGATGAAGTACGACGTGGGCAGCGAGAACGCGATCTACCTGCACCTCACCTTGGTGCCGTACATCCAGACCGCGCACGAGGTGAAGACCAAGCCCACGCAGCACAGCGTGATGAAGCTGCGCGAGATCGGGATCCAGCCCGACATCCTGCTCTGCCGGACCGATCGCGCGCTGTCCAAGGAGATCAAGGACAAGATCGCGCTGTTCTGCTCGGTCGAGCCGGGGAGCGTCTTCACCGCCGCCGACGTGTCCACCATCTACGAGCTGCCGCTCGCTCTCCACGAGGAAGGTCTCGACGACCGCGTCGCCGAGCTCTTGAACATCTGGAGCCGCGCGCCGCGCCTCGACAAGTGGGAGAAGATCGTCAAGGCGGTGAAAGAGCCCTCGCGCGAGGTGCGCATCGCCATCGTCGGCAAGTACGTCGACCAGACCGAGAGCTACAAGTCGCTCAACGAGGCGCTGGTGCACGGCGGGATCGCCAACGACTGCCGGGTCAGCCTGGAATACGTCGATTCCTCCGACGTGGAGAAGCTGGGCGCCGAGACGCTGCTCTCGCACGCGGACGCCATCCTGGTGCCGGGCGGATTCGGCATGCGCGGCACCGAGGGCAAGATCGCGGCGGTGCGCTACGCGCGCGAGAAGAAGGTGCCGTTCTTCGGCATCTGCCTGGGCCTGCAGATGGCGGCCATCGAGTTCGCGCGCAACGTGCTGGGCCTCGCCGGCGCCAACTCGCTGGAGTTCGACGAGGCGACGCCGCACCCGGTGGTCAGCCTGATGGCCGACCAGAAGTCGGTGGTGGCCAAGGGCGGCACCATGCGCCTGGGCGCGTACGACTGCACGCTCAAGGCGGGCAGCCTGGCGCAGAAGCTCTACGGGCGGTCGCTCATCTCCGAGCGGCACCGGCACCGGTACGAGGTGAACAACGCCTACCGGCCCCGCTTCGAGGAGCGCGGGTTCATCGCCTCCGGCGTGAACGATCAGCTCGGCCTGGTCGAGGTGATCGAGTTGGAGGGGCACCCCTACTTCCTCGGCTGCCAGTTCCATCCCGAGTTCCAGTCCAAGCCCTTCCAGCCGCATCCCCTCTTTTCCGGGTTCGTGCGGGCCGCGCTCGAGCAGCGCGCGCGGCAGGGCCGCGGGGAGAAGCCCGGCGACCCGCCCCGGCCCACGCCGGACATCCAGTTCCCGGCGGGCGCGCCCAAGGCGCAGGCATGAAGGTCGGCCGCGCCGAGGTCGGGCCCGGCCACCCGCTGCTCCTCATCGCGGGACCGTGCGTGATCGAGGGCGAGGCCCAGACGCTCGCGGCGGCGCGGAAGGTGGCCGACGTGGCGCAGCGGCACGGGCTGCCGGCGGTCTTCAAGTGCTCCTTCGACAAGGCGAACCGCACCAGCGGCAAGAGCTTCCGCGGCCCCGGCCTCACGCAAGGACTCCGGGTATTGGCCCGCGTGAAGCAGGAGACCGGCCTCCCAGTCCTCACCGACGTGCACGAGGTGGCTCAATGCGCCCCGGCGGCCGAGGTCGCGGACGTCTTGCAGATCCCCGCGTTCCTCTGCCGCCAGACGGACCTGCTCCTCGCGGCCGGCGGCACCGGCCGCGCGGTCAACGTGAAGAAAGGCCAGTTCCTCGCGCCGTCGGACATGAAGAACGTGGTGGCGAAGCTCCTCGAGGCCGGCTGCCGCGACATGCTCCTCACCGAGCGGGGCGTGACCTTCGGCTACCACGACCTGGTGGTGGACTTCCGCGGGCTGATCGCCCTGCGGAAGCTCGCGCCGGTGTGTTTCGACGCGACCCATTCCGTGCAGCAGCCCGGCGGGCAGGGGGATCGCACCGGAGGGGACCGGACGCTCGCCCCTCCGCTGGCGAGGGCCGCGGCGGCCGTGGGCATCGACGCCCTCTTCTGCGAGGTGCACGAGGACCCCGACCGCGCGCTCTCCGACGGGCCCAACTCGCTCACCTTCCCGCTCTGGGAGGAGACCGTCGCGGACGTGCAGCGGATCCGCGCCGCGATGGTCGCGCGGTAGCTGCACGCCTTTACAGCGGTACTGGACGGCGCGTAGGCAGGAGATGGTAGGGTCCGCGCCGAGTGCCCCCTCCCCGGACAGCGCTGCTGCTCTGCGCGGCCTTCTGCGCAGCGTGCGGCGAGGGCGTGCCCATCCTCATGTACCACTCGGTGAGCGACGCCGGGGACCCGCTCACTGTCCCGCCGCAGGAGCTGGACGCACAGCTCGACTTCCTCCGCTCGGCGGGCTTCGAGACGATCACGCTGCGCGAGGTCCTCGACGCGCAGGACGGCGCGGGGAAGCTCCCCCGCCACCCGGTGGTGCTCACCTTCGACGACGGCTTCGAGGACGCCTCGACGGAGGTGCTGCCGCGGCTCCTTCTGCGCGGGCAGAAGGCGACCTTCTTCATCGTCTCGGGATTCTGCGCGCAGGACGCGGCCACCCGGGTCGCGAAGGCCTACCGCCGCTATCTCGTCTGGCCCGAGGTTCGCGCCCTGCAGGCTGCCGGGATGGAGATCGGCTCGCATAGCGTCTCCCATCGCAAGCTGGCCGGCCTGGGCAAGGCAGACTTGCGCGCCGAGATCGAGCAGAGCCGCGCCGTGCTCCAGGCCTACCTGGGTCAGCGCATCGAGCTCTTCGCGTATCCGTACAACGACCAGATGCAATGGGTCCGCCGCGCCGTGGAGAGGGCCGGCTACCGTGGGGCAGTGGTGGGCGCCCGCGGGAACAGCGACCCCTTCACCCTGCAGCGCCTGACCATGCACCGGGGCATCACTGCCGCCGACCTGCGCTCGATGCTCTCGGAAACCTGGGAGACAGCGTACACGGGGGGCGGATGATCCCGGCCCTGCTCGCCGCGGCCGCCGCAGCGGTCGCAACGGCGTTCGAGCCGCCATCGGCCGAGGACCCGCTCCCGGCGCTGGGTGCCTTGGGTCCGCAGCCCGCCGGCGCCACGGCGCTGACCGCGCGCGCGGGGCGGCCGTTCCATGGCGCGCGGCTCGATCACGGCGTATCGGATGCGGTCGACGTGGGGGTGGGGCTCGACGTCTGGCCGGAGGGCTTCTACCGGCCGACGGCCCAGGCGCGGGTGCTCGCCTTCCGGTCGGGACCCGCCCAGCTGACCGTCCGGGGAACGCTGGGCCGCGTCGTCGGTGCCAGCCCGGGCCTGGTCCACACCAGCGACGGCGAGCTGGCGCTGCAGCTGGGGTTCGCGCCGCTCGCGCGCCTGGGCGCGTTCGCCGAGGTGTCGCTGCTCGGCGCGACCGACTTCACGCGCGAGCACACCGCCGCGTTCACGCAGGTGCAGGGCGGCCTCGCCTTCGCCCCGCGCGGCCGCTTGTCGCTGCTCGCCTCCGCGGGCGTGCTGCAGGGGGCGCGCGGCGCCCGCGCGGTGGGCTCGGGCGGCGCGGCCTTCCGCTTCTGATAGAAGCCCAAGCGTGCCGCCGCGATCCAGGAAGCCGCCGCGCGAGCTCTTGCGCCGCATCCGGCTGGTCGTGCTCGACGTCGACGGCACGCTCACCGACGGCCGCCTCTTCTATGGCAAGGACGGCGAGGCGTTGAAGGCGTTCGACGTCCGCGACGGCCACGGGCTCCGCCTCTTGCAGCTCCACGGCGGCATCAAGGTCGCGGCGCTCACGGGACGGCGCGCGGACCTGGTGCAGCAGCGCTGCCGGGAGCTGTCCATCGGGCCGGTGGTGGGCTCGTCGCGCGCCAAGGGCCCCGCGCTGCAGCAGATCTGCGACGAGGTGGCCGTCCCGCTCGCCGACACCGCGTTCATGGGCGACGACGTGAACGATCTGCCGGCGCTGCGCATTGCCGCGCTGTCCTGCGCGCCCGCGGACGCGGCGCCCGAGGTGCTCCGCGAGGTGCGCTGGGTGGCCCCGCACCGGGCGGGGCGCGGGGCGGTGCGGGCCCTCTGCGAGCTGCTCCTCGCCGCGACGGTGGGATGGCCGCCACCGGAGGACGCGCCGGCTCCGCGAGGATGAGCCCCGCCGCGCCCCAGACCGCCGCTCGGCCCGCTCCGCGCACGGCGCCCCTCGGCAAGCGCATGCGCCGCGAGCTGCGGGTGCGTGCGCTGCTCCTGCTGCTGCCGGTGCTCTCGCGGCTGCCTCGCCGGGTGGCGCTCGCGCTGGGCGCCGCCTGCGGATGGCTCGCTTGGTTCGTCGCTCCGCGACACCGGCGCGCCGCGCTCGAGCACCTGGCGATCGCTTTTCCCGATCGCGACCGCGGCTGGCGCGCTCGGATCGGGCGCGCCTCGTTCGCCAACCTGGGCCGCTCGGCGCTCGAACTGGTGGCGACGCAGCGCTTCGATCTGGCGCGCGCCGTTCACTTCGATCCGGGTTCGCTCGAAACGATGACCGCCGCGCACGCCGAAGGGCGCGGCGTGGTGGTCATCTCCTGCCACCTCGACAACTGGGAGCTCCTCGCCCGGCGCGTGGCCGGGGAGGGCCTGCCCGTCGCGACGGTCGCGCGCGAGGCGCAGGATCCGCGGCTGACGGCGCTGCTGGAGAAGTCGCGCGGCTCGACCGGGATCGTCAGCCTGTGGCGCAACCATCCCGGCGCCGCGCGCGGGTTCATCCGCCACCTGCGCAAAGGCGGCGTGGTCGCGGCGCTCATCGATCAGGACACGGAAGTCGCCGGTCATTTCGTTCCGTTCTTCGGGAGGGAAGCATTCACTCCACGCGCACCCGCGGACTTCGCGCTGCGAATGGGTGCGGCCGTCGTGTTCGCTCGAATCCGCCGGGTGGCCCCGGGCGTGCATCGGATCCGGATCTCGCGCCTCGTCGTGCCCGCCTCGGGGGACCGGGAGGCCGACTCGCGCGCGCTCACGGCGGCGGCGAGCGCGGCCATCGAGGAGGAGGTCCGCGCCTGCCCGGATCAGTGGGTGTGGATGCATGCGCGGTGGCGCACACGACCGGGTTCAATCCGTTGAACTCTTGACGGATTTTATGTAACCGGAGCGCGGTCTCGGACCTCGACACCGGATGGTCGGGGTGCTAGTGTTCCTTGCAAATGTGGAGCCAGTTCGTCATCCCCGGTGCCGCTGCAGCGCTCCTCCTGGGCTGCGGGGCACCGGCTCCCTTGCAGGACCTGTCGGATCATTCCCCACCCCTCGGAGCGCCGGACCTCACCTTGCATGGGGTGGCGTTCGCCCGACTATCCGACGGCCGGGTGGCCGCGCGAGGCACCGCACGCGAGGTTGCGTATCGCCGGGCGGGCGGGCGGCTGGACGGTCGAGTCGCGGTGGCGAGCCTGTACCCCGAGGCGGGCATGGGCTACGCGATGTTCGGCGAGGTGCTGCTCACCGCGCCGCGGGTCGATGGCGACCTCGGAAACAAGCGCGGGAGTGCCTCGGGCGGCGTGACGTTCCGCGCCGCGCGCGGCGATCAAGGAACCACCGAGCGTCTCTTCTGGGACGGCGCCGCGGACCGGCTCAGCGGCGATCGCGCCGTCGACGCGCAGGGCCCCGGATATGCGGTCCGCTCGCAGGGTTTCTCCGCTCGCGCCGACGGCAGCGACGTCACCCTGACCGGCGGCGTGGCCGGCACGCTCCAGCCGACCGGCGATCCGACCGCGCAGTTCCCCGCGAGCCGGCAATCGGCGAGCCGCAAGCCGCGAACCGCAAACCGCAAGCCGTCGGAGCCCCGATGATCGCCCTCGTAGCCGCGCTCGCGGCGGCCGCCGCGCCGGCAGGTCCGGTGGACTTCACCGCGCAGACGATGCGGATGGAACCCCGCGAGCGGCGCACGCTGCTGGACGGGTCGGTCCGCCTGTCGCGCGACGGGATGGTGGTGACCGGCGACCGCGCGGTGGTCGAGTTCGCAGCCGACGAGCAGCCGCAGCGCAAGCCGCGCCGGCGCGGCCGCGACGAGCCGCCGCTGCTCGGGCAGAAGCTGGAGAGGTTCACGGTCGACGGGAACGTCCACGTGCAGCGCGGCACGCGCACCGCGGACGGCGCGCACGGCGTGTTCGACGCCAAGGGCCAGACGCTGGTGCTCACCGGCGACGGCAAGGACGACCCTGTGCTGCGCGACGGCTCGGAGACCCTGACCGGCGACCGCATCGTCATGCGCCTCGACACCGAGGACGTCGACGTGCAGAAGCCCAGGCTCGTGCTGCGCCGCTCGGTGCCCGAGGAGAAGGACGCGCCGCAGCTCCCCACCCGGGTCGAGGCATCGCGGCTGTCGCTGGATCGCTCGGAGCGCCTGGCCCGCTTCACCGACGACGTGGTGGTGCGCCGGGGCGACGTGGTGGTCCGCGGCCCGCGCATGGACGCGCACTACGACTCGTCGGGGCAGCTCACCCACCTCTACCTGCGCGGCGGGGTCGAGCTGCGGCAGGGCGAACGCCGCGCGGTGGCGCAGAACGCCGACTACGACGCGCGCACGCGCGAGGTGCTGCTGACGGGCGAGCCGCGCGTGTTCGACCGCGGCGACGTGCTGGTCGGCGAGCGGATCGCGCTGGCGCTGGACTCGCACGAGGTCCGCGTCGAGCGCGCCCACGGCCGGCTCCGGCCCGAGGCGCACCAGGACGAGGCGCGGCCGGCACCCGGGGTGAAGCCGTGAGCGCGCTGCACGCCCGTGGGCTGTCGAAGAGCTTCCGCGGCCGGAAGGTCGTGGACCGCGTCTCCTTCGACGTGAACCCCGGCGAGGTGGTGGGCCTTCTCGGGCCCAACGGCGCCGGCAAGACGACCAGCTTCCACTGCGTGGTGGGCCTGCTGCACCCCGACGAAGGCGAGGTGCACCTGGGCGACCAGGACCTCTCCGGGCTGCCGCTCCACCGCCGCGCCCGGATGGGGCTCGGGTACCTGCCGCAGGAGCCGAGCATCTTCCGCAAGCTGACCGTCCGCCAGAACCTCCTGCTGGTCCTCGAGGGACACGGCGTGCTCGGGCAGGAGGCGCGCGATCGCACCGACGACGTGCTGCACGAGTTCGACCTGCTCCGCGTGGCGGACTCGCTGGGCGAGCAGCTCTCGGGTGGCGAGCGGCGGCGGACGGAGATCGCCCGGGCGCTGCTCGCCGAGCCGCGCTTCCTTCTCTTCGACGAGCCGTTTGCCGGGATCGACCCCATCGCCGTCCACGAGCTGCAGCGATTGATCGGCAAGTTGCGCGACCGGGGGCTGGGCGTCTTGATCAGCGATCACGCGGTCCGCGAGACGCTGGGCATCTGCGACCGCGCCGTCCTGCTGGTGGAGGGGCGCCTGCTGGAAGCGGGCACGCCGCCGCAGATCGCGGCCTCGGAGCGCGCCCGCGCCGTGTACCTGGGCGAGCGGTTCAAGCTGGAGTGAAGGGGAGATCATAGAAATGGCTTTGGAGCTCAAGCAGAGTCTTCGCCTCAGCCAGCAGCTGGTGATGACGCCTCAGCTGCAGCAGGCGATCAAGCTGCTGCAGCTCTCGCGGCTCGAGCTCGTCGACCTCATCCGCACCGAGATGGAGCAGAACCCGCTCCTGGAGGAGCCCGCCGAGGGCGCCGAGGCGGAGCTGGACGAGGCCCCGGCCGAGCTGACCGCCACCCTGAACGAGTCGATCGAGGCCAGCGAGCTCTTGCCCGAGAAGCCGCCCGACCGCGAGAACGACGCCAAGCAGCAGGCCGACGGCGACGTGCAGCGGGCGGACATCGACTGGGAGCAGTACCTCGACAACTACCAGACGCAGCACACCGCGCCTTCGAGCGGCGGGATGTCGGCGGAGGACCTGCCCAACTACCAGGACACGCTCACCCGGGCCGAGGGGCTCACCGAGCACCTGATGGAGCAGCTCCGCATGACGGGGCTGACGGCCGAGGAGGGGCGGCTCGGGGGACTGATCATCGGCAACCTGAACCGCGACGGGTACCTGGTGATGGACCCGGACGCGGAGCCGACCGTGCCGGCGCTGCGCGAGGACGTGGAGGTCCCGGCCGTCCTGGCCACCAGCTCCGACGAGGACGCGGCCCAGACCGCGGAGAAGGCGCTCAAGGCGGCGGCGAAGGCGGCCGCGGCGGCGCGGGCGGCGCGCGGCGAGGCCGACCCGCTGGTGTCCTTGGCGCTGGAGGCGGGCGTCTCGGCGCGCTGCGCGGAGAAGGTGCTGCGGATCATCCAGCGGTTCGAGCCGATCGGCTGCGGCGCGCGCGATCTGCGCGAGTGCCTGCTGGTCCAGGCGCGCTGGTTCCTCTCCGAGGGCGAGGGGAAGGACGACCCGGACGCAGACCTGCTGCCTGCCATCATCACCGGGCACCTGAAGAACGTGGAGACGAAGAAGTACCAGTCCATCGCCAAGGACCTGCGCGTCCCGCTCGACGAGGTGGTGGCGGCGGTGAAGCTGCTCTCGCGGCTGGACCCCAAGCCGGGGCGGCGCTACGCTACCGACGAGCCGCAGTACATCACCCCGGACGTCTACATCCACAAGATCGGCGATCAGTACGTGACGGTCCTCAACGACGACGGCTTGAGCAAGCTGCGCATCTCGGCGCACTACCGGCAGGCGCTGAAGAACGGGGCCAGCAACGGCAAGGCGAAGGAGTACATCCAGGACAAGCTGCGCTCGGCGGTGTGGCTCATCCGCTCCATCCACCAGCGGCAGCGGACGATCGTGAAGGTGGCCGACTCGATCATCAAGTTCCAGCGCGAGTTCCTGGACAAGGGCATCCAGTTCTTGAGGCCCTTGATCCTGCGCGACGTGGCCGAGGACATCGGGATGCACGAGAGCACCGTCTCGCGCGTCACCACCAACAAGTACGTGCACACCCCGCAGGGCATCTACGAGCTGAAGTTCTTCTTCAACTCGTCCATCGCGCGGGTGGGGGGCGAGGACATCGCCTCGGAGGCGGTGAAGAACCAGATCAAGCAGATCGTCGCTGCGGAGCCGGGCGACAAGCCGTACAGCGACCAGAAGATCGTCGAGATCCTCCGGACGCAGAACGTGGACATCGCGCGGCGCACCGTCGCCAAATACAGGGAGGTGCTCGGCATCCTGCCGAGCAGCAAGCGAAAGCGGTTCTTCTACGCCGGAGGTACTACGCATGCAGGTCAACATCACCTTCAGGAACATGTTCGCCACCGACGCCCTGCGAAACCACGTCACCGACAAGTTGAGCAAGGTGGTCGACAAGTACCTGGACAAGGTGACCGAGGCCCACGTCACGCTCTCGCTCGAGAGGTACCTGCATCATGCGGACATCAACCTGCACGCGGGGACATTCCACGTGCGGGGCAAGGAGAAGTCGGAGGACATGTACGCCTCGATCGACCTGGCGTGCGACAAGATCGAGAGGCAGCTCAAGAAGTACAAGGACCGGCTGAAGAACCACCGGCCCGCACATGTGCACGCACGCGAGCCGGTGCGGGTGCGCTACGAGATCTTCGCGGCCTCTCCGACCGAGGGCCTGCCCCCCGAGGTGGTGAGGTCGAACGAGTTTTTGGCCAAGCCGATGAGCGTGGAAGAGGCGCTCATGCAGATGGACCTGATGAACAACGACTTCCTCGTCTTCACGCGCCCCGACTCGCGGGACGTGAACGTCGTCTACCGGCGGCGGGACGGGAACTTCGGTCTCATCCAGGCCAACGGGGAGATGACGGCCGTCGGCGCCGCAGGCGGCGCCCCGGCGGGCGCCCAGCCGCCCATCGCGGCCGCGCTGGCGAAGTAGGACGGCTCGCCAGCTTCACCCACCGTGCGCGCATTCTGGCCGCGCGCACGGGTCCGGGTGTAGGCTCGACCGCGATGAAGATCGCCGAGTTCCTGCGCGAGGATCTGATCCTCCCCGACCTGCAAGCGACCGACAAGGCGGGCGTCCTGCGCGAGCTGTGCACCCCGCTCGCCCGCGCGCACGGGCTGGATCCCGGCAGGCTCACCGAGGTCCTGCTGGAACGCGAGAAGCTCGGCTCCACCGGCGTGGGCGAGGGAGTGGCGATCCCTCACGGCAAGTTGCCCGGAGTGCCCAACCTGCTCGCGGCTTTCGGCCGGTCGAAGCGCGGCGTGGACTTCGCCGCGATCGACGGGAAGCCCACGTACCTCTTCTTCGTGCTGTTCGCGCCGGAAAACTCGGCGGGGATCCACCTCAAGGCGCTGGCGCGGATCTCGCGGCTGTTCAAGTCGCCGCCGTTTCGTCAATCGATAATGTCGGCGCAGTCCGGTTCCGAGATCGCCGGGTTGATCACCGGCGAGGATTCCAAATACTGATCGTCACCGCGGGGCAGTGAGCTCGCGGACCACGAAGGCGTAGTCGTAGGCGACGTCCTTGAGGCGGTCGTAGCGGCCGGAGGCGCCGCCGTGGCCCGCAGGGTCCATGTTGATCTTGAAGAGCAGCGGATTCGAGTCGGTCTTCAGGGAGCGGAGCTTCGCGACGTACTTGGCGGGCTCCCAGTACATCACCTGGGAGTCGTTGTACGAGGAGCGGACCAGCATGGTCGGGTACGACCTCGCGGTCACGTTGTCGTAGGGGCTGTACTGCTTCAGGTAGCGGTACTCGTCGGGCTTCTTCGGGTTGCCCCATTCCTCGAACTCGCCGACCGTCAAGGGGAGAGATTCGTCCAGCATGGTGTTGATCACGTCGACGAAGGGAACGTACGTGACTACCGCGTGGAACAGCTCGGGGCGCAGGTTGGTGACCGCGCCCATCAAGAGGCCGCCGGCGCTGCCGCCCATGATGGCCAGGCGATCCTTCGAGGTGTAGCCCTGCGCGACGAGGTGCTCGGCCGAGGAGATGAAGTCCGTGAAGGTATTCATCTTGTTCATCATGCGGCCCTGGTCGTGCCACTTCTTGCCCAGCTCGCCGCCGCCGCGGATGTGCGCCACGGCATAGGTGACGCCGCGGTCGACGACCGAGAAGACGTTCGAGTTGAACCGGTCCGGGATGTTCGCGCCGTACGAGCCGTATCCGTAGAGCAGCAGCGGGCTCTTGCCGTCGCGCGCTACGCCCTTCTTGTGCAGCACCGCGATGGGGACCTTCGTGCCGTCGGCAGCGGAGGCCCAGACGCGCTCGACTTCGTAGCGTGACGGGTCGTAGTCGGGCACCGGCTGCCGCTTCACGACTCGCTGCCCGAGCGAGTCCGCGTCCACGTCCAGCCAGCTCTGCGGAGTCACCGGGCTCTGGTAGACGACGCGAAGCTCCTTCTGGTCGTACTCCGGGTTCCTGTCCGGCGAGACGTCGTAGTCCGCCTCGGGGAATTGCACGCGCCGGCGCGCGCCCGTCGCCGGATCGAGGAAGGCGATCTGCGGCAGCCCGCCCTCGCGCTCGTGCAGCGCGACGAAATCGCGGAAGACCTCCACGTCCTCCAACATGACGTCGTCGCGGTGCGGGACCAGCTCGGTCCAGTTCTCCTTGCGGGGGGCCCAGACCGGCGCGGTGACCAGGCGGAAGTTCCGGCCGCCGGAGTTGGTGCGGATGTAGAGGGTCCCGCCGCGCGCGTCGGCGTAGTACTCGTGCCCGGGCTCGCGGGGCTGCACCAGCACCAGCGCCGCGTTCGGGTCGCTGGCCCCGAAGAAGCGCACCTCGCTGGTCGTATGGCTCCCTGAGGTCAGGAAGACGAAGTCCTTCGAGCGCGACCGGTCGACCTCGAGGTTGAAGGCGTGGTCCTTCTCCTCGTAGACCAGCTCGTCCTTGCCGCCCTCTCCGACCACGTGCCGCCAGAGCTGGTACGGCCGCTTCTCCTGCTCGTCCTCCACCACGTAGAAGAGCACCTTGCCGTCGCGGCTCCAGGCCACCGAATCCACCCGCGCGATCTTCTCCGGCCCGCCTTTGCCGCTGCGCAGGTCGCGCACGTGCAGGTCGAACTGCCGGAAGCCCGTCTCGTCGGTCGTGTACGCGACCCGGTTCCCGTCGTCGCTCACCTCCCACGCGCCCAGGCCGAGGAACTTCTT
>WNEY01000294.1_pt1 | contig 29301 bp, 32 predicted proteins | sample 5400531 | NCBI WGS metagenome assembly WNEY01 (sample SAMN13153338, study PRJNA577476) | soil metagenome | isolation source: 200 cm saprolite under Douglas fir tree site 1 | place: USA:California | collected 2015-04-18
CCCCGCAGGAGACGTGATCGGCCTCTATCAGGAACCCAGCTAGTGAGAGACCGACCGTACACTCGAGCCGCGTCGTCTTGCTCGCGGTGGCGGCTCCTTTGAAGCCTTCGACACTTCGATTGCGACACGCTTATCGCCTCGCACGGAGACTTCGAACCGAACCGGCAGGTGCGCACAACGTCCGATCGGGATCTCTCCGGGAAGGAAATCGCTTCGATGGACGTACAGCCGCTCGCCTTCCTCCGTCAGGATGAAGCCGAAATCCTTTGCCTCGTTGAACCAGATCATCGACCCGTTCAAGATTGCGACCTCTCCTCGCCTCTCTTGGACTGAAGCGCGTCAGCATCTTCGTTTTGATCAGCGATCTCCACGGAGAGCGTGCTGTCCGCCGCCTGCGCACTTCGTTCGGCCGCCGCCGCCTGCTTCTTCTCCTGCTTCAGCGCCCGGCGTTCCTTGACCTTCCGCTCTCGCTCCATCTTCGCAAACGTCTGCTGCCTCTTTGAACCCATAAAGCGCTTCCTCTCTGTCCAGCTTCCCCTCTCTCCAGTACCTGCTGCCGGAGTCGATGAGGCCCTGCCGCGTCGACGCGACGGCGGGCCCGCGCGGGAACGACACCGGAACGCCTCATCTCACCATAGCCTGAATCACACGCACCGGGTGGTGCATGGGCGGCCGCGGCGGTCGCGTAAGGTCGCGCCGTGCCGCTCGCGATGCCGCGGTGTGGGGCGACCACCGCAGCACCGCGCGGCGTGCCTGCTCGCTAGGAGAACGGCCCGCCGAAGCGACGGAAGCCGAAGTGTGGGCGGTCGAAGCCCGGCCCGCCCAGCCCGGTCGCATTGACCAAGTTGGCGATTCGGTTCTTCAGGCCCGCGAGCAGCTCGTCCTCCTGCGCCTTCGCGATCCGCCCAGAGGCCACCGCCTCGGCGAGCTCCTTCTTCTCGGCGTCGACGAGCGCGCTGACAAGGCCCTCGACGGACTTGCTGTGGTCGCGTGCAACTTGGGCAAGGCTCTTGCCACTCGCGAGCTCCGACCGGAGTTGCGCTTCCGTCAACCCGAGGTAGCTCGCAGCGGCATCGAGGCCTGCAAAGTGGCCGAAGTGGCCGAAGTGGCCGAGACCTCCGGGCGGACCGAGGAGAAGCGGGAAGGCGTCGGACTGGATCCGTGCCTTCAGCGCGTCGCCTTCTTCCTTGGTCAACCGTCCGGCGGCGACGGCCGCATCGACGCGGTCGCCGAGCGCCTTCTTGAGCGCGTCGCTGAGCTTGCTCGGGGAAATACCCAGTTGCGCAGCCGCGTCGTCGATGATCGCGTTGCTCTCCGCGCTCGGCGAGCCGTCCTGGGACGCGGCGACAGCGGCACCACCGCCCGCAGCGGCGAGGACTGAGGCGGCGCCCACGACCAACTTTCGTCTGCGGTTCAGCTTCATGTTCATGCTCCTCCTCTTCGACTGGACGAAGCGAATCACCGCCCCGTGAACGTCGGCTAAGAGGGCCCTAAGAAGTGCCTAAGAACTCTCGTCGGCCGCACCATGGCCGTCCAGCCGAAGCGTGATGCGCGTCCCGCCGCCCTCGGCGCGCTCTGCGACGACGACGCCTCCGTGCGCAACGGCGACCTGGCGCACGATCGCAAGGCCGAGACCAGAGCCCGACATGCCGCGCGCCGACGACGCTCGGTAGAAGCGATCGAAGACGTGTGGGAGATCTGCCTCGTCGATCCCCGGGCCGTGGTCCCGCACCGTCACCTGAGCGTCGTGCACTCCGACCTCGACCTCGCCGCCTGACGGACTCCACTTCGCTGCGTTGTCGAGCAGGTTCGCCACTGCTCGCTCGATCGTCGAAGGGACGCCGTGGACGACCGACTCCTCGAGGTCCGTGACGAAGCTCACCGCCGGGCGGTCGCGACGCACTCGCTCGACCGCATCGGCGGCGACGAGGTCAAGACGCACTTCCTCAGGCTCGGCCGTCTGTTGCTCGTCCCGGGCGAGCTCGATCAGCTCTGCAATCAGCGTCGTCATCTCGCCGAGCTGCTCGACGACGTCGCGAAGGAGCCGCTCGCGCTCGCCGGCCGGCAGCGCACGGTCGCTTGCGAGCACCTCGATGTTCGTGCGCAGGCTCGTCAGTGGAGTGCGAAGCTCGTGTGACGCATCGGCCACGAGCTGCCGCTGCGCCCGCGTCGATTCCTCGAGAGCGCCGAGCATCGCGTTGAAGCTCCCGGCGAGACGGCTGAGCTCGTCGCGGCCGCGGGCGTCGATCCGCTCCGTCAGATCGCCCGTTTCGGTAACGGTCTCCGTCGCCGCCGTCAGCCGTCGGACCGGTGCGAGCGCTGCCCGAGACACCGCCAGCCCGAGGGCCGCCGCAATCGCGATCCCGCCGCCGGCGATGAGGATCAACAGGTTCTTGATGCGCTCCAACGAGTGGTCGACCTCGGTCAGCGGGCGTGCGATCTGGACCGCAAAACCGGGCGCGTACGGGAAGCTCAGCATCCGGACATGCGTTCGGTTCACCTGCGCGTCCGCGAGAAAGGTTCCGCTCCCGTTGCGCGCGATGTCCGTGACGTCTCTGCTGACAGGAAGCGCGACCGTCTGGCCGCGGGGTAGGAATGGCTTGCCGTCCACTCCGACGAGCTGCGGATACCCGGGAGCGCCGCCCAACTCGGACTGCGGAGCAGCGAAGTGGCTGAAATCGTGCAGCGGTGTTCGAGCGAGTTGAGCGGCGGTCGTCCTCAACGAGTCGTCCACCGTCGCTCGCAGCTGTCCGCGCACGACGAAATAGACGACGAAGGACGCGGCGACCACGGCAAGCGCGACCGCGGCGGCCGCGACGAGCGCCAGGCGGGCACGAAAGCTCATTGCTCGCGAAGGGCGTAACCTACGCCGCGGACGGTCTGGATCAGGCGCGGCTTGTCTCCGGCCTCCGTCTTGCGCCGCAGATAGCCGATGTACACGTCGAGCGAGTTCGACGCGAAGCCGAAGTCGTAGCCCCAGACGCGCTCGAAGATGATCGAGCGTGTCAGTACCTGACGCGGGTTCGTCATGAAGAGCTCGAGCAGAGCGAACTCGGTCCGAGTGAGCTCGATGGCCTCTCCGGCGCGGTGGACCTCCCGCGTCCCGGGATCGAGATCGAGATCGGCGAAGTGCAGTGCCTCGTCGGAGCTACCCGTCGTTCGGCGCAGGAGCGCACGAACGCGGGCGATCAGCTCCTCGAGGGCGAAGGGCTTCGTCACGTAGTCGTCCGCCCCGGCGTCGAGGCCCGCGACCCGGTTCTCGACCTCGTCCCGGGCCGTGAGCATCAGCACCGGCACGCGGTTGCCGCTGCGGCGTACGCGCCGGCAGACCTCGAGCCCGTCCACGCTCGGCATGAGCACGTCGAGGATGACGGCATCGGGCTGCGGGTCGTCATTCTCGATTAGGCGCGAGAGTGCGTCGCGCCCGTCCGCGGCAAGCTCGATCTCGTAGCCCTCCAGCTCGAGCGCACGGCGAAGCGACTCGCGCACGGCCCGTTCATCGTCCACGACAAGGATCTTCACGGCACTATTTTGCGCGATGAAGCTGAGAGCAGGCTAAGAGCTCATTCAGGGCTTCGCGACCGTCAGGCCGAACTTGCCGGTGCCGCTGACGGCGCTGACGCGGATCCTGTAGCTCCGCCGACCGCAGATCGTCGTCGAGCGGGTGACCGCCCCGGCGCTGACCGCGTGCACGACGCGCGTCGAGGAGGCGAAGACGTCGAGCCTGAGCCGCATGCCCACCGAGGGCCTCAGAGTCAGCTTTAGCGCTCCGTCGAGCTGCGTCGCCACCGAGTACGTTCGCGTCCGTGTCGTGCGGGTGAGCGCGGCGGTCCGGGTCGTGGCGGTCCCTTGCTCCCAGGGCGTCGTAACGTCCTGCTCGGCCGCTGCGAGTGCGGCGTTGGTCGGATAGAGCGCGTCCGAGACGATCTGCCACGGGATCTCGGCGACTCCACGCTTTCGCTCGTTCACGACGCGGTACGTCTCCGCCCACCCCTCGCCCGGGTTGACGTCATACCGGACGGGATCCTCGGCCCCGGGCGCGAGGTCGCCGCGGCGGGCCTTGGCGCACACCTGCATCGACGACGCCCACCGCTTCGGGCCATAGTCGAGCGCCGACCAGGGAGCGTTCGAGCGATGCGCCGCGACGTGATGGCCGTACTCGTGCGTGATCACTGCCTCGGAGGAGAGGTCCGCCGCCGGATCGTCGCCCGGCGTTACGAGCGTGTTCTCTTGGGGGCTGTAGCAGGCGACGGCGTCCTGCCCGCAGACGCGCGCGATCTGTGATGCCGTAGCGAGGAACACAGTGATCGACGACAGTTCTGAGCCGTGCACGAGGCTCGCCAGGAAGTCGGCCCAGCGTTGCCCGGTTGCCGGATCCATCGGATACGTGTTCGAGGCGTAGACGGTGACGGACTCGCCCGAGGCCGTCCTGTAGGCACCGCCCCAGTAGGTGCCCGGCACCAACAGCCCGAGGGATTGGGCCGAGAGCGTCGAGTCCGGGATCGGCGCAGCAGCCCGCGAGATCTCTGCCAGTTGCGGTGACTGGAGCCCTCGGAGGGGCGCGGACTGTGCGGCCGCCGCTGCCACAAGGGCGGCGGCGACAGCGGCGGCGCACAGCGCGAGGTAACGGGCGGAGGAGGAACATCCCGCCCGGCCTGGGCGTCGCGAGCGGAGGGTCGTTTGGGGCTCCGAGTCACGCGATGCCACGGACGCGAAGGTGCCACCCGCGCCTAAGACCCGGCTAAGGGGGCCGTAAGGACTTTGTGAGATCAACTGATCGGTGTGCCGAGCGTCTTGTGGACGCGGCAGAAGTTGTTGAGCGGTCGGGCGAGGTCAGGCTTTATTCGTTTTCTGGACGCTATTTGCTATCTGGGCCGTTTAGGATAATAGTGACCGGAACCGGTGCCCGTTATTAGCGTGCATAGGGAGACATGGCGAAAAGGAATCCCCAAAGAGCAGGCAGATACGTAATCCAGCAGCCTGGGAGCTACCGGGCTTTCATCCCCGCGCCGCTTCCGCCCAAGCCAGCCATCCGCATGGACGCGCAGCTACAGATGCTCCTCTCTCGTGCGGACCAGGCCGTCGGACGACTCGACGGCGTGATTCAAACGCTGCCGAACGCAGACCTCTTCATCTACATGTATGTCCGCCACGAGGCGGTCCTGAGTTCGCAGATCGAGGGGAGCCGGAGCACCCTCAAGGATCTGCTCGCAATCGAGCTCGAGCCGGAACGACTCGGTTTGCCCGACGATGTTGACGAGGTAGTCAACTACGTCCGCGCCATGAACTACGGGCTTGAACGGCTCGCGGGTCTGCCCCTTTCGCTCAACCTGCTCCGTGAGATCCACGGAGAGCTGCTCAGGACCGGTCGAGGCTCAAAGAATCGACCCGGGCAGTTCCGCGAAGAGCAGAACTGGCTTGGCGAGGAGGATGCGCCAATTAGCCGGGCGACGTTCATCCCCCCTTCGCCGTACGAGATGAAGCAGGCCCTTCACGACTTCGAGCTTTTCCTCCACCGAGAGCGCCAGCTTCCCGACCTCGTTCACGCCGGCATGGCCCATGCTCAGTTCGAGACGATCCACCCCTTCCTAGATGGCAACGGCCGCGTTGGTCGTCTGCTCATCACATTCCTGTTGGTCTACCGAGGGGTTCTTCATCGCCCACTGCTGTACCTGAGCCTGTACCTGAAACGGCACCGGGCTGAGTACTACGACCGACTCATGGCGATCCGCCAGGATGGCAATTGGGAAGGGTGGCTCCGCTTCTTCCTCTCTGGCGTCGCGGAAACCTCACGAGATGCATCGACTACGGCTGGGGCGATCCTCGCCCTGAGGGATCAGCACCGCGAGCTTCTTCAGGAACGGAACATCGGGGTCACTGGATTGCGGCTTCTTGAGGCGCTGTACACACGCCCACTCGTCCACGTGAGGTCGGTAAGTCAGGCCCTGGACATTCATTACGTCACGGCGAGCAAGCTGGTCGAACGATTCCAGGACTTGGGCCTGCTGACAGAAATCACCGGACGGAAACGCGACCGAGTATTCGCCTATGACCCCTATCTCGATCTATTCCGCGAGGAGCCGATTATGGATACCAACTGATCAACTCTTACCGTCTTCTTAGCAGCGTTTCACCCTGGTCTTAAGGAGGTGCGGTGCCATGGAGGCCGTGAGGCGTCCTACTCCCACCCTCCCCCTGGCGGCCGCGCTCGTCGCCGGTGCCTGCATCGGCGCCGGCGGCGGCGCGGCGACCTACGCGGCGCTCTCGTCGGGAAACGGCAGGACCGTCATACGCCAGGTCACGGTCGGCGACTCCCAGCCCGCGGCGAACGCAACCTCCCTCTCGGTGCACTCGATCTACGAGCTCGCCCGGAAGGGCGTCGTGGAGATCACCGTTGCGTCTTCACCTCCTTTCGGCGGATCGCAAGCGCGCGCGCAGGGCTCGGGCTTCGTCTACGACGCGGCCGGCCACATCGTCACGAATCAGCACGTTGTAGACGGTGCTAGCACGGTCTCGGTCAAGTTCTGGAACGGCAAGACGTACGACGCCCGGGTGATCGGCACCGACGCGTCCACCGACCTCGCCGTGCTCCAGGTGGATGCGCCGGCCTCGCTGCTCTTCCCGCTCTCGCTCGGCGACTCGGGCAAGGTCGCGGTCGGCGACAGCGTCGTGGCGATCGGCAGCCCGTTCGGGCTCGAGGAGACGGTGACGACGGGAATCGTCAGCGCGCTGCACCGCCAGATGACGTCCCCCAACAATTTCGCGATCGACGACTCGATTCAGACCGACGCCGCGATCAACCACGGCAACTCGGGCGGGCCGCTGCTGAACGCGCAGGGCAAGGTGATCGGCGTGAACGCGCAGATCGCGAGCGACTCGGGCGGCAACGACGGCGTCGGCTTCGCGATCCCGTCGAGCACCGTCCGTTCGATCGTCGCGCAGCTGATCTCCAGCGGGAAGGCGCAGCACGCCTTCCTCGGCGTCATGGCGAGGGACGCGTCCTCCGGAGAAGGGGCACGGATCGGTCAGGTGCGATCGGGCACGCCGGCCGACCGCGCCGGACTCCGCGCAGGCGACGTGATCACCGCGATCGGAGGTAAGCACGTCGGCTCTGCCAGCGAGCTGCGGGCCGCGATCAACGCCCGACGTCCCGGCGACAGCATTTCGCTCACCTACACGCGCGGCGGCAAGAGCCACACGGTGGAGGCGAAGCTCGCCAGCAGACCCTCGTAGCTACGGCGAAGGCGACTGGTAGGTCTTCGACATCGCCTGGAGCAGCTTCCAGGCGATCGAGCCGTGAGTCTCGACGAGCGGGCGGAACTCCCACGACGTCAGCCCGTAACAGCGAAGCTCGGTGTCGGCCATGATCGTGGCCGTGCGGGCGCTCTCGTTGAGGAGCGCGACCTCGCCGAAGTAATCCCCGGGGCCGAGCCTGCGCCGCTCCTCCCCTCCGACGCTCACCGTCGCCTCTCCGTTCTCGATCACGAAGAACCCGACACCGCTCTGGCCTTCCGCCGTCACGGTGTCTCCCGCATTGAAAGTCCGCTGCTTCATCGATGCGGCGATGCGTTCCAGCTCCTTCCCGTCCAGGTCGGAGAAGATCGGAACCCGCTTGAGGAGATCGGCGGCGCCCTCTGCCACGCGAGGACTATGCCACACTGAGCCGGTGAAACTGACGGTCGTCGGGTGCTCGCCGGCCTGGCCGAACCCCGGCGGCGCGCAGTCCGGATACCTCGTCGAGGGGTCGGGACGCGCGCTGCTGGACTGCGGACCGGGCGTCCTGCCGAGGCTGCGTGAGCAAGAAGGCTGGCCCAAGGTGAAGGCGATCGTCATCACGCATTTCCACCTCGACCACTGGGGCGATCTCGTACCGTGGACCTTCGGCGCGATGTTCGGCCCCGGTCGCGACGTCCCCAAGCCCGAGCTGTGGCTGCCTCCGGGAGGCACGGCCGAGCTGGGCTACTTCGGCGAGAAGTTCGGGGTCCCCGGGATGTTCTCGGAGGCGTTCGACACGCGGGAGTACGCGGAGGGCGGGCCGTTCGAGACGTGCGGCCTCCAGATCACGCCTCTGCGTGTGCCGCACTACCAGCTTCACACGTACGCGCTGCGCGTGACGGACGGCCGGGCGACGCTCGCCTACTCCGGCGACTCGGCTCCGAGCCCGCAGCTCGCGGAGGTTGCGCGCAACGCCGACCTGTTTTTGTGTGAGGCAACGCTGGCGCAGAGCAAGGAGGGTGGCAACGGGTTGCGCGGACACCTCTCGGCGGAAGAAGCGGTAGCCGCGTTCGAGGAATCAGGCGCCCGCCGGCTCGTGCTCATCCACCGCCCGGACGAGCTTCCCGTCGCCGACGGCATCGAGCGCGCCGCGGACGGCGACGTCTTCGAGCTCTGAGCCGGCGACATGTCCGACCGAGGCGCCGTGCGCGTCGAGCCGTGGGGCGAGGGCGATCCTCCACTCCTCGAGAAGCTGATGGGCAATCCGGAGATGACGGAGCACCTCGGCGGGCCCGAGAGCCGCGAGAAGATCGCCGAACGCCAAGCCCGCTACGAGCGGCTGGCGGACTCCGGCCGGAAGCTGGGCTTCACGCTGGTCGAGGAGTGCGAGCTCGAGTACCCGCCGGGGCGCTTCATGCAGTGCAATGACTGGCGTCTCGACCTCTTCGTGAACAGTAGCGGCCGGCGCCGCCGAGTCGGCGCCTAGTAGGCAGGGACAAACCAGCGAGCTCAGCCGCGAGTTCTCCAACAGTCGCCCGCCGTCCGCTCGGCATCGTCGCCGAAAACAGGCCCGCACGCACCTGTCTGTGGAAGAAAAGCCACACTCCCTTGACGAATTCGACCCCCTCTTCGGCCACTGCTGGGGACAGTCCCTGGCCGTGTGCCGCTCGCGGCGTAGCCTGTTTACAGTTGGGCCGTGCGGTTCCGACGGCGACGGGTGTGCGAACTCTGCGGTAAGCCTTTCCGATGGCGCGAGCGCACGCTGCCGAACGCGACCTGGGCCACCACCGGGCGTCCATGGATCGTCCACGAGGAATGCTACGACGCTCGTGCAACCGACTCGACCGGTCGATCTCTCGGCTACGGCACTTCCATATCTCGGAAGCGCCCCCGCTTCGTTGAACCCTCCTAGAGCAGGCGGAAGGCCGATTCGCCGAGACGGCGGTAGCCCTCGACGGACGGGTGGTCGCCGTCCGCGGTCCACTCCTCGCGCATCCGTCCCGGACGGTCGGGATCCTCGAGCGTGTCGTGGAAGGGAAGCAGCTGCGCTCCTTCCTCGCGCGCGATCCCGACGATCAGCTCGTTGAGCCGGCGGATCTTTGGCTCGGCGTCGGGCCAGCCGTTGTTCCAGGGCAGCACGTCCGCGACGGCGACGCGCAGACCGAGGTCCTTCCCGCGCCGCACCATCGCACGGAGGTTCTCGGCGGCCGTCTCCACGGAGCGGCCCTGCACGATGTCGTTGATCCCGCCCTGGACGATGAGCACCGCGGCGCCGCGTGCAGACTCGTCGAGGCGCGCCATGAGCTCGTCCGTCCGCTGCCCGTAGATGCCGCGGTTGCGGAAGTCGAGCCGCGGATCCGCACGCGCCGCCCAGTACTCCCACTGGCTCGTCTCATCCCCGCCGCGACGTGAGTCGTAGCCGGGGGATCCTTCGGTGATCGAATCTCCGAGCGCCGCGACAACAATGCGCTCAGCTGCGGGGATCCGTCCGCTCCGCGATGCGCTCGGCGACGCCTTCGGTCTTCGCCACGATGTGGTAGCCCTTCCGCTTCTCGACGAGGTCCTCGATGTCGGCCACCTCGTGACCAGGATAGACCGCGAACAGGTGTGGATCGGAACGCACCCGCTCGTACTCCGGATGGGCCATGCTGATGCGTTCGACACACTTTGCATCGCCGCACTCGCAGACGAGATCGAGCGGCTGAGACTTCAGATCGAACGCCTCCGCGAGGTCCTCTATGCGCTCGTTGACCTCCCGAAAGACGGCTTCGTTCAGCGCAATGCGCTCTTCCCGTGCGCCCATTATGGATTCAGTACCGCAGCCAGCTCACGCGGAATCGCCTCGCCCGGCCGGATCTCGCGCGCGAGGTCGTGCAGCTTCATACGATTCGTGCGCGCTGCCCTGCGAATGAGCCGAAAGGCCTCGTCGAGGCTCATCCCGTACCGTTCGGCGACGATTCCTTTGGCCTGTTCGATCACGACGCGCGACTCGAGCGCGTGCTCGAGCTGGGCGCGCCGTTCATAGGTCGCCTGGGTCACGGCGAGCATCCGGGCAACCGCTGCGGATGCCTCCGCCAGCGTGCCGACCTCGATCTCCTGCTGCTCGTCCACGGCCGTGGCGATTCTAGTGTCGCCGCGGCTTCAGATCGACGACGAGCTCGCAGTCGAGCGCGTCCGCGATCCGGAGGAGCGTGTCGATCCGCGGCGGTCGGCCGCCGCGCTCTAGGCGGGCGATCGCCGACTGCGTCGTGCCGACCAGTTCTGCCAGCTCCCTCTGGGAGAGCCCCTCTTCCTGCCGGCGCTCCGCCACCTTGTCGGCGACCGCCGCGAAGAACCAGCCGCGGTCGGCGGTCCGAATTCGCTCCTGCAGGCGCTCGAGCGCGCCCTTCTGGCTGCGCGGCATCGCAGAGATGCTATATGCCCGACATCTAGGCCAGCACGTCGCGGTGGCGCTGGAGCGAGGCCAGCAGCGCCTCGACGTCCTCGACCGAGTTGTAACAGTGCGCCGAGATCCGCAGGTTGCCGTCGCGCTCGGAGGTGACGATCCCCTCACCGCCCAGCACGGCGACCAGGGCTTTCGCGTCCGTCGACTTGACGCAGATCAGTGCACCCCGCCGGTCCGGCGAACGCGGCGTGACGACCGTCGCGTGCAGCTCGTCGAGACCGTCGAGCAGATGTGAGTTGAGCGCGAGAACGTGCCCGCGCGTCTCGGCGATCCCGATCTCCTGCATCAGCTCGATCCCGGCGATGCCGGCATAGATCGACGGCACCGGCGGCGTGCCGGACTGGAAGCGAGCCGCGGTGCGCGCGGGCGAATAGTCGGTGTGATCCATCGCGAAGATGTTCTCGTCGGCGAACCAGCCGGTCTGGGTTGGCCAGATGCGTTCCACGAGGTCGCGACGGCAGTAGAAGAACCCGAGCCCGGCGGAACCGAGTAGGTACTTGAGCACGCCCGCGCCGAGAAAGTCGACACCGAGGTCGCGCACGTCGACCGGAAGCGAGCCGACGGCCTGAAACGCGTCGAGCAGAACAAGTGCACCGCGCTCGTGCGCGAGCTCGACGACCTTCGGTACGTCGAGCATCGCACCGTTCCGGTAGCAGACGTGCGTGATCGAGACGATCAGCGTGTCGTCGTCGATCGCACGCTCGAAGTGCTCGTGCGGAATCGTCCCGTCCTGCGCCGCGGGGACATGCACGACGCGCGCGCCGCGCGATTCCTGCGCGTGCCAGATCTGGCCGATCGTCGGAAACTCCCAGTCGGTGAGGACGACCTTCGAGCGCCGCGCGAAGCGAAGGCCGCTGGCCAGCGCGCTGACGCCTGCGGAAAGCGACGTCGTCACGGCGATCTCGTCGGGATCGGCGTTGACGAGGTTCGCAAACGACGCGCGCGCCGCCTCCTGTCGCTCCACCCAGTACTCCCACGGCGCGCCCTTCTCGTCCCAGTCGTCGAGGTACTGCTCGTACGCCGCTCGCACGGCGTCCGACAGCGCGCCCTGCGAGCACGAGTTGATGTACACCTGCTGCTCGAAGATCGGGAAGCGGTGGCGGATGGCGTCCGGCAGAGGTCCGGACTGCATCGATCGCGCGCCGTTCACGTACGGATCCACCTGGGCATCGGAGGCACGCGTGCTCATGTTCCGATTGTATGGCGCGCCTGTGGAGAACGTCACGCTTTCGCGACACCCAGGGTCAGACCCTGGTTTTTTGGGACAGGGGATTAGCGGCCGAGGTACGCCTTGCGAAGATCCTCGTGCTCGAGCAGTTCCTTCGCGGGTCCTTCCAGGACGAGCCGGCCAGTCGACAACACGTAGCCGCGGTCTGCGATCGAGAGCGCCATGTTCGCGTTCTGTTCGACGACCAGCATCGCGACGCCGGATTGGTGCACCTGCTGGATGATCTCGAAGGTTCGCTCCACCAGGATCGGCGCCAGCCCCATCGACGGCTCGTCCATCAGGAGCAGCTTCGGGTGCGACATCAGGGCGCGTCCCATGGCGGCCATCTGCTGCTCGCCCCCTGACAGTGTTCCCGCGAGCTGGTTGCGCCGCTCGTAGAGCAACGGAAACAGCGAATACACGCGCTCGAAGTCCTGCTTCCGCCCCTGCCCGTTCTTCGACAGGTACGCACCCATCTCCAGGTTCTCGAGTACGGTCATCGGGGCGAACAGACGCCGGTTCTCCGGGACGATCGCCATGCCGCGCGCGATCCGGTAGCTCGTCGAGCGTCCCGTCACGTCCTCCCCAGCGAACTCAACGGTTCCGGTCGCCGGCCGCACGAGGCCGAGAATCGTCTTGAGCGTCGTCGACTTGCCCGATGCGTTCCCGCCGAGCAGCGACACGAGTTCCCCCTCACCGACCTCAAGATTCAGGTCTTCGAGGATGTGGATCTGGCCGTAATAGGTGTTGATCCCGGAGAGGCGCAGGAGGCTCATTTCGTTTCCGCCTGGCGCAGGCCGAGGTACGCCTCGACGACGCGCGGATCGGTGGCGACCGCGTCGAACGATCCCTCCGCGATCTTGACTCCGTGGTCGAGCGCGACCACGCGGTCGGAGATCCCTTCGACGACGTGCATGTCGTGCTCGATCACGAGGATCGTGTGGCCGCCGTCATCGCGCAACTTCCCGATCAGCTCCGTCATCTCGTGCGTCTCGACGGGGTTCATCCCTGCGGCCGGCTCGTCGAGGAGGAGGATGCGCGGTTCAGTCGCCGTCGCACGCGCAATCTCGAGCCGGCGGCGGTTCGCGTACGAGAGGTTGTAGGCTTGTTGGTCCCAGCGATATCCCATCAGCCGTTGCCCGAAGAACGCAAGCTTCTCTTCGGCAACCCGATTGACCTCACGCTCCTCCCGCCGCGCGCGCGGCAGGCGGAGAATCGACTCGATCACCGTCGCCTTCGTCCGGCCGTACTGAACGGCCATGACGTTCTCCTTCACGGTCATGTTGAGGAACAGCCGCAGCGTCTGGAACGTGCGCGCGACTCCTCGCTTCGTGATCTCGTGCGGCGGGAGGCCACGCAGGCTGCGCCCCTCGAGGAGGATGTCACCGGCATCCGGGCGGTAGAGGCCGGTGATGAGGTTGAAGAGCGTCGTCTTGCCGGCGCCGTTCGGCCCGATGACGCTGACGATCTCGCCCTCGTCGACGTGCAGATCGAGGCCGGACACGACAGTGAGGCCGCCGAATGCCTTGTCGAGGCCGCGAAGCTCGAGCAGCGGGTGCTCGCTCACACGATCTCCACCCTGGGTGTTCCGAGCAGCCCCTGGGGACGCACCGTCATCAGCGCGACGAGGAGCGACCCGAAGAGGATCCACCGCGCGACCGCCGGCTGCTCGACGAAGCTGTTCTCCCAGACGACCGCCGCCAGGTAGACGGCGGGAACCAGCGCGACGGTCCGCATCCAGCCGCGTAAGCGCGTCAGAATCAGGATCGCGACGACGAGGCTGACGTACGCGAAGCTGCCGAAGCGGCCGTGCCCCGGCGGGGAAATGACGACCCACTCCTTGATCATCCCCGCCAGGCGACCCCCCTCGACTACCGGCCCGCCCGTCCACGACGGCGCGACGGCCTCGACGACCAATTGAGTGGCGATTCCCAGGCTGACGGATCCGCCGACGACTGCAGCGAGTCGCCACCACGGACGCAGGCTCAGCACGAGTAGCAGGAGCATCACCGCGTAGAAGAGGACGCGCGCGTTGTTCTGCGGGTTCTCGGGCGCGAGGAACTGAAACGAGACGTTGATCACGATCGCGCCCAGGAGGACGCCGGTCAGGCTCCCGAGCCCGCCGAGAATGACGATCGCGTAGATCGTGATCAGGAGCGGAAGGTCGAAGTTCCCCGCGGTGACGGCGGTGAGGACCGATGCGAAGATGCACCCGGCCAGACCCGCGATCCCGGCGCCGAATGCGAACGCCATCAGCTTCAGGCGCTTGACCGGGATGGTCATCGTCTCGGCTGCGAGCGGGTCCTCGCGGAGGGCGCGCCACGCACGCCCGGTGCGGGACTCGCTCAAGAAGTGGAGTCCCACGAGAACAATGACGACGGCGAGGAGGAGGCAGTAGAACTGTTGAGTCCTCGTCGTGAGCTCGTAGCCGAAGAAGTCCAGCGGGTCGATGTCGGCGATGCCGTTCGGCCCTCCGGTCAGACCCTTGCCGGCGACCGTCGGGTTCCCGACGTTGACGAAGACGACGAACGCCTGCCCGAAGAAGAGCGTCACGATCGCCAGGTAGTCGCCAAGCAGCCGGCGAGAGGGGATGCCGAGGACGAGACCCAGGAGCGCGGTGGCAACGACGACCACGGGAATGGAGGCCGCGGCCGGCCAGTGAATCCCGTACTGAGCGGAAGAGAGCTCCGCGTAGAAATACGCGCCGAACCCGAAGAACGCAACGTAACCAAGGTCGAGCAAGCCGGCGTAGCCGACTACGACATTGAGCCCGAGGCCGAGGAGCGCGTAGAGCAGCGTGAAGATCCCGTAGCTGAAGAGGTCGCCGCGGCCCATCCAGAGAGGCAGCGTGGCGGCGAAGGCGACGAAGAGGCCGAGCCGCGCAGGAGCGGGGACAACCGAGACGATGCGGCGGGTGAGTCCGGCGAGTCCCGTGTAGCGTTCGCGTCGCTCCTCGATCTGCGCGACCCACTCGTCGACGCCGACGCGCGGCCGATCGAGCACATCCGGCGGCGCTGGAAGGTTCGGGTTTTCGCCGCCCGAGTCCATTCAGACCTTCTGGATCGCGCGCGTACCGAGCAGACCGCTCGGTCGCACGAGGAGAACGAAGATGAGGATCCCGAAGACGATCAGGTCCGACCACCGGCCGCCCGCGTAACCGGTCGCGTACGCCTCGGCGAGCCCGACGAGGACCCCGCCGAGCATGGCGCCGGGGATGCTGCCGATCCCGCCCACGACCGCGGCGGTGAAGCCCTTGAGGCCGGCGAGAAATCCCATGAAGTGGAAGATCTGGCTGAACAGAAGGCCGAACATGACGCCGGCCGCACCCGCCAGCATCGAGCCGATGAGAAAGGTCGACGCGATGACACGGTCGACGTCGATGCCCATCATCGCCGCCGCCTCGCGATCGAAGGCCGTGGCCCGCATCGCCTTTCCAATCCGTGTCCGGGCGACAAGGAGCGTGAGGGCGACCATCAGCCCAAGTGTCATCGCGAGGACGACGATCTGGACCAGCTGGACGTTCACCCCGTTCACGACGAAGACGGCGTCGGACAACGGACCGGGAACGAACTGCTCCGGGTGCCGCGAGCCCAGGAGGAACGAGTTATACGTGCGAAAGCTTGCTCCGAAGAGCAGCAGCACGGAGTTCTGAAGGAGGAACGAGACGCCGAGCGCGCTGATGAGTGGCGCGATCCGCGGCGCGTCGCGCAACGGCCGGTAGGCAAACCGCTCGATCACGACGCCGAGAGCGCCCGAGCCGAGCATCGCTCCGAGGAACATCAGCACGATCAGTGGTGCAACGGCGAGGTTCGGCGAAAGCGGGCCCCCGAGCCCGTTGAGAACGCCGTACCCAACGAAGGCGCCCACCATGTAGACGTCTCCGTGCGCGAAGTTCAAAAGCTTGAGGATCCCGTAGACCATCGTGTAGCCCAGCGCGATGAGCGCGTAGAGGCTCCCGAGTGTCAAGCCGTTAACGAGGAGCTGCGTGGCGAGCTGGGAGTCGAAGGCGAGCGGCAGATCCACGGTTGGGAAAGGTTCTCAGAACGGCGTGCGGCCCATCGAATCGATGGGCCGCACAAACCGCTACGTCATGTCTTCGAGCCGATCAGGCGACGCGAACGTACACGCCGTTGTTGTTGATTCGGTAGATCCCGAAGTCGGCCGGATGCTCCATGTCGCCGGGTCCCAGCGGGAACATGACGCGCTGGACGAATCGGACCGCGAAGCCGAGCAGTGACTGGGACTTCGGAATGTTGGTCTGGCTCATGAAACGCCGGACCTCCGCCCGGCTGGCCGAGCCGTTCGCGCACGCCTTGTCGACCGCCCGGGCCACCACATCGGCAGCCACGTACGTCGGAAGGCCGAAGAGGTCGCTCTTCCCGCCGCCGGGCCCCTTCCGGTACACGGCGATGACCTTGCTTTTCAGGTCGATCGGGAAGAACGAGATCAGCGAGCCCGGAATCTTGAAGTTGTCCGGGTCGAAGAGCCCGTCCGAGCCGAACAGCCGGGCCTGCTTGCCGGCCGCACGGAGCTGCTCGCCGAAGAGCTGCGCCTTCGGGGCAAGCTGCCACGGGACGTAGACCACTTGCGTATCGGCCGGGATCCGCGCGGCGAGCGAGGAGAAGTCGGAGACAGTCGCTTCGCTGACCGACTCCCGTCGGACGTTGACCCCGGCGTTCTTCAGGATCCGCTCGACCGTGTCCGAGAGTCCCGTGCTGTAGCTGTTTTGCGCGTCGACGACGACGACCCGACTCGCCTTGAGAGTATTCCGAATGTAGTTCGCGACGCGCGGGCCCTGCTGATCGTCGTTAGGCACTGTGCGGAAGAAGAATCCCTTCCGGGTGCCCTCCGTCGTCAGGGTCGTCCGGGTCGCCGTACCCGAGATGAACCCCAGGCCGCCGTTCTGCAGCGGCGCCGTTGAGACCTGGACCTCCTGGCTACCCGCCGGGCCCACGACGGCGAGTATCTTCGAGTTCGACGCGAACCGCTCCGCGACCTGGATCGCCTGTGCCGTGTCCGGCAGCTGGGTGTCGCCGGTGACGATCTGGAGCTTATTCGCGTGCGTGCCGTTGTAGCGCGAGACGAAGAATTGAGCCCATCTGAGCATTTGCTGGCCGAGCGACGCCGCAGGCCCGGTGATCGGGGCGGCGACCCCGATCGTGCGCGTCTTGCCGCACTTGAGCAACGCAGCGTCGCTGCTCAACGGCGTCGCGCGTCTGGTCGCACTGTTTGGCGTCGCGTACGCCGCCGCGACGATCGCGAGCGCAGCCGTCAGCGCAAGCAGGGCTGCGATCGCTCCCGTTCTACTCCTCATCCAATCTCCTCCTCTTGGGTTGTTGCCCAGACCATTTGACGACTTTCGCGCCTAGTTGTTGTCCTCGTACGCACGAGAGGCGGGACTGCCGGACGGGTGGAACACGCCGAGGATTCGCATGACGGTGCTACCGCTGTTCTCGATGCAGTGGATCTCGTCCGGTGGCAGGTGGAAGCACGAGCCGGCCCGGATCGGCGTCGAGCGGCCGCCGACATGGGCAATCCCTTCTCCCCCGACGACGTAGCCGACCTCGTCGTACGGATGGCTGTGCATGGGCGCCTTGCTCGGCTGGACGGTCCCCAGGAACTGCGTCACGTCGAAGCAGCCCGCGTCCTCGTTCACGAGATATCGAAACGTCCGCTCGCTCGAGGCCGGCAGCTCCGGCTGGTCGTCGAAACGGACGGTCACCTTGCGCTTACCCACCGCCTCTGCGGCCGGAGCTAGGACGGATACGGCAAGGAGCTCGCTCGGTCCCGGGTTCTCGACGGAGTACGTCTCGCCGCTCGCGATGAATACGCCGGTCTCGGGCTCGAGCGCGTGGGCCTTGCCGTCGAGGTGGAGCTCACCGTGGCCCACGACGACGAAGAGCACCTCCTGCCGTCCGTCGAGCGTGCGCTCGCGCGAGCGCCCGGGTGCGAAACGGACCACGCGCTGCTCGAGCCGCTCGCAGCCGTTGGAGGCGTCGAAGGTGACGCGGACGCTCGCCGTATCGCCGTCCTCGCGAACCGGCTCGACATCCGCCTCGTCGACCACGAAGGTCTCGACAGCAGCCACGTGATGATGCTACGCGGTTTCTACGGAGTCACCGACCGCCACCCGCCCGGGCTCGACGACTTCACCGAAGACCCCAAACGGGATGTGCTCCTTCCCGGCCTCGTTCTTCGTTCGCTCGCGATAGCTCGAGATCGTCCGGAGCGTGTCAAGGTCGGGCACGCCGGTCTCTGGATTCTGGGTCGTAATCGCGCAGCGGCCGACGTCGCCGCGCAGCCGTACGAGCGCCTCGCCGATCCGCACGTGCCGCTTGACCCAGGTGTCCTCCTCGTGCGGCGTGCACCCGTGCAACTCGAAGAGCATGCGGAAGCGACGGCCGTCCACCGCCGTCGCTGCGTTCCGGCCGAGCTCGTCGAGCGATGCCTGAGACACGAGTGAGACGTGCCCGCGGCCGCGGTCGACTGCGGTGCCGGGCGGCGATTGCACGAGCCGCAGCGGACGGCCGGCCCACTCCGAGAGCGCGTTCGACCACGGCCCTTCGACGTAGTTGCCGGAGACGGGACGCCCGTAGAAGTCGGTCGTCACCTCACCGTCGAGACTGACCTCACCCTCGGCGACCGAACCGTCCGGGAAGTGAAGGGCGAGCCGCTCCCGAGCGGCGTCGTACTGCTGCCTGATCCGCACGAGCTCGCCGTTGCGGAGCTGGTTGTAGCGCCGTCCGTCGGCGTCGACGATGTGGAACCGCCGGTTCTCGGCGACGCCCGTCATTTCGACCAGCACCCAGCCGGGATGAACGAGCGCGAGCCCTTTGACGGGGGCGAGCGAGATCCGCGAGATGGACGGCACGGTCTACACCCTACGCAGCAGCCTGCCGGTGAGGTGCACCGCGACGTTGATCGTTCCTTGTCAACGCGCGTCAGAAGCCAGCCGGACGCCGAACGCGACCAGCACAGCCCCGACGACGGCGTCGAGGATCCGACGGATCTTCGGCCGGCGCAGCACGTCGCCCGCTTTCGCGACGGCGAAAGCGTAGGCCGTCAGCCACACGAGCGTCATCGCTGCGAAGATCGCCCCGAGCGCGAAGAGTGCGGCGAATGATTCCCCGAACTGTGGAAGCAGACTGGGGAAGAAGACCGCCATCTTCGGGTTCCCGAGGTTGCTGACCAGCCCCTGACGGAATGCCACCCACGGCCGCGGATCCCGAGGCGAGACCTCGACGAGGTGCTGCTTCGCGGTACGCCGGACGGCTGACCACAGCGCCTGCGCACCGAGGAAGACGAGGTACGCCGCCCCGAACAACCTGAGCGTGACGAAGGCCGGCTCGGAGGCGACGAGCAGCGCAGCGAGCCCGGCGCTCGTCGCGAGCGCCCACGCACATTGCCCGTCGATACCCCGAGCGCCGTGAAGATGCCGTTCCGACGACCGCCCCGGAGCGAGTTCCGGATCGTGAGCGCCGTGTCCTGGCCAGGCGTGACGATGACGAGGACGGCGACGCCGACGAAAGCGGCGAACTGCGTTCCTAGAAGTAGAACTGCGACCACGCCGTCCACCAATCGCCGGCGCGTGAGACGAGCGTGTGGGCGTCGATCTGCTCGATCCCCTTGCGGTTCCGGTACTCCACGAGCCGCGACGGCGTGTGGAACTCGATCTGGATCTCGGACGGCCGGCCCGGCTCGTAAGGCTTCACGGCCTTGAGATCCTTCAGCGCCTTCTTCGCGCCGTCCTCGATCACCTCGCGGGCCTTCAGCGCGGGAAGCTGCCGAGCGCTGAAGGCACCGAGTCCCTTCTTCACTGCAACCGTCGTCAGCCCGTCGCCCAGCAGCTCGCGAGCCTCGCGGCACACAGCCTCGTCACCCGTCACCAGCAACACGGGACAACCCCAGTGACCGCACAGCGCGGCGTTGATCCCCGTCTCACCGACCGCGGTGCCGTTGAACTTGAGCTCGCGCCACGCCTGCCCCGAGACCGTGTGCGCAAGAACCCCGTCCGGCGTCCCGGCCTTCGCGTGCATGCCGACGAAGAGCGCCGCGTCGCAACCCTGCTCGAGCAACTCGGTGTACCCGGTCCAGTCGTTCTGGACGACGTACTCGCAGTTGGGATCGAGCTTGTCCGGCATGAGCGAGTTGAAGGTCCACTCCTCACCGGCGCCGTGGCAGTCCATGACGACGATCTCCTTCGCGCCGGCCGATTTCGCACCCCGCACGGCCGCGTTGATCTCCTCGGTGTAGAGCTCGCGGCCCTCGTGGTAGGCGCGCTTCTCCTTCGTGCCGTCCGTCTGCTGCCACTTGACGATGCCGGCAACGCCTTCCATGTCACTGACGATGAAGACCTTCATTCCAGAGAGAATCCCACAATGGAGACCGGGCTGGCCGGGAAGCGCGTGCTCGTAACAGGTGCCTCGGGCGGGATCGGCTCCGCCTGCGCGCGGGCCTTCGCCGGCGAGGCTGCCGAGGTCCTCGTGCACTACCACCGGGGACATGACCGGGCCGACGCGCTGGCGAAGGAGCTCGGCGGCGCGCGCGTCGTCGGTGCCGACCTGACGCAGGAGAACGAGGTCGCCCGGATGTTCGCCGAGGCCGGGCCGCTCGACGTTTGCGCGGCGGTCGCGGGCGCGTGGCCGTCCGAGGATGTACCCGTGTGGGAGCTCCCGCTCGAAAGGTGGCGCGAGACTCTCGACGCGAACCTGACCGCCACCTTCCTCACCGCGCGCGGCTTTCTCCGTCAGCTCGAGGGCGACGGCGCGCTCATCCTCGTAGGGTCGACGGCGGGAATCTTCGGCGAGGCCGGCCACGCGGACTACGCCGCGGCTAAATCCGCGATCCTCGGCGGTCTACTGCTCAGCCTGAAGAACGAGGCCGTGCGCAAATCGCCCCGTGCGCGAGTGAACGCCGTTGCGCCGGGCTGGACAGAGTCCCCAATGACGCGCGACCACGTCTCGGAAGAGCAGGTGCAGCGCGTCTCCCGCACGATGGCGCTGCGCAAGGTCGCGCAACCGGAGGACGTCGCCAACCAGGTCGTGGTCTTGGCGTCGCCCGTCCTTTCAGGCCACGTCACAGGGCAGGTCGTGACGATTGCCGGCGGCATGGAAGGCCGGGTCGTCCACGAATAGAAAGGTGGCGCCGAGGTCCTCGCTCGGCGCCGCATACTCCGGAAGGCCGCAGGAGTGATTGCCGTCAGTCCCTGGCCCTGGAGTCAAGACGGGCATCGGCAGTTCCTTCTTCCCACTTGAGGCCGAGTGCTGCCCCAAGGGCGGGCGCTCGCCGTGTCCCCTCGAGCGGGCTGTGGAAGAAGAGTCACACTCTCGGCACGAACTCCAAGGCTACTCCGGCCACGCCGCGAAAAACCAGGGTCTGACCCCGCCTCTAAAAACGCCCGCCGACACCCACCCTAAACGGCCTCACGCGGGTGGGGGCGCGAAGCGCCACCGCCCGCGGACCACCGGCCAACGCCAACCGCAACCCCAGAAGAGTGCGCGGGCTCCGCCGCGCACGTTCCGCCGCGAAGCGGGCGAACCCTATTCGGTGCGAAAGCGCCAGCTTTCGCGCGGTCTCCAGAAACGCAAGAGGGGCCGCCGCCTGGCCCCTCCTGGGTCTCCTGTGAAGGAGAGTCGCCGAGGTTGCCCCCGCCGCATCGGGGCCCTCTCGGTCTGCCCTCTGACTATCGCTGGGAGGGGGTACTTCATCCATCACCCATCCTGAGTTGACCGCGGTACTTCACTTCGGGTGATCTGCCGGGGGAACGTCCCTCCGGCGCCGCGCTAAACTGCGTTTCGGAAGCGGGCAGCGTCCCGCTCCGCATCGAGAGAGGCTGAGGGAACCGGCCCTGTGAAGCCTCGGCAACCTGCCTCAGAGCAAGGTGCCAAACCCGGCCGGGTGCGAGCCCGGGAGGATGTGTCGAGCGAGGTCGGAAGGAGACGAAGTGCCCGCCCACACGCAGACTCGTAACCGCTTTCTGGAGCGGCTCGAGACCGGTCCCGTCATCGTCGGCGACGGGGGCATGGGCGCGCTGCTGTCCGCCGCCGTCCCGCGTCTGCGCACGCCGGAGGAGGCGAACCTGCGCGCGCCGGACGCGGTCGTCTCTCTGCACGTGAGCTTCATCAATGCCGGCGCGGAACTGATCGAGACGAACACCTTCGGCGCGAACCGTCGGAAGCTCTCGCACCACTTCCTCGAGGAGGACCTGGAGAGGATCAACTCCGCCGGAGTCAAGCTGGCGCGCGACGCGCGGGAGGTCACCGGTCGCGACGTCTTCATCGCCGGCTCGATCGGACCGCTCGGCGAGCCTGCGACCTCGCGCGTCCGTCGCGAGTTCTTTGCCGAGCAGGCCGCGGTCCTCGACGGCCGCGGCGCCGACCTCTTCATGATCGAGACCTTCTACGACCTGGAGGAGGTGGTCGACGCGATCGAGGCTGTGCGAAGCGCGTCCGGCCTGCCGATCGTCGCCCTGCTCACCTTCGACGAGAGCGCCGAGACGCTCGCCGGCGTGACCGCAGCCGAGGCCGCCGCGCGGCTGGCCGAGCTCGACGTCGCCGCGATCGGCGCGAATCACGGCGCCGGCCTCCTCGCTGCGCTCGCCGCGCTCGAGCAGATGGGGAAGGACGGCAAGCCGCTCGCGGCTCTGCCGAATGTGGGGCTCGCGAGCCTGGCAGGCGGCCGCGTCATCTACCCGCACGCAACCCCGGAGTATTTCGCGGAGTTCGCCGCCTACGCACGCGACCTCGGCGCGAAGGTCATCGGCGGCTGTTGCGGGACGACGCCTGCCGAGATTTCCGCCATTCGCGCCGCGGTCGAGGAGGAACGCAGGCCGCGCGCCCCGCTCGTCTTCGACACCCCCGAGCTTGTCGTCGCGCTCGGCGAAGAGCGGCGCGAGACAGGCCTCTCGCGCGCGCTCGCAGCCGGCGAGTGGGTCGTCTCGATCCAGCTCGACCCGCCGCTCGGCGGCAACAGCGCCGGGCTCGTCGAGGTGGCTGCCGCACTGAAGGATTCTGAACGGGTCGGTTGGGTCGATATCAACGACAACGCGACGGCGCGCGCGGGGATGAGTTCGCTGATGGTGTCCGCGACGATCGAGCGTCGCGCCGAGATCGAGACGATCCCGCATCTGACGACGCGCGACTGGTCGGTGATGGGACTCGAGTCGATGCTGCTCGGCGCGCACGCGGAAGGCGTGCGCAACGTGCTTGCCATCACCGGCGACCCGCCGGAGGTCGGCGATTACCCCGGCGCGCGTGGCGTGTACGAGATCGACGCGATCGGCCTCACGCAGCTGATGACGAACCTCAACCGCGGCGAGGACTTCAACGGCCGCCCGATCGACGCGCCGACGTCGTTCTTCCCCGGCGTCGCCGTCAACCCGACGCCGGACGACATGGAAGTCGAGCTCGAGCGCTTCCGGCAGAAGCTCGAGGCGGGCGCGAAGTTCGCGATGACGCAGATCGTCTTCGACCTCGACTACCTCGACCGCTTCGTCGAACGGCTCGGCGGCGAGTGGCCCATTCCTGTTCTCGTCGGAATCTTTCCGCTGACGAGCTACCGGTTGGCGCTGCGCCTGCACAACGAGGTGCCGGGGATCCTCGTGCCGGACTCGCTCCAGCAAGCTCTCGAAGCCGCGGGCTCCGATGCCGCGGACGTCGGCTTCGCGCATGCAAGAGAGCTGATCGAGGCCTCACGCGAACGCGCGGCGGGCGTCTACCTCGTCGCCCCGTTCCGCCGCCCGTTGCGCGTGCTCGAACTGCTGCAAGACTGACGGCGTGCGCCTGCTCGCGCTGCTCGGCGGCGGGATCGCGCTCGCCCTCGCATGCGCGGTCGGGGCGGCGTACGGCGCAGGCTCTCCGCTCGCGAACGGAATCGAGCGTACGGACACCTGGTCAGTCGTCTTTCTCGCTGCGACCGGGACGGCATTCGTGCTCTATGCGGCCGCGCTTCTGCTCTTACGTTCGGAGACGAACGGAGTCCGGCTTGCGTGCACGCTCGCGCTGATCATCCAGCTCGTTCCGCTCGCGGGCCCACTCCTGCTGTCGCGTGACGCGTATAGCTACTGGGCCTACGGCCGGATCGTGTGGGCGCACGGCGGCAATCCGTACGAGCGCGCACCGGCGGCGTTCCCTCACGACCCGGCCACCGCCGCCGTTGCGCCCGCCTGGCGACACACCACCTCCGTGTATGGGCCGGTATTCACGGGCGTCTCGACGGGAGTCGCCGCCGTGGTGGGCTCGTCGCGGACGGCCGCGGCTTTCCTGTTCCGTGTCACCGCTGCGCTCGCCGTGGTCGCGACCGCACTGCTCGCAGCCCGCGTGGCGCGCCGCAAGGCCCTCGCGGCAGCACTCGTCGGCTGGAACCCGCTCTTCGCCGTGCACTTCGCGGGCGGTGGTCACAACGATGCGCTCATGGTCGCCGCGCTCGTGTCCGCGCTCGCCCTGGCCGAGTGGCGCGGCGGTACGGGGGCGGGATCGCTGTGGATCCTCGCGGCCGCGACAAAGTCGGCCGCCTTGGTGCTCTTCCCGCTCGCGCTGTTGCGGTCGCGGCCCGGCGTCTGGCTGGGAGCGGCGGTTGCGACGGCGGTCGTCGCGATCACCGCCTCGCTCTTCTTCGGCGACGCGTGGCTGTCCGGCCTCGGCGGATTGAAACCGCGTGAAGCGGGGTTCAGCATCCCCTCGCGTCTCGATCAGCTTGGACTCGGAGAAGTCGGCAGTACCTGGATCCCCCGGATCGTGCTTGCGGCCGGGGCATTGTGGCTCGCCGCGCAGGCAATTCGCGGTCGTCCGCGACTCGGCCTCGCCGCGGGCTTGCTGCTTGTCACGACCCCGTGGATCCTCCCCTGGTACGCGCTGTGGCCGGTCGGCCTGGCTGCGGCGGAGGAGGACGGACCGGCGCAGATCCTCGGCGTCTGTCTCGCCGCCTATTTGCTTGCGGATCGCGTCCCGCTCTGACCTACGGCGCGCAGTCGCCGGCCGAGACCGGTCCTTGCGCCGAGTTCAGATCATCGCGCACCACATCGGAGGGGACGGCGTAGCCGCCTGACGCCCGGAGCCGGGCCGCGAAGATCGTCGCTTCGACAGCGCCACGCGCGTCGACGGCCGGTGCGCCGGAGTCGCCGTGCCGCACTCTTCCCCGCAGCGACGTGATCGTCCGCGTGACGGGGCCCGTCCCGTACGCGTCCTCGGCGAGGACCACCGACGTTCGACCGATTCGTGCAGGCGTCGCGGTGAAGGGGCCGTTCTCCGGGAAGCCGAGGACTGCGACAGGCGCACCCGGTGTCGGGGATGTAAGGGCAAGCGGCTGCAGCCCAAGCCCGTGGACTTTCAGAACCGCGACGTCGTTGCGCCGGTCGAAGGCAACAACGTCTCCGGGCAGTCGCGCGCCCGACTGCAGCTCGACGACGGTGTCCTGCTGCCCCGCGATGACGTGCGCTGCGGTGACGACGAGCTCCGGCCGCGCAACCCAGCCCGTGCCCTCTACGCCGACTCCGCATGCCGTTCCCAACACGCGCACGACACTCGGCGACGCGTGCTGCACGCCCGGCGCGTGCGCGAGGCGTGGGTCGGGGGGCGCAACCGGGGCGGCGGGACCGGTGATCGTCGGGAAGGGGTCGATGCGCGCGAGCACGTTCAGGAGATCGGTGGGCGGGATGAGCTCGTTCAGGCGGCTGAGCAGCGCCGAGCCCTGGGCGCCGCGGCGCAGGTTCGCCTGGCCGGGCAGCAGCAGCGCGACTGCGCCGAGCACCCACACGAGCGCCAGTCCCGCGACAGCGCCGAGGGCGAGCCCGCCCGCGGAGTCGAACGTGCTCAGCCGTGGCTTCCGCAGCCGGGCACGAAGAGCCGAGCCGGCAAGTGTTCCCAGCGTCTCGAGCAGGATCGCGCCGACGGCGGCCCCGGCCAGAGCTGCGAGCGGGGTGTAGGGCGAGCTCGTGCCTCCCTGGAGCAGCTCCGGCGCGAGCCGCGAGCCCAGCCAGGCGCCGAGCACGATGCCGGCCACGGAGAGAGCGCTTGCGACGAGCCCCTTCTTCCAGCCGATGAAGGCCGTGATGGCGACGAATCCGAGCGCAATCAGGTCGACCTTGGTCACCGGCCCGCAGGGTACTCGTTGAGGTGGCCGTCGTTCTGCGGCCCTATTTACATGCCGTGCACCGTCCTAGACTCGGGAGCTGCTGCGATGAAGCGGTAGTGGGCGCGGGCGACCTGCGCTGAACCGCGGCTACAATGGCCATCCCGTCGGGGGCGTAGTTCAGTTGGTTAGAACGCCGGCCTGTCACGCCGGAGGTCGCGGGTTCGAGTCCCGTCGCTCCCGTAAAAGCCCTGCAAATCGGCATGTTTCGTTGTCCGCCTGGGCGCAAACGACCGCCGGTCTGATTTCATCCCGCGCACATCCCGCACGGGAATCCCCGCACGACGCCGCCCAGACCCGGCAATCCCCGCAACCCATAGCGCCGGCCGGGTTGACCGGAGATCTTCTCGTGGCAGGACGAAAAGGGCCTTCTTTGCGGGGCTTTCGTCCGACTGGGCAACAGCCTTGGTCTCGCATCCCGCGGCCGATTCCGGAGCGACGCGGGAGAGCGGTCATCGGCGCCTCGGCCGCTGGCGCCCACGGTCGATCACCAGCGACAACTCGTCCTTCACGCGGCCAGCCCGATCAGGCGTTCGATGTCCTCGCGCGTCACCGAGGCGCCACCGGTGCGGATGACCCGGACCGGCTTGCCGATTGACGGGCCGCTCGCCCGGTCGAGCGCCGCCTCGCTCAGGCGCGGCCCGGCAGGGGTTGAGAGGATGATGGCTCGTAAGACGTGCGCGGTCTGCGTCGACGCGCTGACGCCCGTGCGGAACAACGCCAGCCTGGCGCACCCGAACAAGGATCTCCTCGGAAAGCCCGCAGCGGCGAAGCGCTCGCGCTAAACCAGCGCCAAGCTGTACCTCCTCCCGGTCGGCGGTTCGGATAGCGACTGGTACCGGAACGTCCTGAAGACCCCGACGATCCGCATAGCCGCCAGCGGAGCCGAGACGAGCGCCCAAGCGACGCCGATCACGAATCCCCGGACCGTGAACGACATCGTCCACAAGTTTCGAACCAAATACGGCGCCACTGACGTTGACAGCTACTACCCGAAGCGCGACGTCGCCGTCGAGGTCCCGCTCGCATAAGAGCGCGCGGTTTACAGGGATGGAGCCGTCACGGATCTGACGAGCCCCTAGCGAGGAGGTCGCACAAGGTCGCACGGTCGTCCGAACCGCGGCAACGCGCGACGTCGTCCGAGAAGCGCAAACCCGCACCACTACGGGAAAACCCGCATGAATCGACCCTCCTCACGTTCATGGTAAGGAGGGAGTCGACCGCCGCTCACCCAAGCCCGGCACCGCATCGTGACCCGCCAGGCGTGCGCAGTTACTTTCGATCAGTCTCATCGCCTGGACGCGTCGGCGGCACGAGCACGCCCGACAGGCGATCCCAACGCCAGAGGTTCTCCGGCGTGATGTGACTCCCGCCGATCCAGCGGTCGATGCTGAGGTTGACTCGGTCGGACTCGCCTCGGAGCACGCGCTCTCCTTCGTCAGTCAGTCGGAGCGGAAGCCGAGCGAAGAGTTGTCCGTCGCTGAGCGGCGGCGCGGCAGGGAGGTCGCCATTTCCGGTCTCGAGCAGGCGGCCGTGGCCGCGACCGAGCGTTGCGAGCACTCGGTAGAACCAGGCGTCGCCGAGGAAGGGCGCCTCTTCGAGCTGCTGCGCGGCCGCGAACGCCGCCGCCGGCGTGCTCGCGCCGGACGCGATAGCTTCCAGCGCACGCCGCTCGCTGCCGGACAGGCCGTCCGTCGGTGCCGGTAGCTCCTCGAGTAGTCGCCGCAAGGCCGGGGCGAGGAATGGCAGCTCCGGCGATCCGCGCCTGGCCCACTCGGCAAGCGCTGTCGGCTCGGGGGCGCGGAAGGCGTCCCAGACCGTCGCCGCAGCGGCGAGGACGGCCGGCGCCGCGGCATGACGCGTTGGCCAAAGCGTCTCCAGCTCCTCCGCGGTCAGCTCGCCCAGCCCGCGAAAGCCCGGCCGGTCCGCGTTCCCGATGCAGGTCCCTCGAACGTCTCGATCGAGACTCTCGGGCCTTCTCCCGTCGGCGGAAAGGAGACCTTTCGCTTGTTGGTCTTCGTCCGGAACGGCTGCGAGGATCTGCTAGAGGCTTGATGTGAAATTGCGCGCGTCTCGTCGGCGGAGACGGCCCGTTTATATGCTGTCGCCCCCGCGAGAAGGAGGAACCTGTGCCAGTCGTCCTCATATCCCCCAAGTTCACGCAGGAGCAGTACGAGGAAACCGTCCGCAAGTTGACGGGCGGCAAGAGCCGGTTGGAATCTCCATCCGACTGGCCCGTCGAAGGTCTGCTAGCGCACATCGCGGGACAGGGTGAGAGCACATTCCGCGTCGTCGACGTCTGGGAGTCCGAGGAGGCCGTCAATCGCTTCGCCGAGATCGTCGTTCCGATTCTTCGTGAGGCCGGCGTCGAGGGCGACCCGGAGGTGTACCCGGCGCTCACATACGTGTCCGCCTGAGCGGAATTTCACATCAAGCCTCTAGCTCGTAACTCGCCCGAGCGCCGCTGTGTCGCTGACCGGCAACGGGCGAGGTTCAAGGGGTGATGACCGTCTTTCCGTCGGCGTGCGCGTTACCGTTCAGCGCCGGCACGTCGTTGAGTTTGATGAGGGTGATCGGCGGCAGGACGATGCGGCCACTGACGACCAGGTCGGCGAGCCGCGCCAACGCCTCACTCGACACGCCCACACGGAAGTTGACACCGGCAACTTCGCGCGAGGCGAGCGCTTCGGTGTCTGCGACGTACCGTGTCGACAGAGCCGTGCCGCCCGCGCGTACCAGTGCCGCGAGCATGGCAAACCCGTCTGCGTCGCTCGCCAGGTCGACGACGACGTCGATGCCGTCAGGATGAGTCTGCTGCACAGCGTCGGCTACCGAGACCGCCGTGTGGTCGACCGTCTCCGCAGCACCATAGGTACGCATGCGGTCGGCGGCGTCGGCGCGAGCGACGGCGATCACGTGCCCGCCGGCCTGCGCGGCGAGCTGCGTGGCGAACGAGCCGACGCCGCCGGCGGCGCCCACCATCAGCACGGTCTTCCCTGTGAGCTGCCCGAGCGATTCGACGATCTGCAGCGCGGTGACGCCGGCAGTCGGCAGCGACGCGGCCACGGTGGGGTCGAGCCCCTTCGGCCGGCGCGCCAGCGGCGCGTCCTCGGTGACGGCGACATATTCCGCATACGTGCCCGCCGAGCCGAGCGGGGCGATCAGCAGCTGGCCGAACACTTCGTCGCCGGGCCGGAACCTGCCGGCGCCCTCACCGATGGCCTCGACGACACCGGCGAGATCGGCGCCGAGAACGAACGGGAAGGTCCCCGGCATCTGTTCTTTCCATGCGCCGGCCGCCATCGAC
>WNEY01000295.1_pt1 | contig 29274 bp, 30 predicted proteins | sample 5400531 | NCBI WGS metagenome assembly WNEY01 (sample SAMN13153338, study PRJNA577476) | soil metagenome | isolation source: 200 cm saprolite under Douglas fir tree site 1 | place: USA:California | collected 2015-04-18
TCGGCCGCATCGTGCGCTGCGTGCTGGAAGCCCCGGCCGCATGAGCTTGCTCATGCGGCGGGGAGGGGGACTCGGGGGAACCGAGAGGTTTCCCCTTGCGCTGCACCGCGGGTTCCCCGCGGTGCAGCGGGGAGCGAAACCGTGACGCGCGTCGGGCTCAGCGCGATCGCGTCGTACCTTCCGCAGCGCGTGATGCCGGCGGCGGAAATCGCTGAGCAAAGCGGGATCCCCGAGCACGTGATCGTCGAGAAGTTCGGCCTCCGTGAGAAGCACATCGCGGCTGTGGACGAACACGTGAGCGATCTCTCGGTCGCGGCTGCAGCGCGACTGCTGGACGAGAACGACGTCGACGCCGAGTCAATCGACGTCGTCATGTACTTCGGGTCGATGTGGAAGGACTACGCCGTCTGGCAGGCCGCGCCGTGGATCGCGCACAGGCTCGGCTGCGTGAACGCGTACGCAGTCGAGTACGACAACGTCTCCTGCGGCACACCCGTGGCGCTGCGGCTGGCGAAGGACATGCTCGTCGCGGAGCCCGACCTGCGGACCGTCCTGCTGGTCGCAGCGTGCCGCGAGTCGTACCTCCTCGACTACGCGAACGAGCGCTCGCGCTTCATGTTCAACTTCGGCGACGGCGCGGTTGCAGGCCTGCTCGTGAAGAACGGCGAGCGCAACGAGCTGCTCGGCTCGAACGGCGTCACCGACGGCTCGCTCTCGCTTCAGGTGAAGGTCGCGCGCGGCGGCAGCGTGTACTCGAACGACGGCTACCCGTTTCTCGACGTGCTCGATCCCACGGTGATGAAGGCGAAGCTGGATGCGACGAGCCTGCAGAACTTCGTCCGCGCCGCGGAGGGCGCGCTCGCGCGCTCGGGCCACGCGCTCCGCGACGTCTCGTTCCTCTGCGCGTTGCACATGAAGCGCTCGATGCACGCCGCGCTGCTCGACCGCCTCGGCATCCGCGACGAGCGCGCGGAGTTCCTCGACGACACAGGGCACATGAGCGGCGTCGACGCACTGCTCGGCCTCGACCGCGCCGCGCGCGCAGGGAAGCTCGCTGACGGCGACCTCGTCCTGCTGCTGGCGGCGGGCACCGGCTACACGTGGGCCGCGAGCGTCGTCCGCTGGGGCGCGCTCGCGTGATCGCCGAGCTCGCCGCCGGAGCCGAGGTGACGTCGCGCTGGTTCGAGGTTGCGCAAGAGCGGATCGACGAGTTCGCCGCCGCGACCGAGGATCGGCAGTCCATCCACGTCGATACCGGTCGACCGCCCCGTCTTCCTCTCTGCACCGTCCCGGGCCGTGACGACTGTGACCGGACACGCGCCAAAGTCAGTTAGTGGCTCAGAGCCACAAACTATGAAAACTATGAAAGGCGGCTACTGCTCCGAGTAGTCCAGGTCGCACGACAACGAGCCGCGCGCCGCGTGTCCGAACGCGACGACGACGACGCTGTACGGCGCCCGCGATGTGCAGCGGGGAAGCGTCGGCAGCAGTGCTCGACGCACGACCGCGCGTCCTGCGACGTTCGCGCTGATGCGCGCGGCTACACCGCGGTACAGGATCTCGCCGCGTGCAGAGCGCAACGTCGTGCGCAGCGCGTCGGCCAGGCGGCACGGCGGCCCCGCGTAGCGGACGTCGACCGCAGTCGGCGTGAGTGACAGCCGCACGCGTTCGGGCGCACACTCGCGCAGGAACGCGACGTCCGGCGACGAGTGGAGGGACACGGCGCGGCTGCGCTCAGCCGGGATCCCGAGAAGAAGCGTGCGCGTGTGCGCGTGCGTATGCGGGCGCAGCGCGTCGACGGCCGCTGCGGCGACGAGGAGCGCGACGCCGGCGACGAGCGCGCGATCGAGCCAGCGCCTCATGCGACGGGCTCGAGGCGCGGGTTCGGCCGTTCCCACCGTCCGACCTTCGCGACCGGTCGTCCCTCGACTCGCACGATGTCCGCCGTGAAGTCATTCGTACCGCGGATCAGCGACGAGCCGACGCCGTAGACGTCCACCGGCACGCCGGCTTCCTCGAAGGCGCGGATCCTGTCCACTGTGAAGCCGCCCGACGCGACGATGCGCACGTCCTCGAAGCCATCGTCGTCGAGCGCCGCGCGCACCTTGCGCACCAGCCGTTCGTTGACGCCGCGCGGATCGAAATCGCCGAGCTCCTTCCAGAGCGACCGGTCGACCAGCTGCTCGGAGGTGTCGAGGCGCACACCCCACAGCTTCGGTCCGAGCGCGTGCGCGACCTCGACGGCCGTCCGCACGGAGTCGTTCTCGAAGTCGACGAGCACGACGACGTTCGTGTCCTCCGGCGCCCAGTCGGCGAACTTCGCCGCTGCGAGCGCGGTGTCGCCGCCGTACGCGGCGATCAGCGCATGAGGGACGGTGCCGATTCCGCGCCCGCCCCACCACGACGACTGGGCGTCGGTGGAAACGCCGATCGCGCCGGCGACGTGCGCCGCGTACCCGTCGCCGGTTTGCACGAGCCAGTGATCGTGGCGCGCGGGGAAGAACAGGATCGACTTCGGCGCCGCCGCGTCGACGACGCGCTTGACGTTCGTCGAGACGAGCGTGCGGCGCGCGAGCACGCCGAGGTAGACCGTCTCGAGATGGGCGAAGAACGTGTAGTCGCCCCCGATCGTCAGCACCGTCTCCCACGGCTCGAGCTCGTCGCCGTCGTGGAGCGCGCGCACCTCGAGCGTATCCCAATCGTGCGAGCAGAGCTTGAGGATCGCGATCGCTTCGTCCATCCCGCCGAGGATGGCGCGGTTCTTCTGGAAGACCTGCATCAGGACGCGCGGATGCCGCTCGTCCGTGAGCAGCGCGTCGCGGGCGAAGTTGAAGTACGCGTCGGTGTAGTAGCCGGCGCGGATCTTCTCGACGGGCAGGTCGAACGTCTCCGGTGGGAGCCGGTCACGCGGCACGCGGCGACTGTAATATGGAGGGATAGTCGCTGCGTGACCTGATCGGGCGGCCCCAAGCGGCCGCGATCGTCCGAAATCCGGAAGGCCGCCTGATGGACCCTCTGTACAAGCCCCAAGGCGTCGAGGAGCGCTGGCAGCGGATCTGGGAAGACGAAGGTCTCTACAACGCCGAGACGGACGACCCGCGCCCGACGTACGTGATCTGCCTGCCGCCGCCGAACGTCACCGACCGGCTGCACATGGGGCACGCGCTCAACGCCTCGTGCCAGGACGTGCTGATCCGCTTCCACCGCATGCGCGACTTCAACGCACTCTGGCAGCCGGGCTACGACCACGCGGGCATCGCGCTGCAGAACGTGATGGTGCGCCGGCTCGCGGCCGAGGGGATCGACTACCGCGAGATCGGGCGCGAGGCGTTCGTCGAGCGCTGCTGGCAGTTCATCCGCGACTACGGCGGCCAGATCATGGGCCAGCTTCGCTCGATCGGTGCGTCGCTCGACTACCGCCGCCACCGCTTCACGATGGACGACGCCTACGCGCGCGCCGTGATGCGCTTCTTCGTCCACCTCTCCGAGAAGGGCTACATCTACCGCGGCAGCCGCATCGTCAACTGGTGCCCCGGCTGCGCGAGCGTGATCTCCGACCTCGAGGTCGACCACGTCGAGGTGGACGACGCGCTGTCGTACGTGCGTTATCCGTTTGCGAACGGCGACGGCTACATCACCGTGGCCACGGTGCGTCCCGCGACGATCCTCGCGGACGTCGCCGTGGCCGTCCATCCCGACGACGAGCGGTACCGCGAGGTGGTCGGACGCGAGGTGATCGTCCCCTTCGTCGAGCGGCGCGTGCCGGTGATCGCCGACGAGCGCGTGGAGCCGGAATTCGGCACGGGCGCGCTGAAGATCACGCCGGGGCACGATCCGACCGACTGGGAGATCGGGCGCGACCATGGCCTGCCTGAGCCGATGGTGATCGGTCTCGACGGGCGCATGACCGAGGAGGCCGGCAAGCTCGCCGGGCTCACACAGGAGGAAGCCGACGAGCGCGTGCTCGAGTGGCTGCGCGAGCACGGCCAACTCGAGAAGCGCGAGTCGTACCGCCACGCCGTCGGACACTGCAACCGCTCCGGCGATCGCGTCGAGCCGCTCGTAATGCTGCAGTGGTGGGTCGAGATGGAGGACCTGGCAAAGCCGGCGATCGCCGCGCTGCGTGAAGGTCGCGTGCGCTGCACGCCCGAGCAGCAGACGAAGGTGATGCTCTCCTACCTCGAGCACATCCGTCCCTGGTGCATCTCCCGCCAGCTCTGGTGGGGCCACCGCATCCCGGTCTGGTACTGCCCGGACGGGCACACGACCGCCGCCGAGTCTGCGCCGCCGGCCTGCGCGACGTGCGCATCGACCGAGCTGACACAGGACGAGGACGTGCTCGACACGTGGTTCTCGTCGGCGCTGTGGCCGTTCGCGACGCTTGGCTGGCCCGAGTCGACGCCCGACCTCGAGCGCTTCTACCCCGGCGACGTGTGCTCGACCGGGCGCGACATCAACTTCCTCTGGGTCTCGCGGATGATCTGGGCCGGTCTCGAAATGATGGGTGACCTCCCGTTCCACGACGTCAACTACCACTCGATGATCCTTGCGTCCGACGGCCGCCGCATGTCGAAGAGCCTCGGGACGGGCGTAGACCCGACCGACCTGATCGGGAACCACGGAGCCGACGCGACGCGCTACGGGCTGCTGAAGATGTCCTCGACGCAGGACGTCCGCTTTTCGGTCGGAATGATCGAAGAGGGACGCAAGCTGGCAAACAAGCTCTGGAACGTCGCGCGTCTGATGCTCGCCCAGGCCGAAGGCGTGGACCCGGCGGTGCATGCACAGTCGGTCGAGGAACGGTGGATCCTCTCGCGGCTCGACGGCGTGCGGGAGCTGCTCGAGGAAGCCGTGCCGCGCTTCGAGTTCGCCGCGGCCGTGACAGCGCTCTACCACGTGACGTTCGACGACTTCTGCGACTGGTACGCCGAGGCGGTCAAGCCGAGGCTCTACGACGGCGACGCCGACGCGCGCGCGACTGCGCTGGCTGCGCTCGAGCGCCTGCTGAAGCTCTTGCATCCGGTGATGCCGCACGTCACGGAGGAGATCTGGTCGCAGTTCCACGACGCGCGCCTGATCGTTGCGCCCTGGCCGGAGCCGCATGAGCGGGACGCGCCGGCCGCGCAGGCGCTCGACCGCGTGCGCGACGCAGCCGCTGTGTTCCGGCGCAGCGGTGTCCTGCCCGCGAAGCTCGGCGAGGACGAGCAGCGGATCTTCGACGCGGTCGTGAAGCCCGAGCGGCAGAAGGCGAACGGCAACGTCGACGCGGAGCGCGCACGCCTCCGGAAGGAGATCGAGCGCGCCGAGCGGATGCTCGCCAACGAGCGCTTCGTCGCGAAGGCCCCGCCCGAGGTCGTGGAGGCCGAGCGCGAGAAGCTCGAGCGCTACCGCCGTGAGCTCGACGCGATCGGCGAGTAACACCGACTGGGTCGCGGGCCTCTCGCCGTGGCCCGAGGAGTTCGGGCTCGGGACGATGCGCGCGCTGCTCGCCGAGCTCGGCAACCCCGAGCGTGCATTTCGGTCCGTGCACGTCGTCGGCACGAACGGCAAGTCCACCGCGACCCGCACGATCGCTGTGCTGCTGCGTGCCGAAGGGCTCGACGTCGGCGCCTACACCTCGCCGCACGTCGCCGGCTGGCACGAGCGGCTGGACACGGATCCCGGGACGTTCGAGCGTGCCGTGGCCCGAGTCCGGCCGGCTGCCGAGAAGCTGAATGCCACGCAGTTCGAAACACTCACCGCAGCGGCGCTCGCCGAATTCGCTGCGCGCGGTGTCGACGCGGCCGTCGTCGAGGCCGGGCTCGGCGGACGGCTCGACGCGACGAACGTTCTCGACGCGCGCGTCGTCCTGCTCACGAACGTCGGGCTCGAGCACACCCACGTCCTGGGCGACACGCGCGACAAGATCGCGCGCGAGAAGCTCGCCGTCGCGAAGCCGGGCGCGCTCGTCGTCCTGCCCGATGACGAGTGGCGAAGCCTCGTGCCCGAGAACGAGACTCGGATCGGCGGTGCGCGCGAGGCCGCCGAGGCCTTCCTCGGCCGCGGGATCGAGGCCGAAGTGGCCGTCCACCTGCCCGGCCGCCTCGAGCGCCGGACCGAGAACGAGCTTCGGGACGGCGCCCACACGGCCGAGGGCGTCGATTGGCTCCTCGCGCGCCTGCCCTCGAAGGACTGGACGATCGTCGCCTCGATCCTTGACGACAAGGACGCGGACGCGATGCTGCAGCGCCTGAGCCGCGCCGGGCGAACCCTGATCGCCACGCGCTCCTCGAATGTGCGGGCCCTCCCCGAGAAGGAACTCGCGGCGCGCGCCGAACCGTACTTCGAGCATGTCGAGAGCCACGCCGACCCTGCCCAGGCGCTACGCCGAGCGCGTGAGCTCGGCCCCGTGCTCGTCACCGGCTCCCTCTACCTGCTTGCCGACCTCCACGAGGCGGAGTAGAACGAGGCGGTGCGCCAGTCCTGGGGGGAGCGCCTCGCAGTCTTCGCCTTCGCGCTCGCCGTGGTCGCAGCGATCGTCGGCGTTGCGTTTGCTGCGGGCTACATAATCGGAAAACTAATCCTGTGATCCTTCTCGCCGGCACCAGCTCCACCTTCAGCGGCGTCCACGACTTCTTCCATTCGGGGACGTGGCTCGTGATCCGCAACATGGCGGTCTTCTTCGTGCTCGTCTTCTGGGCGGCGACCGCTTACTGGGTGTACAAGGACGCGCGCCGAAGGATCGAGGATCCGTTGCTGACAGCCGTCGCGACGATGCTCGGCGTCGTCCTCCCGTTCGTCGGCGCGCTCGTCTACATGCTCTTCCGTCCGCCCGAGTATCTGGAGGACGTGCGCGAGCGCGAGCTCGAGATCAAGGCGATGGAGGAGCGGCTGTCGCTACGCGATCTGCACTGCCCGGTCTGCCGCGCGGAGGTCGAGCCGACGTTTCTGATCTGCCCGGTCTGCACGACGCGCCTCAAGCAGGCGTGCATCAACTGCAACCAGCCGCTCGAGGCGTTGTGGCAGGTCTGCCCGTACTGTGAGACGCCGGTCGAGCCGACCGGGATCGATCTGCCCGCGCTCGAGACGCCGCGCGCGCGCAGGCGCCGCCGCTCCGCTGAACCTCAGTAAACTCGGCGGCCGCATGGCCGTCGAGCGGACGCTGATCCTCGCGAAGCCGGACGCGGTGCGCCGCTCGCTGGCCGGCGAGATCCTCGCGCGCTTCGAGCGCCGAGGCTTCACCCTGCGCGCCGCGCGCTTCCTTCGAGTCGACCGCTCGCTCGCGGAGGAGCACTACGCGGAGCACGAGGCGAAGGCGTTCTTCGGCGAGCTGGTCGACTTCATCACCGACGGACCGACGCTGGCCTTCGTGCTCGAGGGCGAAGGCGTGATCGCGACCGCGCGCACCACGATCGGCGCGACGAATCCCGCCGACGCGGATCCCGGCTCGATTCGCGGCGACCTCGCGTCGTCGATGCCGGACAATCTCGTGCACGGCTCCGACTCGGCGGACTCGGCGCGGCGCGAGATCGCACTCTGGTTTCCCGACGGTCTTGTCTGAGCTGCCGGACTACGCGGTCGTCAACCGACGGGCGTGGACGAAGGCGAATGCGGAGTACACCGACGGAAGCGCGCACGATGATTGGGCGCGGGAAGAGATCACGTGGGGCATGGCGCGCGCGTGTGAGTCCGAGTTGCATGTTCTGCCCGACGTCACGGGCAAGGACGTCGTCGAGCTCGGCTGCGGCACCGGCTACTTCGGTGCGTGGCTGAAGCGTCGTGGCGCGCGCCGCTTCGTCGGCGTGGACGTCACCCCTGCCCAGCTCGAGACCGCACGGCGGATGAACGAGGAGTTCGGTCTCGGCCTCGAGTTCGTCGAAGCCAACGCCGAGCAGACAGGGCTTCCCGGCGAGTCGTTCGACCTCGCCGTCTCGCTCTATGGCGCATCGATCTGGTGCGATCCCTACAAGTGGATTCCCGAGGCGGCCCGCCTGCTGCGGCCAGGCGGCGAGCTGGTGTTCTTGCGCAACTCGACTCTCGCAATTCTCTGCACGACGGAAGAAGGGCCGACGTCCGAGACGTTGCAGCGCCCGCAACGCGGACTGCACCGGCTTGAGTGGGAGCCCCCCGACGAGGGTGTCGAGTTCCAGCTGGGTCACGGCGATTGGGTGCGGCTCCTGCGCGCGAACGGCTTCGAACTCCTCGACCTCGTCGAGCTCTTCGCCGACGAGGCCACGCCGGACCACACGTACTACACGTTCTCTCGCGAATGGGCGGAGAAGTGGCCGTTCGAGGAGATTTGGCGCGCCCGCCTGCAGCGCCGCTGATCCTCGCGTCGACGTCGCCGCAGCGGCGCGCGATTCTCGAGCAGCTGCGCATCCCCTTCGAGGTCGTCGCGCCACGCTACGGGGAGCAGGGCGACGATCCCGTCGAGCACGCGGCCGGCAAAGCGCGCTCGGTGGACGGCCGCGACCGGCCGGTGCTCGGGGTCGACACGATCGTCGTCTGCGACGGCGACGTGCTCGGCAAGCCGCGCGACGCGTCCGAGGCGGAGGCGATGCTTGAACGCCTCGGCGGACGCACGCACGAGGTCGTGTCGGGTCTCTGCCTGCGCACGACGGCGTGGGAGGAGCTGCACCGCGAAGTGACGCGCGTCACGTTCCGCGTGCTGGCGCCGCGTGACCTCGCGCACTACATGCCGACCGGCGAGTGGGAAGGGCGTGCCGGTGCGTACGCGATCCAAGGCTTCGGCGCGAGCCTCGTCGAGCGGATCGAGGGCGACTATTTGAACGTCGTGGGCCTACCTGCCGCGCTGCTCGTGCGCCTGCTGGCCCAACGTTTCGCGGGGACGTACGGCTTCGGCTAACCCGTACCGGGTACGTACCGGGTACACGCACGCGCTGTTGTGGACTAGGCCGCTGCAAGCAACATGAGTCGGGCCGGGCCTTCTGCAAGCGTGGAGCTCATTGCTTCGCACAGGCGCCTGAAATTGACGATCCCGCAAGGCGGCCCCGCCCCGACCGATTCCGCGTAACTGCTCCACGGCCAGTCGCGGGGGTCGCGGCACAGCCCGGCGTTCACAGGGTTGCGGGCGATGTAGCGCAAGACGCTCAGGAGGTAGAGCTCGTCTTCGATGAGCTCTGATCCAAAGCGCCCCTGAAAGACGTGACCGAGTAGGCCGTACTCCTTGTTGAAACGCTTGGCCCAGCGGAGATTGAGTCGATGCATTCCCTCGGAAAGATTTGGCTCCGGCGTCTCGACGAGGAAGTGATAATGGTTGGGGATCAAGCAGTAGGAAAGGCACTGCCAGGAGCGCCTTTCGACTTCGTCGCCGAGATAGAGAAGGAAACGCTCGAAGTCGTGGTCGACGCGGAAGATCGGTTCGCGTCGATTCCCGCGGTCGAAGACGTGATACATGCCGCCGGCGAGATTTGGTCGGTGATCGCGTCCCACTCCACCCACCGTAGGCGCTCGCGTGTACCCGGTACGTGCCAGGTATGTGCCAGGTACGTGCGGTCAGCGCCCGTTCGCAGAGAAGTGCTGGTAGTCCTTCGGCGAGCGCCAGTTGCCGCCCCAGCCCCAGCCGACCGAGGCGAACGCGCGCACAACCGCGTCGCCCGCATGGATCATCCTGTTGCGGTGCAGGGTGCGGTTCGCGAACGCGCGGCCTCCCGGCGGCGAGACGTAGTTGCCGAGCACGTACGGATTCTCGAGCGGGTTGATGTCGATCGCACGACCGTAGGAGTGTTGCGACCATGCCGAGCTTCCCTCGACGAGCCGGCAGTTGAACGCCGACGTGTTGTCGGCCGCCATAGAACGGTCGTCGTCCGCGCCGTAACGATCGACGGGAATCATCCGCTGGATCGGGAAATGGGCGTTGTACACCGCGTGCATCGCGCGCACGAGCGGGCGGACGGCATCCTCGTTGACGACCAGGTGCCCGTCGTGCGACCGGGCGTCGAAGCCCCAGTACGTAAGCGTCACCACGCGCAGGTGCGAGATCGGAACGGGACAGCCCCGGTGCAACGAGACGAGATTCGACGGCGCCGGCGCGACCGACGCATGGAACGCGCACAGCAGCGCAAGCCATCTCATCGGCGCCGCTTGAAGCGCAGACCCGACCACGTCTCGTCGACCGCGCACACCTTGAAGTCGACGAAACCGCGCGCCAGGCCCAGTTCGCGAACGACCGCTTGCGTGATGCCCGCGTACGCCGGCGACGACTTCTTCGCCCACACGATCCAGACGTCGTCCACGTTCGCGTCGGTTGCGAGCCGGTCCCACAGCCGCGTGATCTCGCCGGGCTTGTGCGCAAAGACGATCGTCAGCTCGCGCCAGCCGCGGTTGCCGCGCCGCAAGACCGCTCCCTCGCCGAGCAAGCGCTCGAATCCCTCCGGCGCGGAGACGAGCGAGACGACCGCTCCCTCGCGAACGCCGAGCTTCCGCGGCAGCGGCGTCGACGAGTACGCCGCCAGCCCCGACGAGGGGACGACGGGATTGCGAGGCGGCCGAACGCGGCGAAGAGTCGGGCCGATCTGCGCCCATGACGTGAAGGTCGCGTCCGGCAGCGTCTGGCGGACGCGCTCGATCTTCTCCGGGAGGCCGCCGACGAAGACGATCGGAACGCTCCGCGTCGATTTCGCGACCCGCACGGCGACGCCCACGTCCCGCCCCTGCGACGGCAACCGCGACAAATCGATGACGACGGCCCGCATTCCCTCGGCGAAGCGGCGCAGCGGCGGCAGTGGCGGCCCGGCCTCGACGTCGTAGCCCAGCTCCCGGAGCCGCCAGGCGCGCTCCTCCGCCTCGGCCTGGTTCCAATGGACCAATCTCAGCTTTTCCACAGGATCAGGCTAGACTCGGTGGCCGGTCGATGGGCGTCTTCAACTACCTCACGGGCTTCGGGGGCCGCGACATGGCGGTGGACCTCGGCACGGCGAACACGCTCGTGTACGTCCGCGGCCGCGGAATCGTCCTTTCGGAGCCGTCGGTCGTCGCGATCGACCAGCGCTCGGGCGAGGTGCACGCAGTCGGCGTCGAGGCGAAGCGGATGCTCGGGCGTACGCCCGGAACGATCCAGGCGATCCGCCCACTGAAGGACGGCGTGATCGCCGACTTCGACGTCACCGAGCAGATGCTCCGCCACTTCATCCAGAAGGTGCACCAGCATCGCTTCGCGCACCCGCGCGTCGTCGTGTGCGTTCCGTCGGGCGTCACCGGCGTCGAGAAGCGCGCGGTCGAAGAAGCCACACTGTCTGCCGGAGCCAGACAGGCGTACCTGATCGAGGAGCCGATGGCCGCCGCGATCGGCGCGGGCCTTCCCGTCGCGGAGCCGACCGGGAACATGATCGTGGACATCGGCGGCGGCACGACCGAGGTCGCGGTAATCTCGCTCGGCGGGATCGTCGTCTCGCAGTCGCTGCGCGTCGGAGGCGACGAGATGGACGAGTCGATCATCAACCACATCAAGCGCGACTACAAGCTGCTGATCGGCCAGCAGACGGCCGAGGAGATCAAGCTCGAGGTCGGCTCGGCGTGGGAGATGCACGACGAGGTGCAGGCCGAGGTGCGCGGCCGCGACATGCTGACGGGCCTGCCGAAGACGGTCGTCCTCAGCTCGGAGGAGGTGCGGCGCGCGCTCGACGACCCGGTCACCCAGATCATCGAGGCAATCAAGTCGACGCTCGACAAAACGCCGCCCGAGCTCGCCGCGGACATCATGGACCGCGGAATCGTCCTCGCCGGCGGCGGCGCGCTCCTGACGGGGATGGACGAACGGCTCCGCCACGAGACGCAGATGCCCGTCCATCTGGCCGAAAGTCCGCTCACCTGCGTGGCCGTGGGATCGGGGCGCAGCCTCGAGGAGTTCGAGGCGATCCACCGCAGCGCAAGAGCCCGTCGCAACAATCATCGTCGTTAGAGCCCGCTAACCTAGGGCCCTAGCCGTGCCTGCCACTCGCAACCGGACACCCCGGTTGGCGGTGCTGGACTCATCCGTCCGGCGGTCCGCCTCCTCGCCGTTCACCTCCCGTTCCGGCTCCACGCTCAAGCGCCGGATCGTCGTGGTCGTCCTCGTCGTGCTCTCGCTCGCGCTGATCACGGCGTCCTTCCGGGAGTCGTCGGGCGGCCGCCTGCACGGCGTCCAGAACGCCGGCGCCTCCGTCCTGCGCCCCTTCGAGGTCGCGACCGACCGTGTCGCGCGGCCGTTCCGCGACGCGTACAACTGGTTCCACGGGCTCGTGACGGCGCGCTCCGAGAACCAGAAGCTCAAGCGGCAGGTCCAGGATCTGCGGCAGAAGTACGCAGCCGCGGAATCGGCGCTGAACGAAAACATCGTCCTGCAGCGGCTGCTCGACTACGAACGCGGTCCGAGCTTCCCGAAGGACTACCGCGTCGTCAACGCGGCGATCCTCACGCATGCCCCCGCCGACCTGCAGCAGCAAGTGACGATCGCGGCCGGCAGCAACCGCGGCGTCCGCAAGGACGATCCCGTCGTGACCGCGGACGGACTCGTCGGCAAGGTGACGTACGTCGCCGGCGACGTTTCACGCGTCACGCTGCTCACCGACCCGACGGCCGCCGTTCCTGCGCAGGACTTGACGAGCAGCGCGCTGGGGCTCGTCCAGCACGGCGCGAGCGGCGGCACGCAGCTGATCTTCGGCCGCGTACCGAAGGCGGAGATCGTTCGCGAAGGAGACTTCGTCGTCACCGCCGGCACGCAGCTCGGCGCGCTCCCGGACATCTATCCGCACGGGATCCTGATCGGGAGGGTGTCGAGCGTCAACCAGAACGAAGTCGACATCTACAAGCAGATTCAGATCGAGCCGTTCGCGGACTTCTCGTCGCTCGACTCGGTCGCGGTGCTGATCGCGCGGAAGGTGAAGCCGTGATCGCCGACGCCGTCAAGGCCGGCGTACTCCTGTTCCTCGTCGCCGTCGTGCAGGTGTCGTTGCTGTCGTCGATCAGCGTCGCCGGCGGCATGCCGAACCTGCTGCTCGTGACGCTCGTCGCGGTCGCGCTGCTGCGCGGCGCGATCTTCGGCGCGTCCGGCGGCTTCTTCGGCGGCCTGCTGCTCGACACCGCGAACCTCGAGACGCTCGGGCTGACGTCGCTGATCCTCACCTTCGGCGGCTACTGGATCGGACGCTACGGCGAAACGACTGGTCGCGACCGTACTCACGCGCCGTTCGTCTCCGTCGCCGTCGTCACGATCCTGTACGCGGTCGGCGCGATGCTGTTGCACTTCCTGATCGGCGATCCCGTTTCGGCCCGGCGCGTGCTCCTCGACTCGCTCATGCCGTCGATCGCGTTCAACCTCATCCTCACAGCGCCGGTCTACTGGCTCGTGAAGAAGCTGCTGCGGCCGCCGGCTTGGAGCGACCGCGCGCACGAGGTGCGCCTGCTTGGCTAGCAGCTCCTTTCTTCCTCCGGATCCGCGCACTCAGGAGCCTTACCGCCTGACGCCGCAGCTCGCGCTACGCGTCGCGGTCCTGGGCACGATCGCGCTCGTTGTGTTCGGCGCGCTCTTCCTCCGGCTCTGGGCGCTCGAGATCCTCGCCGGCCATCAGTACCTGCGGGTCGCGCAGAACAACCAGCTGCGCACCGTGCGCGTCGAAGCGCCGCGCGGCGTCATCCTCGACCGGAACGGCGTGCCGCTCGTCGACAACCGTGCCGGCACGGCGATCGAGCTCTACCCGGCCGACCTGCCGAAGACGTGGCGCGCGCGCAAGCACGAGCTGCAACTGCTCTCGAGCATCGTCCACGTCCCGGTGCGCGAGATGCTGCGCGGGATCGAGGAGCGGAAAGGCGACCCGCTGACACCCGTCACGGTCAAGGTCGGCGTCCACGAGCCTGTCGTCTACTACCTCTGGGAACGGAAGGACGAATTCCCTGGGGTCCAGACCGCGACGTCGTACCTGCGTCACTACCCGCAGGGGACGGTCGCCGCCCAGCTGCTTGGCTACGTGACGGAGATCTCGAAGCAGGAGCTAAAGCACGCACCGGCCGGCTACGAGCCGGGAGACAAGATCGGCCAGACCGGCGTCGAGAAGACGTACGACGGCTACCTGCGCGGGCGTCCCGGCCAGGCCAAGCTCCGGGTCGACTCGCTCGGCAACCCCCACGGCCAACTCAAGCCGACGGTGCGGCCCTATCCCGGCAGTGCAATCCGCTTGACGATCGACGTTCGGGTTCAGCGCGCCTCGGAGCAGGCGCTGCAGCTCGGCATGGAGCGCGCGCGGGCGTCTGCCTGCTACGGCTGCTGGGACGCGAACGGCGGCGCGATCGTCGCGCTCGATCCGAAGGACGGCTCGATCCTCGCGCTCGCGTCGGCGCCGACCTACGACCCGTCGATCTTCAGCGGCCGTGTCACGCAGCAGCGACTTGCCTCCGCCGGTCTCACTCCGTCGACCGCCCAGATCCACAACTATCCCGCGCTCGACCGCCCGCTCGTCGGCCTCTATCCGCCGGGGTCTTCGTGGAAGCCGGTGACCGCGCTCGCGGCGATGCAGGAGCACCTCATCTCTCCGTACTCGCAGCTGCAGTGCACCGGTAGCTACACGGCGCCGGAGGACAAGTCGCACCAGGTCTTCAGCAACTGGGATCCGTACGTGAACCAGTGGATGGACCTGCCGACCGCGCTCGCGTACTCGTGCGACACGTACTTCTACCGAGTGGGCAACGACTTCTTCGAGCTGCCGACGGAGCGCGGACATCCGCTGCAGGGCTGGGCGGGCCGCTTCGGCTTCGGGCGACCGACCGGCGTCGACGTCGGCGCCGAGTCGAGCGGCCTCCTGCCGACGCCGGAGTGGCGCGACAAGACGTTCACGAAGAAGACGGACCCGTGCTGCTGGCAGGTCGACCGGCTCTGGAAGCCCGGCGACTCGATCCAGCTGGCGATCGGACAGAAGGATCTGCTGGTGACACCGTTGCAGATGGCGCGCTTCTACGCGGTGATCGCCAACGGCGGCAAGCTCGTGACGCCGCACGTGCTGCTCGGCATCCAGCAGCAGGGAGCGCGCGGCGCGGTGCCCTATCCGGCTGTTCCGGCACCTGAGTCGACGAAAGTCGATCCGCGCGCGCTCTCTGTCGTCCAGCAAGGCCTGCTCGAGGCAACGCACTCGAGCTTCGGGACGTCGACGGCGGTCTTCGGCAGCTTCCCGGTCGCCGTCTCCGGCAAGACGGGTACGGCGGAAAAGTTCGTCGATCCGGGCGACGGGATCATGCGCAACTTCGACCAGGCGTGGTGGTGCGGCTACGGCCCGGCGGACAATCCGTCGCTCGTCGTCTGCGCGGTGATCGAGAACGGCGGCCACGGCGGCGTCGCTGCGGCGCCGGCGGCGCTGCAGGTGTTCGAGACGTACTTCAACAAGCAGTCGTCCATCCAGGGCGCGATCCATTCCGACTGATGGCAATCGAATACGCCGGCACACGAGCAGACCGGGCGCGAGTGCGCGCCCGTCGTGCGGCGCGCGCGCAGGACCTCTCGTTCGTCCGCCGCCTCGACTGGCTGCTCGTGAGCGCGGTCGGCGGGCTCGTTGCGTACGGCCTGTACGCGATCGCCGGGATCACGCAGCACGACGTGACCGGGAAGCCGAACTACTACCTCATCCGGCAGGGGCTCTTCGCGCTCGTGGGGGGCGTCGGCTTCGTCGCCGCGCTCGCGATCGACCCCGACCGCTACCGCCGTTTCTGGCGGCCGCTCTACATCGGAACCGTCGCAGTGATGCTCTTCGTGTTCCTCGCCGGGCCGGTCACGCGCGGCTCGCGCCGCTGGATCGAGGTCGGCTTCTTCCGCTTCCAGCCGTCGGAGTTCGGCAAGGTGCTGTTCGTCATCGCGCTCGCCGGCTTCGTCGCCGACAGGTCGCGGCGGCTGAACGAGCCGAGGACGACGCTGACGACGATCGGCCTCGCAGCGGTCCCCGTCGGCCTCGTGTTCATCCAGCCGGACTTCGGCACGGCGCTCGTCTACGGCGCCGCGCTCGCGGCCGTGCTGTTCGTCGCGGGAACGCGCTGGCTGTCGCTCGCCGCTCTCGGCGCCGCTGCGCTCGTCGTCTCGGTCGCGGTCCTCTGGGCGCTCCCCGCGGCGGGCGTGCACATACTGCGGCCGTACCAGGTGCAGCGGCTCACCGGCTTCACGCACTCGAACTCCGATCCCAGCGGCGCGACGTACAACGTCACGCAGTCGAAGGTCGCCGTCGGTGCGGGCGGCTTCGAGGGCCGCGGCGTCAAGAATGCGACCCAGACGAACCTCGACTACCTGCCGGAGCACGCGACGGACTTCGTCTTCGCGTCGCTCGCCGAGCAGCGCGGCTTCGTCGGCGCCGCGATCATCCTCTGCCTCTACCTGCTCGTCGTCTGGCGCGGCCTGCGCATCATCACGGTTGCGCGCGATCTCTTCTCGTCGATCGTCGCAGGCGGGATTGTCGTCGCGCTCCTGTTCCAGATCTTCGTCAACGTCGGGATGACGATGGGGATCGCGCCGATCACGGGCATCCCGCTCCCGTTCGTGTCGGTCGGCGGCTCGTCGATGATCGCCAACCTTGTCGCGATGGGCGTTCTGCTGTCGATTCATGCACGCGGCGCGCCGTTCCGGCGGCGTTAGTGTTCCGTCGGGTGATGTTTTCGCGCTTCTCGGTCGCGAGCACCAAGCGATGCAAGGACGCAGGGTGCGCCCGTAGCGGATCCTACGGGCGCACCCGAGGACGCGGCAGCGCGCCGTGTGATCGCGGGCGAGAAGCCGAAAGGCATCGCCCGGAGGGACACTTGTGGCGTTCCCGCTGAAGATCGGCGCCGTTTACGGCGTCGTCAATGAGCTGTCGAAGACGCGCGACCGGCCGCTGCTCGTCGCGGGCCTCCTCGCCGATCAGCTTGCCCGCGAGCTCGCGGCGGGCGGCGACGGGAACGCGGTGCGGACGCGCGGCTCGCCGGAGGACGTCGAGGCGCTGGTGTACGTCGTCGGCGATGCGGTGACGGACGAGGACGAGCGCATGCTGAAGCTCGCGCACCGCGCGCGCGTGCCGACGATCGTCGTCGCCGCGGGACGCGAAGCGCCGCCACGCGTGCCGTTCGTGCTCGCGACGGACGTCGTGCGCGTCGAGCCCGGGCACGGCTTCCCGGTCGAGACGATCGCGCGCGTCCTCGCGCACAAGCTCGGGGAAAACTTAGTGTCGCTTGCGTGCAAACTGCCCGTGCTACGTCCGGCCGTCGTCGAGAACTTGATCGAGTCGTTCGCGCGCAAGAACGGCATCGTCGGCGCGGCCGTGTTCGTGCCCGGCGCCGATCTCCCGGTGCTGACGCTGAACCAGATCCGGATGGTCCTGCGCATCTGCGCCGCCTACGGCCTGAAGGTCGACAACCAGCGCGCGCCGGAGATCCTGGCGACGATCGGTGCCGGCCTCGGCTTCCGTATGCTCGCGCGGGAGCTGCTCGGCCTCGTCCCGGTCGCCGGCTGGCTGCTGAAGGGCGCGGTCGCGTACGCGGGTACGAAGGCCCTCGGCGAGGCGGCAGTGCGTTACTGCGAGGCGCGGGCGGCTCGAGCGATGCCGCGACGCGTCGCTGACTACTAGCGCCGTACCTGGCACGTACCGGGTACGGTCGTCACCCGGTTCGGACATGGCTGGCGGCACGTGGAGCAAGCTTCTACGCGGATGCGAGCTCATCCGATACCTGGCACGTACCGGGTACCGAGTGTGGTCGGTCGCCTTACGCCGCCGGCACGTAGAGCCCGACCGCGTTCTTGTCCGGATCGAGCGTCAGCAGCAGTCGGCGCTCGCCGCCGTCGTACGGGCCCCACACCGGACGGTCGGCTTCGCGCAAACGTTCTGCGAACGAATCGAGATCGGCGTCGACGCGGAACCACGCAAACGAGCCGCGCTCCCTGGGCGTGAAGTCGGGACCGGGACGGGAACGCGGCGCGTGCAGGGCAAAGTCGATTCCCGCGTCGTACCAGACGTGGTGTCCCGGCTCGCGGCTGCGCGCCGACAGGCCGACGATCTCGTCGTAGAAGCGGGCGAGCGCCGCGAGCTGCGGGGTGACCAAGAAGAGGGGCCCGAGCGTCGGGGACATCGCGAACCTCCTTCGGTGCGGGCGAGTTTACGCCGCCGCCGGCCGCAGCTTCGTCTTCTTCGTCTTGATCGCGCGGAGGCGCTGCGAGAGCCGGGCCCAGGCCCAGGGCTCGACTTCCTTGTACCGGATAGCGGACTGAGCTCGGGTGGCCTCGAGGTACTCGAACCAGGCGTCCGCCTCCTCGATCAGCAGCAGCTCGAACGCGTCGCGCTTGGCAGGCATCTGGGGTCACCTCCCCGGTCTGGATGGGGGCGAAGCTTAGGTCCCAGATCGGACGGCAGGGGGCCGACGGGCCAGGCTGCTACCCTCTAAGTAGATGTTCCTAAATCATTCACCCAGCGCCGCGCGGCGCCGCACCGTGCAGACGCGCGCGCTCGACAAGGAGATTTCGTTTGCCGTTCACCCTGTTCCGTCGGCGCAAAGCCGACCGGTCGCCGGCGCCTGCAGAGGCCGCCGCCCCGCAACAGACCGAAGCACCCTCTGAACCGCCCGCCGCCCCCGAGGCGGCGACAACCGACACCCTGACAAAGCCGAAGCGCCGCCGTGGCACCCGCGGAGGGCGCGGTCGCAAGAAGCCGGCCGCAAGCGCCGCGACAAAAGAACGCGAGGTTTCGGATGCAGGCAAAAAGCGTCCGCGGCCTGAACCCCTTCTTTCCCAGGCCGCGGAGCGGCGCCTCCAGCAGCGCAAGGAGCGCGCGCAGCGCGGCGAACGCCGCCGCCAAGCGCCGCGCCGAGCACCGCTGCCGGCTGCGAAGCGCGAACTGCTCGTCTCCGTCGACGTCGGCGAGCAGCGCGTCGCCGTCCTCGAGGACGGCCGCGTCGCCGAGGTCTATCTCGAGCGCCCCGAGCGCCGCTCGATCGCCGGCAACATCTACCTCGGCACCGTCGACAACGTCCTGCCCGGAATGGAAGCCGCGTTCGTCGAGATCGGCCTCGACAAGAACGGCTTCCTGTACGTAGACGAGATCGTCCGCCCGGAGCTCGAGGGCCAGCGGCACGGCAAGCGGATCCAGGATCTGCTGAGCCGCGGCGAGCAGGTGCTCGTCCAGGCCGTGAAGGATCCGATGAAGTCGAAGGGCGCGCGCCTGACGATGGAGATCTCGCTGCCCGGCCGCTTTGTCGTCTTCGTTCCGAACGGCGAAGGCCTCGGTGTGTCACGCCGGCTCGACGACGACGAGCGTCAGCGCCTGAAGGACATCGTCAAGAAGCTCGACGTGAAGAAGGGCGGAGTGATCGTCCGCACCGCCGCCGAGGGTGCGAGCGCGGAGGACGTCGAGCGCGACCTCGTCTTCCTGCAGAAGCTGTGGAAGACGATCGAGACGCAGGCGAAGAAGACGAAGCCGCCGGCGCTGATCTACCAGGAGGCCGAGCTGCCGCTGCGCGTGATCCGCGACCTCTTCACGGAGAACTTCGAGCACGCGTACGTCGACGACGACAAGGCGCACAAGCGCATCGTCGGCTACCTGAAGAAGACGTCGCCGCACATGGTCGAGCGCGTCACGAGATACAAGGAGAAGCAGCCGCTGTTCGAGGCTCACGGCGTCGAGCAGGAGATCCGCTCCACGCTCAACAGGCGCGTCGACCTTCCGTCCGGCGGCTACCTGATCTTCGACTACGCCGAGGCGTTCACCGTCATCGACGTGAACACCGGGCGATTCGTCGGCTCGCGCTCGAAGTCGTCCGGCGCGCGGCTCGAGGACACGATCACGAAGAACAACCTCGAGGCGGTGAAGGAAGTCGTGCGCCAGCTGCGGCTGCGCGACATCGGCGGGATCATCGTCATCGACTTCATAGACATGGCGAACCCGAAGAACCGCCAGGCCGTCGAGGACGCGCTGCGCACGGAGCTGGAACGCGACCGCACAAAGACGTACGTCGTCGAGATCTCGCCGCTCGGGCTCGTCGAGATGACGCGGCAGAACGTCACCGAGGGGCCGCGCGAGATCCTCACGCGCAAGTGTCCGACGTGCGGAGGCGACGGCGTCGTCATCTCCGAGCAGACCGCGGCGATCGACATCGAGCGGAGGCTCCGGGAGCTCGCGCACGGTTCGCGGGTGCAGGCCTTCCGCGTCGAGCTGAACGACAGAATCGCGGCGCTCGTCACGGGACCGGGAGCCGCGAGGCTCGCGGAGATCGAGGCGGCCGCGAAGCGCCGCTTCTTCCTCGAGGCGAAACCGAACGTCCACCTCGACCACTTCCTCGTGCTCGAGCAGGGCAAGCTCGAGACGGTCGCGCCGGAGGGCCCGGTGCAGGAAGGCGCGACCGTCGAGCTACATCCGGTCGAGGTCGCCCTGTACGACCCGCATGCGGCGGTCGCGAAGCTCGACGGCTACGACGTCGTGATCGCGGACGCGGCGAAGCTCGTCGGCAAGAAGGTCAGGGCGAAGGTCGAACGCGTCCAGCCCGGCACGGTGTACGCGACGCTCTCGGGCGGAGCGAAGGCCGGCGACAATCCGGTCACGGCCGAGGGCGAGGCCGAGAAGCCGACGCGCAAGCCGGCCGCAAAGGCGACGGCCGCCGCTGCCCACGAGGTCGAGGAGGCTGCGGTCGAGACTGCAGAGGCGGAGGACGACGGCGACGTTGTGGAGAAGGTTCCGGCAAAGAAGAAGACGCGCCGCGGCAACCGGGGCGGCCGCAAGCGCAAGAAGCCGGCCACCGCAGCGACGACCGCCGTGGCGACGAACGGCGGCGAGCCGGCCGCGCCGACGATCCACGTCCCCTCGGAGGACCTTGGTCGCGACGAGGAGCCCGTGTCGGCCGCCGTCACGCCGGCGGCCGACGGAGCTGCCGTCGTTTCGTCGGAGGCTCAAGACCTCGAGGTTTCGGAAGACGGGAGAAAACGCAAGAAGACGCGGCGAGGTTCGCGAGGCGGCAAAAACCGGCGCAAGAAGCCCACCGCCGCGACCGGCGAGACGTCAGAACCGCGCGCCGAAAGCGGTTAGCACCGCCTCGGCGGTCGGGAACGTCGGCGTCAGCGCCGCGAGCAGATCGTCGGGCACGGCCGTCCTGTACGCGTTGTCGTGCACATAGCGCGCGAGTGCGCAATCGACGCTGTCGTCGTCGCCGAACGAAGCAAGCGCCTTCACGCCCTGCTCGTACAAGCCGTCCCACGTCAGCGGCCTGAAGCCGAGCGGCCCCCAGAACGACATCGGCTCACCGAGGTGGTTGCGCACGGCGTCGGGGATGTCCGTCGCGGCTTCCGTCGCGACCGTGTTTTCGAAGCGCGCCGCCGCCCACTGCGCAAGCGCCTCGTCGAGCCATGGATCCCTTGCCTGGTCGTCGCCGACGAGCGAGTAGAACCATTGGTGCGCGGTCTCGTGTTCGGTCGCGCCGAGGAGATCGCCGCTGAGGAAGACGATCGTCGGATACTCCTCACCGAAAGATCCGGGACGATCCGCGACGACGACGACGGTGAACGTGCGCCACGGGTACGGCGCGTACCGCTCAGAGAACAGGACGAGCGCGCGCGCCGCCCGGTCGAGGAACGGCCGCGGTACGACGAAATCGGGTTCGACGGCGACCGTCAACACGACAGGGGCGGGCACGTGCACGGTGCGTCGTGCAAAGGTGAAGCGGCCTGCGGCGAGCGCGAAATCGCGCACCGCGACGGCGCGCCAGTGTCCGTTTGTCGCGCTCGCGCCGCTTGCGAACACGCGCATCCCCTTCGGCACCGTCACCTTCACGTCGAAGTCGGCGGTCGGGGAGGTCCAGGTCTCGAGGAACGGCGCGGCGGGATCGAGCGCCCAGTCCGACCCGTTCCAGGCGAGGAGGGGAAAGAAGGAGCTCAGGCGGACCCAGAGCCCGGTGGCGAGCCGCTCCGTCGAGGTGCGCGGTAGCCGGAGGGTCCAGCTCATCGACGCCGTCACGCGCAGATCGCTCGCGACGGCGCGTTCGATCACAAGCGTCGTTGGGTCGGGCAGCTCTGTCGGCACAGCGGCGCCGTCCACGCGCACGTTTTGAACGGTGAGGCGCGCGTCGGCCTGCCGCTGCACCGGGATGTTCGGCCAGAGGCGGAAGACGATGCGATCGCTCGCGCGGTCGAGGGAGAATGAGACGCTCAGCGTCCCGCGGACGACCTTCTTGTTGGCGCCGATCGAGGCAGTCAGCGTGTAGATCGGCCGGTTCGCCGGAGGTGGCGGAAGCTCAGCTGGTGCGGGGCAGATGCCGAGTGCCGCCGCGAGCACCGCGACCCCGCTCGGGGTCAGGAGCATGGTGCGAGGATAGGCCGCGAACCCGGCGGGCTCCAGCTACAATGCGCCTTCGCGGGCACCGGCCCGCGTTTTTGCGAGCCATGGCCGAGAAGAAGAACTACGCGATCATCAGCCTCGGAGGGAAGCAGTACGTCGTCCACGAGGGCGAGCGTTTCCTGGTCGAGCGCCTGGACCGCGAGGAGGGCAAGACCTTCCACCCCGAGGTTCTCTTCCTCGGCGGCGACGGCAGCGGTGTGCTCGCGCCGAAGGCCGAGAACGTGACGGCCAAGGTCGTCGGGCACGTGCGCGGTCCGAAGGTGCGGATCGGCAAGTACAAGCCGAAGTCCGGCTACAAGCGGCACACGGGCTTCCGGGCCTCGCTGACGCAGGTCGAGATCACGACGATCGGCAAGAAGACCGCGGCGCGCACCGCGGCGGCGACACCGGCAGAGGCGCCGAGGGTCGACGTCGCTCCCAAGGGCCTGCCGAAAGGCTACGCGGAGCTCACCGTCGCCGATATCGCCGAAGGCGCGAAGGGGTGGAACCGTCCGATGCTCGAGGCCGCGCTGGCATACGAGCAGGAGCACGGCAAACGCAAGGGCGCGATCGGTGCGCTCGAGCATGCGCTCGCCGCGAAGGAGGATCATTAGTGTCCCTCCCAGCGGTGTCTGCCGGCCTCTGGCCCGCTATCACGCGGCGCGCTGCCGCGTCCTCAGTCGCGCCGATAGCCATGGCTATCGGCGCTCCCTGCGTCCTTGCATCGCTTGGTGCTAGCGACCCAGAGACTCGGCAACACCACTGGAAGGAACACTAAATGGCACACAAGAAGGGTCTCGGCTCCTCGAAGAACGGGCGCGACTCCCAGTCGAAGCGACTCGGCGTCAAGCTGTTCGACGGCCAGGAGGTCAAGGCGGGGATGATCCTCGTCCGGCAGCGCGGCACGCGCTTCCGCCCCGGCGACGGCGCCGGCATCGGCCGCGACGACACGATCTTCGCGAAGCGCGACGGCCGCGTCTCGTTCCGCGCGAGCGGAGAGAAGCGCACAATTTCCATTAATTAGCCCTCGCACCGCTCCGCTTTCCTGCTCGGGCGGGCGCGCCTGCGGCGCGCCATTGGCTGGCCGTTGAAGGAGCGCTGCTTCGGTCTCGGTGGACGAGCGGCGCGGCAGAGCCGCGCCGCCGGCGGGCGGATCTAGGCTTCTGTCTGAGCATGTTCCACGACAAAGCACGCATCCACGTGGCGGCGGGTCGCGGCGGTGACGGCGGGCTCTCGTTCCGTCGCGAGAAGCACGTCCCCAAGGGCGGGCCGGACGGCGGCGACGGCGGGCCCGGCGGCGCTGTCGTGCTCGTCGCGGACCCGGATCTCCGCGACCTGTCCGCGTTCCGGCCGAACCAGCACGTCAAGGCGGAGCGCGGCGGCAACGGACGCGGCGCGCTGAAGCACGGCGCGTCCGGCGAGCACGCGGAGCTGCACGTCCCGATCGGCACGCAGGTCTTCGACGAGGACGAGCAGCTGATCGCCGACCTCGCGCACGCGGGCGCGCGGGTCGTCGTCGCGCGCGGCGGCGCGCCCGGCCGGGGCAACAAACGCTTCGCGACGCCGACGCGGCAGACGCCGCGCTTCGCCGAGACCGGCCTCCCGGGCGACGAGCTGTGGATCGAGCTGCGCCTGAAGCTGCTGGCCGATGCCGCGCTCGTCGGCTTCCCGAACGCCGGCAAGTCGTCCCTCCTGCGGCGCACCTCGAACGCGAAGCCGAAGGTCGCCGACTACCCGTTCACGACGCTCACGCCGGTACTCGGGACGGTCGAGTCCCCGGAGGGGCGGCAGCTCACCGTGGCGGACGTCCCCGGCCTGATCGAAGGCGCGAGCGAGGGCGTCGGTCTCGGCCACGAGTTCCTCGCGCACCTCGAGCGCGCGCGGCTCCTCCTGCACGTGATCGACGTGACCGAGGACGTCGCCGGACACTTCCGCGCGATCAACGGCGAGCTCACGCAGTACGGCGCGGGCCTCGACGAGCGTCCGCAGATTGTCGTCCTGAACAAGATCGACCTCGTTCCCGAGCCACCGCTGTTCGACGTCGACGACGAGCGGGTGCTGCGCGTCTACGCAGTGTCGTGCGCGACGGGTGCCGGCATCGAGGAGCTGAAGCGCGGCCTGTTCGAGCTCTGCCCGGCCGCACCGCCGCCGGTTGCCACCGAAGAGCTCGCCGATTTCCTGGTCTACCGCCCGACGCCGCGCCGGGAGCGGCGCTACCGCATCTTCCGCACCGACCGCGGCTTCCGGATCGAAGGGACCCCGCCCGAAGAGGCCGAGCTCGACGCCGCGCTGCGCGCAGCGGGAGCCCGCAAGGGCGCGGAGGTGGAAGTCGGCGAAGAGACCTTCGAACTTAGGTGACCCGACCGACCCCGCCCACCGGTTTCTGGCCCGCGATCCGGCGGCGCCAGGCCGCGTCCTCAGTCGCGCCCGTGCTACCAGCACGGGCGCTCCCTGCGTCCTTGCCTGGCTTGCGTCTCGCGACCCAGAATTCCGGTAACGGGATCGGCCGGATCACATGACGTGCGTCGGCCTGCTCGGCGGGACGTTCAATCCGCCTCACAACGGCCACGTGCGCCTCGCGGAGCGCGCGCGCGAGCACTTCGATATCGACCCGCTGCGCGTGCTCGTCTCGACGAGCCCGCCGCACAAGCGCGTGGACGTCGACGCCGACGTTCGCGTCGCGCTCGCGCGACTCGCGTTCCGGGGCGACGAGGTCGTTCGCGACGAGAACCCGTACTCCATCGACACCGTGATGGGGTTCGGCGACGACGCCGTCTTCCTCGTCGGCGCCGATCAGTTCGCGAAGTTCCTGACGTGGCGCGAGCCGGACGAGATCCTCGAGCACGTGCGGCTCGGAGTCGCGACGCGGCCCGGCTATCCGCGCGAGCGGCTGGACGGCGTTCTCTCCGAGCTCCGGCGCCCCGAGCGCGTCGAGTTCTTCGACATGGAGCCGGTGCCGATCTCCTCGAGCGAGGTGCGTGAGCGGGTCGCGCGCGGCGAGCCGATCGACGACCTCGTCCCCGCGGCCGTCGCCGCCGAGATCGAGCGGCTCGGCCTGTACCGCCGGAATCCCGGCTACAGTAAGCCCGCTTGAACTCGATCGAACAGGCACGCCGCATCGCCGGCATCGCCCAGGACAAGCTGGCGGAGGACGTCGTGATCCTCGACATGCGGCCCGTCTGCGTCTTCACCGACTTCTTCGTGATCGCCTCCGGCCGGAACCCGCGCCAGACGAAGGCGATCTGGGATGAGATCCATCAGCGTCTCAAGGACGAAGCCGGCCTGATCCCGCGCTCCGCCGACGGCGAGCGCGAGGCAACGTGGATCGTCGCCGACTACCTCGATGTCGTGCTTCACGTGTTCACACCGAAGACGCGCGTGTTCTACCGTCTCGAGGATCTGTGGGGCGACGTGCCGAACGTCGAGCTCGAAGCCGCGAGCGCCTAACGCTGTTGTCTAAATAGGACACGGCCCAGCCGAGGCGTTGTCTAGGCTGGGAACGTGGAGTTGACAACGGACCAGAAGGGCTCGATTGCTGAGGCTGAAATCGTCGCCGCCGCGCTGCGTCTGGGCGTCGGCGTTTTCAGACCGCTTAGCGATGGGGAGCGGTACGACCTCATCTTCGATCTCCGTCCGCGTTTGCTCCGAGTTCAGTGCAAATGGGTCCGAACGCATGGAGACGTAATCATCGTTCGATGCTATTCAGCTCGACGTAATCGCGAAGGTCTCCTCAATCGGTGCTACTCCCGTGACGAGATCGATCTGATTGCGGCGTTTTGTCCCGACGTGGAGCGTGCTTACCTCCTGCCCCCAGACATTTGTACTGGCCGGAGGTCCGTTCAGCTCCGGCTGGAGCCAACAAAGAACAACCAACAGCTTCGAGTGAACTGGGCCGAGGATTTCGATTTCGCGGCTACAATTCGCCGTCTTGGGGCCGTAGCTCAGTTGGGAGAGCGACTGCATGGCATGCAGTAGGCCACGGGTTCGAGTCCCGTCGGCTCCACTCTCTGATTCAGGCTCGCGGTCGCTTCCGCCGATAAGGCGAAGGTGACCGATCCCGCTGATCACGGGCTGCTCGCCGCCGCGGCGCCCCAGAGCCCGCGCGCGCTCGCCGAGCTGCACAACGTCCCGCTCATCGACCTCCGCACCGAGGGCGTCGACAAGGCCGCGTCCGACGCGATCCCGCTCCGCGTGCTGATACGTGCAAACGCTGTGCCCTATCGGCTCGACGGCGACCGGCTTCTCGTCGCCCTCGCCGATCCTGGCGACGTCCGAGCCGTCGACGAGCTTCGCCTCGCGACGCGCCACGCGGTCGAGCTTGCCGTTGCGCCGCGTGAGGACATCGAGCTCGAGCTCCAGCGGCTCACCCGCAGCACGGAGTTCAACGAGCGCGCCGCGCTGCTCGACGACGCGCCGCTGGATCAGGAGGAGGTGACCGATCTCGAGGCGGAGGACGGCATCTCCGACGCGCCGCCGATCCGGCTCGTCAACTCGATCATCCTCCAGGCGGCCGAGGAAGAAGCGAGCGACGTTCATTTCCTGCCGCGCGCCGACGGCCTCATCGTGCGCCTGCGTCTCGACGGCGTGATGCACGAGATCGAGCGAATCCCCGAGCGGCACGCCGCCGGCGTGATCACCCGGATCAAGGTGCTCGCGAAGCTCGATGTCGCAGAGCACCGCAAGCCGCAGGACGGTCGCATCTCGTTGAGCTCGAAGACGGCCGGCCGCCTGCTCGACGTCCGCGTCGCCGTCCTCCCGACCGTCGACGGCGAGGGCGTGATCATGCGCCTGCTCGACAAGTCGCGCAAGGCGCCGTCGCTGACGGAGATCGGCCTCTCGAACGAGATGCAGATGGCGCTCGAGCAGCTGATCCACAAGCCGACCGGTGCGCTGCTCGTCACGGGCCCGACCGGCTCGGGCAAGTCGACGACGCTCTACGCGGCGCTCGAGGACGTCCGTCGTACCGAGATCAACATCATAACCGTCGAGGATCCGGTCGAGTATCGCGTGCAGGACGTCTACCAGCTGCAGGTGAACCCGCGCGCGGGGCTCACGTTCGCGAATGCGCTGCGCGCGATCCTGCGCAGTGATCCCGACGTCGTGATGGTCGGCGAGATCCGTGACATCGAGACGGCGAAGATCGCGCTCGAGGCCGCGCTGACCGGCCACCTGGTCTTCTCGACGATGCACACGAACGACGCCCCGGGCGCCGTCGCGCGCCTGAACGAGATGGGCATCGAGCCGTTCGTCACGGGCTCCGCCGTCACAGCCGTGCTCACTCAGCGCCTCGTGCGGAGGCTCTGCCCGCACTGCCGCGAGCCGTACCGGCCGACGGCGGAGGAGCTCGCCGAATGGCGCTTCCCGCCGGAGCAGGTGCGGGCAGAGGGCGTGACGCTCTACCGCAGGCGCGGCTGCCAGCGCTGCAGCAAGGGCTACAAGGGCCGGACCGGCGTCTACCAGCTGATGCTCATGAACGAGCCGCTGCGGCGCCTGACGATGGAGCGGGCGAACCGCGACGCGCTCGAGCAGTGCGCGCTCGAGCACGGCATGAAGACGCTGTGGGCTGACGGCATCGAGAAGGTCGCCGCCGGGCTGACGACGATCGACGAGCTCGAGCGGATGCTCCGCTAGGCGCTCAGCGCCTGCCGAGCAGGCGCTCGATGCTGGCCTCGAGCTCCTGGGGGCTGAAGGGCTTCGTGATGTACTCGGTCGCACCGGCCTCGTAGCCGGCCGCGACCTCCGCCTCCGTGTCATGCGAGGTGAGGAGGACGATTGGGATCGCGCGCGTCGCGTCGCCCGCGCGCAGCCGCCGCGTCACCTCGTAGCCGTCGAGCCCTGGCATCTCGACGTCGAGAACGATCAACGCCGGTCGTCGCTCCTCGGCGAGCTGCAGCGCGCTTTTCCCGTTCGCAGCCGTGAGCACCTCGTAGCCGGACCGCTCCAGACGCGAACCCACCATCGAGACGATCGTCCGCGAATCGTCGGCTATGAGGATGAGCGGACTGGGGATCCCGGCGGAGGCGCTCACGTTCCGGGACGCGACTATAACGCCCCGCCGCGGTTGCCTCTCATACCGTTTTCCTCCCGAACGCCTCCGGAGTCCCTGCGCGGCGGCCCGATTCTTGGGTCAATCCCGCTTCGAAAGGAATCTCAGATGCTCCAATGGAAGGCACTCAGCACGAACAAGGCTCTCCTCACGACCGCGACCCTCGGCGCATTTGCGGTGGTAGCGGTCGGAGGCACGTACGCGAACTTCACGGCGACGCCGACGACGATCTCGAACAACGCCTTCGCCTCGGGCTCGCTGACGATGTCGCGTTCAGGCTCCGGCGCAGTCCTCAGCGCGTCGGCGATGAAGATCGGCGACAGCACGAGCGGCTCCGTGACGATCACGAACACGGGCAGCCTTGCGGCCGTGTACACGCTCGACAGCTCGGTGAGCGGCAGCAGCGCGCTCGCCGGCCAGCTCCGGTTGAAGATCTACAAGGACGTCGACAACTCCGGCACCGCGGTCTACGACGGCGCGCTGTCCGGCGTCGGCTCGGCGGCACTCGGCACCTTCGCCGCCAACGGCGACGCGCACACCTTCTATTTCCACGTCTCGCTTCCGACCACGGGCACGGACGCCGGCGACAACGCCTTCCAGGGCTTGTCCTCGAGCGTCGCATTCACCTGGTCGGCGACGCAGGCGTAACGAGATGCACGTGCTGGCGAGCATCGCCCGGAGAACGGTCAGCCTCATGTGTGGGCTGATCGTTCTCCTCGCGATCGCGTACGGCGCGCTGATCGCAGCCGGCTACCGCCCGGTCGCCGTCTACTCGGGGTCGATGGTCCCGACGCTGCCCGTCGGTTCCCTCGCGGTCGACGAGCACATCCAGGGCAACTCGGTGCGCGTCGGCGACATCGTCACCTTCAACGACCCGTACGTGCGCGGCCGCGTCGTAACGCACCGCGTCGTCGCGGTGTTCCATACTGACCACGGGCTCGCATATCGGACGAAGGG
>WNEY01000434.1_pt1 | contig 29230 bp, 28 predicted proteins | sample 5400531 | NCBI WGS metagenome assembly WNEY01 (sample SAMN13153338, study PRJNA577476) | soil metagenome | isolation source: 200 cm saprolite under Douglas fir tree site 1 | place: USA:California | collected 2015-04-18
CGGATCCGGGCGACAACGGCCTGTACCTCGTCGAGTGTCGGGAGGACGACACGGCAACCACCGATGTCCTCCATCTGCGACAGCCTCATACGGCGGAAGCGCAACAGCTTGTCGATGATCCGGTCGAGTCGCTTGAACCATGGGAATTCGCTCGATGGTCCGTACGGTCCGGCGCCCTGCGGCCCGGCGTCCTTTCGGCGTCGCTCTACACTTCGACGATGGTGCTGCGCCGTTGCGCACTCCCATTGGCCGGCGTCGCCGCCTCGGCCCTGATCGCCTCGTCGTGCGCCGGCAGCCGTGCAGGCCTCGATTCCGGACTGAACAAGATCGTGTTCTCGAGCGACCGGGCGCTGCCGCCGAAGGCGGAGGCGGACGACTACGACACCCGCCGGCTCGACCTCTACCTGATGGACGCCGACGGCCGCCACATCAGGCGGCTCACGGACAACTTCGCCACCGACGTCTTCCCAACCGTCTCGCGCGACGGGAGGCGAATTGCCTTCACGCGTGACATCCGCGGCTTCGCGCAGGTCTTCGTCATGGACACGAGCGGCCGCCACGTTCGCATGCTGACGCGCGGCCACGCGAACAGTGGGCTGCCCGCGTGGTCGCCCGACGGACGGCGGATCGCGTTCTCCACCGACCGCAACGCACCGGACGAAGGCGACGAGATCTACGTCATGAACGCAGACGGGAGCCGGCAGCGGTCCGTCACGCGGAATCTTCCCTTCAGCAACGACGCGTGGCCGTCCTGGGCGCCCGACGGCAAGCGGCTCGTGTTCGCACGCGAGGGCTTGGCCGACACCGCGATCTACGTCGTCAACGTCGACCGATCCGGCCTGCGGCGCCTGACGCGCGACAAGCAGGCGCTCGACACCCAGCCGGCGTGGTCACCGGACGGGAAGCAGATCGTCTACGAGAGCGACATCTTCATGCTCCCCGGCCAGATCTTCGCCATGAGCCCCGACGGGAAGCACCGGCGTCAGCTGACCGATCCGACGGTTGGTGCGAGCAGCCGGCCCTCGTGGTCGTCCGACGGGCACCGGATCGTCTTCATGGCGAGCCGCGACCACCACACCGACGTGTGGACGATGCGCGCTGACGGAACGCACCAGGTGCAGCTGACGCGCGACGGCGGTTTCGACGGCTTCCCCGCCGCGGGGTAGCTACGCGACCCCGTTCCTGCGCTTCGCCTCGGCCGCGAACTGCCTGAGCAGCTCGTCGAGCCAGGCGGAGAACCGCTCGCGGTCCCGCATCACCTCGTACTTCTCGCGGTCGATGAGGCCCTTCGCCTCGTCGAGGAAGGAGTCCTCCGGGAAGGCGTCGATCAGCCGGCTGACGCCCTCGATCATCCGGAATGGGCCGTAGATCAGCGGCTCGTCGAGGCAATCGCGCGCGCTCGCGACCAGGTAGAGCACGTGCTCGAAGAGCCTCTCGTCGGTCACGAACGCAACTCCCACGGGTCCCCGAAGCGATCGCGGAAGACGACCGGCTCGCGCCTCGGCGCCGCAGGCGAGGGCGTCGTCGCCGGGTGGCCGACGCCGATCAGGATGTCCGGGCGAACGTGCTCGGGCAGTTCGAGCACCTCGCGTAGGGCCGAATCGTTGACGCTGCGGACGAAGGAGATGCCGATACCGAGCGCCGGCGCCGCAAGTGCGACGTTCTCGGCCGCCGCGCCTGCATCGAGCAGCGAGAGGATGTCTCGCCCCTGCCGGCCCATCGACGCCTCCGCGCGGTCGAGGTCCGTGCAGACGACGATCAGCGCGGGGGCGTTTGCGAGAAAGCTCGGCGTCACGTCGCGGACGGTCTTCACCATGCGCGGGTCGCTGACGACGATCAGCCGTCGGACGAGCTCGTTGCCGCCCATCGGTGCGAGCGCGGCGGCCCCGACGAGCTTCGCGAGCACATCCTCCGAGACCGGCTCGTCGCTGAAGCGCCGGTGCATCCGCCGCTTCTGCATTGCCACGAAGACGTCCACTAGTGCCCCACTACGCGGCGAGCTCCTCGATCGGGATGAAGTCATAGTCGAGCCCGAACGCGCGCGGGCCGAAGACCGCGAGCGCCGCGGGGCTCCGCATGATCGCGGGCGTCGAGACGACCATCACCTTGACTCGCTGCCCGTAGCGGATCCCCTCGGTCGTGATCGGCTCCGCCGTCTCCGCCTCGAGCACGCAGATCAGGTCGGGGACGATCCCCCGCAGCACACCGTCGTTCAGGGCGATCAGGTGCTCGTTCTGGAAGCGGAGCTCGAGCGTGCCGCCGCACGTCGTCGATTCGATCCGGGCGTTGCCCTTCGCGAACCCCTCGGTCGTGCGGCGGAAGACGTCCACGACCTTTCCCTCGAACACGACGCGGGCGTAGCCGTAGAGCGTGCCGCGTAGCATCTCGATCAGAGCCTCGAACGGATCCACGTGCGCCGCGCGCGCCTCGCGCAGGCAGCGGCCGATTTCGATCCCGAGGCTGATCGTGCCGGGCACAGAGGTCCGCTTCGCCGTCGCGCCGTCCATCGAGTACTCCGCGATCAGGGACGAGCCGCCCATGCGGATCGTGATCCCGCGGGCGAGCCACTCCATCATCTTGTTGTCGTGCGACGTGACGAGCGTCGTGTCGCCGTGTTCGTTCGTGATCGCCATCGGCGTCCCCGGGACGCCGTAAACGTGGAACGTCTCCATCTGCAGTTCCGGAAAGGCGCGGCCCATCCCGTCCGCGTCTACGACGGGGAGGCCCGTGCGCGCGCCGACGACGAGCGGCATCGTCGAATTGATGCCCCCGCACTCGATCGGCATCGTCGCGTCCGCCTTGCGGCCGAGGTGCGCCTCGAGCGCACGCAGCGACGCAACCGCTTCGTCGCCGCGCGGGATCTTCTCGATCATCACCGTCGGCGCGCCCATCATCGCCGTCGGGATCACGAACCAGTCGTCCGGAACCTCGTCGAGCGACATGAGCGTCACCTTCCCGCCCTCGTCGAGCGCCCGCTCGACCATCAGCCGCCCGATGTACGGGTCGCCGCCGCCGCCCGTCCCGAGGAAGGCCGCCCCCCGGGCGAGGTCGAGCAGATCCTGCCTCGTCAGCTCGTGGGGCACTACGCGGCCGCCGTGCCGAACCGCTCCTCGACCGGGACGTACTCGATGTCGTACCCGAAGTAGCGGGGGCCAGCGAGCTCGAGCCCCGCCGCGGTCCGCCAGCGTGAATCGCACGGCGTCGCGATCACGGTGACCCGGAAGCCGTAGCGCAGCTCCTCGGTCGTGATCGGCTCGCCGGTCTCGGCATCGAGCACGATGATCAGATCGGGCACCGAGACGACGATCTCCCCGTTGCGGAGCGCAACGAGATGCTCGTTCTGGAAGCGAAGCTCGAGCGTCGACCCCGCATCGTCGCCGGCGCCTTCGATCTTCGCTTCGCCGCGCGCGAAGCCCGTCTCGGTGCGGCGTGCAACGTCGGCGATCTTCCCGGTGAACACGCGGAAGCCGTTCAGCCTCCCGAGCACGGCGCCGATCGGGTCGCCGTGCGCGGCACGCGTCTCGCGGATCAGCCGGCCGAGCTCCTCGGCGAGCCCGATCGTCCCCGGCACCATCGCCTCCTTGAGCATCTTCCCGTCCATGCCGTACAGCGCGATCATCGCCGTGCACCCCATGTCGATCGTCAGCGAGCGCGCGAGCCGCTCCGTCCAGCGGTTGTCGATCGTCTCGATGATCGCGGCGTTTCCCTTCTCGTCCGCGAGCGCCATCGGCGTCGCCGAGACGCCGTACATCGTCGGCGTCACCATCTGGATCTCCGGGAAGGCGCGGCCCATCCCGTCGGCGTCGACGAGCGGGATTCCCATGTGCGCGGCGACGCTGAACGGCGTCGTCGAATTGAGCCCGCCGGCCTCGATCGAGACCGTGTGCGTGATCTCCTTGCCCATGAACTCCTGCAGCGCCTTGAAGGCGCGGACGATCTCGTCGCCGCGCGGCAGCTTCTCGACCATCACCGTCGGCGCGCCCATCATCGCCGAGGGGACGACGACCGCATCGTCGGGCACCTCGTCCACGGAGACGAGCTCGACGGGACCGCACTCGCGGATCGCCTGCTTCGCGAGCAGCGTCCCGATGTAGGGGTTGCCGCCGCCGCCCGTGCCGAGGATCGCGGCGCCGACCGAGAGGTCGTCCAGGTTGGCCTCACCGACCTTGCGCAACGGTCTCCCTCCCCAGCTCGAGCTCGCCGACGGCCTTGACGTGGATGCGGGTGGCATTCGACGGGAGATAGGCGAGCGGCACCTCCTCGACGTCGACGATGTTGACGCTGCCGCGACTCGCCCCGGCCGCGACGGCCTTGTCCGTCGCCTCCTGCTTCGCCTGCGCCAGCGCCTCCTCGCGTGGCAGCTGCTCGAGGGAGAAGACGCGGTCGACCTCGCCGCCGATCTGCGCGATCGCGGCGCCGATCGCATTCGCGACCGCGAAGTGCTCCGGCTTGACGAGTTGCGACGCGCCCGGGAGCTCGTCGCCGAGCAGCACGGACCCGCCGCCGACGACGACGACCGGGATGTCGCCGGCGCTCGTCTTCATCCGGTCGACCGACTCGGCGATCTCCGTCTCGATCATGCGCACGGCCCGCTCGACCAGCGAGCGGTCGAGCGAGGCGACGCGGTCCGGGTCGCCGATCTCGGCCAGCCCAGCCGCGACCGCGATGTCCGTCGCCGTCAGCTCCGAGCCCCCGAAGACGAGCGCGCGCTCGGTCAACTCGTAGCCCACGGAGTCAGGGCCGATCGTCAGCTCCCCGTCCTCGCGGACGATGCTGCCCCCGCCGAGCCCGAAGGAGAAGACGTCCGGCATGCGGAAGTTCGTCCGCACGCCGCCGATCTCGACCGCGATCGAGGCCTCGCGCGGAAAGCCGTGCTGGAGCATGCCGACGTCGGACGTCGTCCCGCCGATGTCGACGACGGCGCAGTCGAGGATGCCCGAGAGGAATGCCGCGCCGCGCATCGAGTTCGTCGGGCCGGAGGCGAACGTCGCGACCGGATAGCGCTCCGCGAACTCGACGCTCATCAGCGTTCCGTCGTTCTGGGAGAGGTACACGGGCGCCTCGATCCCGAACTCGGCGAGCGCGCTGTTGAACGCCTCGACGATGTGCACCGCGAGGTCGCGCAGGCAGGCGTTCATGATCGTCGCGTTCTCGCGCTCGAGCAGCCCGATCCGGCCGATTTCGTGCGAGAGGCTGATCGCCGCGTCCGGCAGCTCGTGGCCGACGATCTCCGCCGCCCGCTGCTCGGACTCGGTGTTGACCGGCGAGAAGACGGACGAGATCGCGACCGACCGGATCCCCCGCTCGCCGATCTCGACTGCGACGCGACGCAGCTCGTCGGGGTCGAGCGGCGAGATCTCGCGGCCGTCGAATTCGTGGCCGCCGTGGCAGAGGAAATGGTGGTTGCCGAGCACCTCTCTGAGCCGCTCCGGCCAGTCGACCATCGGCGGCAGCGCCTGCGTCGCGGGAAGACCGAGCCGGATGCACGCCGTCGGCATCAGCCGCTTCGCCTCGACGACTGCGTTGGTGAAGTGCGTCGTCCCGATCATCACGCCCTGCACCTGGCCGGCCTCGACACCGCTGTCGGAGATCAGCGTGCGCAGCACGGTGACGATTCCGCTCGTGACGTCGGGCGTGGTCGGCGTCTTGACCTCGGCGAGCACACTCCGGCCGTCCATCAGCACCGCGTCGGTGTTGGTGCCGCCTACGTCGATCCCGATCCGCATCGCGTCTCCTTAATCTCAAGCCTCGAGGGTCAAGCGCGCCTGATGGAGGAAGTCGTCCGTGGAGATCTCGCCCGCGGCCGCGCGCCAGCACCTGACGAGGTGGTCCTTCCCGACCGGCTCGAGGACCTGCTTTTCCACTCGGCACCGGTCCTTCGCGAACGGGCAGCGCGGCGCGAGCCGGCACGCCGGCGGCGGATTGATCGGCGAGGGAACCTCGCCCGGGATCATCATCCGGAGCCGGTTGTCGAGCAGCTCGTCGCTCGGCACAGCCGAGATCAGCGCGCCCGTGTACGGATGACGCGGGCGCTCGTAGATCTCCTTCGTCGGGCCGATCTCGACGATCTCGCCGAGGTACATGACCGCGACGCGGTCGGAGAGGTAGCCGATCACCGAGAGGTCGTGCGAGATGAAGATCTGCGTCAGGTGCAGCTCGGCTTGGAGGTTGCGCAGGAGGTTGATCAGCGTCGCCTGCACGGAGACGTCGAGCGCCGAGGTGGGCTCGTCAAGGATCATCACCTCGGGGTTCGAAGCCAGCGCGCGCGCGATCCCGACCCGCTGCTGCTGCCCGCCCGAGAGCTGGTGCGGGTAGCGGCCGAGGTGGTCGCGCGAGAGCCCGACCCGCTCGAAGAGCTCGCCGACGCGCGTGCGCACGCTGCCGTTCCCGGCGATGTGGTGCAGGCGCAGCGGCTCTGCGACCGCCTGGCCGACCGTCATCCGCGGATTGAGCGAGCCGAGCGGATTCTGGAACACCATCTGGAGCTTCGGCCGCAGGCGCCGCATCGCCCGGCCGCTGAGGGACGTGAGCGCGGTCGTGCCATACCGAACCACACCGGCGGTCGGCTCCTCGAGCCGCAACGCGACACGGCCGAGCGTCGACTTGCCGGAGCCCGACTCGCCGACGAGCCCGAGGGTCGTGCCGCGCTTCACGCCGAGCGAGACCCCGTCGACCGCGCGGAGCGTCTCCGAGTGGAAGGCCGACACCTTGACCGTGTAGTGCTTGACGAGGTTCTCGACGGCGAACATCACGTCGCCGTTCCCCGGCGTGACGGCCTCAACGGCCACTCGCCGCCACCTCCTCCTGCACCGGCACCGGGTTGTGGCAGGCGGCGCGCTGGCCCGGGGGCATCCGCTCGAGGTCGGGCTGGAGCTCGGTGCAGATCTCCTTCGCGTTCGGGCAGCGCGGGTGGAAGCGACAGCCGCTCGGCGGCCGCATCATGTCCGCGACGCTGCCCGGGATCGTCGGGATGTCGCCGGTCATTCCGACATGCGGGCGCGACTGGAGCAGAGCATTGGTGTACGGGTGGCGCGGCGACCGGACCAGATGCTCGAGCGGGCCGACCTCCGCCAGGCGCCCCGCGTACAGCACGACGAGCCGGTCGCAGAGCTCTGCCGTGAGCGCGAGGTCGTGCGTGATCAGCAGGATCGCCATCCCCGTGCGCGCGCGCAGCTCGCGCAGGAGTTGGACGATCTGATACTGGGTCGTCACGTCGAGGCCGGTCGTCGGCTCGTCGGCGATCAGCAGGCGCGGCTGCGCGGAAAGCGCGAGCGCGATCATGATCCGCTGCGCCATCCCACCGGAGAGCTCGTGCGGGTAGGCGCGCAGGCGCTGCTCGGGATCGGAGATGTGGACGCTCTCGAGAAGCCGCACCGCCTCAGCGTGCGCCGCCTCCTTGCTCATCCCGCGCTTGATCCGGAGCACCTGGGTGATCTGGCGTCCGACGCGGATCACCGGGTTCAGCGCCTCGCGCGGGTTCTGGAAGATCATCGAGATCTCCTTGCCGCGGATGTCCTGCTCGAGCGTGTGCTCGTCGAGCTTGCGCAGGTCGCGGCCGCGCCACAACACCTCGCCGCCGACGACGCGCCCCGGCCTCTTCAGCAGCCCGATCACCGACGAGGCCGTGACCGACTTCCCGGAGCCGGTCTCGCCGACGAGCCCGACCACCTCGCTCTCGTCGATCTCGAAGTTGAGCCCGTCGATCACGCGCAGCTCGCCGCTGCGGATGAAAAAGGAGCTCCGCAGATCCCGGACTTCGAGCAGCGCCACGTTACGCGCGCCTCCGCCGCGGATCGAGAATGTCCTGGAGCCCGTCGCCGAGCAGGTTGAACCCGAGCACGGTGAAGGCGATCGCCAGGCCGGGGAAGGTGTAGATCCACCAGTGGCCGTTGAGGAAGTCCTCCAGGCCCATGCTGATCATCACGCCCCACTCGGCGCGCGGCACGCGCACGCCGAGTCCGATGAAGGACAGGCCGGCCGCCTCCAGGATCGCCCAGCCGCACTGCAGCGTCGAAACGACGATGATCGGCACGAGCGTGTTCGGCAGCAGGTGTCGCCAGAGCAGGCGGAGTCGTGTGTTGCCGACGGCGACCGCGGCGAGGGCGTACTCGCTCTCCTTCGCCGTCAGCATCAGGTTCCGCATCAGGCGCGCGTAGCCGGGGATGTTGATCGCGGCCGTCGCGACGATGACGGTGAAGACGCCGGCGCCCATCGCCCAAGCCACGGCCATCGCGAACACGAAGCGGGGGAACGCCTGTAGCACGTCCTGCGTGCGCATGATCGCCTCGTCGAACCAGCGGCCGAGGAAGCCGGCGACGGCGCCGAGCGCGACGCCGATGGACATCGAGAACGCGACCGCGGAGAGCGCGATGAAGAGGTCGAGCCGCGCGGCGACCAGGACGCGCGTGAAGAGGTCGTGACCGAACTGGTCGGTGCCGAACGGGTGCGCCCAGGTCGGCCCGATCGCAGCGTGCTCGATGTCGATCTTGTAGGGAGGGTACGGCGGGAACTCCGGCGTCACGATCGCGGCGATCACGACGATCCCGAGGATGACCGCGCCGGCGATCGTCGCCGGGTTGCCGCGGAACTGGTAGAGGACGTCGGACAGCCGGCCCGTCGGCGGCGGACCCGCCTCCGGCTCGATCCCGAGCCGGCCTTCCTCGACCCAGCCGGTCGCCATTAGTGCTCCTTCCAGTGATGATTTCGAGCTTCTGGGTCGCTAGCACCAAGCGATGCAAGGACGCAGGGAGCGCCCATAGCCGAGGCTATGGGCGCGACTGAGGACGCCGCAGCGCGCCGCGTGATAGCGGGCAAGAAGCCGGAGGGTATTGCTGGATGGGGCACTAGAACTTGACGCGCGGGTCGAGGGCCGCGGTCGCCAGGTCGAGGAGCAGGTAGATCAGCATGTAGAAGAAGGTGACGAGCAGGACGAACCCCTGGATCGCGGGGAAGTCGCTCGAGAGGATCGCGTTGTACGAGTACTGGCCGAGGCCCGGCCAGTTGAAGATGATCTCGACCAGCACCTCGCCGCCGAGGGCGTAGCCGTAGACCGCGGCGATCACCGTCAGGATCGGGATCAACGCGTTCTTCAGCCCGTGCCGGAGGACGACGACCCGGAACGGCAGGCCGAGCGAGCGCGCGGTACGGATGTAATCCGATTCGAGCACCTCGGCCATCGTCGCCCGCGTGAAGCGTGCGATCGGCGCCATGGCGACGAAGCCGAGCGTGACGCACGGGAGCACGAGCGCCTTGACGACGGCCCAGAACATCCCGAAGTTGCCCTTGATCAGGGTGTCGAGGGTCAGGACTCCCGTGATCGAGTTGAACTCGGTGCTCGCCGACCCCGTCCGCCCGACGGGCCCGGGTAACCAGTTGTACTTGAAGAAGAACACGTACAGCAGGATCAGCCCGAGCCAGAAGATCGGCATCGAGACGCCCGAGACGGAGAGGACCCGGGCGAGGTGGTCGATCCAGGAGTCCTTCTTGATCGCGGCAGCGATCCCGAGCGGCACCGCAAAGAGCACCGCGATCAGCATCGCGTAGCTGACGAGCTCGAAGCTCGCCGGGAAGCGCTGCCGCAGGTCCTTCGAGACGTCCTGCGCGGTCGTGTAGGACACGCCCATCTTCCCGTGCACGAGGTCGCGCACGTAGAGGGCGAACTGCGTGTAGAACGGACGGTCGAGGTAGGCCTGGTGCTTCAGCGTCGCCCGCTGCTCGATCGAGATGTACGGCCCGGCAACCCGGTCGATCGGGTTGCCGGGCACGATCCGCGTCAACGCGAACGTGAGGAACAGCGCCGCCGCCAGGACGGGCACGACGAACAGCAGCCGCCGTAGGCCGTAGCGGAGCAGACGCATCGTCGCTGACCGGTCTTTCCTGCTCGGTTTCGTTCGCCTAGGCCTCTATCGCCTCCTCATGACTTCCACATGTATGCGTACCTGTTCAGCTCGTCGTTGTAGTAGCGGTACCCGTGGACGTTGCTCCGCACGACGACGTTCCAGTTCGCGCCGTACAGGTACGCGTGCGGGGCATCGTTGACGACGAGCTTCTCCGCTTGGCGGGCACCCTGGAGCCGTCCTGCCTGGTTGAGCGACAGGGTCCACTTCTTCGCGAGTGCGTCGACCTGCGGGTTGCTGTAGCCCGTGTAGTCGGTCGGGCTGGTCGACGTGACGTTCCAGCTCATGTGGTACCAGGGGTCGTTGACCCAGGAGAGCCACTCGTCGATCCAGCACTGGAGCTTCTTGCCCTGTTCCTGCTCGTTGAACGGCGCGAAGGCGAGCTTCTGGACACTCACCTTCAGCCCGATCTGCTGGAGATTGGCCTGGATCAGGATCGCGGCCCGCTCGGCCTCTTCCCAGTCGGCCCGGACCGTGATCGTGATCGATGCCGCACCGTTCCCGCCCGGGTAGCCGGCCTCCTTCAGCTTGTCGGCCGCCTTCTTCAGGTCGGTGTTGTAGTGCCAGTAGCTGAAGTCGCTGCCCGGCATACCCGCTCCGACGATGCTGCGGTTCTTCTGGGCGTAGCCGTGCATGACGTTCTTGAGGATCGCGTCGTACGGAACGGCGTAGCTGACCGCCTGGCGGACCGCCTTCTTGTCGAACGGCGGCTTCGTCACGTTCATCTCGAGCATGACGTTGCGCGGGTTCGGGAACGTCATCACCTTGAGGTTCGGGTCGTGCTTGAGTCCGTCGAGGTCTTTGACGGGCGGCACCATGATCATGTCCACCTCGCCCCTCTTGAGCAGCAACTCACGCTGCGATGCCTCGGGCACGATCTTCTGGATCACCCGCGCGAGCCGCGGCCTGCCGCCGTAGTAGGCGTCGAACCGCTTGAGCGCGATCTGGTCACCGGGGAGGTACTTGTCGAGCATGAACGGACCGTTGCCCGTCGCCAGATGCTTCTTGAAGTATCCCGTCGACCACTTGTCGCCGGACGCGGCGTGCTTCAGCACCTCCTGGTACTCGACCGCGCTCGTGTTGTGCATCGTGTTGTTCTTCAACAGGAGCAGGTTCGCCTGGTCCATGTGAATGCGAACCTTGTCGTGCCCGACCGCCGAGATGTGCGCGGGATTGGGAACCGCCGCCATCGTGAGCAAGAAGTAGGAGATCCCCTTCGACGCGAACACGCGGCGGTAGCCCTCGACGATCTCCTTCGCGGTGATCGGCGTCCCGTCGTGGTACTTCAGCCCCTTGCGCAACGTGAAGATGTAGTCGTTGCCCTTGCGCACGTAGCTCTGAGCGAGCATGCCGAGGATCTGCTCGGTGTCGACGCCCGGGTACGTGACCCCGTTCAGGTGCTTTGTCACCTGCTTGTACTGGGTGAGCTGGTCGAAGGTGTTCTGGATCGTCGTCTGCGAAGGCTTGCTCCCGACGGTGAAGGCCGGGTCGAAGGTGTCGACGTCGCCTTCGACGGCGACGACGAGCGTGTCCTTCGGGGTGGCCCTGGTCCGCCGCCGGACACGGGTCGCCGCGGCCGCCGAGCCGGTGAGCGAGCCGCCGATGCCGATGGCAGCCGCGGCGGCGCCGCCCCTCTTCAGGAGTTCCTCGCGCGTGAGCGGGCGCTCGAACGGCGAGATCGTGGAGTCGGTCGACGCTTTGTCTCTGTCTTCCATGCCAAACCTCCTGGCAGTAATGGGACTGGGACCCCGGTGCTGCGGCCGGCCGGCCCACCGCAGCGACTCATCGAGACCGCGCTCAGCTCAAGCCGCTAAAACCACCCCCTCCAAAGCCTTCGGGGGCACGTGTCACTCGGCACGAATCGTTTCAAGTCGAGAGTGTTAACAGGCTGGGACACGAGCATCAACCGCTGACTCCTGTATCCGGAGCGGCGGCCAGCTGGTCCGCGAGCCCGAACGCCTGGAGCTCCGCGGCGGGAGGCGGCGCGTAGCCGCCGACCTCACTCGGGCGCCAGCCGAGCCGGGCGAGCTCGCCGAGCAGCTCGGCGTACTTGAACGGCGCAACCGTCGCGTCGATCACCGGCACTCCGAGCTCGTCCTGGAGCTGCTCGAAGAAACCGAACTCGGCCGTGCAGCCGAGCACGATCACCTCGGCCCCGTCCTGCTCGACCGCCTCACGTCCGGCGGCGGCGATCCGGCGATGCGTCTCTGCCGGGTCGGCTTGGAAGTCGTGGACTCCCAGCTCGAGCACCTTGAAGGACGCGAGCCGGTCGCCCGAGCCGTAGCGCGTCACGTTGTCGCGCATCTCCGGGATCCACTTGCGGCGGCCGACGACGACCGAGAACGAGTCGCCGAGCGTCGAGGCGATGTGAACGGCGGACTCGCAGGGAGCGGCAACGGCGAGGCGCGAGGTGACCTCGCGCGCGGGACGCAGACCCGTATCGTAGAAGCAGCCGATCACAGCCGCGTCGAAGCCCTCGCGCTCGGCCTGAACGAGCAGGGCCAGGATGTCCGGGACGGCCGCGGCCTCGTAGCACGCGTACTCGAGATGATGCGGGCCGCGGCCGAGCGAGCGCACGTCGACCTCCGTGTCGGCACGCTTGACGCGCTCGAGCTCGTCGCGGATCGGTTCGTCGAAGACGTCCGTCCCGAGGGGGTTGATCCAGAGCACGCGCGTCATCGCCGCACCTCCAGCACGTCGTAGCTGTCCGGATCGATTCGGACCCCGTAGTCCCGTTCGGCCTGCTCGAGCGTCACGTAGCCGTCGATCACGTCCTCGACGACGTCCTCGACGGGGCGCTCGTGCGGATCGCCCCAGCCGCCGCCGGTACCGGTGACGAGCCGTGCCACCTCGCCGCGCTTGAGCAGCGTGCGCGCGGTCTTGCCGACGACGACCTCGCGTCCGTCGTCGTAGAGGATGTGGACGGCGTTGCGCGAGCCGTCGTGGCCGCCGTCGATCCCCCACGGCACGTACTTGTGCCGCCCGAAGGTGGCGGTGATCGTCACCCCGTCGACGGCCGCGCGGTAGTCGCGGATGCAGCCGCGGCCGCCGCGGTGCCGGCCGGCACCGGCGTCTGTCGGGTCGAGCGCGAACTGGTCGACGACGATGCCGTAGCGCGCCTCGGCGACCTCGATCGGGATCAGGTACGTCTCGCCGTCGCCGACGCACATCAGGCCGGACTCGCCGTCCTTCTGCAGGCCGGCACCCCAGCCGCCGGCCTGCGGCTCGACGAGCAGGAAGAGCTCGCCGGTGTCCGGGTGGAGCCCCGCGACGACGACGCCGCACACCGAGAGGAAGTGCCCCGCAGTCAGCCGGTCGGGGACGACCGTGGCGAGGGCCTTCCAGATCAGGTCGGTGACGTAGTTCATCGTCTCCCAGTAGGTGGAGACCGGAGCGGGGCGCTCCGCGCTGAAGATCGTCCCCGGCGGGCAGACGATCTTGAGCGGCCGGAAGCAGCCCTCGTTGACCGGGATCTGCGGGCCCGTGATCGCCTTCAGCATCGTCCGCACGCCGGAGTGGAGACCCGTGACGGTGCAGTTGACCGGGCCGGGCACCTGCGCGTGCGTGCCCGTGAAGTCGCAGAGAAACTCGGACGGCGACACGGTGATCTTCACGCGCACGGGGAAGGGCCCGTTGCCGATCCCGTCGTCGTCGATCATGTCGTCGGCCTCGTAGACCCCGGGCGGGATCCGCTCCAACTCGAGCAGCGTCATGCGCTCGCCGTAGTCCATCAGCGCCTCGATCGAGCCGAGCACGACGTCGAGGCCGTACTTGTCGCAGAGCTCCTGGAAGCGTCGCTCGCCGAGCCGAAGCGAGGCCGCCTGAGCGTACATGTCGCCGAGGGTCATGTCCGGCAGGCGCACGTTCGCCTCGATCAGGTCGATCAGGCTCTGGACGGGGCGCCCCTGCTCGTAGAGCTTGACGCACGGGAACTGGAGCCCCTCCTGGAAGACCTCGGTGGCGTCGGTCGTCCAGGAGCCCGGGTCCTTGCCGCCGACCTCGGTCCAGTGCGCCTTCGAGGCCGAGAAGGCGACCAGCTCGCCGTCGTAGTAGATCGGGACGACGAGGGACACGTCCGAGAGGTGCGTGCCGCCGCCGGAGTACGGGTCGTTCGTGATCACCACGTCGCCCGGCGCGAGCTGCTCGGGGCCGAACTTCTCGAGCACGGAGCGGACGGCGAAGGTGAGCGTGCCTAGGAAGCCGGTGACGCCGTTTCCCTGGGTGATCAGCTGCCCACTCGCGTCGATCAGCCCGCAGGCGAAGTCGAGTACCTCGTAGATGATCGTGCTCTTCGAGGTCCTCTGGAGCGCGACGAACATCTCGTCGCCGATCGCGACGAGCGAGTCCTTGACGATCTCGACGGTGAACGGATCGATCTCGGTCTTCGGTGTGGCGGCCATCTATGCCTCCAGCTCGACGATCAGGTTTCCGAGCTCGTCGACGTGCAGCCGCTGCCCGGGGAAGACAACGGTCGACGCGGCCGGCTCTTCGATCACCGCGGGCCCCTCGAGCGCGGCGGCGGCCCCCAGCCGCTCGCGCTCGTAGATCCGGCTCTCGTGCCGGCCGAGCTCGTCGAAGTCGACGTCCCGCGTTCCCTTGAGCGCGTTTTCGACCTTGCCGTTGGACGCGATCCGCCGCAGCTCCGGCTTTCGCACGGCGCCGAGGCCGGTGAGCCGGAAGTTCACGAACTCGATCGGAGAGGCCTGGCGGAAGGTGTAGAGCTGCTCGTGGAGGTCGTGGAAGCGGCGCTCGATCTCGGCGCGCTCGGCCTCCCCGAGCTCGCCGTCGGGGATCGGGACGTTGACCGTGTGTTCCTGGCCTGCGTACCGCATATCGGCGGTTCGCACGAACGCGAGCCTCGCCGCTTCGACACCTTCGTCGGCGAACGTTGCCCGCAGCCGCGCCTCGAGCTCGCGCCAGACGCCGGTCAGCTCCCTGAGGTCGGCGTCGTCGGCGCGCGCGAAGCGGGTCTGGACGAGGTCGTGCCTGAGGTCGCTCATCAGCATGCCCCAGGCCGAGAAGTGGCCGGGCGCCGGCGGGACGATCACCCGCGGCACCTGCAGCTCGCGCGCGAGCGCGGTCGCGTGCATCGAGCCGCCGCCGCCGAAGGCAACGATCGCGAAGTCGCGGGGATCGCGGCCGCGGCGGACGGAGACGAGCTTGAGCAGGTGGATCATGTTCGCGTTCGCGAGCCGGATCACGCCGAGCGCGGCTTCCTCGACGGAGACGTCGAGTGCCGCGGCGAGGGGTCGCAACGCCTCGCGGGCCCGCTCGACGTCGAGCGCGATCTGGCCGCCGAGGAAGTAGTCGGGGTTGATCCGGCCCGCGATCACGTTCGCGTCGGTGAGCGTCGGCTCGGTGCCGCCCCACCCGTACGAGGCGGGGCCGGGGTCGGCCCCCGCGCTCTGAGGGCCGACGCGGAGCGCACCCGCCGCGTCGAGCCACGCGATCGAGCCGCCCCCGGCGCCGATCTCGACGATGTCGACGACCGGCACCTTGACCGGGTAGCCGGCGAAGGTCGGTGTACGCTCGATGTGGTAATCGCTCGTCAAGCGCAGCGTGCCGTTCTCGACCAGCGAGGCCTTCGCGGTAGTGCCGCCGATGTCGAGCGTGATCAGGTTCCGTTCCCCGAGGAGCCGTCCGATCGCGGCGGCGCCGATGACGCCGCCGACGGGGCCGGACTCGATCAGGTTGATCGGCGTCCGCCCGGCGAGCCCGAAGCGGGAGACGCCGCCGTTGGACTGCATCGCGTAGCGCGTCCGCTCCTCGATCCCCGCCTCGCCGAGCATCCCGGCCAGCCGCTCGAGGTACTGCGCCGCGACGGGCTTCACATACGCGTCGAGGACGGCGGTCGACGTGCGGTCGAACTCGCGCCACTCGTTCGTCAGCTCGTGCGACGCGGTGACGGCAACCTCGGGCCACTCGGCGCGGACGATCTCCGCCGCCTGCCGCTCGTGCTCGTCGTTCGCGTACGAGTGGAGGAAGCAGATTGCGACCGCTTCGGCGCCCTGCCGCTTCGCCTCGGCGATCGCGGCGCGCACGCTCTCCTCGTCGAGCGGCGTCAGAACCTCGCCCTTGTAGCTCATCCGCTCCGTGACCTCGAGCCGCAGGCGGCGCCGGACGAAGGGGCGCGGCTTTGCGTAGGTGAGGTTGTAGAGGTCGGGCCGGTTCGCGCGCTGGATCTCGAGCACGTCGCGGAAGCCCTTGGTTGTCAGGAGCGCGGTCTTCGCTCCCTTTCGCTCCGTGAGCGCGTTGATGATCACAGTCGTCCCGTGCGCGAGGAAGTCGACGGCGCCCAGCTCGGCCTGGCCGACGGCGTTCATCACGCCCTCCTCGAAGCCGCCCGGCGTCGTCGAGCTCTTCGCGAGTCCCACGTCGCGGCTCTCCTCGTCGAGGTAGACGAGGTCCGTGAACGTGCCGCCGATGTCGACTGCCGCGCGGGTGGCCATCAGAAGAGACGCGGGGTCAGGACCCACACGGCCTCGACCGGAGCGTCGGTGTCGTTGTGAATCGAGTGCGGGACGGTCGACTGGAAATGGATCGAGTCGCCGGGGCCGAGCCGGTGGTCGACGCCGGCGATGACGAAGAGGAGCTCGCCTTTCAGCACGTAGGCGAACTCCTCGCCCTCGTGCGCGTATGGCTCCTCGATCGTCTGGCTCGGCTCGACGGTGACGAGCACCGGCTCGAGTACGTGCTTGAACCCACGACCGGAGAGCAAGCTGTACGTGCGCTGGCTACCCGTCGAGAGCTGCCTCGCCCCGCCGGACGCGCGCACCACGTGCGGCACCGGCGCCTGCCGGCTACCGCCGACGTCGGGGAAGAAGCTGGCGACGCTGATCCCGAGAGCGGACGCGACCTTGTGGAGCGACGTCAACGCGAGCGACGAGCGGCCCCGCTCGACGAGCGAGAGGAAGCTGATCGAGAAGCCGGTCAGCCCGCTCAAGTCGCGCAGCGAGAGGCCGCGCTCCTGGCGGAGGGCGCGAATCGTCGCGCCGATCTCCTCGAGACACCGAGCGTCGCGGTCCGTCTGCTCGATCGCCGCGTTGAGCTCCATGAAGCGAGGTTTCTACCAGGCTCAACGCCCGCTTTCAACGTGGGCGAACGTGAGCCCGGTGCACAGCGGGCGCCTTCGAGTCCGCCTGAACAAAGCCTCGTCGTGCGTTAGCGTCTCCGGCGTGGCGTGTGCGCGTGACGGCGCCAAGGCCGAGTGACACTCGCGCTCGTCGCAGCGTGGTGCTTCCTCGTCGCCGTCGCGGGCGGCGGCGTGGGGCTCGTGCTCGGGAACATCCGGCTGCCGGTGATCCTGCTCGCGGCGTCGAGCCCGGCCGCGGGCGCCGGCGCGAACATCGGCGTCTCCGGGGTCGCGGCTCTGACGGCTTCGCTCGCACACCTGCGCGCCGGGCGGATCGACCGGCGGCTGTTCTCGTGGCTGACTCCGCCTTCGGTGGCCGGCGCGGTCGTCGGCGGCTACGTGTCGGGGACGCTGCCGAAGCGTGTGCTGCTCGGCGTGATCGGCGTCGTGCTGCTCGCGATGGCGGCGGACCTGCTGCGCCCGCGGCGGACGGAGCCGCGCGAGCGGCGGTTGCGCCCCGGCGAGGCGATCCTGCTCGGCGGCGCGATCGGCCTGCTCGGAGGGCTCGTCGGGCTGATCCTCGGCTCGCTGCGGCTGCCGGCGCTGCTGCGGCTCGGCGAGCGACTGACGACCGCCGTCGGAACGAACGTCGCCGTCGGCTTCTTCGTCGGCGCGGCGGGCGTCGTCGGACACCTTCCCGGCGGCGTGGACTGGACATTGCTCGGCGTCGGTGCGGCGGCCTCGGTTCCCGGAGCGCTGCTCGGCTCCCAACTGACAGGTCGCCTACCGGAGGAGCACCTCAAGCGCGCGATCGCCGGGGTGCTCGTCGTCGCGGGTGCGGCGACCCTCGTACAGGCCTTCGTGTGAGAGCGCCGTCGGCACCGATCCAGACGCTCGCGACGTTCGCCGGCGCGACGTTCCTGCTCGTCGGGATCCTCGGCTTCATTCCCGGTATCACGTCGCGGTACGAAGACCTGGCGTTTGCCGGCCACGACTCGCGCGCACAGCTGCTCGGGATCTTTCAGGTCAGCATCCTGCAGAACCTCGTCCACCTCCTGTTCGGGGTCGCGGGCCTCGGGACGGCGCGCTCGTGGGCGGCCGCGCGCACGTTCCTCGTCGGCGGTGGAGCTTTCTACCTCGCGCTGTGGCTGCTCGGTCTCGTGAACGGCGGCGACTGGATTCCGGTCAATACAGCCGACAACTGGCTCCACTTCGCACTCGGCAGCGGCATGATCGGGCTAGGGCTGGTGACGGCGCGCGCATTCGATCAGGCGCCCCACCAGAACGACGCAGCGATCACGACGTAGAGGCCGATCAGCACGATGCCCTCTTCCCACGTGCTCTCCCCGTCGTAGACGACGAGCGCTCCGATCGGTGCCGCCAGCAGCAGCGAGAGCGCGAGCAGCGTCGGGAACACGAGCGTCAACGTCGAACCGAAGGCCAGGCTCGCGAACACGAGCACAGGCGTGAGCGCGAAGGCGACCTGCAACGACGAGTTGACGATCACCGAGATCGCGAAGTCGGGCCGGTTGCGTGCGGCGAGCTGGACGCCGACCACGTTCTCGACGGCATTGCCCGCGATCGCGACGATGACGAGTCCGGCGAAATCCTGGCTCATGTGCAGCGAGTGCGTCGCGGGACGCAGCGCGGCGACAAACCAGTCGCTGACGAGCGCGGCGGTGACACCGGCGCACAGGAGCAGGAGCGCGGTTGTCGCGAGCGACCAGCGCGGCGGGGCGTGCTCCTCCTCTCCGACTTGGCGCAGCAGGCCCGGCAACGTGAGCACGAACACGGCGAGTAGAACGCCGGCGCAGACGAAGCTGAGCGCCTTGCCGTGCGCGGCGGCGGGTGTGTGAAACGCGTGGGCGAGCGTCGGCATCGCGAGGATCGTCGCACCGAGCGACGCCAACGTCGTGATCAGCCGCGTCCGCGGCATGTTGAACTGCTGCACGCCGTTCCGCAGCCCGCCGACCGTGAACGCAATCCCGAGAACGAGCAGCGAGTTGGCGAGCACGGATCCCACGAGCGCCGCCTGGACCACACCGACGAGCCCCGCGTTCAGCGCGAACAACGCGATGAACAACTCGGGCAGGTTGCCGAACGCGGACTGGATTGCGCCCGCGCCGGAGGAGCCGACGCGGGCGCCGAGCTGCTCGGTCGCCGTGCCTACGAGACGCGCGAGCGCCGCAATCGCGAGCGCGGCGACGGCGAACGTCGCCACCGCGGGAGCGCCGGAGAAGTGCGCGCTCGCCGCGGCAGCCACGAGCGCGGTGTCGACCGCGAGCTCGAGCCAGTCGCGTTGTGCCAGGCCCCCGCGCATCGCGCGAACCTACCAAGTGCCGTTTGTCATTTGAAGGGGGTGAAGGGCGCGCCGAACGGGTACTGAAGCAACACATGCTTCGACGCCTCATACCGTTGTTCGCAGCGTTCGCCTGTGCGCCTGCCGCGCAGGCCGGAATCGTCGCGTACCCGTCGTCGCAGACGATCCGTCCGTCCGGTTCGCTACCGGCGGGCGGCACCACGCAGGTGACCATGAACACGGCGATCGGCGAGACCGAGGACGCACAGGTCGTTGTGACCGGGGCCGAGTGGATCGCAGCGGCGGTCGACGGGCAGACACTGCGGCCGCTCGAAGTGCGTCTGTTCTTCGCGCATTACGTCTCGTTCGGCGGCACGCTCGTGCCGGATGCGCTGCTGCCCTGGAAGGGCGAGGCGCGCAAGGCCGAGGAGCCCAACCAGCCGCTGTGGGTGCAGATCGGCGTCCCGCCGTCGACGCCGGCCGGGACGTACACGGCAAAGCTCGTACTCACCGTCGACGGGCACGCGACGACCGTGCCGATCACTGTGCGCGTCTTCCCGATCGCGATCCCGGAGTTCCAGCGCCTCGGGGGGAACCTGCAGGCGACCTTCCACGCCAGCGCGCAGTTGTACGTGAACAAGGCGGCGGCGCTGTACGGGTTCACCACCCAGGACGAGCGCATCGGCGCGAACACGTCGCTCTACCGCTTCCTCGCCGAGCATCGGATCTCACCGCTCTCGTGGGGCTTCGGCGACCCGGGCCCGACGAGCGCCAGCGGCTACGACCGCAACCACAAGTGGTGGCTCGACTCCGCGACGAACATGGAGCGCGAGCAGCAGGCCGCGGGGGGTTTCCCCGCGATGCGGATCCCGATCTCGAACAACCGCACGGCCGCGAACAACTACATCGGCGGGCAAAGCCCATTCAATCCGGAAGGCTGGTGCGCCTACCTGGGCAGCGTCCATGACTTCTGGCAGTCACACGGCTGGCTTGACGGCACGATGCCGTTCCTCTACGGACTCGACGAGCCCGGTGCATCCGGTCAGCATCTCGTCGCGCGCCAGTCGGCGGCGGCGCACAAATGCTTCGGCGGCTCGCGCGTTCTCCTGACCGGCAACCCGACGGGCAACAACCGCTACCTCTGGGACAACAAGAATGGAGACGACGTCGACGTCTGGACGGTTGTCTCGCAGCGATATTACGGTTCCTGGTCGTCTCATCGCGGCCCGCGCCGCGAGCACAGCAAGCTCGTATGGATCAACCAGGCTCACGCGCGCGGCAAGACGATCTGGTCCTACCACTACAACGGGATCACCGGCACACCGGGCTTCCGCGCAACTGAGCCGCTGTCGGACGCGCGCGTCCTCATCCTGTGGAACGCCCTCGAGCATGTGTCGGGGGTCCTCTACGGCGACGGCACGATGAGCTACAGCAGCGCCGATCCGCTGCAGACGGTCGCATCGAACGGCGACTTCGTCCTCATCTATCCGGGGGCATCGGAGCCGATCACGAGCGCGCGGCTCGAGCAGATCCGCGACGGGATCGAGGACTGGGCGATCTACGACGTGGTTCGGCGCCGGCACGGGCTGGGCGCGGTGCGGGCGATCCTCGGCGGCAACGGACTGTTCAGCGCGAGCGCGTCGGGTGTGAAGCTCGGGTGCATCCAGTTCTGCGACCTGAAGAGCGGCACGAAGTTCTCGTGGCCGCTGTGGTCGCATGACGCTTCGACGCCGGGTCGCATCGAGTCGGCGAAGCTGAAGGCCCTGCAGGTCGCATCGGGCTAGCATCCGCCGGATGCCGACCGGCGACGAGCTGCGCTCGCTGATGCGTTTGTTTCCTTCGGGCGTGTGCGTGGTCACCGCCGATGCGGACGGCGACCGCATCGGCGTGACGATCGGCTCGCTCGTCTCCCTGTCGCTGGACCCGCCGCTCGTCGGCGTGTCGGTCGGCAAGGACGTCGCACTCCACGAATTGCTGCGCGCCGCGGGCCTGTTCGGCGTCTCGATCCTGCGCGGCGATCAGGCGAGCGTCGCGTCGCACTTTGTGCGCGGGATCCCGCCGATCGCTCTGTGGTCCGGGATCGAGACACGAACCGGCGAGACGGGTGCGGTTCTGCTCGCGGACGCACTGGCATGGCTTGAATGCCGCGTCCGGGCAGAGTACGACGCCGGCGATCACACGTTCTTCGTCGGCGAGATCGTGGCGCTCGAGGAAGGCGAGCCGGCGGCCGCGCTCGTCTACCGCGAGCACAGCTATCACGCGGTGTGATCGAAGCGGTCGTTTTCGACCTGGACGGCGTGCTCATCGACTCGGAGCAGCTGTGGAACGAGGTGCGCGAGGAGCTCTCGCGCGAGCGCGGCGGCCGCTGGCACGAGCGAGCACAGGCGGACATGATGGGAATGAGCTCACCCGAATGGTCCCGCTACATGCACGACGTGATCGGGCTGGCCGAGTCTCCTGAGGAGATCAACGCCGAAGTCGTGCGACGGCTCGAGGCGCGGTACCGCGAGCGGCTGCCGCTGCTCCCCGGCGCCCGTGACGCGGTCGAGCGACTCGCGGAGCATTGGCCGCTCGGGCTCGCATCGTCATCGAACCGCGAGGTGATCGACTTCGTACTCGAGCAGGCGCAGTTCGCGCAGTTCTTCCGCACCACCGTGTCGTCGGAGGAGGTCGAGCGCGGCAAGCCCGCACCGGACGTCTACCTCGAGGCGGCGCGGCGTCTCGGCGTCCCGCCGGCACGGTGCCTGGCAGTCGAGGACTCGCGGAACGGCATCCGCTCCGCACACGCCGCGGGCATGCGGGTCGTCGCGATCCCGAACCGGCACTACCCGCCGGACGCGGAGGCGTTCGCCGCCGCGAACGAGGTGCTGCGCTCACTCAACGACCTCACGGTCGAGCGCGTCAGCGCTTTCTGACGAGCAGCATCCCGTCGCGTACGGTGAGCAGAACGGCTTCGACGCGCGGGTCGTCCCGCACGCGGTCATTCAACGCCTTGATCGCGCGCACGGTCTCAGTCGCTCCGTCACCGACCACGCGTCCATCCGCGAGCGCGTTATCGGCCACGACCAGCCCGTCGTCCGCAAGCTTCGGCAACACTGCGTCGTAGTAGTTCACGTAATTGGACTTGTCCGCGTCGATGAAGACGAGATCGAACGGGCCGTCGAGCTGTGCGATCGTCTCGAGACCGGGTCCGAGCCGGTACTCGATCCTGTCGGCCAGGCCCGCCTCCTCCGCGTACCGCTTCGCGATCGCGGTCGTCTCTTCGTTGACGTCGCAGGTGATCACCCGCCCGCCCTCGGGCAGGCCGCGTGCCATCGACAGGGACGAGTAGCCGGTGAACGTCCCGAGCTCGAGCACTCGGCGCGCGCCCGTCAGCCGCACGAGGAACTCGAGGAAGCGCCCCTCGATGCGTCCGACCATCATCTCCGGTGCGGTCGACTTCTCGCGCGTCTCCGCTTCGAGGCGGCGAAACAGCTCGCCGTCGTCGGAGGTGTGCTCCTCCGCGTACGCCTCGACCCGCTCGTCGATGAAGTTCATTCGTCTGACACGGGGGAACCCATGGTTCCGCCGTGAGCCCCCTCCTTCTCACCTGACCGCGTCCGACCATCTGCGTGGGCTGCGCTCGGGCAAAGCCCGGCTCCGCCCAACCGGCCGCACGCGCGTCCCATCAGTCGACCCTCCCTAGGAGTACGCAGCCGTTATGGCCGCCGAGGCCCATCGCGTTCGACAGGGCGACGTCCACCTCCGCGCGGCGCGCTTCGTTCGGGACGTAGTCCAGGTCGCACTCCGGATCGGGATGCACGTAGTTGATCGTCGGCGGGAGCACGCTTTCTTTCAACGCGAGCACGCACATCATCGCCTCGATCGCACCGGCCGCACCGAAGCAATGGCCGGTCACCGACTTTGTCGACGACACCGCGAGCTCGTACGCGTGGTCACCGAAGACGTCTTTGATCGCCTTCGTCTCCGCCGCGTCCCCGAGCGGCGTCGACGTTCCGTGCGCGTTGATGTAACCGACGCGTTCCGGATCGACGTTCGCGCGTCGTAGCGCGGCACGCATCATCTCGCTGACACCGAAAGACTCGGGATCCGGCTGCGCCATGTGGTGCGCGTCGTTCGATGCGCCGTAGCCGAGCACCTCTGCGTAGATCGGCGCGCCGCGCCTGCGTGCAGCTTCGAGCTCCTCCAGGAGCAGCACGCACGCACCCTCGCCCATCACGAAGCCTGCGCGCGTCGCGTCGAACGGCCGCGACGCACGTGGCGGATCCTCGTCCTCCACGGCGAGGCCCCGCATCGCGCAGAAGCCGGCGAGGATCAGCGGATGCATGCACGCCTCGGTGCCGCCTGCGAGCACCGCGTCAGCGTCGCCGCGCTTGATCAGCTCCGCAGCTTCGCCGACCGCGTGCGATCCCGTCGCGCACGCCGACACGACGGCGTAGTTCGGACCGCGGATGCCGAGCGCGATCGCGACCTGGCCGCTCGCCGAGTCGACGAGCACGTTCGGGAGGAAGAACGGGGACACGCGGTCGGCCCCGCGCTCGCGCAGCACGTCCGCCTGTTCCATCATCCCCAGGAAGCCGCCGATCGCCGAGCCGAGGACGATCCCGACGCGCGTCGGATCGAAGCCGTCGAGCTTCGCATCCTCGACGGCCTCCTTCGCCGCGCACAGCGCGAGCAGCACGTTCCGCTCGAGCCGGCGTGCCTCCTTGGGCGGGACGACGCTCGATGGATCGAAGTCCTTGACCTCGGCGGCGACGCGCACGGGAAACTCGCTCGCGTCGAATGAGCGGATCCAGTCGATCCCGCTGCGCCCCTCAACGGCGGCCTGCCAGGTCGAACGCGCGTCGTTACCGAGCGGCGTGACCGCGCCAAGTCCGGTGACGGCGACCCTCCTCACTGCGCCAGCTTAGACGCAGTTCGAGCCCCGAAAGATGCAGGTTTGACGAGGTACGCAACGGGTATGCAAGAGGGCGATCGGGACGAAGGGTACGAACCACAATCCGGAAGGGGGTCGTCCATGGCGACAGCAGCCCCGGCTATGCGTGCAACGGCAAAGCCGGGACTCGTGTTCTTTCACTCGAGCGTGTCGGGCTCCTGTCGGCGCGTCGAAGGCTTCCTCGCCCAGGTCCTGCAGCGGCGGCGAAACCACGAGACGTTCCGTCTCTACCGCGTCGCCCAGGAGGAGCGGCCCGACCTCGTCGATCGGTTCGGCGTCGAGATGATGCCGACACTCGTCGTCGTCGAGGGCAAGGCCGTCCGTGCGAAGCTCGAACGCCCCCGCGGTTGCCGCGAGATCGAGGCGTTCCTCGCGCCCTGGCTGAACTGACTGCGACCGTCCGCCGAGATCCCGCGGACCTGTCGCGTGGGAACCCATGGTTCCCCCGCGAGCCTTCACAGAGCACAAGCACGAGCCGTTGCGTGGGCTGCGCTCGGGCAAAGCCCGGCTCCGCCCCACATGCGCCGGCTCGTAGCCGGACCGCCGTTGTCCCGTGGCGCCTCCGAGGTAGCGTCTCAACCCATGCCCGGAAAGAACGTTCCTTTCCCGCCGATGGAAGCGGAGCTCGTCGACGAGTTGCCGCGCGAGGGGGACTGGCAGTACGAGCCGAAGTGGGACGGATTTCGCGGCGTGCTCGAGAACGACGGCGGTGAGCTCGCGCTCTGGTCTCGCAACGGCCGCCCGCTGCTGCGTTACTTCCCGGAGCTCAGACCGCTCGGCGACCTGCTCCCTCCCCACTCCGCGCTCGACGGCGAGATCGTCATCGCGCGCGACGGCCGGCTCGACTTCGACGCCATGCAACTGCGCCTGCACCCGGCCGAGTCGCGCATTCGCAAGCTGTCGGCGGAGATACCCGCCGACTTCATCGTCTTCGACCTGCTGCTCTGGGACGGCGACCCCGTGTGGAAGCAGCCGCTGGTGAAGCGCCGACGCGAGCTCGAGCGGCGCGCGAAGCAGTTCCGTCTGTCGCCCTTCACGCGCGACGCCGCGGCGGCGGAGGAGTGGCTCGGCTCGCTCGAAGCGGCGGGCCTCGACGGCGTGATCGCGAAGCGGCTCGACATGCCGTACCTGCCCGGCTCGCGCGAAGCCGTGCAGAAGGTGAAGCAGCACAAGACCGCCGACTGCGTGATCGTCGGCTTCCGCTGGAGCGACAAGGGCGACCGCCGGATCTCGACGCTCCTGCTCGGTGTCTACGACGACGGCGGGAAGCTCGACTTCATCGGACACTGCTCCGGCTTCCCCGCGGCCGCGCGGCGCGAGCTCGAGGAGCGGCTGCCGAAGCTGCAGCAGGCGGGCTTCATCAGCGACAAGCGCATTCCGGGCGGACAAAGCCGCTGGTCCGCCGGCAAGGAGCTCGACTGGAATCCGGTCAAGCCCGAGCTCGTGTGCGAGGTCCGCTACGACAAGCTGCAGGGCGACCGCTTCCGGCACGGGACGCGGTTTCTCCGCTTCCGCCCGGACAAGGATCCGGATCAGTGCACGTGGGATCAAGTGCGCCGGAAGCGCAAACGCGACGACCCGACCGTCGAGTCGCTGCTAAGAGTGGGCGCCTGACGTCGGCGCCTCAGGCCGGCGGCTCGAGTCCGAGCTGCTCGAATCGCGAGAGCAGGCTCGGACGCCGCCGCCACATTCCCGCCGTGAGATCGCCCACCGCCTCGACGCGCTCGCGCATCGTCTCGAGCGTGAACGCCGCAGGATCACACGCCGGCACCTCGTGCCACGAGAGCGGCGCCGAGGCGCGCGCGTCCGGCGTCGGCCAAGTCGACGAACACGCCGCGCCGCTCGGCGACCTTCCACGTCGTCGTCGCCACGTCTTGGTCCCCGACTCTGCACTCCACTTCCACCGCAAGCTGCTTCGCGAAGCGGCGCACCTCCGGGAACCGAAGCTCCGGCTTGATCGGCGCCAGGATGTGCAGTCCGGTCGCGCCCGACGTCTTCGGGTACGACGCGAGTCCCAGCTCGTCCATCACCTCGCGCACAACGAGCGCGATCTCGCGGACGTACGGCCACTGGTCGTCCGTCGTCGGATCGAGATCAATCAGAAGATAATCCGGCTGCTCGATCGCCTCGACGCGCGAATGCCACGTATGGAGCTCGATGCAGCCGAGGTTGATCACCCAGGCGAGCGCGGCTGCGTTGTCGACGATCGCGAACACCGTCGAATGGCCGCTCGGGAACTGCACGAAGACCTCGTCGACATAATCCGGATGCGGCGGCACGCGCTTCTGATGAAAGAAGTCGGACTCGACGCCGTTCGGGTAGCGCTTCATGTGGAACGGCCGACGGCGGAGGTGCGGGAGCGCGCACTCGGAAACGTCGAGGTAGTAGCGGACGAGGTCGCCCTTCGTCAACCCTCGCTGCGGGAAGAACACCTTCTCGGGATTAGAGATGCGGACGTCGTGGCGGCCGACCTTCATCGTGGTAGTCTCGCCGTCCATGCGCCGGGTCGCCGTGGTCACCGCCGTTCTCCTGTGCGTGCTCGCTGCGGCCGCAACGCTCGGTCGGTCCCCTGCGCCCGCGGCCGTCCGCTCCGCGTTGGTGACCTGTGCCGGCGCGGCCGGCGCGCTCAACACCGTCCAGGCCGCGCAGCTGACGATCGGCACCGATAACCCGGCATACCCGCCCTGGTACGGCGGCGGCGCGCCGAAGGGCTCGAAGTGGAAAATCAACGACCCGTCGACGGGCAAGGGCTTCGAGTCCGCCGTCGCGTATGCGGTCGCCCAGTACCTCGGCTTCGCGCACGCCGACGTCCACTGGATCTACACGCCGTTCGCAAAGGCGTTCGCGCCCGGCAAGAAGTCGTTCGACTTCGACATTAACCAGATCTCGTACACGGCCGCGCGCGCGAAGGTGGTCACATTCAGCGCGTCGTATTACGACGTCAACCAAGCGATCGCCGTGGTGAAGGGGACCAAGATCGCGGGCGTGCACTCTGTCGCCGGCCTCAAGAGCTTCAAGCTCGGCGCAGAGCTCGGGACGACCAGCTACCAGTACATCGTCTCGAAGATCAAGCCCTCGCAGCAGCCCGCCGTCTTCAATTCGAACGCCGCTGCAGTGCAGGCCCTGAAGAACAAGCAAATCGACGGGCTCGTGGTCGACCTGCCGACGGCGTTCTACGTCACCGCGGTGCAGGTTCCGAACTCGAAGATCCTCGGCCAATTCCCAGCGCCGCCCGGCGGTGAACACTTCGGGATGGTCTTCCAGAAGGGCAATTCGCTGTCCCGATGCGTCAACGAGGCCCTCGCCCACCTGAAGAAGAACGGGCAGCTGAAGCGCATCCAGCAGAAGTGGCTAGCGAAGGCGACCGGCGCGCCGGTCCTGCGCTAGAGCGCCGCTCGCGCATCCTCAGCGCCGGTGACGGCCGCGGCGGTGTCGCGGTCGCGCTGCTCAGCACGATCGTCGTCTTCGCGCTGCTCGCGCTCGTCGTCACGCACTCACCGGGCTGGCCCGAGGTGCGGCGGACGTTCTTCGACTGGCACGAGTTCAAGGCGTCGTTTCCCGAGATCGCCCTTGCCTTCAAGCTGAACGTGAAGATCTTCTGCATCTCCGAGGTCTTCATCCTCGCGATCGCGCTGCTGCTCGCCGTGCTGCGCAGCCTCCCCGGTCCGGTCTTCTTCCCGCTCCGGCTGCTCGCGATCGCCTATGCGGACTTCTTCCGCGGCGTGCCGACGATCCTCGTGATCGCGCTGCTCGGCTTCGGCGCGCCCGCGCTGCAGGTGAAGGGCATGCCGACGTCGACGACGTTTTGGGGGATTGTCGCGCTGACGCTCGTCTACACCGCTTACGTCTCCGAGGTCTATCGCGCCGGCATCGAGTCGGTGCACCCGTCGCAGGAGGCAGCGGCGCGTTCGCTAGGGCTGACGCGCATCCAGGGCCTGCTCTACGTGATCCTCCCGCAAGCGGTGCGGCGCGTGATCCCGCCGCTTCTCAACGACTTCATCGGCCTGCAGAAGGACACTGCGCTAGTCGGAACGCTCGGTGCGGTGGAGGCGTTTCAGCAGTCGTCGATCGACACGAACGCGACCTTCAACTACACGCCGTACCTGGCGGCGGCGTTCCTCTTCGTCGCGATCACGATTCCGCTCGCTCGGTTCACCGACTGGTTGATCCTGCGCGACCGGCGCCGGCGGCAGGCCGCGGGAGTGGCCGGGTGAGCCTGCTCGTCCTCGACAACGTGCACAAGTCGTTCGGGAGGCTCGAGGTGCTCCGCGGGATCGACCTCGCCGTCGCAGAGCACGATGTCGTCTGCCTGATCGGCGCATCCGGATCGGGAAAGTCGACGCTGCTGCGGTGCGTGAACCTGATCGAGCCGATCGACTCGGGACGCATCGTCGTCGGTGGCGAGGAGATCACGGCGCGCCGCGTCGACGTCAACCGCATCCGGCGCAGGATCGGCATCGTCTTCCAGGCGTTCAACCTCTTCCCCCACATGTCGGTGCTGCGGAACGTGACGCTCGCGCCGATCAAGGCACTGAAGCTCTCGCGCGCCGACGCCGAGTCGCGCGCGCTCGAGTTGCTCGAGCGGTTCGGCCTCGCGGACAAGGCGCGCGAGTATCCGGACCGCCTGTCGGGCGGTCAGCAGCAGCGCGTTGCGATCGTGCGCGCGCTCGCGATGCGCCCCGACCTGATGCTCCTCGACGAGGTGACGAGCGCGCTCGACCCGGAGCTCGTCGCCGAGGTGCTCGAGGTGATCCGCGAGCTCGCGGCCGGCGGCATGACGATGGTGATCGCGACGCACGAGATGAGCTTCGCGCGCGACATCGCCGACCGCATCTGCTTCCTCGACGCCGGTGTGATCCTCGAACAAGGCCCGCCGGCCGAGCTCCTGAGCGCGCCCCGCGAAGCGCGGACCCAACAGTTCCTGCAACGAATCATCGAGGCAGGCCGGCTCTAAAGCAAATGCAGGCGTTCGTCGCGCGGAGCGGGCCCGCGCGCCCGCGCAGCGCAAGACTCGTCCGTACGCAGTG
>WNEY01000296.1_pt1 | contig 29188 bp, 24 predicted proteins | sample 5400531 | NCBI WGS metagenome assembly WNEY01 (sample SAMN13153338, study PRJNA577476) | soil metagenome | isolation source: 200 cm saprolite under Douglas fir tree site 1 | place: USA:California | collected 2015-04-18
ATCGCCTTCGAGACCCGGGGGTCCGTATAGGGAGCCTGCGTCGCATCGAAGGAGTAGTCGAGGAAGACCGCCCCCGGGAGGACGAAGAGCCTCAGGTTCTGGTTCTGCTTGATTGAGCCGACCTGCGTGAACGGGATCCGGTCGCTGATGTCGGCCGAGCCGTTCGTGACGGCCTGAACCTTGGTGTTCGGATCGGCGATGTAGACGCCGCGGGCCGAGTCGAGATACGGAAGCCCCGGAACCCAGTAGTGCGGATTCCGCACGATCTCCCAGCCCAATGTCGGCTTCCAGGACTTGATCATGAACGGGCCGGTGCCGATCGGGTTCTTCTTCGGGTCGACGCCGTTCGGGTAGATCCCCGTCTGGTAGGTGCCGGCGAAGATCGGGAACTGCGCATCCGCCTTCGTCAGGTGGAAGACGACAGTGTGCGCATCCGGCGTCTTGATCCCCGCCGGATCGAGCTCCGAGCTCAGCCGCGCGTACGCCGACGAGCCGTTCTTCTTGTCGAGGATGTGGCGGAAGCTCCACGCGACGTCCTTCGACGTCAGCTCTTTGCCGTTGTGGAACTTGACGCCCTTCCGCAGCTTGAACGTCCACGTCTTCGCATCGGCGGTCGCGCTCCAGCTCACAGCCAGCCGCGGCCTGAGCGCCCAGGTACCGGGCACGATGTACGTGAGCCGATCGTAGTTGTTGTTGAGCGGCGGCTGCGAGACGGCGATGCCCGTCTGCACCGTCGGATCGGTGGTCTCGGCCGCTGAGGTGTCCGTGTAGACGAGGTGCAGGGTGCCGCCCTTCTTCACTTGCCCCCGGGCAAGGGCGCTCGGGACGATCAGACCCATGCCGGTGCCTGCCGCCGCGAGCCCTGCGGTCCCCCGCAGGAATTCCTCACGGCTCAGCGCACGCTTCGACTCCGGTTCCATGTGCTCTCCTCCTCCTCGCACATGTGGTCGCGCCCTTCACCGGCCACGGCCGCAGCCTGGTGTGGCCTGATCGGTGACCGACCGACGACCCACACGCTAATCAAACGACGTTAGGTCTCCGACCCGGGGAAGTCAAGCCCGGCTACCCGGCGACGGCGTGCTCCTTTGTCAGCAGCCGCCTTTCCCGCAGATACGCGAGCGGCCGGCGCGGGTCGGGCGAGTCGATCTCGCGCGCGAGCCGGTGGCCGTCGAAGACGCAGTCGGCGATCAGCCGGGGCGCGACGCAGTCGCCGATCGCATACACGGCCGGGTCGGACTGGAGCGTGCGGTACAGCGCGTCGTTGGAGACGCGGCCCGTGACGAGGACGACCGCATCCGCGGCGACCGTCTGCTCGCGGCGGAAGGAGCGGAGCAGGCAGTCGCCCGCCCCGATGGAGACAAGCTCCGTGTCCACCGCCGTCTCGACGCCGAGATCGACGAGCCGCTGGCGGACGAAGCCGCCCTCGCCGGTGTGGTCGAGGAACGGGCCCACGACAGGCAGCGGGGTCACGTAGCGGACGCGGCCGCCGCCGGCGGCGAGCAGCTCCGCGATCCCGACGCCCATGAAGTAGCCCTCGCAGTCGTAGACGACCACCGACTCGCCGGGTGGGTCCTCGCCGCCCAGCACGCGCTCAGGCGTCAGCACGTGCGCGCCCGCCGCGCCCGGGATCGGCCCGTGCGTGAGGTGGTTGAGCCCGTCGACGGCCCAGTGCGCGCCCGTTGCGACGACGACGATCTCCGCGCCGTACTCGCGGACGGCGTCGGCGTCGAGGGCGACGCCGGTCGTCACGTCGACGTTCGGGAGCTTCGCGAGCTGGGTCTTCCGCCAGTCGACGACGCGCGCCCACTGCGCGAGGCCGGGCAACCGCGAGACGAACCCTGCATAGCCGCCGATCTCCCGTGCGGCGTCGACGAGGTGCACGCGCCGCATCCCGCGCTTCCCGAGCACGATCGCGCACTCCATCCCGGCGGCGCCGGCGCCGACTACGAGGACGCTGCGGTCACCGTTCGTCGCGCGCTCGAAGCGCTCCGGATGCCAGCCGCGTCTGAACTCCTCGCCCGCGGTCGCGTTCTGCGTACACGCGATCTGGAAGTGGTCGAGCGCGCGGGCGAGGCAGACGTTGCAGCCGATGCACTCGCGGATCTCGTCGAGGCGGCCCTCCTCGATCTTCTTCGGCAGGAAGGGGTCGGAGATCGACGGCCGGACGGCTCCGATCAGGTCCCAGACGCCGCTGCGGACGATCTCGAGCATCCTCTCCGGGCTCGTCAGGCGGCCGACCCCGACGATCGGCTTGGCAGTGGCTTCGCGCACGCGTCCGGTCCACGGGAGCTGCCAGCCCTCGTCCTCGCAGCGCGAGGACGCGATGTCGCCGGTGAGGTCGACGATCGAGCCGATGTTCACGTCCCAGAGGTCGACGAAGTGATCGGCGAGCCGGACGAACTCGAGCCCCTCGTCGAGCTCGACCCCGTGCGGCCCCAGCGCGTCGACGGCGAGCCGGGCGGCGATCGCGCATTCGTCGCCCACCGCCTCGCGCACGAGCTCGAGCGTCTCGAGCCAGAACCGGGCTCTGTTCCCCAGCGGCCCGCCGTACTCGTCGGTCCGCTTGTTGTAGAACGGCGAGAGGAACTGCAGCGGCAGGAAGCTGTGCGCTCCGTAGACGTAGACGATGTCGAACCCGGCGTCCCTCGCGCGGCGGGCCGCGGCCGCGTACAGGCTCTCGAGCTCGCGGATTCCGGCGCGGTCGAGCTCGCGCGGATAGCTGAGCTGGTTGTGGTCTGAGGGAATCTGGCTGGGCGCTCCCGGGATCTCACGGCTGCCCGAACCCTCGGATGTGGGGCCGCCGTGCCAGAGCTCGACCCCCGCCAGCGCCCCATGCACGTGAGCTTCCTCGCACATGAGCGCGAGATTGCGCGCGTCGTCGTCGTCCCAGAGCCGCGCGACCGGTCGCGGCGCCCGATCCGACTCCGGATGGATCGAGCAGAGCTCGGTGCAGACGGCGGCCCAGCCGCCCTCGGCCTTGGTCGCCCGGAACCGCGCCTGGGCCCCGGGCTGGTCGGTGCCGAAGCCCGTGCAGTGCGGCACCTGGTAGAAGCGGTTGCGGAGCACCTTCGGGCCGATCCGAACCGGCTCGAAGAGGATGTCGAAGCGCGGGTCGCGGGGCATCGGGGTCCGTCCGAGTCTACGCCTCCGCCGGCGTCCGCCGTCCAGGCGCGAACGGACTCGATGCGCCGGTCGCGGTGCGTGACTAGACCGTCGCCTGCAACAGCTCCGGGATGGACGAGAGTAGCTCCTGCGTGTACGGATGCCGGGCTGCGGCGAAGAGCTCGTCCGTATCGCCCTCCTCGCACACCTCGCCCTCGCGCATCACGAGGGCGCGATTCGCGATCGTGCGGACGACCGCAAGGTCGTGGCTCACCCAGACCACCGCCGTCTGCGTCTGCTCCGAGAGCTCGGCGATCAGCTCGAGGATCGTCGCCTGAACGGAGACGTCGAGCGCCGAGGTCACCTCGTCGCAGAGCAGGAGGGACGGCCGCGCGGAGAACGCGCGCGCAAGCGCGACGCGCTGACGTTGCCCGCCGGACAGCTCTGCCGGATAGCGGTAGAGGAGTCCCCGCGGCAGCTTGACCGCGTCGAGCAGCTCCAGCACCGCCTCGCGCTCGCGGCCCCGCGGCACGTCGTCGCGGAAGAGTCGGATCGGCCGCGCCACGATGTCGAGGATCGTGTGTCGAGGGTTGAGCGACGAGTCGGGGTTCTGGAAGACGAGCTGGATCTCCCTGCGGACCGAGCGCGGCCGCTTGACCGCGGCCGGAGCAAGCTCGACGTCGCGGAGCTTGATCGAGCCGGCGGTCGGCCGGTGCAGCCCGGCGATGGCGCGTAGGAGGGTCGACTTGCCGCTGCCGCTCTCGCCGACGATGCCCACCCGCTCCGCCGAGTGCACGACGAGGCCCACGCCCCTGACCGCCGGCGCGTTCGCGCCGCCGTACTCGCACCAGATGTCGGACACCTCGAGCAGCGCGTCCCTGCCGCCTCGCGCGCGGGCGAGCTCGTGGCCCGGTGAAGCCAGCTTCTCGATCTCCTCGAGCCGGATGCAGCGGGCGACGTGCCCGTCCCCGGGGCCACGTATCTCGATGCGACCCGCGCGGCACGCGGGCAGCACGTACGGGCAGCGGGGCGCGTAGGCGCAGGAGTCGAGGACGACGCTCGTCGGCGGGCGGCCCGGGATGCCGATCACGAACCGAGGGCGGCGCACGCTCGGCACCGCCGCGAGCAGCGCCTGCGTGTACGGGTGGCGCTGCTTGGACACGACCGCCTCCGCCGGCCCGGCCTCGATCAACTCGCCCGCATACATCACGGCGAGCTGGTCGGCGAGCGTCCCGAGCAGCGCGAGATCGTGGCTGACGTAGAGGCAGCCGAGGCCGAACTCCGTGACGAGGCTGCGGAGGAGCCGGGTGATCCTGGCCTGGGTCGTCACGTCGAGACCCGTCGTCGGCTCGTCGAGGATCAACACGTCCGGCCGGCAGGAGAGCGCGATCGCGAGCGCGATGCGCTGCTGCTGCCCGCCGCTGAACTGGAACGGGTACCGCCGGAGGGCGCCGGCCGGGTCCGGCAGCCCCATCGCCTCGAGCAGCTCGAGCTGGCGGGCGCGGGCCGCGGCGCCGTGGAGATCGAGGTGCACGGCGAGCGGCTGCGACAGCTGCCGGCCGACCTTCAGCGCCGGGTTGAGCGCGAGTGCGGCGCTCTGCGCGACATAGGCGATCTTGCTGCCCCAGATCTTGCGGAGCTTCGGGGTCGAGATCTTGAGCATGTCGATGCCGTCGAGCCTCGACTGCCCGTCGGTGATCCGGCTTCCCGGGGTGCGGTAGCCGATCGCCGCGAGGGCGGTCGTCGACTTGCCGCAGCCCGACTCGCCGGCCAGCCCGAGAATCGTCCCGCGCTCGAGCCTGAACGAGACCTCGGTCACGACGTGGTTGATCGAGCCGTCGCGGCGGACGTAGCCGACCGACAGGTCCTGGACGTCGAGGACGACGGCGTCGCTCAAAGCGGGATGATCTCCCGTCCGCTCCGTGTCACATGCTGCGTCAGCGCGTCGGCGAGCAAGTTGAACGCGACCGAGAGGACGGCGATCGCGGCGGCGGGCGCGAGCGTGGCGGCCGGGTCGAGGTTGATGAAGCCGCGGCCTTCGGCGACCATCACGCCCCAGTCGGCCTTCGGCGGCTGCACGCCCAGGCCGAGGAAGTTGAGCGTCGCGACGAAGATGACGCCGTAGGTGATGCGGAGCGTGAAGTCGGCGACGGTTGGCGCCATGATGTTCGGGAGCACCTCGCGGAAGAGGATCGCCCTCGTCCGCTCGCCGCGCGCCTGGGCCGCGGCGACGTACTCGTTCGTGATCACGGCCTGCGTCGCCCCGCGGACGAGTCGCCCCATGCGCGGCAGGTAGACGAGCATGATCGTGATCACGAGCACCAGGTTCGAGGTGCCGAGCCCGGCGATCGCGACGAGCACGAGCATCAGCGGCGGCAGCGCCATGAGCAGGTCGAACCCGCGCGTGATGAGCCCATCCGCGCGGCCGCCCTTGTAAGCGCCGAGCATCCCGAGCGTGCCGCCGACGATCCAGGCGAGCGTCACGGAGATGAGCGGGATCAGGATGATCGTCGTCCCGCCGACGAGCAGGCGGCTGAGCGTGTCGCGGCCGAGCGCGTCCGTCCCGAGGAGGTGCGCTCCGCTCGGCCCCGTCGTTGCGCCGCCGACGGCGATCGCGTCCGGCGGGTACGGCGTGAAGAAGCGCCCGAAGATGATCACGAAGAGGACGATCGCGCCGAGTCCGGCGCCGATCCGGCCTTCCGCCGAGCCGAGGATCGCGCGCCACACCGAGGGCGGACGCCCCTCCTCGTCGACGACCTCGACCGGGACGAGGTCGACTGCCGGCGACGTCGTCGTCACTTGGCGGCGGCCGCCTTCAGCCGCGGGTTGAGGTACGCGACCAGCAGGTCGGCGGCCAGGCTGACGCCGATGAACATGGCGCCCATCAGGAGCGCGATCGCCTCCACGTTGAACGCGTCCGATGTGCTCGTCGCCTGCACGAGGCCCTGGCCGACCCCCGGGAACGCGAAGACCCACTCGACCACGATCACGCCGCTCAGCAGGTACACGATGTTGATGGCCACGGCGTTCACGAGCGGGACGCCGGCGTTCCGCATCGCGTGATCCCAGATCACCGTCCGCCGCGAGAGGCCGCGCAGCACTGCCGCCTGCGTATACGGCGCGCCGAGGGCCTCGCGCAGCGAGCTGCGGGCGATCCGCGCGACATACGGAACGATCGCCAGGACGAGCGTCGCCGCAGGGAGGACGTAGGCCTTCACCTGGTCGGTGAAGGAGGACGCGAACGTCAGCGCGGTGGCGCTGTCGACGGGGAGCCATCCCAGCTTGACGGCGAACAGGAAGAGCAGGCCGATTCCGACTACGAACTCCGGCAGCGCGGCGATGACGACCGACCCCGTGAGGAGCGACAGGTCGGTCCAGCTCCCGACCCGTCTCGCCTGGAAGACGCCGATCAGGATCGAGATCGGAAGCGCGATGAGCAGCGAGGCGAGCGAGAGGATCAGGGTCCTTTCGAAGCGCGGGATCACGTTCGCGGAGACCGAGACGTCGGTGACGAAGGAGGTGCCCATGCTGCCGTGGGCGAAGTGCCAGAGCCATTTGCCGTAGCGCTCGTAGATCGGCTTGTCGAGGCCGTACGAGTGTGCGAACGCATCGACCTGCGCCGTGGTGATCTGGTTGCCGAACTTCTTGCGCGCGATCTGGTCCGGCGTCCGGACGCTCATCATCCCGAACGCGACGACGGAGATGAGGAACAGGGTCAGGAGCCCGATGCCGATCTGGCGCCCGATCGTCCGCAGGCGCGCCGAGCGCAGCACGGGGAGAGTCCGCAGAGGTCTGCTCATCGACGCTTCCTCCTCCTGGACGGCGCCTGGTTTGCCCTCGTCCAGAGGCTAGCGCCCTTGGAGCATTGAGCAAAATGCGGCATGCGCATCGAGAGGCTCACGGCCTACGACGCGACGCCGGCATCGGCGGTCGCGTGCTCGTGGAGCCGTCGCGCGCCGGACGCGTTCCCCTGCGACGTCCTGGTCGAGGTGGAGGTCGAGCTGGGCGGCCGCTCGGCCTGGGGTTGCGGGGGCGTGACCCGCTATCCGGAGCGCCGCGACCATCCGTCCGACGCCGCCCTCCGCGACCTCGAGGAACTGGTGGGGGTAGACCTGGCCCGTGGCGAGCCCCGCCTCGGCGTCTCCTACGAGCCGACATGCGAGTCGCTCGTCGCCGCCGCTCAGCTGGCCATGGTCGACGCGCTGGCGCGCGACCTGGACGCTCCGGCAGCAGCGCTGCTCGGCGGCGTCAAGCGCGCGCGCGTGCCGGCGTATGCGAGCACTCTCGCCTACGAGACGGTCGAGGAATTCCTCGCCTGCCTCGAGTCGGCGCTCGCGCAAGCGTTCCGGATCGTGAAGTTCCACGCCAACGGCGACCCCGACCTCGACTGCGAGGTGATCCGCGCCTCGCGCGAGGTCGCCGGCGCCGATACGACGCTGCTCTGGGACGGCGAGTACGCCTACGAGCCGCACGAGGCGCTGCAGGTGGGTCGAGCGCTCGACAACGCCCGTTACGCCTGGTTCGAGGCGCCCGTGCGAGACGACGCCTCGCCTGCTCTCGCTCAGCTCGCGGCGCGCCTCGAGACGCCGCTCGTGCCGGGGGCGCGCCGGCCGCGTCACGCTGCGTCGTGGGCCCGCGAGGTCCTCGCCGGGACCTGGGGCGCTCTCCGCACGAACATGACGCGGATGCCCACCGCGATGGAGGCGCTGCGCGTGATCCGCCTCGCCGAGTCGCTCGACGTTCCCTGCGAGCTGGAAAGCTTGGGCTACCCGGTGACCGCCCTCGCGAACCTGCACGCGATGGCCGCGACCGAGAGCTGCCGCTTCTTCGAAGCCCCGTTTCCGCTCGATCTCCTGGAGGGCGTCGGCGCCGCCCCGCGCGTCGAGGACGGATACGTCTCGCTCCCGGCCGCGCCGGGGCTGGGGCACGGGCTCACACCCGAAGAGATCCGCGGATCGTGCGAGCTGCTCGTCGACTTCGGGAGTTAAGCTCGGGCCGTGTCGGCGGCGCAGATCTCTTCCGATGCGGTCGCGGCGGAGCTGCGCGGCGGGCTGAGGCCGCTCCTCGGGCCGCGCTCGCTCGCGATCGTCGGCGCCTCCGACCGTTCGCGGGCGCAGTGGGCAATCGTCGAGAACGCGAAACGCGGCAACGTGCCCGTCTATCCCGTCAACCCGTCGCGCGAAGAGGTCCTGGGACTGCGGTGTCACCCGAGCGTCGCCGACCTCCCGGCTCCACCCGACGTCGTGCTCCTGGCGGTCGGCCACCAGCGCGTGGAGCAGGCGTTCGTGGACGCCACGGAGGCCGGCTGTCGGACGTTCGTCCTCCCCGGCCTCGGCAACGAGTCCGGGCACGCGGGCCCTCAGGTCGCGGCCGCGATCACCGCGCGGGCCGCCGAGACCGGCGCCGCCGTGCTCGGTCCGAACTGCATGGGGGTCGCGGTCCCGGACGGCGCGTCCTGCTGGATCGGCACGGTTCCCGATTCCTTCCGTCCGGGCCGGGTCGCAGTCGTCACGCAGTCCGGCTCGGTGGGCGAGGCCCTCATCGCGCTCGGTCCACGGATCGGCTTCCGCTGCGTCATCTCGAGCGGAGCCGAGACCGTGCGGGACGCGGCCGACTTCTGCGCCCTGCTCGCCGAGGACGAGAGGACGGGCGCGATCGGGCTCTTCCTCGAAACTGTGCGGCGCCCGGCTGCGTTCGCGCGCGCGCTCGAACTCCTCGCGGAGGCGGAGAAGCCCGTCGTCTGCTTGAAAGCCGGGCGCTCGCAGGCCGGCCGGCGGGCGACGCTCGCGCACACCGGAGCGATCGCCGGCTCGGCGCGCGCCTTCTCGGCGCTGCTGCGGCGCTTCGGCGCGATCGAGGTCGACGACTTCCCCGAGCTCGTCGAGACGCTCGAAGTGCTCGGTCACAGCCGACGGCCACGGGGGACACGCGTCGCAGCGATCTCCGAGTCGGGCGGCGAGGCCGCGCTGCTCGCCGACGCCGGCGAGGCAGCCGGGCTTCCCTTCTCGCCCTTGCCGCCGGAGCTCGCGCAGCAGCTGTGCGAGGAGTTTCCGAACTTCCGCTCGCCGGAGAACCCGCTCGACGCCTGGGCGATCGACGCCGTCGACAAGGTCTTCCCGCGCTCGCTTGGGCTGATCGCACGCTCCGGAGCCTTCGACATCCTCGTCGCGCAGGTCGACCACTCGCAGTTCCGCGGCGAGTGGGAGCAGGACTGGGTGAAGCTGATCGTGCGCTCGCTCGCCGCTGCGGTCGAGGACACGGGCGTCTTTCCGGCGGTGACCACGGTCCAGACCTCGGACCCGTTCCCGGAGCTCGCGGAGCTCGCCTGGGAGCTCGACCTCCCGCTCCTGCGCGGGTCGGGGGCTGCGATCCGCGCGCTCTCGCGGGTGGCGCGCCGACGGCCGAGGCGAATCCCGGTCCCCGCCCCCGCGGTCCCCGTCGACCTCTCGGATCTGCTCCCGGCCGATGGAGCTTTGTCGGAGCACGAGTCGGCCGCCGTGCTCGAGCGCTACGGGATCGCCTTCCCGCCCCGGCGGCGCGCGGCGTCTCCGGAAGAGGCGGCCGAGGCGGCCGCCGAGCTCGGCTTCCCGGTCGTCGTCAAGGTGGACGGGCCGGCGCACAAGGGACGCGTCGGCGGCGTCGTCCTCGGGGTGGCCTCACCGGAGGCCGCGGCCGAGCGGGCGGCGCAGCTCGGCGGTCGCGTGCTCGTCGCGCGACAGGTGCCGCCGGGCGCCGAGGCGCTCTGCGGCCTCGTGCGAGACCCGCTCTACGGCCCGCTGCTCACCGTCGGCATCGGCGGAGCCGCCGTGGAGGCGCTCTCGCTCGCATCGGTCGCCCTCGCGCCGCTCGACCGCGACGCGGCGCTCGACCTCGTCGACGAGACTCCCGGTCTCGCCGTCGCGAGCCCCGCAGCCCGCGAGGCGCTGGCTGCGACGCTCGTCGCGCTCGGGCAGCTCGCGCTGGACCACCCCGAGGTCGCGGAGGTCGACGTCAACCCGCTCATCTTGGGCCCCGATGGCGGGACGGCCGTCGATGCGCTCGTCGTCGTCAGCCGAGGAGGCCATGAATGATCGCGCAGGACGTCGTCCTCTACGAGCGGCGCGGGCCGGCCGCCTGGGTCACGCTGAACCGGCCGGACAAGCTGAATGCGCTCAGCTACGAGCTCGTGCGCGAGCTGCGACGAGCGCTCCGGCTGGCGGCGGAGGACGACGAGGTCAAAGTGGCGGTACTGACGGGGGCCGGACGTGCGTTCTCCGCCGGCTTCGACCTCTCCGAGGAGGCGGAGTCGCGGGTGGAAGGCGCGGACCGGTGGCGACGCATCCTCGCGGACGACGTCGAGCTGACCCTCGAGCTCTGGTCGCTGCCGAAGCCGACGATCGCGGCCGTGCACGGCTGGTGTCTCGCAGGCGCCTGCGAGCTGGCGATGGCGTGCGACCTGATCGTCGCAGCCGAGGATGCCCGGTTCGGGGAGCCGGAGATCCGGTACGGGTCCGGTCCCGTGACGCTCCTCATGCCCTTCCTGCTCGGGCAGAAGAAGACGAACGAGCTCCTGTTCACGGGCGACACGATCGACGCCGGCGAGGCCGAGCGCATCGGTCTCGTCAACCGCGTCGTCGCCGCCGACCGGCTCGAGGAGGCCGTCGGCGACCTCGTTCGCAAGATCGCGCCGACGCCGCTGCCCGTGCTGCGGCTGACCAAGCTCGCCCTCCTCCGCGCGTACGAAGCGATGGGGCTCCGCTCGGCCGTGCTCTCGAACCTCGACCTGTCGGCGATCCTGAACGCGGCCGACACACCCGAGCAGCGGGAGTTCGACGAGATCGTCTCGACGCGAGGGCTGAAGGCCGCGCTCGCGTGGCGGGACTCCCGCTACGGCGAGGAGCTCGGGCGGTGAGGGTCGTCGTCCTCGGCGGCGGCGTCGTCGGCGTCACCACGGCCTACTACCTCGCCCGCGACGGGGCCGAGGTCGAGCTGGTCGAGGGCGCGGACGCGCTCGGCACCGACGCGACGGGCGGCAACGCAGGACTGATCGCGCCGGGTCACTCGTTCGCGTGGGCCTCGCCCCGCGCGCCGGCGATGCTCGCCCGCTCGCTGCTCGGGAAGCAGACGGCGATCCAGGTGCGGCTCCGTCCGGATCCGCAGCTCGTCGGCTGGGGGCTCCGCTTCCTCCGCGAGTGCACGGCCAAGCGCGCGCGCCGCAACACGCTCGTGAAGCTCCGGCTCTGTCAGTACAGCCAGCGGCAGCTCGACCAGCTCGCCCACGACGAGCAGATCGACTACCTCGACTCCCACACCGGGATCCTCTACCTCTACCGCGACGCGAGGGAGCTCGAGCTCGGCGCGGCGAAGATGCAGCTCCTCGCCGACCACGGCCAGGAGTGCCGCGTCCTCGACGCGGCCGAGGTCGTCGCCGTCGACCCCGTGTTCGCCCCGGTCGAGGAAAAGATCGCGGGTGCCGTCTACAGCCCCACCGACGGCTCCGGCAACTCGCAGGTCTTCTCGCGGCGGCTCGGCGAGAGGTGCGAGCGCCTCGGCGTCCGCATCCGGCTCTCGACGACCGTCCGCTCCCTGCGCGCCGACGGCGACCGCGTGACCGGCGTCGTCACGGACGACGGCGTGCTCGACGCCGACGTCTACGTGCTGGCCCTCGGCGTCGGGAGCCCGGCCGTCGCGCGCACCATCCACGTGAAGCTCCCGATCTACCCGGCGAAGGGGTACACCGCCAACTTCCCGATCCGCGACGGCGGCGCGCCCTCGACGGGCGGCGTCGACGAGGAGCTGCTCGTCGCGTGGGCCCCGCTCGGCGACAGGCTGCGGATGACGTCGACCGCCGAGTTCTCGGGCTACGACCGCACGACGAAGGACTCGTCGTTCGGCAACATCATGCGCCTCGCCCGCGAGCTGTTTCCGGAGGCCGCGGACTACACCGCCGGAGAGCGCCGCGCGTGCCTGCGGCCGATGACGCCCGACGGGCCGCCCGTGATCGGCAGAGGGCGGCACACCAACCTCTTCTTCAACACCGGCCACGGCCACATGGGCTGGACGATGGCCTGCGGCTCGAGCCGCGCCGTCGCCGACCTGATCCAGGGCCGACAGCCCGAGCTCGATCTGACCGGCAACGAGTACAGGTGGTAAAACGAGACGATGGCGATCGCCGACGAGAGGACGAGCGGGCGCTTCTACCGGGCACGCCGCGGCCAGGTGGCCTACGGCTACTCGGTGGGGATCGTCTGCCTCGAGTACTACCTGCCGTTCATCCCCGGGGACGTCGGCAACGCGTCGACCTACGACTTCCCGGTCCTGTACCGCGAGGTCAAGGGCGCGACGTTCGACGCGATCATCGTCCGGCAGGATCCGGCGATGGCGCCGCTGATCGTCGAGGCGGCTCAGGAGCTCGTCCGTCAGGGGGCGAAGGCCGTCACGAGCGACTGCGGCTACTTCGGCGCCTACCAGCGCGAGGTCGCCGACGCGGTCCGGGTGCCGGTCTTCCTCTCAAGCCTGATGCAGGCGCCGCTCGTGCTCTCGACGCTCGGGCCGAAACGGAAGCTCGCGGTGCTCGTCGCCAACGGCGCCTCCCTCAACGACCGCTTCCTCGAGAAGCTCGGCATCGTCGACACGAGCCGGATCGTCTTCCGCGGGCTCGAGGACAAGCCCGAGTTCCGGCGGACGGTGCTCGACGAATGCGGCACGCTCGACGCCGACCTCGTCGAGCGGGAGGTTGTGGACGCGGCGCTGGAGGTCCAGGCCGAGCATCCGGAGGTCGGCGCCGTCCTGCTCGAGTGCAGCGATCTGCCGCCCTACTCTTCGGCCGTCCAGGCGGCGACGGGCCTGCCCGTCTTCGACTGGATCGGCTTCATCAACTACGTGCACCAGGCCGTCAACGCGAAGCCGTACACGGGGATCTTCTGAGGCCGGCCGCGGATCAGCCGCGGCCCTCGAACCGGGCAACTCGGCCCTCTCCGCGCCGGCACAGAGCGAGTGCGGCGAGGGAATCTCTCGCGCGGCGACTACTCGTTCGTCTATCTCGGCGAGCTGCGCATCAGCTCTTCAGGGTGTTTCAGAACTAGCCGATCGGCGGTAGAGGGGCCGACGCGAGAGCGCAACAGTGGAAGGAGGCGGATGCGAGCAGACACGAGGGCATATGGGGCTACGCTCGGGGAACCCGAGCCTGGGCAGCTCGAGACCCAGCTCGACGAGGTCGAGCAAGGGTCGATCGCGGAGATCGTTGCACTGTTGAAGCAGATAGCTGCCGCGAAGGTGGCGGGGACACCAAGCGAACGGCTACGCCAGCGGCTCATCCAGAGCCTGGCGGCGGCGCGAGTCTAAGCGAGCGTTGGGGCAGGAGTCCGGCGCACGTCGCTGAAATGGCCTGCGTGGATAGCGCCGCCTGGCCATCCGAAAGCCGGCTCCGCGCGCGGCTGCCGTTCTTCCGCCGTCGAGCTCGCCCTGTCGCGCTGCACGTTTGGGCGCTGGTCGGCTGCGCCTTCGCTCTCGGAGTCGCCCTCACCGCCGCTGCATTTGTCGGCGTCTGGCGCAGCACGGCTCAGCAGGGCGACCAGGCGCGAGCAGCGAAGGCGGCAACTGCTCAGCGACTGCAGCTTACGAGCGCGCGCGCCGATGCGCTCGAGGCGAAGCTCCGCGGCGCCGAGGCCGAGCTCGCGCGAGCGCGACAGCAGACGCGCAGCGAGCAAACAGCGCTCGCCCACGCGAATGCGGCGCTCGGCACGGCGACGAAGAGCCTTCACGCAGTCGCCGCGTCGGCACAAGCGCTCCGCACCTATGCGCCGCTCCTAGCACAGCAGACGTCGACGCTCACCTCCGACCTCGACGCGCTCCAACAGTACTTCGCGAGAACGCCGAGATCGGCAATCGATCCCGGCTTCGTTCAGACACAGCTGCGCTACATCGCGAATGCAGGCGGCCGCCTCGCCGCGACGACAGCTTCTCTGCGGCAAGCCGCCTCCGCGGTAGGCCTCACACGCTGAATCGCTTTTGGCGTCGAAGCGCCCGCGGCGTGGAGGCCGAAATGCCGGGGGCCGGGCCGCCCGGCAAACGAACAGGGGCGCGTTAGAGTAGCCCCGCGATGAGGCAGTTCTCGCGGGCCCAGATCCTCGAGCGGCTCGTAGACGTGCGAGCCCGCTCGAAGCCGATCGTGATCGGCGGCGCGGGAATCGGGCTGGTCGCGAAGGCGGCCGACCGGGCCGGCATCGACATCCTGATGGCGTACAACACCGGCCCCTTCCGAATGGACGGCCACGGCTCGCTCGCCGGCTATCTCGCCTACGGCGACGCGAACTCGCTCACCCTGGAGCTCGGGCAGCGGCTCCTGCCGGTCGTCGAGAACACGCCCGTGGTCGGCGGGATCGGCGCAGCGGACCCCCACCGTGACATCGGCCGGCTGATCGACGAATTCCTCGCCGTCGGCTTCTCCGGCGTCACGAACGTGCCCACGGCCGGCCTGTACGACGGCGCCTTTCGCCGGCACATCGACGCGACGAACCTCGGCTACCCGCGCGAGATCGACCTGATCCGAACGTGCCGAGGTCGCGACGTCTTCACCGTCGCATACGCTTTTTCGCCGGAGGAGGCGGCCGCGATGGCGGACGCCGGCGCCGACATCGTCGGCGCCCACGTCGGCCTGACGAGCGGCGGGATGATCGGTGCCGAGGAGACGCTCTCGCTCGACGACGCGTGCGAGGCCGTGCAGCGGATGCAGGAGGCCGCCGTCCGCGCCCGTTCGGACATCCTCGTCGTCGCGCACGGCGGGCCGTTCGAGGACCCCGAGAGCGTGCGCATCGTCTTCGAACGGACGTCCATCCACGGCTATCTCGGCGCCTCGTCGATCGAGCGGCTGCCCGTAGAGCGGGCGGTCGCGGACGTCGTTCGCGAGCTCAAGGCACTCCCGCTCGCGCGGGCGCCGAAGCCCGGGTAGCCCGCGTGGCGACAGTCCTGGTCGTCGGCACCTGCGACACGAAGGGCCGCGAGGTCGAGTTCGTCGCCGAGCGTGTCAGTGCCGCCGGCGCCGAGCCGCTCGTGATCGACATTGGCGTGCTGGAACCGCTCGCGGGCACCGCCCCGCCGCGACCGGACGTGACGGCCGCCGAGGTCGCCCGTTCGGGAGGCCGCGAGCTCGCCGAGCTCCGCACGGGCGGCGAGGCCGCCGGTGCGCGGGCGGCTGCGCTGGACGTGATGCGCCGCGGGCTCGAACAGGTCGTCCGGCAGCTCCACGAGCAAGGGCGCTGCGACGCCGTGGTCGGGCTCGGCGGCTCGTCGGGGACGGGCGTGATCACGGCCGCGATGCGCGCGCTTCCCGTCGGCGTGCCCAGGGTCATGGTCTCGACGATGGCCTCGGGGGACGTTTCGCCCTATGTCGGTACGAGCGACATCTGCCTCATGTACTCGGTGACCGATATCGCCGGCCTGAACCGGATCTCGCGCGCGGTGCTCGCGAACGCAGCCCACGCTGCCGCCGGCATGGCGCTCAACCGGGGGAGCGCGACGCCCGCCGCCGATGAGTCGCCGCTCGTCGGGATCACGATGTTCGGGGTCACGACCCCCTGCGTCCTGCGGGTGCAGCGTGCACTCGAGGAGCGCGGGTTCGAGACGGCGGTCTTCCACGCGACGGGCGCGGGCGGACGGTGTCTGGAGCAGCTGGTCGAGAACGGTGTCGTGCAGGCCGTTGTCGACCTGACGACCTCGGAGCTCACCGACGAGCTCGTCGGCGGCGTTCTGTCGGCAGGGCCGCACCGGCTCGAGGCGGCCGGCCGGCGCGGGATCCCGCAGGTCGTCGTCCCCGGGGCGCTCGAGATCGTCAACTGGGGCCCCGAGGACACCGTGCCGCAGCGCTTCCGCGTCCCGGAGCGGCGCTTCCACGTCCACAATCCGACGGTGACGGCGATGCGCACGACCTCCGAGGAGAGCCGGGAGCTCGGGACAATCTTCGCCGCGAAGATCAGCGCCGCCAGTGGACCGACGGTCGTGCTGTTGCCGCTCCGTGGCCTGTCGGCGTTCGACGCGCCCGGACAGCCGTTCGAGGACCCGGAGGCAGACACGGCGCTCTTCGACGCCATCCGGGCCGGCATCCGCGACGGGATCCAACTTCGCGAGATCGACGCCGAGATCAACGCCCCCGAGTTCGCGGACGCCGTCGTCGCTGCCTTCGACGACGTCTGGGCGAGGCGATGAGCGCACGCCTCGTCTTGAACTCCACTCCCAGCTGCGAGAACATCCACGCTCCTTAAACGAGGGAGGGACTATGCGTCGCAAGCTTGTCCTCTTAGGCGCGCTCGGGCTCGCGCTCGGCGCCGTCACCTGGGTCGGGACGGCGGGCGGCACGGCGAGCGCTACATCGATCAAGATCGGAATCCTCTCCACCTGCCAGGGACCGTTCGCCGTCTTCTACCCGGAGACGACGGCCGGTGCGCGCACCGCGCTCATTCAGCTCGCGGGTGGGAAGCCGGCCGGCACGTCGGCGAGGAGCCCGGTCACCGGGGCGCAGATCGGCGGCCACCCGGTTCAGCTCGTGTTCGGTTGCTCCAACGCCCAGCCGGATGTCGCCCTCAAGGAGGCCCGCCGGCTCGTCGAGCAGGTCGGCGTCGACATCCTGCTCGGCCCGCTGTCGGGCGACGAGGGGATCGCCGTTGCGAACTACTCGAAGAAGCAGCCGAAGACGACGTTCGTGAACGGAACCTCTGCGGCCCAGGACACGACGCTGCATGTCCGCTCGCCGAACTTCTTCCGCTTCACGACCGACGGCGCACAGTGGATGGCCGGGCTCGGAACATACGCCTACAAGACGCTCCACTGGAAGAACGCCGTCGTAATCGGCGACGACTACTCCTTCCCGTACACGCAGGCCGCGGGCTTCGTGGCCGAGTTCTGCTCGCTCGGCGGCAACATCGTCAAGCGGATCTGGCCGCCGCTCGGTACGAAGGACTATTCGGGCTTCATCACCCAGATCCCCCGGAGCGGCGTCGACGGCTTCATGATGGCCGTCGGCGGGACCGGCACCGTCGCCTTCGTGAAGGACTTCGAGGGCCTTGCCGGCAACGTGGCCAAGAAGATGGTCGGCGGCTCGGTCACGATCGACCCAACGGCGCTCTCTGCCCTCGGCGACCGCATCAACGGCGTCGTCGCGGGCGAGCCGATCCCGCCCGACTCGAAGAGCGCCGCGTGGCTGAAGTACGCCAACGCGGTCACGAAGTACTACCCGAAGGTCTCGCCGCAAAGCCTGTTCACTGCGGGCTATTACGACGAGATGACGGGGATCGTGCTCGGCCTGAAGGCCGTCAACGGCGACCTCTCGGACGGCGGCGCGAAGTTCCGGTCCGCTCTCGCGAAGGTCTCCTTCCAGTCACCGCACGGTTCCGTCAAGCTGGACGCGAACCGCAATGCGATCGCGGACAACTTCGTCGTCCAGGTCACGAAGGGCGGCGGCTTCAAGACGCTGAAGGCGGTCCACGGCGTCGACCAGACGTTCAGCGGCCACTTCAGCTCGTCGACGGCGACGGTGGGCCGGAACAGCCCGGCCTGCACGCACGGCAACCCGCCCCCCTGGGCGAAGTAGACCGAGTCGAACCGCTGCACCCGGGGCCGCAAGGCCCGGGGTGCAGCGCGACCTAGCGAACGCCGCCGACCCGCACGGGGATGCGGTAGCCCTTCGCGTCGAGGTCGCGGATGGCGCGGTTGATCGCGGCCGGCGCCGTCACCGCTGCCAGGTGCGTCGCGAGGTTGACGGGATCGCCGAAGTCGACGCTCGCCCGTACGAGGTCGACCTGCGTCGCGTAGTCGCGCGTCGAGTCGACGAGCACGCGCTGGTCGCGCTCGGCGTCTCTCGGGGGTCGGAGCGCTCCGAGCCTGGCTGCCGCACGGTCGAGGACGGCCGTCATCGACCTGAGGCTCGCCGACGTCTGCGTCGGGTCTCCGCCGGCACCCGCGAGGCGGAACCCCTCGCCGACGGCGGCGAAGATCGCGGTCACGCGGCGCGAGTAGTCCAACTTCGTCAGCCGCGGCTTCTCGCTACCGGCCGTGAGCAGCGGGACGGCGACGGCCGCCGCCGCTGCTGCCGCGCAGGCCCCCAGCACGACCGTGGAGCGGCGGGTCACCGGCAGCAATTGTAGGGACAGAGCGCCCGATTGAAGGCGGAAAGGTCGGCTGTTAGGTTCAGGCGACTGTGCAGGGCGGGCCAATCAGGCCCTGGATCGGCCGGAGATTCGCGCCGGCACTCGGCTTCGGCGTGCTCCTGTTCGGCCTCGCCTGGGTCGCGTACAAGACGTTCGGGGCCGGGTTCGGGATCAACGGCGGCGTTCCCGACTGGATCCGGGTGACGCTCTCCGGGCTCACCCTCGCGGGGCTCTACTTCGTCATCGCCAGCGGCTTCACGCTCATCTTCGGGCTCATGCGCGTCGTGAACATGGCTCACGGCTCGCTCTACCTGCTCGGCGCCTACGCGGCGTTCGAGTTCCAGCAGCACAACTTGCTCAGCTGGGGCTGGGGCGTCGTCGTCTCGTCCCTGACAGTCGGCGTCGCCGGGCTCGTCATGCACCAGGTCTTCCTGCGCTGGAACCAGGGCCAGGAGCTCCGCCAGGCGCTGATCACGATCGCGCTCTCCCTCGTCTTCGCCGACCAGATGCTCGCGTACTTCGGCGGCGGCCAGCACTACGTCCATCCGCCGAACGCCGTTGCCGGGAACGCCGATTTCGGCATCTACTGCACGTCTGGCGGCATCTTCGGCGGCTCCTGCCTGACGTTTCCCTGGTTCAGGTTCGTGGCGCTCGGCGCCGCGGTCGCCGTCGCGCTCGGCTTGTTCGTCGTTCTCAAGAAGACGCGGTTCGGGATGTTCGTTCGGGCCGGGGTCGACGACCGCGCGATGGTGGCCGCCTGCGGGGTCGACGTCGACGTGGTGAACGCCGCTGCGTTCTTTCTCGGCTCGATGCTCGCCGGGCTTGGCGGATCGCTGGCGGGGGTCTTCCTCGTGATCGCCCCTGGCGAGGACGCCGACTTCCTGCTCAAGGCGCTGATCGTCGTGATCATCGGCGGCATGGGCAGCCTCGGCGGAGCCGCGATCGGAGCGCTCGCGCTGGGGATGGTCGAGACCTGGTCCCCGCAGTACCTGCCGGGCGCGTGGAGCAACTACTCGATTCTGCTCACGTTCCTCCTGCTCGTGTTCGTGCTGGCCGTGCGACCGTTCGGGCTGTTCGGAAGGCCCGACAGGAGCGCAGTCGAAAGCGCGCCGGCCCGCGCGCGGCTCCCAGGAAGCGTCCGGGCCGCCCCGGTGAAGTGGATCAACTGGTCGGTCGCAGGCGGGATCCTCGTCTTCCTCGTCGTCGCGCCGCCCCTCCACGTCGTCTCGGACTTCAACCTCAGCCAGGTCGGCGTCCGCTCGCTTTGGCTGGGGATCGCGGCGGCAAGCGTCGTGTTCCTCGCCAGCTACGGCGGGATGGTCTCGCTCGCCCAGACGGCGGTCTACGGCGTCGCCGGCTTCACGTACGCCGACCTCGTCGTGAAGTCCGGCTGGAGCCAGTGGCCCGCGATCTTCGCCGGGATCGGTACCGCCGTCCTGGTCGGGCTGGCAGTCGGTCTCGTGTCGAGCCGCACCACGGGGATCTACTTCCTGATGCTCACGCTCGCCGTCGGGGTGATCGCCTTCTACTTCTACCTTCAGGTCGAGCAGCTCTCCGGCCAGACGGGCCTCCACCTCGACCGCGCTCCGGCCCTCGTCGGCGGCGACACGATCAGCCACTCGACGCGCCTCTATTACGCCTCGCTGATCGTCTCCGCCGCCGTCTACGCGTTCATCCGCTACCTCGTCCGCACGCCGTTCGGGATTGTCCTCCAGGGCATCCGCGACGAGCCCGTGCGGATGCGCTCGCTCGGCTACAACGTCGCGCTGCACCGCGCGCTCGCGTTCGGCGTCGGCGCCCTGATCGCATCGCTGGCAGGGATCCTCTCGGTGTTCTTCAACCTGCAGATCTCACCGTCGTCGATCGACATCAACCAGATCATCATCGTCCTCGCGATTGCGGTCGTCGGCGGCCTCACGCACCTCGAGGGCGCGTGGATCGGGGCGACGGTGTACGCGGTCCTGGCCGAGTACACGCAGCCGTGGGCCGGCCACCTGCCGAGCTTTCTCCAGAAGCCGCTCGGGTCCGAGCGCTACCCGACGTGGCTCGGGCTCGTCTTCCTCGTGATCGTCCTCGGTTCGCCCGGAGGCCTCATGGGCATCTGGCACGGCGGGGTCGAGGCGATCGGACGCCGGCTCGGTCGAGGCGGGCGCGGCGACCCAGCCGGAGCGGCTTCCGTGCCCGTCGAGCGAGCGGAGGCCAAGCAGGAGGCCTGACGCAGGCTACTGGGAGGCGGTCAGGCCTCCGTCCAGGGCCAAGACCTGCCCGGTCACGAACGACGAGGCGTCCGAGCAGAAGAACAGCACCGCGCCGACGAGGTCGTCGGGGTCGGCGATCCTCCCGAGCGGGATCCGCCTGACGAGCCCTTCGCGAAACGACTCGTCTGCGAGCAGGCTCTCGACCTGCGGCGTGCGGACGAAGGTCGGCGAGATCGCGTTGACGGTGATCCCGTGCTTCGCCCACTCCGTCGCGTGCTGACGCGTGAGGGCGTTCATCGCTCCTTTCGCGGCGACGTAGGCCGAGTAGCCGAGGTTGATCCCGAGCTGCCCGCGAACGGACGAGATGTTGAGGATCCTCCCTCCACGACCCGCGGCGATCATCGCCCGCGCGCCCGCCCTGGACACGAGGAACTGGGTTCTCAGGTTGAGGTCCATGATCCAGTCCCAGTCCTTCTCCGGGTACTCCTCGGCCGAGTGGAGCGCCGCGCCCGCGCCGCCGCCGACGGCGTTGACGAGGATGTCGAGGCGCCCGAACGCCTTCGCCGCTTCCTCTACGACGCGGTCGGCGTCGGCCTCCTGCGTCATGTCGCCGGCGAGGACGAGCGCCTGCGAGCCCGCCGCCTCGACGGCCTCGCGGGCCGCCCGGAGCCTGTCCTCGGAGCGGCCGACGATCGCCACGCGCGCCCCGACGCCCGCAAAGGCGCTGCAGAGACCTGCCCCGAGCCCGCCCGACCCGCCCGCCACGAGCGCGACCCGCCCGTCCAGCCGGAACCGACTCAGCTCGTCCACCCGTCCTCCTTCCTGTCGGCCGCCCTCAGGACGGCGTCGACTATCTTCACGTGGCAGCCGCAGCGGCAGAGGTTCCCCGCCAGCGCGAGCCTGACTTGCTCCTCGTTCGGACGCGGGTTCTCCTCCAGCAGGCGCTTCGCCGTCAGGATCATCCCCGGCGTGCAGTAGCCGCACTGGAACGCGTGCGACTCGGCGAAGGCCTGCTGCACGGGATGCTCCCCGCCCAGGCCTTCCACGGTCGTGATCTCGCGCCCCTCGGCGAGCGGGGCGAGCAGCAGGCAGCCGGAGATCGGCTCGCCGTCGACGAGCACCGTGCAGGCGCCGCAGACGCCGATCCCGCACGTCTCGCGCACGCTCGTGATCCCAACGCCGTTGAGCACGTCGATCAGCATGTCGTCGGTCCGCGCCTCGACGTCCGCGCGCTCCCCGTTCAGCGTGAAGCGAAGCTTCACGCCGGCACCTCCACCCGACGCTCGATCGCGTCCAGCACGACCTCCGGCGTCAGCGGGAGCGAGGTGACGTGGATGCCGAGCGAGGCGACCGCGTTCCCGATCGCCGGCGGCACCGGCGGCAGCGCGGTCTCGCCAAGACCGTGCACATCCGCCCCGTCGCGCTCGATCAGGTCGTGGGTCAGTCGTCCGGGCAGGTCCGCGAACGAGGGGATCGCATAGTCGGACAGGTTCGCGTTCGCGACCTGACCGTCCGCGAAGACCACCTCTTCGTAGAGGGCGGAGCCCAGCCCCATGATCATCGAGCCCTCGTTCTGGAGCTCGGCCGAGGCCCGGTCGACCACGCGGCCTGCATAGATCGAGGCGTGGAGCCGGACGACGTCGACCTTGCCGGTCTCCTCGTCGACGCGCAGCTCTGCCGCCGCGGCCCCCTGGTGCCAGTGCGTCGACGCGATCCCCTGGCCGGTCTCGGGGTCGAGGCCTCCCTCGTTCACGACCTCGCCGTAGCCCCGTTCGCCGCCGCTCGCTCGCAGGTCCCGGACCGCCTCGGCGAGCGCGCGGCCCATCATGAACGTCGAGCGCGACGAGGTCGTCCTGGTGTCGTAGGGGACGAGGCTTGTGTCCGGATCTGGGAAGCGGATCCGGTCCGGGCCGACACCCAGCAGCTCCGCCGCGAGGAGCGTGATCGCGTGCCGTGCGCCCTGGCCCATCTCTGTGGTCGCACAGCGGACGACGTAGGCGCCGTCGTCCTCCCGCTCGACCGCGATCGACGCACGGCTCGGCGTCTGCATCCCCTTCAGCATCACGCTGAGACCCTTGCCCCGCCGGTCCTCGCGCCAGCCGACCGCCTCCGCGGCCGCTTCCAGGCACTCGGCGAAGTGGACGTCGTGCATCGTCTCGCCCGTGCAATAGCGGTCTCCGTCTTGGAGCACGTTCTTCAGCCGGAGGTCGAGCGGGTCGAGCCCGAGCTGCCCGGCGAGGAGGTCCATCGCCCGCTCCGAGGCCCACGTCGACTGCATCTGGCCGTAGCCTCGGAAGGCTCCGTTCGGGGGTAGGTTCGTGTAGACGCAGTAGGCGTCGACCCACACGTTGGGGATCCGGTAGGGGCCCGGCGCGGCGAAGCCCATCTTCTGGGCGACGCCGGGGCCGCAGTCTGCGTAGGCACCCGTGTCGGCGTAGCACGTCACCTGCTTGGCCACGAGCGTCCCGTCCGACCGAGCGCCGAGCTTGACCTTCACCACCGCCGGGTGGCGGTTCAGCGTCTGCCATTCCTCGCCTCGCGGCAGCACGAGCTTGACCGGGCGCCCGGCCTTGCGGGCGAGCGCCGCAGCGATCGCCTCGGTGCGCAGGAACGTCTTCGCGCCGAACGAGCCGCCCATCGGCGGACAGACGACCCGGACGCGCTCAGGATCGAGCCCGAAGACTCGGGCCAGCTCCTCGCGGAGGTTGAACGGCGTCTGCGTGCCCGTCCAGACCTCGAGCGCGTCGCCGTCCCAGCGGGCGATGCACGCGTGCGGCTCCATGTGGGCGTGCTGCGCCGCCGCGGTGCGGAAGGTCTCCTCCACGACGGCGTCGGCCTCCGCGAAGCCCGCCTCCCCGTCGCCGTGCCTGATCTGGAAGCGGTGGCAGACGTTCGTTCCGGGCTGCGGCCGGATCCCGAAGTACGCGGCTCCGCTCGAGGAGACGGGGTACGTGTCGTGGACGAGCGGCGCATCCGGCCGGACCGCCTCGAGGAGGTCGAGGACGGCCGGCAGCTCCTCGTAGTCGACGTAGACCAGCTCTGCCGCCGCCTCGGCGTCCCGCGGCGTCTCGGCGGCGACCGCTGCGACGGGATCGCCCGCGTAGCGAGCGCGGTCGAGCGTGAGCACGGTCTGGTCCTGGATCTGACAGCCGTACCGGCCGAGCCCGCGTACGTCGTCGGGAGCGAGCACGACACAGCCCTCCGGCACGGCCGACGCGTCGACGCCGACGACCCGCGCGTGCGGGAACGGCGAGCGGACGAGGCGCGCGTGCAGCATGCCGGGCAGCTCGACGTCCTGGGCGTAGCGGGCGGCCCCGTTGACCCGCGGGTCGGTCACGCGAGCTCCTCGAGGGCACGGCGCACCTCGACCGCGATCACCCGCCGGCGGTACGAGGACGAGCCGCTGACGTCGGAGATCGGCTCGATCGCCTCGGCGTAGGCGCGGCCGATCTCCGCCGGGTCTCCGACCGAGCCGCAGAGGTCCGGGAACCACTGGGGCCGCTCGGCGACGGCGCCGACGACGACACGCAACTCGTCGCCCCGTCGACATGCCGCGACGCCGACGCACGGCCGGTCCTCGTGCGACCGGGAGCGGAACTTCCGGTAGGTCGCCCGGTGCGGGCCGCCGCGGACACGAACCTCGACGAGCAGCTCGTCGGGCGCGAGCGAGGTCGTGTAGTAGCTCACGATCAGGTCCTCGATCGGGATCTCGCGCTCGCCGCGGACGCTACGGGCGACGGCCCGCGCGCCGAGCGCCACGAGCATCGCGGGCGGATCCGAGGCGTGGTCGGCGTCCGCGAGGACACCGCCGACGGTCGCCTGGTTCCGAACGCGCGGGCTCGCGACGAGCCCGAAGGTCGCCGCGAGGGCAGGCCAGCGCTCGCGCACGACCGGCGAGAGCTCGACCGCGCGGTGCGTCGTCATCGCGCCCAGCCGGAGGTCGCCGTTCGCGCGCACGTAGTCGAGGCCGGGCACTCGGCGGAGGCTCAGGAACGCCGTCGGCGCAAGCAGCCGCTGGTTGACGAGAATCCCGACGAAGGTCCCGCCGGCGACGACGGTCGCCTCCTCTCCGCGCTCGGCCTTCAGCGCGAGCGCCTCTTCGAGCGATCCGGGCGCGAGCCACTCAGGCTCGGTCGACAACCGCGATCGCCTCCTCGTACAGCGGCCGGGCGAGCTCCCGCGCCCGGTCGAGCTTGATCCGCTCGAACATCCAGCGGTGCTGCGCCTTCGCACGCTCCCGGCTGCAACTGCCGCTCGTGTACCAGCCCGCGACCAGCCCGGCATTCGTCTCGAGGAACGAGAGCGAGTCGGCCGCCTGCAGCAGGTCCTCGTCGCTCGCCCCTCCGGTCTCGTGCGCGACGATCAGCCGCTCGACGTCGGCGACGAGCGCGTCTTCGGCACCCTCGCCGCGCAGCCACTCGCCGACGATCCGAGCCGAGCGCTCCGAATGGAGGCGGCGGTACTCCACGTCCCGCTCGGGCTCGATCGACAGATCCGGCGCCGGGCCGCCCGGGAAGTGGCGCTCCATGTCGTGCGTCAGCGCGGCGAGCCGAAGGGCCTCGCCCGAGTCGGGGTCGAGCTCGAGCGCCCAGTCGCGTGTCCGCACGAGATGGTTCGCATTCCAGTAGGGCTCGATCCAGGCCAGGGCGCGCCTTCCGAGGCTCACAGCGTGGTCACTGGTCTCGACTGCAGCAAGAACACCTCGCCCTCGGCGATCGCCCACTCGATCTCCTGGGGACAGCCGAACCGCTCCTCGAGCGACCGTCCGAGCTCCGCCAGTGCAGCGAGCTCGGCCGGGTCGAGCACGCCGCCGTTGACGAGGCGCTCGCGCTTGCAGGCACCGGCCCGGTCGAGCACGTAGTGGTCGGGCGTCGCGTTGCCCGAGACGAGCTGCTCGCCGAGGCCGAAGATCGCCTCGACGACCATCCGATCGCGGCGGCCTTGGACTGGGTCGACGGTGAAGAGCACGCCCGCCTTCTTCGGCTCGACCATCTGCTGGACGACGACGGCCATCCGCAGATCCTCGAGCGAGCCCTTCCGGGCGCGGTAGAAAAGCGCGCGTCGGCTGAAGAAGGAGGCCCAGCAGTCGACGACCCGGCGGTAGACCTCGGCCGAGCCGAAGACGTTCAGGTACGTCTCCTGCTGGCCGGCGTAGCTTGCCGCCTCCGAGTCCTCGGCACAGGCCGAAGAGCGGACGGCGACGAGTCCGCCGCCGAGCTGCTCGTACGCATCGGTGATCGCCTGCCGGGGAGGCTCGCACTCCCGCACGAGCGCTTCGGCCGCCTCGTGGTCGCCTGCCAGCGCGAGCTTCCGGAGGTGCCCCGCGTCGACGGCCTCCTCGAGCACCCACGAGGGGACGACGAACCCGGGCGGCACCGGCAGCCCCGCGGCGGTCATCACGGCAAGGCTCGCTCCCTTGCCGCCGGCGCAGGCAACGTCCCGGCAGGCGCCGTCGGCGAACCAGACGAGGACAGGCCTACTCATCGAGGATCGCGACGGCGCGAACCGGGGCTGCGGTCGTCCCGATCCACTTGACCGGGAAGACGGCCAGCTCGAAGCCGTGCGAGGGCAGCTGCTCGAGATTCGTCAGGTTCTCCAGGTGCCAGTACTCGTCCTCGTTCATGACGAGGTGCGCCTCCCAGAAGTGCTTCTGCTCGAACATCGCCCAGACGGGCGGGTCGAACGTGATCGCGTCGCAGCCCATCATCCGCACGCCCTTCGAGATCAGGTGGCGCGTCGCCTCGGCTGTCATTCCCGGGAACTCCGTCTTGTAGCGCTCCTCGGTGTTGTACGCGCCGGCCCCGGTGTGGATCAGGACGATGTCGCGCTCCTTCAGCTCGTACCCGATCTTCGCCAGCGCCTCGTCGATCTCGTCGGGGAAGATGCGCGTCCCCCTCTCCTTGTGCCGGAAGTCGAGCCTGACCCCGTCGGAGAAGCAGTACTCGAGCGGGATCCCCTCGACGCCCGGCGCCTCGGGCCCGCGAATGTGCTTGACCGCGTCGACGTGCGTGCCGACGTGGTCGTTCTGGATCACGAGGTAGCTCGCCGTCAGCGAGGTCGCGCCGTACTGCGCGGCCCCGATCCGCTCGGCGAACTCCGTCCAGCTCTCGTAGAGGAGGAGGGCCGGAGGCGGCACGCGCGGGAACGTGAGCATGTCGGCGTGGACGGGCATCGACAGATCGACGAGCCGGCTCATGCGCTCTCTCCCCTCAGCAGCTCTCCGAAGTGCTCGACGTGACGCCGAAGGGCGGCGCCGGCCTGCTCCGGCTCGCGCGCGCGAAGCGCCTCGAGCACCGGCCGGTGGAGCTCCGCGATCTCGTGGCCGTCGATACCGGCCCGGAGCGCGGTGACGATCGTGCGCGCCTCGATCCGCAGGGACGTCCAGGTCTCGATCAGCACATGGTTGCCCGACGCCTCGACGATGAGGCGGTGGAAGGCGACGTCGTGGCTCACCTGCTCGTGCAGGTCGCCGGCATCGGCCGCCCGGTGCATCGCGACCAGCTCGGCCTCGAGCGCCTCGACGTCTCCGTCGAGGCGCATCGCCGCCTCGCGCGCGGCCACCTCCTCGATCGCCGCGCGCACGGGGTAGATCTCGATCAGCTCCTCCTCGGAGACCTCGCGAACGCGGGCCCCCCGGAAGGGCTCGGACTCGACGAAGCGGAGGAGCTCCAGGTCCCGGAGCGCCTCACGCACGGGCGCCTGGCTCGTGCCCAGCTCCTGCGCGATGCGCGTCTCGACGAGCCGCTCGCCCGGCCGGTACTCGCCGCTCAGGATCCGTTCGAGGAGCAGCTCCTTCACCTGCTCGCGGAGGACGATTCGCGAGACCGTGCTCACCGCAGGACCTCGACCACACCGCTCGTCCCGTTGACCCGCACACGGTCGCCGCTCTTGATCCGCTCCGTCGCGATCGACGTGCCGACGACGGCGGGGATGCCGAACTCGCGCGCGACGACCGCCGGGTGCGAGGCGACGCCGCCGGCGTCGGTGACGAGCCCGGCGATCTTCGTGAACAGGACCACCCACGCCGGGTTCGTCATCTGGCAGACGAGGATCTCGCCCTCCTTCACCTGGTCGAACTCGTCGAGCGAGGCGACGTAGTGGGCCGTGCCCTCGACGACGCCGGGCGACGCCGCGAGCCCGTGCACCTCGTCGACCTTCTCCGGCGGCTTGCGGTGGAACTTCTCAGGGAAGCCCCAGAGCGAGAGGTACGGGAACGCGAGCGCATCCTCGCTCGCCGTCCCGATCCACTCGGGCGGGCGGATCAGCGCCTGGCGCTCGCGCTCGTCGCGCCGTTCTGAGACGACGGGCCGTGGGTCGAACGCCTCCGGGTTGGCCGTCAGGACTCGCAGCTCGTTGTAGTGGAGGTACACCACGTCTTCCGGGTGGTCCACGAGACCAGCCTCGACGAGCTTGCGCCCGATCGCGATCGCGACGAGCCGCAGCCGCGCGTTCGTGCCCTGATCGATGTAGAAGTGGTGGTCGGGCGTGAGCGGGTTCATCTTCAGCGAGAGGTCGAGCGACTGTTGGAGCCTGCCGCGGCCCTCGCCCTCGGGCACGCTGTCCATCAGCTCGGCGACCGCGCTCTCGAGGTCGGCCTTCACGGCTCCGATCGCGGCAGGGTAGTCGTAGTCGGTCTCCAGGTAGCCCCGGACGGCCTCGAGGATCGGCGCCGGGCTCTCCCGCCACGTCGGGAACGAGAGCTCGTGCGACCAGATCGCCTTGTACCCGAACTCCTGTTGGTACGGCTCCAGGCGGTCGCGGAGGAACGCCAGTCGGCGCTCGCCGTCCTCCAGCGCACGCACGATGTCCGCCGCAGTGTCGCCTGCGAACGCCGTGCGTAAGTCGGAGTCGCCCTTGATCTCCTCCTTCATGCGCCAGAGCGCCTCGATCGAGTCCCAGTTGCGGTCGTCGATCGAGCTCTGGAGCCGCCCGACCAGGGCCGGGTCGCCCGCACCCTTCACTTCCTCGATCGTGGCGTTGAGCGCCATCGTCGCGGAGAACTGGGCGAAGTTGAGCATCCAGTGGATCTTCCAGTGGCGGTCGTGGATGTCGATCGCGTCCTCGAGCAGGACGGCGAGCTCGACGAGTGAGGCGTTTTCCGTGTCGTAGCCGTCGAGGTAGGCGAAGTTGCGCTCGATCTCGGGCCGGAGCCGCTCGCGCCACCAGTCGAGGAAGTTCGCGGCGTAATGGGGCAGCACGAACCCGAGGTAGGCGCCGATCGTGGCGGCGTGCTCGGGATCGTGCGGAACCCGGGGGACGTAGCGGGCCTGGTACTCGTTCGCCTCGGCCCGAACCGAGGGATCGGCCGGAATCGCAGCGGTGTAGAGGTACCCGTTGACGTTCTTCGCGATCCAATCGCAGGCGAAGGGCGTTCCGAAGCGGCGGAACATGTGGTCGCAGGTCAACCACCACCCGCCCAGGTCGAAATAGAGCGGTGAGAGCGGGTTCGGGCAGTGGAGGTCGTCCAGAACCCAGAAGAGCTCCTTCTCACCGTCAGCCCACTCGACCGGGAACGACTCGTCTCCGTAGAAGGTGCCGAGCACCTGCGACTCCTTGACGACCATCTGGATGCCCCCTCGTGAACTGGTAGGTGCTACCCGTCGAGGCGATGATCGATGATCGATAAAGCGCCTGTCAAACCGAGGTCGGTGTGTCGGCTTCTCGCCTAGTGCCTGGGCAGGACGAATAGCGCGACGGCGGCGTACTGGCACGCGACCGCGACGATCACGAGCGCATGGAAGACCTCGTGGTAGCCGAAGACCGCCGGCA